>Ga0302320_10003128_pt1 | contig 38574 bp, 32 predicted proteins | sample Bog_T0_3_FD_202130 | JGI IMG/M metagenome (GOLD analysis project Ga0302320, IMG submission 202130) | Peat permafrost microbial communities from Stordalen Mire near Abisko, Sweden - Bog_T0_3 | ecosystem: Environmental > Terrestrial > Soil > Wetlands > Peat | place: Sweden: Abisko, Stordalen Mire... | reverse complement strand
CGTTTTTGTATTAATGGCTATTGCGGTTGGCAGTTACTACCGCTGGGGTGTTCGCGCCGCGGGGAACGAGTTTGAGTGGGGACAGGATTCGGGCCACTATTACGATTACCTGGGGCGGGCATTTGCGGGCGGGCATTTGTATTTGCCGTTAGAGCCTTCGCCGCAGCTGCTGGCACAGCCGAATCCCTGGGATCCCAGGGTCGACGATTCGTTCAAGTTATTCGATGCCGTGTTGTATAACCGGCGCTATTACCTCTATCACGGGCCGGGGCCGGCGGTGATGCTGTTTACGCCGTGGCGGCTGCTTACCGGGCACGATCTGCCGGAGAATTATGCGCTGTTCGTATTGTGTCTGGGCGGGTATCTGTTTTCAGCCGGCGCGTTAATGGGCACGCTGCGGATGGCTCGGGTACGCGTGGGGCCGGGAATGCTGGCGATCATGCTGCTGGCGCTTGGAACGTGCCAGGGCGTACCGTTCTTATTGAATCGTGTGTGGGTTTACGAAGTGGCCATCGGCGGCGGTTATTTCTGTATCGCGGCGGCGTTGTTTTTTCTGGTGCGCGGATTTCAATCGACCCGGCCACACTGGCTGGCGGCCGCGGGATTCATGTTCGGCATGGCGGTAGCGTGCCGGCCGCATCTGGCTATCGTTGGGGCGATTGCCCTGGTGGCGATTCTATTAACGTCATGGCGCCGGGCGATTTATTTTGTAACTCCTCTGTTAGTTGTTGGAATGGCGGTCGCGACCTATAACTATGAACGCTTCGGCAATCCAATTGAATTCGGGAATCGGTATTTGTTGGCGGGGCTGAACCAGAGTAAGTTGAACCTTTCGGGATCAAACGTAAGGCCCGGGATGTATTACCTGCTGCTCTCCGCTCCGGAGTTCAGCCCGGTGTTTCCGTGGATCCTGATAACGCCGCATGTAAGGGACGTTCCTCGCCCGGTGACTAATACCGTGGAACCTACTACCGGCGCCATCTACCTGGCTCCGTTTCTACCTTTGATGCTGTCGGTTTTCTTCGCGCGCCGGGTTCGCGTCTTGACAGGTATGTGTGTTGTGTCGGGATTACTCGTGCTGCTGTTTATTACGGCGACAGGTTGGAGTACGCAACGGTATGAAGTAGATTTCCTGCCTTTACTGATCCTCGGGTGTCTGGGTAGTTTTGCGGTTGTGGTTGACCGCCTCGGAAAGCACTGGCGGTGTGCGCTGACGAGCGTTCTCTGTATGGCGATCGTATGCGGGGCCGCGGCTAATCTGGCTTTGGGACTCGCCGGTCCGTACGACGAAATGCGATTCAATAAGCCGGCGCGATTTGTCCGCATCGCAAGCTGGTTCAGTCCCATCGGGCAATTTCGGCCCGTGCTGAATCCTCCGATCGACGTCAGTTTCAAAGCTCACGCCGGGCCTCTGTTTTTCGCGGGACAGCTGCCCTACCGATATGAATTGTCGATGGAGCGCGCCGGGGCCGGGACAAACCTGATATCGCATTACAACCAATCCACGGTGACTCAGGAAATGGCCAGTGGTGCGCCTGGCGTTTGGCGAGTGACCTACACGCCGGAAGCGGGTGAGATGCATGTAGATGGCGATGGCCGGGAGGTGCTCGTGCATAAGATCGGAGCGCTGGTCTCGGCGCCGGTTCAGATCCGCATACCGTGATCTATGATTAGGGCGAGCGAGTGAAACCAAAATATCTCTGGTTTAAGGCTTCGATTGTCTTCGGCATTCTGCTTGGGTTGGCGTTGCTGGTCCAGACGGTGCTGACTTACCGTTTTGTGTCGGAGGGCCTCGTGCGGCAGGAAGCCGCGCGGGAAGCGGACCGGCGCATGCTGTCAATCGGACGCGCGGCGCGGCTTACCGGGACTCACGAGCCGGCCACGCTGACGCCGGTTTTACACGAACTGGTTCACGAAGCGCCGGAGCAGATCGCGTGGATCAGAATTCTGAACGAGCGGGGTGAAGTGATCGCGGAGAGTGAGCGGGTACGGGGCGCTCCCACATACGTGAACGGCGCATTGATGAAGTTGATGGCGAACCGGGAGCGGCGGCCGCTGGAATTATTGACGCCCGCAGGGCGCGTGCTGATTACCGTGAACCCGCTGCGTTTCGAGCCTCCGCCGTTTCCGCGTCCGCCTGGAGACCCTTCGCGGCAGATCGCTCCGCCAGGCGGGCGTGGGCGCAGGGAGCCGGAGTTCGTGGAAATTGCCATTTATCTTTCCGGCGTGTCGACGCACTTCGGGGTATTGCGGGAGAACCTGATTGTGGGATGCTCGGCAGCGCTGGCCCTGATGGCGGCGGTAATCGTGATGGCGCTGCGCTTCCGGCACTACATGCGAGGCAAACATATTGAAGAGGAACTCTCGCTGGCGCGGCGTGTGCAGAACGATTTGTTTCCGGCGGAGGGTTCGCTGGCGGGCAGTCTTGCGTTCGCTGCTAAATGCGTCCCCGCGTACCAGGTGGGCGGCGACCTTTACGACGTCTTCGAAACCGAAGACGGCGAAGTGGCTCTGATTCTGGGGGATGTTTCCGGCAAGGGGTTGCCTGCCGCGCTGCTGATGGGAGTAGTCCAGGGCGCGGTGCAGGCGAGCTACGGGACAGGATCGTCCGCCAGCCACGAGCAGGCGGCGGAGCGGCTGAATCATTTGCTTTGCCTCAAGACGGCGCGCGAGCGATTCGTCAGCCTGTTCTGGTGTTACTTCGACCGGCGGCACGCGACGCTGCGCTATATCAACGCGGGCCATTTGCCGCCGCTGCTGGTGCGACGCGATGGCGATCGGTCGCAGGTGATTCGCCTCGATGAAGGGGGACCTGTGCTGGGTTTGTTGCCGGGCGCGAGGTACACGCAGGCGGAGGTTCCGGTTATGCCCGGGGATCTGCTGGTGGTGTTCTCCGACGGCATTCTGGAAGCGGCGAATGCGCGCGACGAAGAGTTCGGCGAAGCGGGCGTGATCGCCGCGATCGAGCGCAATCGGGATAAGGCGCCGGGTGAGATCTGCTCCGCGATTCTGGCGGATGTGAAGACGTTCCTCGGCAGGGAATTGCCGCAGGACGATCAGACCTTGCTGGTGGTGCGTTTGGATGATGTGATGCCCGGTTCGCGTAAGGCGCTTCAGGCGACAGAGGAAGTTCCGGTGGTCCGATGAGGGCTGGGTGGAGACCCATCGCAGACTTCGAGGCGGATCCCAAAACTTTGACGGATGGGGAACTCGAATCGCTCAGCCGCGTGTGGGCGGATCAGAAGGTGGAGTTGAGTGAGGAAGGGACGCTCAACGAGTTCGATAAACGGCTGCGGCGCGAGTGGTCGATTGAGACCGGAATTATTGAGGGCGTCTATACGCTGGACCGGGGTGTTACCAGGACCCTGATCGAGAAGGGCATCGACGCCGCGCTCATCCCTCATGACGCGAGTAATCGCGACAGCGTTGTAGTGGCGCGGATTATTCAGGATCATTACGATGCGCTGGACGGGCTATTTGATTTTGTCGGTGGGCAGAGAAAGCTGTCTACCGGCTATATCAAAGAACTGCATGCGGCCTTGTTGTGTTGCGGAATCAGGATGTCTACGCGGTTGTGGACCAATTCGGGAAGGTGTTTGAGAAACCGCTCGAAAAGGGTCTGTATAAAACGCTGCCGAATAATCCGACGCGCCTGGATGGTACGGTGCATGAGTATTGTCCACCGGAGCATGTCGCGGCGGAGATGGACCGATTAGTCGCGATGCATGCTGAGCATGAGGTGGGCGGCGTGCCGGTTGAGGTCGAGGCTGCGTGGCTGCATCATAGATTCAGTCAGATTCATCCATTTGCGGATGGCAATGGCCGGGTCGCGCGGGCGATCGCCAGTCTGGTGCTGATTAAGGCAGGTTGGTTTCCGCTGATCGTCCAGCGAGAGGGTCGGAGTGGCTATATTGATGCCCTGGAAAAGGCGGACGATGGTGACTTGCAGCCCGTCGTCAGCTTAATTGTTGAGGCCCAGCGGAGCGCGCTCATTCAAGTGACGGAAGTCGCCTGGGATACCCATCCGCCGGGTACTGCGGTGGAGGCCGTCGCCGCTGTTCATCATCGGCTGCTGCAAGTTGGCAAGTTTCCGCGAGAGGAATGGTCGGCGGTGGAGCGCACTGCAACTCAGCTGGTGAGCTTTGCCCGCGCGCGCTTCCAGCAGATCGCGAACGAGTTGCACGCGCAGGGGCGTGCCGCGCGCGAACTCCCGATTTACAAGGACTTGGGTGGGCGGAAGGAGATCGACGTTGAATTGTTTCTGCCCGCAACCTCGGACGCGCTTCAATTGTCGTTTAGGCCGCCCGGCCATCGGTCCCGTGGCCTGATCAGCGTGCTCCCTCTCCTTATGCAGGGTTCGGAACCTACTATGATCGAAGGCGGCACGTTTCTGATCAACTACGCCGAGAGCAACGACCACGCCCAGACCCGTTTCTCTTTCTGGCTGGAGCGCATCATCGTCGCCGGGCTCAATCAGTGGCGGCTCACTCTTTGACGCTGCTGTGGTAGTCATGAAGCGTGCCCACTGATTCGCAGCGCCCCACTCTCATCTTCGACGGCGATTGCAGTTTTTGCCGCATGTGGGTGGATTTCTGGCGTAGCCTCACCGGCGATCGCGTCGACTATCTGCCGTACCAGAAAGCGGGCGGCCGGTTCCCCGCAATTTTGGTGGAAGATTTCCGGCGCGCCGTCCATTACGTAACTCCCGGCGCTCAGTTCAGCGGGGCGCAGGCAGTAGCGCAATTGCTGTCGCGCGTTTCCGGCTATCAGTGGATGCTGTGGGTTTACCGATTCGTCCCGGGATTCGCGCCCATCGCGGAATTCGTCTATCGATTCGTCTCGCGGCATCGCAAGGCCGGCTACAGAATCACGCGCGCGCTGTGGGGTGAGCGCATCGAGCGCCCTACCTACCACATGGCATGCTCGCTCTTCTCGCGGGTGCTGGCATTCATCTACATGGTGGCGTTCGCGTCCTTCGGAATGCAGGTGCGCGGGCTGGTGGGCTCCGAGGGGATCCTGCCCATCAGGATGTATCTGCAGTATGCCGTGGCGCAATTGGGCTCCTCGGCGTATTGGCGCGTTCCAACGATCTTCTGGTGGGCGCCGACGGATTTCGGCCTGCTCTCGATTGCGTGGGGCGGCGTGGCGCTGGCGGCGGTCGCCACCATTGCGCGCCCACACAGCGGATGGCAGCGGGCCATCTTCACCATCCTCTTTTTCTACTACCTGTCGATCGTGTCGGCCGGCCAGATATTCATGTCCTACCAGTGGGATCTGCTGTTGCTGGAAGCGGGATTCTTGGCCATTTTTCTGCGCCCATCGCTGCCGCGTGTGTGGCTGTTTCAGTGGCTGCTGATTCGGCTTATGTTCCAGTCGGGGCTCGTCAAGCTGTTCAGCCATGACTCCACCTGGCACAATCTGACGGCGTTGTCGTTCCACTACTGGACGCAGCCTCTGCCGACAGCCATCGCCTGGTACATGGCGCAATTGCCGGAAGCATTTCAGAAGGCTTCGGTGATCTTCACATTCGTAGTGGAGTTGGGATTGCCGGTGCTGATGTTCGGGCCGCGGCGCCTAAAGCAAATCGCTGCGTTCGGCACCATTGCACTACAGGTGCTGATCATACTGACCGGGAATTACACGTTCTTCAATTACCTGGCAATCGCGCTCTGCCTGTTTCTTCTTGACGACGCGTTCTTCGCCGGAAAGAAAAAGTACGTGCCGGTTACGCCCGCGTGGTCGAATCGATTCGTTTCGGCCGCGCTGTTCGTTTTCATCATGACCGTGTCGTGTATCGAACTGGTCGGCATGCGCACTGCCGTTCCGATGGCGTTGAACCGCATCATGGACGTGGAGGCGCCCTTCGATCTGGTCAATTCCTACGGGCTGTTTGCGGTGATGACGACGTCGCGGCCGGAGATCGAAGTAGAAGGTTCGAACGATGGCCAGAACTGGCAACCTTACGTATTTCGATACAAGGCGGGTCCGTTGAATCGCGCACCGGGATGGGTGGCGCCGTTTCAGCCGCGTCTCGATTGGCAGATGTGGTTCGCGGCGCTGGGGAATTACCGGGAGAATCCATGGTTCCTGCGCTTCATGCTGGCGTTGCTCGAGGGGTCGAAACCGGTGCTGGCGCTGCTCGAACGCGATCCGTTTGGAGGAGTTCCGCCGTCGCATATACGGGCGATGGTTTACGACTATCGCTTCACTACCTGGGAGGAGCGCCGGAAGTCGGGGAACTGGTGGAAGCGAGAGTTGAAGGGCACGTATTTTCCGCCGGTTAGCCTCAAAGCTAAAAATGTGCCATAATTATGACATATGAGGACGACGATAGAACTTCCAGATGAATTGCTGGTAAAAGCAAAGACTCGGGCCGCGCTGGCGGGGGTGTCGCTGCGCGAATTTTTTATCGAGGCGGTGGAGCAGAAACTGGCGCCCGCGACCAGGAAGATCCGGCGCGACCCTCCCGTAGTCGGCGGACAGAACGCACCGCGCGTGGGCGTTTTGACGCCGGAGCAAATCGATGAAGCGATGTTTGGCTGACGTCAATGTATTGCTCGCGTTGTTGGTGCGGCATCATGACCATCATGTGGCAGCGAGGAAATGGTTCGATGGGCTGGAGGCGGGCGAGGCTGGCCTATGCCGCTTGGTGCAACTGGCGATCATTCGCCTGCTGGGCAATAGTGCGATCATGGCGGATCATGCGATTTCGGCGGCGGCCGCGTGGGTATTGCTGGAAGAGCTTCTGCTGGATGAACGAATCGATTTTACGGAGGAACCTCCGCTGTTCGATTCGGTCTTCCCCACTCTTTTGAAATATCGGGGGCGGACCAGCAAGCTTGTCGGGGATGCGTACCTCGCGGCGTTTGCCATGGCGTCTTCACGGCGCATGGTTTCCCTCGATAGCGGGTTCAGGCAGTTCAAGGGATTGGAATTGGAGTTGTTGAGCGGCTGAGGCGTCGCTCCGAGCGGTGGAATCCAATCTGAAGGTATTCCGCTCACTTACGTCCGACAAATTCGAGCGGAGCCGGCGCGTAAGCTGGAGAGTGCTTCGAATGCCCCTGAAGAAGTCCGTGGGATTGCGCGGGCGCTCCTGATGCAGTTTGAAAAAGCGCGCTGATCAACTTCGACCTGGACATCTGCCGCTTCCGCCGTTCAGGGGGTGGCGGCCAAAAAATATTCGAATCTCTCTATTTCTTCAAACCAGCCTGCCAGTTCAACACCACCGTATACGGCTGCGGTCCGCTCTTTCCGGCAGGCGCCAGTGGCCCGCGGCGACCAGCAAGCTATGGAGTGCCTGGCTCGCTGATCGCGCATGAGTTGCGGACCCTGGCGCGCCGTTACATGCGCGCGGAACGGCATGGCCACACCCTGCAGGCGACCGCCCTCGTGAATGAGGCCTGGATTCGTCTGGTAAACGCACCAGATCTCGACTGGCGAAATCGAGCGCATTTCTTTGCAATTTCCACTCAAACCATGCGCAGGATACTGGTGGATGCGGCACGCGCGCGCCGTTCGGCCAAACGCGGCGCTGGGGCGGCAGGTATCAATCTCGATGTCCTCCGGAGCTTGGTTCGACCAAAGACAAGGGGCTGGTCGCGCTCGCCGACGCCCTGACCACTCTGGCGCAGATCGATCCGCGCAAGGCGAGGGTGGTCGAATTGCTTTTTTTGGCGCCTGAGCGTGGAAGAGACGGCGGACGTGTTGAAGATCTCCGGGCAAAGCGTGATGCGGGACTGGAAGCTGGCCCGCTCGTGGCTACAGCGCGAGATGAAAAGGGAATAGAGAAATCCGTAGAGCCCGAGTGGTCCGATCGGACTTGTTTTGACGCCTCCGCCGGGTCCGGGAGAGAGCATGCCTCTTTTACCGAATTCCCGCCTTGCTTAAGGCGCCCGCGGGCATCAGCGTGGAGCCCGCAAAAGCTGCGACGCCGATACTGGGGTCCAAAACCAAAGCTATTGGGCTGGATGTGGAGTTGTTACGGGAGTGGGCGAAGAAAAGAGGCGGGCGCCCTGCGGTGCGACGCCCGCCGAAAAACAGAGTGCAACGTCTAATGGGCCACCAGTGTAAAGTTGTTCAACCCCGGCAGGACAGGAGTGCCCTCCGCCTGTACAGCCTGAAGGCTTGCGGGACTGAGTCCCAGCACCTGAAGGATCGTTGGAGCTACCTGGGTGGTTTCAACAAAGCTTGTTACGGTAGCAGGCTGGAGGTTCGGGTTGGATACCAGCAGGATCACGTTGGTGTCGTCGTGGGCGAAGCCGCCGTGCTCGGCTTGTTTTTTCGTGCTGCCCGTGTAGACCACCCCAACGTTCGGCTGGACGATGATGTCGGGTGTGCGCGGGTCGCCGCCCGGCAAAAGAGCGCAGCAGGGTCCGCCTGCCGTGGGCAGCCCAGGAGAGTTGAACATCGTTAACAGCGACGAGCCGTAGAAGATCTGGCCGATTCCGGCAGCGGCCGCGTTCGACTCCAGGATTCCGACAGCCATCGGGACGTTGGCGTTTGGAACCAGCCACAGCTGCGAGATATCGTCTTCGGTCGGCCCGATGCCTCCCGGAGTAAGGGGCGACTCTGATGCCGGAATCAGGCCCGCGGCAGCAAGCAGGTTAGCGGGCGATGTCGAACCGATCGGCATAAAACGGTTTGTATCGACGGGAGATTGACCGTGCTTGGCGGTGACGACGATAACAGTGTCGCTCAGCAGATCCTGGTTCTGCAGGGCCGCTACCATCTGACCGATCGCCGCATCCACGAACACGATTTCGGACTTCATGTTCGCTGTCGGAGTGCCGGCCGCATCGGAATAACCTCCCTTTACACCTTTTTCAATCAGCTTTTGTCCCACGCTGACTGCCTGAAAATTCATACCGAGGATATTGGGTACAGGAGCGCTGCTGGTTCCGAGGTGATTCTGGCCGTTGATCTCGTTGACGATCGCGTTTACCTTGAGCTGGTCGTAGCACTTGATGTTCAGGAAGCTTGTGGTCCAGTCGCCGCCGTTGTTGTCGGGAGGCGTGGGAGGGGTCCCCGGAACAGAGCAGGATTGCCCGTCGGCCGTAATAACGCCCGGCAGGGCGATCGCGTTCGAATTAACTTCTGGAGAGTAATAGTCGTCTACATTAGGCTGAGCGGAGGTACCGGTTGGTCCGCCCACCGCGTCGTAGACCGCGTGTTTGTCGGACCAGGCGGTGTAGCCGCCAGCCGCGTGGATAACGCCGTAGATGGTATTCGTCCGGATGAAGTTCCAGGGATAGACCGGCTGGCAGCGATTGAAAGGGTCGCGCGGCAGGCGGGTCGGGTCAATGGACAGGATACCGCCATCGGTCGGGCCGTACGGGCCCCCTCCGTTGAGCAGAGTTTGGTTGATCTCGACACCCTCTTCGTACTCGGTCGTTGTGCCGTTCGGCACCTGTTGCACGCATGGGCCCCCCGCCAATCCGTTGCCCGTAGTGTTCATGGGCGGCGCCAGGACGCGATCGTAAGCGACGTCATAGAAAGCCCCGACGGTCTTGGGGGTGCCGCCAGTGACCAGCGCCATCAGCCCCGGGAAGGAGTCGGATGGCTGCGAAGTGGACGTTCGGGTGTAGTTCACTCCGGTCGTTCCGAGCGCTGCCAGATGGGGGCAGTAGCCTCCGCTCACGCAGTTGAGGTAATCGAGCGCATGCATCCCGTCAATGCTGATCAGCAGGACATGGCCCATTCCGCTTCGCGCGGTTCTCGACTGCGGGTAAGTTGGCGGAGCCAGCAGCACGGCGACAGAAAAAACAACAGCTGCCACATTGGGTTTGTTGAACATGAATGTGATCTCCCTGGGCCTCAGGCTATCCATTGAACCTTTCAGCAGTGTGAACCGGCGATGAGAATGAGATGTCGACTCGCTGGGTTGTAAAAACAAATACTTTTGGCGAACCCGCTGTGCGCTTCGAGCCGGGCTTGTCATTCAATCGTTATCCAATTGAAATCCCGGCGAAACCTGTTGGTGTTAACACTGGTCGAGATGATTAAAACCTCAACCTGTTTTCTCAATTCCGTAGCCTCGCTGCTGCTGGCGGCGTTTTGTGCAGTTCCCGGCTACGCGCAAATCACTCCGGGAAACATCCTGGTTTCACGTTCGGTTTATTCGGGCAACGTCGGCACCGTAACGGTCGGTGAACAACTGCCTCCGATTTGTGGGACCGCTGCCTCGTGTCCCGGGAAGGCGATAAGTGACGGCGAATTCCCCAATCTTAACGACTCCTTCAACGTGTGGAACAACGACACCGTGGACGGAAGTTTCGGAGTCACATCGCAGATCTTCATCGACCAGATGACGCCGGCCGGCGCGCTGGTCAACACGATTACTGTGCCCACATCTCAGATCGTGACCAGTTTCTCGTCCAAATCGGAACTGGGTCTCAGCCTCTCAACCGATTACTCGGCGGTGACGTTCATGGGCTACCTTGCTGGCGCCGCGAATGTCCTCGATGTGTCCAACGCCAATACAACCGGCGTCGTCGATCCCACCAATCCCGTGGGGTCGATCGTCGACCGCGCCGTAGCGCAGCTGACCCCGAACGGCACCATTACAACGACCGATACCTGGGCATACAGCGGCAACAACGGACGCAATGCGATTCTGGCAAACGGCCTCTACTATGCGGTTGGCAACGATAACAACGGCAGCCAGCCGACGACAACGCCATATACCACCGTGCTGCAGCAACTGATCAATTCCACCGGCGTAGAGATCATCAACCCGAAGGGTCCGCTCGGAAACTATCAACTGGCCGGAACCTTCAACGTGACTCAATACGGCCTGCCCGCCGACAAACCCGGCAAAGACACGAACTTTCGCGGCCTTACCATCTTCAACAACACGCTGTACACTACCAAAGGCAGCGGAAGCAACGGGATCAACACTGTTTACCAGGTTGGTCCCACGGGTGCCCTGCCCACGCCCGCAGACGCGCCTCTGACGATGACGATTCTCCCGGGTTTTCCGACAGTCGCGGCGAAGACCGCTGGCATTAACAACGATTTCCCGTTCGGCATCTGCTTCGCCGATGCCAACACGCTCTACGTCGGTGACGAAGGCGACGGCGTGCTTGCAGACGCGGGCAAAAGCACCCTGGCCGGACTGCAGAAATGGATTTTGACAAACGGAACGTGGTCGTTGGCATACGTGATGCAGAACGGACTGAATCTGGGACAGCAGTACAGCGTCGCCAACTACCCGGCCTCAATTAACCCTGCCACGGCTGGACTACGCAACCTCACCTGCCGCCTGAACTCCGACGGCACCGTCACCGTTTACGCCCTCACGTCGACAGTAAGTACCAACGGCGATCAGGGAGCGGACCCGAACAAGCTCGTCGCGATCAATGACGTTCTCGCCAACACGAGCCCCGCCGTGGGCGCGAGCGAGCAGTTCACGACAATCGAAACGGCGGCTTACGGGCAGGTGCTGCGCGGCGTTTCGTTCACGCCGATCGCGGCTCCTCTGGGGGCGCTCAGTCTCAATAATGGTCTGATTGCCGGACTGGGTCAAAGCGCGCAGTTTCCCGTCGTGTTGTCGTCGCCTGCTCCGGCGGGCGGACTGGTGCTGACCCTTTCGAGCAGCGATCCGACGACAGTGACCGTCAATCCTCCGGTGATTTACATTCCGGCGGGAGCGACCACGGCGCGCAACGGTCAGCCGGTCGTGACCGGGATCAACCTGGGTGCGGCAACGATCACCACAGAGGGAAAGTATTTCACGACGGCGAGCCAACCGGTCCAAGTGACGGGGAGCCTGAGCTTCGGGCGCCGCGGCACGATATTCAACGGGACCACGGTAAACTTCACGCTGAGTCTCTCGGCACCCGCACCCGCCGGCGGCCTGCAGGTGAATCTGACGTCCGCCAACCCTGCGATTGCTACAGTCCCCCCAAGCGTGACGTTCGCGCCAAACGCAACAAGCGTAAACGTCCCGGTTACGGGAACAGCGGCGGGAACGACTACGATTACGGCTGGCAACGGCTCTGCGTATCTGTCGAATTCCACGCTGAGCGTGATCGTCGAATAGCGTTTCAGACTAAGGCAGGGGGCCCGCGCCAATCGCGCGGGCCTCTTGTGTTGCGGCCCTTACGGCCGATGAATTTGCGTGCGGGTCGGCGGCGGAGGTTCCGCCCCTCCGGTAACCTGAAGTGTCCCGCCTCTGCTCTCGCGCCTCTCCACCCGAGCCCCCGGAATGCATGCGGAGGCAGCCGCGCGCTCAATCATCGTCAGCACTATCGCTGCCCTCGACCTCAAGAGCGTTATACGGGCTAAGCGGGCCGCTGAAAGAGACTGGCACCCGACTGGCCAGGCTGAGACTCGAGAGTCTTTCTGAGGCCGGGCAACCGTAGAATCGATCCGCGACCGCGCGAATTATCTTCGCACTCAAGCCAAAAACCACAGCTATTATTCGGGTATGCGATTTTTCTTTATCCTTACCTTAGCAACTGCGGCAATGGCCGGGGAGTACACCACCTATATAGGCGATACTTATCCGCGCACGGTAGCCGCAATCACAGCCGACGCCGCAGGCAACACCTATGTGGTTGGAAACCGCGGAACCCCCCTGATGGTGGCTGGTTACTTCGCGGCTATCTACGATCCGTTGAGCTCCATTGGGATTGCGGCGCTGGAACCATATCCTCAACCGTATCCTCCGAACGATGTCTTTGTCAGCAAACTCGACCCCACCGGAAAGATCCTGTTTACCGCTGCCTTCGCCGGAAAGGGCCTGGATCAGGGCCTCGCCGTCACAGTAGACCCCACCGGTAATATCTACGTTGCCGGGACCACCACCTCGCCGGATTTCCCCATCAGCAACGCGCTGCAATCGCAGAACGGTCCGTACGGCGCGGGCTTCATCGTCAAACTCAGCCCGGATGGGAAGTCGATTCTTTACTCCACCTATTTTGGCGGGCTCGCCGGCTCCACCAGCATCAACGCCATGACCACTGATGCCGCCGGCAATCTGTATCTCACGGGCACCACCTCCGCAACCGATTTTCCCCACACCAGCGGCATGCCGTCGGCCAGCGTAGCCGAGCCCATCTCCTTCACACCGGCCGTATCAGCCGCCTTCGTCACCGCGATCTCCGCGGCGGGCGATCAGATCCTCTTCTCAGGTACCGTCGGAGGTACGGAGGATATTTGTTCCGGCGGCCCGCACGACTGCACCGTCCCCATCTCGACGACTGGCGTCGCCCTTGCGCTGGACGCGGCACGGAACGTTTATTTCGGCGGCAACACGAACACCACCAATTTACCTGCCACTGCGGGCGCCTTCCTTACGCAGGGCATTGGCGCGTTTGCCGGGAAGATCGCCGCCAACGGAACCGGCCTCGCGTATCTGACGTATATCGGCAGCGCCGCGGAGTTCGCCACCGGCCCGGTGTCAACAGCAGCCAACGTGCTTTCGTCGCTGACGGCAGACAGCGCAGGGAACGCGTATCTCGCAGGCGCCACCGGCGATCCGAAGTTTCCCGTAACGCCCGGCGCCTTTCAAACCGTCTTCGCCGGAGCTCCCGTCAGCCTTTACGGCGTTCCTACGAGTAACGACGGATTTGTCGCCAAACTCAACCCTAACGGCAGCGCGTTCGTATGGGCCACCTATCTCGGTGGCGCGGGCAACGATGCGGTGAACTCCCTCGCCGTGGATGCCGCGGGAGACGTGTGGGCGACCGGCACCACGACATCCCCCACGTTTCCGAACGCGCAGGGATGGTCGCAGGGAGGCGATTTCCTCGTCGAATTCAGCCCCTCGGGCGCGACGCTGCCCTTCGCGGCGCGTTATCCGAACGGCACCGTGGCGCAAGCCGTGGCACTCGATGCCACCACGCGCATTCATACGGCGGGCGCGACCGGCATTGTTTCCGCGATCGCCTCCACATCGCCCCCCTCCCCGAAAATTTTCGGCGTCGATACGTGGTTGGCGGATCGCTGTCCGGACGTGTCGCGCCCGCTGAAGTCATCGCGATTTACGGACCGCACATCGGACCTTCAACCGCTGTGACAGCGACTCCCGCCGGCGGATTCTATCCGACCAGTCTGGGAGGCGTTCAGGTGACCATAGGCGGCATGCCTGCGCCTCTGCTCTATGTCGCGGACGGGCAGATCAACGCCGTTGTCCCGATGGGGCTGACCACGCAAAGCGCCTCGTCGATCCGGATCTTCAATGCCATCGTCACCACGCCATCGTTTCCTTTGTGGATCGATACTTCGGATGGCGAACTTTTTCCGGGCGTGCTCAATCAGGATGGTTCGCTGAACTCCGAGTCCAATCCGGCGAAGCTCGGCTCGGTTGTCTTCTTTTACGCCACCGGTTTTCAAACCAGCTTCGCGCCTCTCGTGGACGGGCAGGTCGCCACACAGGCCAATAACATTTTTTGCGCGACTGGATCGTGCAGCGCCAGCGAGGGCACTATCCTTTATGAAGGCGTGGCGCCCGACATTGTTGCAGGCGTAACGCAGGTCAATTTGCAACTGAATGCCTCCGGCCCGCAGGCAGTGTCTGTCACCGGACTCCAGGAGGTTTCCATCTTCATTTACGATTTGAACGCGGACATCGACGTTTGGATCACTCCCTGACGGCTGCGACGCTGACGGCTCCGGCGAACATCAGGGTGGCGGCAGCAGCGAAAGCGGCGACGGGTGAGACTGCCGTCCATAGCGTTCCCACCAGCGCGCTGGCGATCAGATCGCCCGCGCCATTCACCGCTCCGAGAGTGCCGTAAACGGTTCCGCGTATTTCGGCTATGGTGAGCGTGGGAGGGATTGCTCCCTGCAGCGTATCCTGCGCGGCGGCGAAGATTCCGGCGATGATGAAAACTGCGGCGAGGATCGGGAAAGTCGCGCTGCCTTTGATGAAGAGCGCAGCCGTCGACGCGGATACCAACACCGCACAGAAGTATCCGGCCATCAGCAGTGGCATTTTCCGCATATGGTCGGCAAGCAATCCGATCGGATACGCGGCGGCTGCGTAAACGATATTCCGGATCACGTAGAGCACCGCTGCCAGTTGGGCCGCTCGCACTGGTCCATGGGGCGGGCCGAGCAGCGTCGCCGCCGCCAGTGTCAACAGCGTCGGTGAGAAATCGCCGCATCCGAATAACCCCACCGCCAGCAGAAATCTTCGAAAACGTGGTGGCAATTCGCGCATCGACGCCACCAGTTTCGTGCCAGGCTTCGCCTGTCGCCTGGTCTCCCGTACCATCCATGCAAACACCAGCGGCGCTGACAGACCGGGAATCAATGACAACAGAAATATAGTTCGAAACGGTGCGTCCGGCGTAGTTTTCGGGAGGAAAGACAATAGCGCGATTCCCGCCAGCGGCCCGATTATCGCGCCCACCGTATCGCCCGCGCGATGGAATCCAAAGGCGCGTCCACGCACGCTCGGGTCCACCGATTCCGAGAGCATCGCATCGCGCAAAGATCCCCGAATTCCTTTGCCGAACCAGCTCACCATGCGGCCCAGCAGAATGGGAATCCACGATCCCGCAGTAGAGAAGATCGACAGCCCCGTTCCCGTGAACAGATAGCCGACGACGATCATCCGCTTGCGCTGGCCAATCCTGTCCGAATACCAGCCGGCGAAGAGTTTGAGGAAACTTGAGAACGCGTCGGAGGCGCCTTCGATCCAGCCGAGCGCGGCGGCGGCCACGTGGATCACGGGCAGAAATCCCGGCAGCACCGCCAGCACCATCTCGTAGCAGGCGTCGGAGAGCAGGCTGGTCAGGGTCATCCCCCAGACATTTCGATTCAGCCAGGTTGGCACGTATAAGATATTGGCATAGCTATAGGCGATCTTTTCGGTCCGGTATCGTTTTGCTACAATCGATTTGCAACTGAGTTGCCGATATGTTCCCGACTTTCATCATCACCTTGCGTGAGGGCGTTGAGGCCGCGCTGGTGATCGCCGTGGCCGTTTCCTGGTTGAAGAAAACCGGGCGCAGCGAACTCCTGCCCACGGTTTATCACGCACTCATAACTGCCGTGATTGCCTGCTTTGTGGGCGCATGGGCCTTCACGAAGATCAACCTGAATACGGATTCTTACGAAGGTTATGTGCTGCTGGTCAGCGCCGCTTTCGTGCTGAGTATGGTGATCTGGATGAACCGCCATGGCAGCCGGATGAAAACCGAGATTGAAACTCGCTTGCAGGAAGGAACCAGTGGGACCCGTGCCAGCTGGGGCGTTTTCATCTTCGTTTTTCTGATGATTTTCCGCGAGGGCGTGGAGACAGTGCTGCTGCTCGCCGCTGTGCGATTGAATACATCGGGCGTGCTGGAATGGGTGGGCGCAATACTCGGGATCGGTCTGGCGGTTTTGTTCGGCGTCAGCTTCGTGCGCGGGACCATTCGCGTTAACCTGCGGCAATTTTTCCAGATGACGACGGCCATCCTGATGGTTGTCGTGGTGCAGCTCACGATCAGCGGCTTGCATGAACTTTCGGAAAGCGGCATCCTGCCAGCCAGCCCGACGGAGATGCGCTTCATCGGGCCCATCGTCAAGAACGATGTTTTCTTCCTCATCACGATTCTGTTGATGGCGGCGGCGATGACTCTGCTCGAATGGCGCAAGCGGCGCGCTCCGAAGACGGAAGGGCTGCAAGGCGCGGAGTTGCGCAAGGTGCGGTGGGCGGCGCGGCGGGAACGGCTGTGGATTGTCGCCTCCTGCACCGCTTCCTGCTTGTTTATCCTTCTGATTACGGCTGAGTTTCTCTCGGCGCGCGCGGAGACGGCGCTCTCGGCCGCGGTGCCGGTGACGTTCGAAAACGGCGTGGTGAAGATCCCGGTGGATACGGTCAGTGACGGCAATCTGCACCGCTTCTCGGTGGACGACCAGGGCGTGCATGTGCGCTTCATCGTGATTCAGAAGCCGGATAAGACTCTGGCGGTGGCTTACGATGCGTGCCAGATCTGCGGGACGCAGGGTTATTACCAGAAGGGGTCGGAAGTGATTTGCCGGAACTGCGCGTCGGACATTGTTATTTCCACTATCGGGACGCCGGGCGGATGCAATCCGATTCCGTTGAAGTCGCGGGTGGAGGGTGGCACGCTGGTGATCGACGAAGCCGCGCTCGATGGCGGAGTAGGTGTGTTTCGAGGACACGGATGAGGTGGCGGGAAGAAACGCGGCTATCGCCGCATGTCCAGGTGTAGGCACATGATTGTTCGATTTGTTCGAGATTCGATTCGCCGCGCGCCGCGCAGGAAAGCGCTGATCATTGCCGCTGTGGCGATGGGTTCGGCGGTGGCGACTTCGATGCTCGGCGTGATGCTCTCCGTGGGCGATAAAGTCAATCGCGAACTGCGCGCGGTGGGAGCGAATATCGTCGTCACCGAACGCGCTGCTTCGGTTACCGGCGGGGTCGGCGGCGTAACTACCGTGACCGCCGCGGGCAATGCCAACTACATCCCGGAAGCCCAGGTGCCGGCCATTAAATCGATCTTCTGGCAACTGAATATCACCGGATTTGCGCCTTCTCTTTCCGCGCAGTATAACGGGATCCCCGTTCAGGGCGTGTGGTTTTCTCATCCTTATAAAGGACCGAATGGCGACACGCAGCTCACCGGAATGCGCGCCATAAATCCGTCCTGGAACGTCACCGGACGCTGGGCGCAAGATCTGGCCAACGACTGCATGATCGGCGAAGGCGTAGCGCGGCGCACGGGATGGAAACTCGGTGATACGGTGACGGTGCTGGGCGCGCCGTTCAAAGTGGCGGGAATTATTTCCTCGGGCGAGGAAGCCGACGATCGCGTGTTTCTGCCGCTGCGGCGCGTGCAGGAGTTGACGAATCGTTCAGGTATGGTGGAGCGCATCGACGTCGCCGCGTTGACCAAACCGGAAGACGATTTCGCGCGCAAAGATCAGAAGACGATGACCGCGGCGGAACGCGAGCTGCTGATGTGCACGAATTATGTGGTGACGATTACGCATGAGATCGAAGAGGCGCTGCCCGGTACCGAGGCGCGCGCCGTGCACCGCGTGGCCGATTCGGAAGGCAAAGTTCTGGATAAAATCGGCGGGCTGATGGGCCTCATCACGCTGGCTGCCTTGCTCTCGGCTGGGCTTACGGTGTGGAGTTTGACGGCGACCACCATGATGGAGCGGCGCGGTGAGATTGCCATCATGCAGGCCATCGGCGGCGCGCGATGGCTGGTGGCTGCGATGCTGAGCGTGGAGGTTGCGCTGATCGGCGTGGCCGGTGGGCTGATCGGCGCCTTCACCGGCGTCTGGCTGGCGAAGCTGGTGGGTGAATCCGTTTTCCATGACGCCATCGAGGTTTCGCCGGTGCTGCCTTTCCTCATCACGGCGGCGGCGGTACTGGTGGCATTGGCAGGCGCCGCACAGCCCTTGCGGAGCACGCTGCGCCTGGAGCCGGCAATCATCCTGCGCGAGGGTGTCTGATGTTTCTGAAATTCATCCTGCGCGCGTTGGAGTATAGGAAGTGTCGTCTGCTGCTGGCTTTCGCCGCGCTGGCGGTGGCGGCGACCCTGGCTACCGTGCTGTTCGGGATTTATGGAACTGTGGAGCGGCGCATTCGCGGCGAATTTTCGAGCTATGGCGCGAACATCGTGGCCGCGCCCGTAAATGGAAGCACGGTGCCGGTTTCCATTCGCGACGCTGCGCAGAAGCTGGGCGCGGAGGCGGCTGCGTTTCTCGTGACCACGGGCCAGGCTGGTGACGAAACCGTTCCGGTGGTGGGGTTCGAATCGGGACCGGCCGCCGCCCACATGACCGCATACTGGCATGTCACCGGCACACGCGACATCCATACTGGCGAATGTATCGCCGGCCAATTGATGGCCGATCGATTGAATTTGCACACGGGCGACCGCGCGACCATGGGACGCGTACCCTGCATCGTAAAGGGCATTGTTGCGACCGGCGGCGCGGAAGACCAGGAATTGCTGGTGCCGTTCTCCGATGCGGCCCCCGCAGGCACGACAGAAAGCACAACCGGGCTCGCCAGCTTCATCGAAATCCGTGCACCCGGCGATCGCGTCGAAAGCATCCGATCGCAACTGGCAGCGCAGTTCCCGACAGCCGATCTTCGCACCGTGCGTTCAGTAGCCGATACCGAATCGAACGTGGTGCTCAAGATTCGCGCGGCGCTGTTTCTGCTGACCCTGCTGCTGCTCGGCATTACTACGCTGTGCGTCAGCAGCAACTTCACCGAGATGGTGATTGAGCGCTCGAAAGAGATCGGCATCATGAAGGCGCTGGGCGCGGCGGAGCGCAGGATTGCGGCCTTCTTCGTATCCGAATCGGCGGCACTCGCGCTCGCTGCGGCGGTGGCCGGATATCTGCTCGGCATCCTCGCGGCGGCGGCTATCGGGCGCCAGATTTTCGGCGGAGCGTTTCAGATCCAGGCCAGCTGGCTGGTATTTTTAATGGTGTCCGTGGTTATGCTGGCCGTGGCGGCCGTAGCCACGGCAATCGCGGCATCGCGCATCTGGGGCATCCAGCCTGCGATCATTCTGAGAGGCGAGTAACGCGTGAGTGCATTCATCGAACTGATCGATGTGACGAAGGTTTATGGCGATGGCCCCGGCGCGGTCAATGCCATCGACGGCATCAGCATCGAGGCCAAACGCGGCGAATGGATCGCCATCATGGGGCCATCCGGTTCCGGCAAGACCACGCTGCTCAATCTCATCGGCTGCCTCGACCAGGCCACGCGCGGCTCAGTGCTCATCGGCGGCACCGATACATCGAAGCTGCGCCACAGCGAATTGGCGCGGTTTCGCAGCGAGACCGTCGGTTTCATCTTCCAGCAATTCCATTTGGTGCCGCATCTGAACGCGCTCGAGAACGTGATGCTGGCGCAATACTTCCACAGCATGGTGGATGAACCCGAAGCCATGCAGGCGCTCAAGCAGGTGGGGATGGAAGAGCGCGCATCGCATCTGCCGTCGCAGCTTTCGGGTGGCGAGCAGCAGCGCGTGGCCATTGCACGGGCTCTGGTGAACGATCCGAAGATCATTCTCGCCGACGAACCCACGGGGAACCTCGATGCCGAAAATCAGCGCATCGTGTTTGGATTGCTGAACGATCTGCATGCTCAGGGCAGGACCATCGTGATGGTCACCCACGACGAAAACGCCGGCAAACTGGCCGACCGCCGCCTCAATCTGGATCACGGACGCATCAAAGAAACGCTGTTTTTCTCCGCTGAAGAGAACCAGGATTTCGACGAAGTGCTGGAGCAGTTGTGGACGCGCGGCGAGACCTCCGGCCACGTGGATTCGCACGAGTACACTGACGCGCAGTGGCGGAAGCTGATCGTGACCATGGCGCACATCGGCCTCGTCACCGAAGCGGGCGAGTTCACGCGCAAAGGGGAAGCGCGCGCACGGGACGTGATCCGGCGCCATCGTCTGGCGGAGCGGCTGTTCATGGACGTGCTCTCGATTCATGACGAAGACGAAATCGAATCGAGCGCCTGCAAGTTCGAGCATATTCTGAGCCCCGAAGTTACGGACCGCATGTGTACGCTGCTGGGGCATCCGAAGGCGTGCCCGCATGGAAGTCCGATTCCGCAGGGGGAGTGCTGCGCGGAGCATCGTGTGCTCGATGCCGCGGAGATCGCCAGCGTGCTCAACAGCGTCAAGGTGGTTTGAGTAGCCATCTGATAGGCTCAGAAATTACACCTCCATGCACAACGTTGTAATCATCGGATCCGGGTGCGCCGGAAACACAGCCGCCGTCTATACCGCACGCGCGGGGCTGAAACCGCTGGTCGTCAAGGGCCATCACGCGGGCGGGCAACTTTCCATGACCACGGAAGTGGAAAATTTTCCAGGCTTCCCCGAAGGCATCAACGGCCCCGACCTCGTCGAGAATATCAAAAAGCAGGCCGAGCGCTTCGGCGCCATTTACCTCGATGGCGAAGTGCTGGAAGCGGATCTTTCCATGCGGCCCTTCCGCCTGAATGTCAATGGCGAATGGATCGAGACCCGCATCGTGATCGTCGCTTCAGGGGCACAGGCGCGCTGGCTGGACCTGCCTTCGGAGCAGCGCCTGATCGGCCACGGCGTCAGTTCCTGCGCCACTTGCGACGGCTTTTTCTATCGCGATAAAGAGATTATCGTGGTGGGCGGCGGCGATTCCGCCATGGAAGAAGCCACGTTTCTCACGCGCTTCGGGCGCCGCGTCGCGCTGGTTCATCGCCGCGATAGTTTTCGCGCTTCGAAGATCATGCTGGAGCGGGCGCGTTCCAATCACAAGATCGAGTTCGTTATGAATACGGCGGTCGAGGAAGTCTTCGACGTGCAAAAGAATATTGTGACCGGTGTCCGCCTGCGCAACCTCGTCACCGGCGAGGCGTGGGAGCGAGACGTGGATGGATTATTCGTGGCCATCGGGCACATTCCGAATACGCGGGTTTTCAAGGGCCAGCTGGATCTCGATCCCGATGGCTATCTGCTCTCGCACGGGGGCGCACGCACCAATATTCCCGGCGTATTTCATGCCGGCGACGTGCAGGACCGAGTGTACCGGCAGGCCATTACAGCGGCCGGCGCGGGCTGCATGGCGGCCATCGAAGCGGAGCGATTCCTCGAAGCGGAGGGGCATTAGATTCATGATTGAACGACTCACGCCTCCAGGCGTTCCCACGCCGCGCGGACCCTATTCGCCGGCGGTCCGCGCGGGCGGCTTTATTTTCGTGGCTGGTCAGGTCCCGGTAGACCCGGCTACGGATAAGATCTCGCCCGGCGACATCCGCCATGAGACCCGGCTGGTGCTGAATAACATCAAGCGCATTCTTGAAGGTGCAGGGGCATCGCTGGCCGACGTGGTGCGCGTCGGCGTGTATCTGGCGGACGGGTCTGAGTTCGCGGCGATGAACGAAGTCTACGCGGAGTTTTTCGGGGTACACAAACCGGCTCGGACTACGATTGTGTGCGGGTTCGTAGCGGAGATTAAAGTCGAGATCGATTGCGTAGCCTACAGGCAGTAATGTGGGACAGGCTTGACCCGGTACGCAGACGCAAAGTTGAACTTATCCTGGATAAGGCTGGTCCGTGCGTCGTTGCACCAGGTCACGCCTGTCCATTCCGGGAAGCGCTTATCCCACATTAGTTGCTGAGCGGCTTGTAGTATCGGCTGTAGTGCTTGCCGTAATACCCGTAATAGTAATAGCGTTCGCTCATATCCGCGCGCACTTCGTTAAGAACCAGTCCGATCACGTTCGCCTTGAGGCGCTTCAGACTGGTGAGAACGCTCGCCACCGCGTTACGCTCCGTCTGGCCGGCCAACGCCACCACCACCACGCCATCGACCAGCGCGGCAATCTGCAGGGATTCGGCGAAACCAAGTAACGGAGGCGCGTCGCAGATCACCAGATCGTACTCGCTCTGGGCTTCGAGGAGGATCTGCCGCAGCGTCTCACCCAGTCCGTCCGCGGCACGCCGCGAGGGCGCCCCGGCGGGCAGCACCTTCAGATGAGGCAGGCCGTCGGAATCCTGCAACGCATCGCGCCAGGCCATCTCGCCGTTCACCACGTTCGACATGCCTTTGTCGTTGGTTACGCCGACGTGATGGTACACACCGGGGCGGCGCAAGTCGCCATCGATCAGCAGCGTCTTGCGCTTCTGCTGGCTGTGCACCACGGCAAGATGGACCGCTGTAGTGGTCTTGCCTTCGCGCGGCGTTGCCGAGGTGACTAACAGACTGCGCGGGCGCTTGTCGGCATTGGGCAGCAGGATTGAGTCGCGCAGGGTGCGAATCGCTTCCTCATAGGAATTGGCCGCGCCCCGCGTATCGCCAAAGAAATCGCGGTGTTTCCCACCCTCGGAATCAGGCCGCGGCAAATGTCCGCGCCATGCCTTTACGACCGGCAGCGAACCCAGCACTTCCGTCTGCAGGTGCCGCTGGATATGTTCGGGATCGCGCAGGCTGTGGTCGAGACTGTCGGAAAGGAAGGCCACCATGACACCGAGAAACGTCGAAGCAAAGAAGGCTACCGCGGCCATCATCCCCACTCTGGGAAAGGCTGGCTTCAGTGCCGGTCTCGCCTCATCCGCCAGACGAATGGAACTGTTCTGAAATCCCGCGTTGATACCCGCTTCTTTGATCTTGCGCGACAAATCTTCATAAAGGGTCCGGTCGGCATCGGCCTTCCGCTTCAGGTTGGTATATTCGAAGGTTTTCAGGTTCAGGCTCTCGAAATCCGCCTTGGTTTGATCGACGGCTTTTTTCAGCATCTCTTCGCGATTGACAGCTTGCTGATACTCCACCTGAACGCGTTGCGCCACATCGGCCTTGAGGCGCACGAACTGGGCCTGCAGTTCGGCTTGCTCATTGGCGGCTTTCTTGTACTCGGGGTGATTGGGTCCGAAATTGGTTTTTACGGTGGCGAACTTCTGGTTCGCTTCCTGTATCCGATCGACCAGATGGCGAATCTGTTCTCCCTGTTCCGACGCTTCCAGCGCTTCGATGGATCCGTTGGCCACCGACTTGGCGGCGGCCTCTTTCTTGAATCGATCGGCTTCGCTGTTGGTGTACTCGGTGTTGAGCTGCAGAAGATTGGCAGCCAGTACGTTGGTTTTCTCGTCAGGACTGATGATGTTGAGTTCTTTTTGAAATTCCGACAGCTTCTCCGCGGACTTCTCCATCTCGGCCTGCAGATCTTCCATCTGCTTGAGCATGAAAACAGACTGCCCCGAGGTGGCCTGGTAGCGGATCAGGTAACTATAATCTCTGTAACTCCGCGCGATGCCATTGGCTACATCGGCGGCGAATTGGGGATCGGGATCGCGGTAACTGATGGTCAGGAGGTAGGTTTTTGGAGGCCGCGTCACCGTGAGATACGGCAGAACGATGGGTGCGTCCGCCCGCTTGGGAAGGGGAAGTTTGAGCCGCTGCGCCACGGGGCGAAGCACGGAATCCGACTTGATCAATTGTATCTGAGTAGTCAGATAAAAGTCGGAATCATTCATCGACGATGCTCTCGACGCCGTCGCTTCCGCACCCACCACCGCCGTCGGCACCATGCGATCCACATCGATAGTCGCCGTCGCCTGGTAATACGGGGTCAAACGGGAGGCCACAATCACCGTGGAGGCGACCGCCACAACCACAAACGCCAGCAGTTGCCACTTGTGACGCCGCAGGATCCACAAATAGTGCGCAAAAGGAACAACTGACGCAGACGACTCGCCCTCATCCGGCAGCGGCGCCTGGTAGTAAGACACGCGCTCAACGGCTCGTGTATTTGCCGAAGCGTTCGATAACGGAAGATCGAGGCTTTTCTCTTCGTTTGACATGAATTTAACGGAATGACGGCGCAGTGCGGGACGTGATCATGTATACAGTGTCTTCACGCCTCTAACAATTACAGTTCGTATCGCGCCCGATGTCAAGATTAAAGACCCGTATGAAAAAGCACCTCAGGGTGCTTGGGAGATCGACAAGGCCTGATCGAAATCGGCAATGATATCGGCAATATCCTCGATTCCCACCGACACCCTGACGTACTCGGGGCGGACGCCGGTCGAGGCCTGCTCTGCTTCCGACAGTTGCTGATGGGTCGTCGAAGCCGGATGGATTACCAGCGTTTTGGCGTCGCCCAGGTTGGCCAGATGGCTCGCCAGCTTCAGATTGTTAATTAATTTAATGCCGGCGTCCTTACCTCCCTTGATGCCGAATCCGACCACGGCGCCGGCACCGCCGGGGATGTACTTCTTCGCATTGGCGTGATGCGGATGCCCCGGAAGCCCTGGATAATTCACCCATTCGACAGCCGGATGCGCTGCCAGCCATTCCGCGAAAGCCTGCGCATTGGCGGTGTGGCGCTCCATGCGCAGATGGAGGGTCTCAATGCCCAGCAGAAACAGAAACGCGGCGAAGGGGCTCATGGCAGCGCCCGTGTCCCTCAGCCAGTGGGTGCGCATAAAGATGATATAAGCAATGTTGCCGATCGGCTTGAGAGCTTCGGTGAAAACCACTCCGTGATAGGACGGATCCGGCTCGGTGAACTCGGGCCACTTCTTCGGATTCTCCTCCCAGGGAAATTTCCCGCTGTCGACGACGATGCCGCCGACATGAACGCCATGGCCGCCGAGGAATTTGGTCGCAGAGTAAATGGAAACGTCCACTCCGTGGTCGAACGGTTTGAAGAGCACCGGGGTCAACACGGTATTGTCCATTAGAACCGGCAGCCCGTGCGCGTGCGCGATGGCGGAAATCGCGTCAAAGTCGGGAACGTCGTTGCGGGGGTTGCCGATCGATTCGAGATACACGAGGCGCGTCTTATCGTCCACCAGCTTATTTATTTCTTCCGGATGATCGGGATTGAAAAAGCGCACTTCTATGCCGAGCTGGCGAAATGTCTGGGTGAACAGCGTCCACGTGCCCCCATAGAGGCTGGTAGCGGAGATAATATTCTGACCCGCGTGGGCGATGGTCAAAATAGCGGCTGTGATGGCCGATTGCCCACTGGCGAATGCCAGGGCCGCCGCGCCGCCTTCGAGCGCCGCCATGCGCTTCTCGAGCACATCGCAGGTCGGATTCATGATGCGCGAGTAGATGAAACCGAATTCCTTCAGCGCGAAGAGATTGGCTGCATGGTCGGTGTCGTGAAAGACGTAGCTGGTGGTGCTGTAGATCGGCACAGCGCGCGCGCCGGTGACCGGATCGGGCTCCTGTCCCGCATGCAGGGCGAGAGTGCCGGGGCGATAGTTGGCTTCTGAATTCGACATAGGGCTCCGTCAGGCAATCATACGACATGCAGGCCAGGCGCCTCTATGTGGATCAGGCGCTTCCGCCTGTTCATATCTACAAATAATGCCGAACCATCTCGCGCCAGTAGCGCGCCCGATGCGCTTCCCCCGGCCAGATGGCAAAGCGGTGCACGACGCCTTTCTCCCCAAGCGCCTCACTCAGCGCGCGATTGCTCTCGTGAAAAGGGTCCTGTTCGCCCACTGCCAATGTGATATCCATGCGGCGGATGGGATCGAGGTAGTCCGGGTCTTCGAGGTTGGGAAGAAAATGATTGGGCGTGATGAAGTAAACTTCCCGATCGTAATGTCCGCCGAAGAGGTCCTCAAAGTGTCCGAACTGGCGGGTCAGATCGTAGCGCCCGCTGAGCGCCACAACCTTACAGAACAGCGAAGGATGCCGCAGCGCCAGGCTCATCGCATGATATGCCCCGATGCTGCAGCCGTGCACCACCAGGCTCGGCACGCCGTTCTCCGCGCGCATAAAGGGAATCACTTCGTCGAGAATGTAGCGCTCGTACTGGCGATGCCGTTCCACGCGAGCCCAGGGAGGAGCGGACTTGCAATAAAGGCTTTCGGAATCCACCCCATCCACGCAGAATAGGCGAATGTACCCACCGTCGAGAGGCTCTCGCAGCGCGTCGACCAGGCCGAAATTCTCGTAATCGTAGAAGCGACCTTCGCGCGTGGGGAAAACCAGCACCTTGGCGCCCGCATGTCCGAAGACCAGCAGTTCCATGTCGCGGCCCAGCGCCGGGCTGGACCATCTTTGATACTGGCGCTTCACCTTGATTTCAGATTAGGGAAGCTATGTTCCAGATTAACGATTAAAGGGCGAAGATTTGATTTCGATATGGTTGCAGAATACTTCCCCACAGGCGATAGCCTTCGCGATTCAGATGCAGACCGTCCTCGAAGTAAAGCTCGGTGCGCGGCTGGCCCGCTTCATTCAGCATGGCGGGAAAGACATCCACGTAATAACCCGATGGACGCGCTTCGATCTCCTGGCGCACCAGGTCGTTCAAGCGGCTAATGCGGTCGACGATAGGAAATCGCGCCGGGCTGGGCTTGATGGAAATGAAACCGAACGGGATGGCTCCGAGCGAGTCCTCGACTTTATCCGCCAGCGAGCGGAACCAGCCCAGAGCCTGTTCCACGGTGCGTCCGTCGCCGAGATCGTTATCGCCGGCATACACCAGCAACGAGCGGGGATTCACGGGGGCCACCAGCCGTGCGAAGAAATGATCGCAGGCTTCGAGGGTTGATCCGCCGAACGCCAGGTTCAGAATGCCGGGACCGACATCTTCGGCCAGCGTGTCCCACAGGCGGATAGATGAACTGCCGTAGAAGACGGGCGTGCGCTCCCCGATACCGCGGCGGATGCGGCCGCGTTCGAGCGCCCGCACCTCGGCCTCATACCATTGCATCGTTCCAGAGTAACCAATGGCTGTATTGGATTAATCGGCGGCAGAGAAATGCAACGACAGGTGTGGTTTAAAATGCGTCGTCGTGCCGCTGCCGTCGCCCGGGTCGAAGACAGCGGCGTCAAAATTCGCGGTGAAACTGGTCTTGAGTACGTTCTCTCCAAACGGGGTATCTACCGAGGGCGCTATATTTTGTGGCACACCGGCGATCTGCACTATCGAAGCACTCAGAGGTTTGAGCACGATCGAACCGGCCGGGTTGGTCAATGGGATCGTCAGCGACCAGTTCGGCCAGGCCCCGGGGGACGGGGCCTTTCTGGGAGTGCCGCTGCAATGCCTCAGGGCAACAAATGCGGTCTTGGTGACCTGATAGGCGTAGGTACCGTCGGCCTGTCGAACCCCCGTCGAGATCTGATCGCCGATGCTCGATATGATCAGGGACCCGTCGCTGATAATCACCGGCGACGATCCGTCGGGATGCCCAAGCATGTGCACCTCCCTCGACAGGGTTGCTGCGTCCTTCGCGACCCTGTCGGCCAATACCGCCAACGGGTGAATAATCGAGTCTGATGTATCGCTCATTTTTTCACTCCAAAACCAATGTTGATCAGGATTCGGTTCCCACGGATGTCGGCGCGGTTCTGGTAAGACTGGAAATCCCGTGGGCCCCACAACGCGATCAGGCCGCTGACCGCAGATTTTGCGCCTTCGAGCGATGCCTTCGCCTGGTCTTTGCGGCCGGCAGCCATCAGGCATGCGCTCCTGACTGCCAGCCCGCGCCACCGTTCTACTGGAAGCGTGGTCCATTCTGACTCATAACGGGAGAGCACGTCAAGTGATTCCTGCGCACTGCCGGCTCCCAGCGCGGCTTCGGCCAGGCACGCTGCCGACGCGGACACCTCCTGTCTATCCTGCGTCCCGAGCGCCGCCTCCAAAGCCGTTTTGCATTCCGTTTGGGCGGCACGGAAATTCCGCTGGAGCAGATCCGCTTCCCCACGAAGCGTGAGGAACTCCGGTTCGGCTGCGTCTGGACCGGACAGCTCGCCGCGCACGCGCACCGCGCCGCCGGACACAAGGTCAATCTGTGCCAGGGCGAGGCTCAACGGTACGCGCAAGCCCGGCGGCAACCCCGCCCTGGCGACGGTACCCAGCACTTCCCCGGCCTCGCGCCACTGGCCCAGTTCGGCCAACATCCGCGAGAGATGCACGCGGTAGTACAAAGCGTCGAGGCCGCTTCCCGCTAACTCGAGCGCGTGGCGGAACTGCGCCGTTGCGGCGGGATAATTTTCCTCATATTCGTAGACCTGCCCGATCGCCTCCAACGCCTTGGCTTCATCGCCGGGTGAGACCCTGGCAGCAACTTCCCGCTGTTCGGAAAACTTCTTCAATGCGTCATCGGGGCGCTGCTGGTCAAGCAATGCCCGGCCTTCCAGAAGGAGCGCCTGCGAAAGCTCCTTAAGAGCGCCGTCCTGCCGGAAAAATACCGCCGCTGCCGCCGCCTCGGGCTCCGCCAACTGCGGGCGCCGCGTTCTCAGGTGCAAATCAGCCCGGGCCATGTCGATGAGCGCTTTTACGCGGGCCGCCTGCTCGCTCTCGGCGCGCGCCGAAGCTTCCGTGAAGCTGTGCTCGGCGTCGGCGAAGCTGTCCCGCAGCACATAGGTTTGGCCAAGCGACAGCCAGGCCCGTGCCTGCAACGCCTGAAAGCCCTGCCGCCCCGCGTCGTCGATAACCTCGGTGAGTTCGCGCCGCGCCGCCGCGAAGTCTTCGTCGGCCTGCGCCCGGCGCAATGCGATGATCGCCAACTGCTGGCGGCAGCGCAGCGCATCGTACTCGTCGCCCACCACGCGGGCCTGATCCGCGCAGGAGCGGAGCGCCGCTTCCCCTTCCGCCAAACGGCCCCAGCGGTTGTATGCGGCCCCCAACTGGTATTGCAATCCCGCCATGGCTCCGTGCTCGCCCAACGCCTGAAACTGGGTGCGCGCTTCGTCGAATTCGCTCAGCGCTTTTGGGATCTGCTGCTGTCTCGAATCGAGCACAGCCATCGACAACAGCGCTCCGCCGCGCTTTCCCGCGCTGGCATAGGCCTTCGCCGCTTCGGCCGGCCTCTGGGCTTTCTCGAGCGCACGCCCCAGCAAAACGGCGCGGCCGGGGGCGGACGCTGCGCCGCTCTTGCCGTAGTAGCTGCGGAACCGGCCGGCCGCGCCGGCATAGTCTCGCGTCAGTGTCAGTCTTACGCCCTCTATATACATCCGCTCGTCGGACGTTGCCGCGCGCAGATCGGCGGCATCGATGCGGTTCATCTCGCGATTGGAGCGGCCCGTAAGCTCCAGTTCGTTGTCCGCGTCGGCCAGCATGGCATGCGCCAGCGCGTAATGCGGGGCTGCGGCCACCACTTGCTCCAAAATCCGGCTGGCATCGAGAAAGGAATTGTTCGCCATGCGATCCGCCGCGCTGGCGGTGAGTTCGAGAGCGCGTGGGGGAACTCTCGGCTTCATGAACTGTGAAGCGCTGAATCCAACCAGCGCCACCAGTGCGCCCACGCTTCCGGCTGCCAGCCATCTGCGCCGGGCCGGGGAGGCTGGCGAGGCAAACGGCCCGCGCGCCGTTTCCACTGCGCTCTTTGTCCGTTCGTGGTCGCGCTCGAACGCCCGCGCCACTTCACCGGCATCGCGATATCTTCGATGGGGGTCGGCCGCGCAGCATTTTGCCACCACACTTCGAAGCCATGGGCTTACGCCCCGCTCGCGGAGAGCATGTTCCGGGTCGCCCGCCTCCATGCGCTTGCCGGTCAGCATCTCGATCATCGTCACGCCCAGCGCGTAGACATCGGCTGCCTGAGTGCCGGAACCCTCGGGGGCGATATAACCGGGAGTTCCCATGACGTATCCCGGTTCCGTAAAAGACGTTTCATCGAGCGCCCGCGCCAGACCCAGGTCCGTGATAGCCACCCGCCATCCGCTTGAGGTCTTCGCCAGCATCACGTTGGCAGGCTTGAAGTCCCGATGAATAATATTGTGCGCGTGGATGGCGGCGAGCCCGTCGACCATCTGGCGGAACAGCGGCCACGCTTCTTTTTCGGGCACTGCGCGGCGCCCGTTCCCGTCTTTCAGCAAGTCGGCCAGCCGCCCTCCGCGCAGGAACTCCATGGTCAGATAGACCGTGGCGGCTTCGCCTTCCCCATGTCTGCCGATGTCGAAGGTACGACAGACATTCTCGTGCGCCACACAGAGCGAAAGGCGCACCTCCCGTTCGAAGCGCGCCACCATTGAGGGATCGCTCGCCAACTCGCCGCGGATGGTTTTCAGCGCGAGGCTGCCGCGCTCGGGGAGATAGCGGTCCGCCACTTCGTAAACGCTCCCCATCCCGCCCTGGCCCACCTCGGCGATGACACAGTAGCGGTTCGAAATCAGATCGCCGGGGCGAAATGAGTGGCCGCTCGGCTTCTGCGTCTCCATTCCTGCCGTCGGCAGGTTGGAGAGCATCCGCCCAATCATCTCATTGAAAACGGGCGCAAGGTCGGGACGCTGCCGCGCGACCTCTTCGCGCACCAGCGCCGGCGAGTGCTCGAACGCGCGCAGCTTTTCCTCCAGCCAGATCCGGTCGCCGGGTTCGCAGGAAGGGGCTCGTTCCATAAGGCTGCGCGGTTCCATGCCGCGCGCTTATATAACATTAGAGCCTAAATCCGGGAAAGAGTGAGGGCACTCGTAGCCTTCCGGTCTGCACCGGTGGTCGGGTGGGAGCCGCTAACCTTCCTTCTTATCAGCGGCCATCTTGCGCTCCACCGCCGCCATCAGCCGTGCATGCACGTCCTCGGGGATGGTGCAACTCTTCATACCCTTGTAGACCGAGATGGTCTTTCTTGTGGTATCGCAGATGACCCAGCAGTTGGGGCACTCCGCCAGATGACGTTCCAGCTTGGCGCGGATCTCCATGTGGGTTTGCTCGTCGAGAAAATCCGTGAGTTCGGCGAGAAACTCCTTACATGTAAGCAAAGGCGTCATCTCCTTTGCGTTTGAAGAAACGCGTGAGTTTGTCGCGCAGTTGCAGGCGCGCGCGCAGCAGGCGGCTTTTCACCGCGGGCACCGTCAGATCCAGCGCCTCGGCCGTCTCTTCCGTCGAGAGGCCATCCACATCGCGCAGCGTGAATACCGTGCGGTAGATCGGCGCCAGACCGTCAATCGCTTCCGAGAGAATCGAGTGCAGTTCCTCGCGCGAGAAGCGCTCCTCAGGGTCCGGATCCCATGCCGCAATCTCCCGCACTACCGTATCCTCGCCGGTATCGATCTGCTCATCGAGCGAAACCGAACGGTCCGTCTTGCGCTTGCGCAGTTTCATCAGCGCCTGGTTGACGGCGATCCGTACAATCCACGTGTAGAATTTGGAGTTCCCCTGAAACTGATCGAGGTGCTCGTAAGCCTTGAGGAATGACTCCTGCAGCACGTCTTCGGCGTCCTCGCGATTCTGCGTGATGTTCATCGCCAGGCGGAAAATCTTGCCTTCATACTGCCGGATCAGGGCGGAAAAAGCGGCTGCGTCGCCCGCACGTGCACGGTTTACCAGTTCCAGTTCCGCCCGAACTTCCTCCGAAACCTCGACCGCTGCTGCTAATGGAAAGCTCTCGGTGGCCATTTTGCGCGATCCCCCATTTTCCCACGGACTCATGGACGGCAGAAAAGCAGGAGGGTAACCGTTATTAAAATCCCCGCTCGCGGCCTGGAGAATCATACCGCTGTATGGATGTGAAAATGTAACAAAAGTTGCGATTATTTGCCGTCGGCCCGGTCCCAGTTCTTCAGTACCCGCAGGATGTATTCCCTGGTTTCGCGGTACGGCGGGACGCCATGGTAGCGCTCCACCGCGGCCGGCCCGGCATTATAGGCGGCCAGCGCGAGGACGACCTGATCGGGGTCTTGCTCATACTTCGCCAGCAGATCGTGCAGGTACTGCGCGCCACCTTCTGCGTTCTGCTTTGCATTGGACGGGTCCACGCCCAACTGCCGCGCTGTTTCCGGCATAAGTTGCATCAACCCGATGGCGCCTTTGGGAGACAACGCGGATGGCTGAAAACCGGACTCCGCGCGCATCACGCTCTTCACAAATGAAACGGGCAAAGAAAATTTCACAGCCGCAGCCGCCGCCAACTCGGCCGGGGTTTCAATGTGGGATGGGCCCTTTGGCCTGTCCATTTCCGGGGGGCTGTCGCTCTTCACAACCGCAACCTCTTCCGCCTCAAACCCAACAATCGAAGCCGAGGGCATTTCACTAAACCCGCCCGCCGAGTACAACCGAACCTTACTCCCATCCACCTCATGCCGGTCCACATGCAGACGGAAACCATTGCCCAGCACCGCGTACTCACCCGCGTGTAGGGCAGGGGCGAGCAGAGCGAGACCCGCGACACCGATAAGATGGAAAATTCTCATGCTTGACAACTTAGTGACGCATCTCGAGTGCAGCGTGTGCACCAAAAAATTCGAAGCCGGCCATCCCTGGAACCTCTGCGAGTGCGGCGGACCCCTGCTCGTCCGCTACGATCTCGACCGTGTTCGCGCATCCTGGTCGCGCGATTCCCTCGCCGCCGCGCCCCATTCCATGTGGCGCTATGCCCCCGTTCTGCCCGTTCAAAACGCAACTTCGATTATCTCACTGGGCGAGGGCATGACGCCGCTACTTCCGGCCCGGCGCACCGGCAAACGCATCGGCGCCAACCGGCTGCTGATTAAGGACGAAGGCCTGAATCCCACCGGGTCCTTCAAGGCGCGCGGACTCTCCTGCGCAGTTTCGATGTGCGTGGAGCTGGGGCTGCGGCGGCTGGCCATCCCCTCCGCCGGGAACGCCGCCAGCGCCCTCGCCGCCTACGCCGCCGCCGCCGGAATCGAGGCCCACATCTTCATGCCGCGGGATGTTCCCCAGGCGAACTTCATCGAATGCAAGTCCTATGGCGCGCGTGTCACCCTGGTCGATGGCTTGATCAGCGATTGCGGCCGCATGGTCGCCGAACGCAAGCAGCAGGAAGGCTGGTTCGAGATCTCTACCCTCAAAGAGCCCTACCGAATTGAGGGCAAAAAGACCATGGGGTACGAGGTCGCCGAACAGCTCGGCTGGGAGTTGCCCGACGCCATCTTCTATCCCGCGGGCGGTGGAGTGGGCCTGATAGGGATGTGGAAGGCCTTTGCCGAAATGGAGACGCTGGGCTGGATCGGCTCAAAACGGCCCAGGATGATCGCCGTGCAGGCCGAAGGTTGCCAGCCGATTGTGCGCGCGCTACAGGAAGGGGCTGAGACCAGCCGCTTCTGGGATGGAGCCACCACCGTCGCCGCCGGATTGCGCGTTCCTAAACCGCTGGGCGACCGGCTGACGCTGCGCGCCGTGCGGGAAAGCAGTGGCACTGCCATCGCTGTCTCGGACGCGTCGTTGATCGGCGCCGGAATCCGCCTGGCCGAGGAAGAAGGCATTTTCGCCGCCCCCGAAGGAGCCGCCTGCATCGCCGCCGCCGAGCGCCTGATCGCAGAGGGTTTCCTGGGGCGCGACGACCGGATCGTTATCTACAACACCGGATCGGGGCTCAAGTACCTCGAGGCGTATTCCGTAAGATTCCCGCGCACCGCTGCCGGCGAGACGGACAAATTGGGTGGCCTGATCACTCCGCGGTGATTTCGCCGGCCGGCGCATCACGCATCAGATGTTGTATGCTTAAACCATGAGAACCACTCTCGAAATCGAGGACGAAATCCTGCTCACGGTCAAGGCTATCGCCCAACAGCGCAAAACCACGGCTGGCGATGTGGTTTCCAGTCTGTTGCGCGAATCTCTGGCGCCAAAGAACTTCAAAGTGGAATATCGTAACGGCGTTCCCTTGCTGCCGCGCAGGCCGCATGGCCCAGTTGTCACGGCGGAATTGGTGAACCGCCTGGCCGATGAGGATGAATGCCAATGACAAACAATGAACGATAAAGGGCGAACGCGCCGCGCTCTCCGCAAGCCGGCCCTGCTGGACGTCAACGTACTGATCGCCCTGATCGATCCCGCCCACGAGTTTCACTCGGACGCGCATCTCTGGTTCGAGCATAATCGCCACTACGGCTGGGCCACCTGCCCCATCACCGAAAACGGGTGCCTGCGCCTTCTCAGCAAGCCCGGCTATCCATTTCCCGGCCTGACGGTGGCGCGGGTCCGCGACATCCTGGCTGAGTTGGTCGCTGCGGAAGACCATCGCTTCTGGCCGGACTCAGCCAGCATGCTGGAATCGAATCAGTTCGACCTTGCAGGAGCCAACTCGAAAAACCTGACGGACCTTTACCTGCTGCGTCTCGCCACAGCCTTCGACGGTCGCCTCGTCACCTTCGACCGCGGCATCCGCTGGCAGTGGGTGAAAGGTTGCGGGCCGGACGATCTGAAAGTCCTGCCGGACGCGCTTGCCGGCTAACGCGACGCCCGCACAGTATGATGAAGTTGCCCGCCGGGAATCCTCGCGGGCGCGGTCTTCATCGAACAAGAGTTAATGAAAGGAAACAGAATGGGCAATTCTTTGCTGGTCCCCATGGTGGTGGAACAGACCTCTCGGGGGGAGCGTGCTTACGACATCTACTCGCGCCTGCTGAAAGAAAATATCATCTTCCTCGGAACGCCGATCGACGACACGGTCGCGAACCTGGTGATCGCGCAGTTGCTGTTTCTCGAGGCCGAAGACCCCGAGCGCGATATCTCCATCTACATTAATTCGCCCGGCGGTTCCATCACCGCGGGCCTCGCGATTCTCGACACCATGGCGTTCGTCAGGCCCGATATCGTTACCATTTGCGTGGGTCAGGCGGCATCCATGGGCGCCGTCCTGCTGGCCGCCGGCACCAAGGGCAAGCGTTTCAGCCTGCCCAATTCGCGCATCATGATCCACCAGCCTTCTATGCAGGGTCTGGCGGGCCAGGCGGCGGACATCGATATCTACGCCAAGGAAATCCTGCGCATGCGGGAAATTCTCAACCAGATTCTCGCCGACGCCAGCGGACAGACTTTGGATCGTGTGGCGCGCGACGTCGATCGCGACTACATCATGAGCCCCGAACAAGCCGTCTCGTACGGCATCATCGACCGGGTGATTTCCAGCCGCGATCTGGCGCCTCCCGTGGTTTCGAAGCAAGCCTGATCGCATGCGTCTTGCCAATAAAGTAGCTATTGTCACCGGGGCTGGCGCCGGCATCGGGCGCGAAACCGGCATTCGGTTGGCGGAAGAGGGCGCGAAGTTGGTTCTCACCGATATCAGTGAGGCCGGCGTGCGCGCCGCCGCCGACCAGGTGGCGCAGGTGGGCGGCGAAGTGATTGCCATCCCCGGCGACATTTCGAAGGAAGCCGACGCCTACCGCATCAGCGAACTGGCCGTCACGCGTTTCGGCGGTCTCGATATCCTGGTCAACAATGCGGCGGATTTCACCACGTTTTCGGTGGAAGACGCCACCGTCGAGCAGTGGCAGCAGGTGCTCGGCGTCAACGTGATCGGCACGGCGCTGGTCTCGAAGCATGCCATTCCGCATATGAAGCGGCGCGGCAAGGGTTCGATCGTCAACCTGGCGTCGATGAGCGGCGTCATCGCACAGCCCAATTTCGCCACCTACAACTCCAGCAAGGGCGCCATTATGCTGATGACCAGGTGCATGGCGCTCGATCTGGCGCCGTTCAACATCCGTGTCAACAGCGTCTGCCCCGGCTGCATTTTCACCAGCGCCACGGAGCGCGAGTGGATTCGCATGGGTTTCACGAAGGAACAGTGGGTGGCGAAGATGGCGCCCATGCACATGCTGAATCGCATCGGGGATGTGCGCGAGGTGGCCAACGCCATTCTGTTCCTGGCTTCGGATGAGGCCAGTTTCATTACGGCGGCGGATCTGATGGTCGACGGCGGCTACGTCGCCCGCTAGGGTTCGACGTCCTCGTCGAGGGCACTGAAGATTTCGTCCAGCTGAACGCGCAGAAGCGGGTTCGATGTAGTCAACGCATCCGTTACCTCACGCCGGCCGTCGCTCGTATAGACCCAGGCCTTGCGCGCGCGAGGATCGATCATCATACATACGGCACGCCGAAAGCCAGATACTCGCCGATGCGCGATTCGATCCGCGTCACGCGATCCTGCGGCGAAAGAATTTCGATGCAGAGAAAAGCCGGCTCGCGCAGGATACCTTTGCCTCTGCGCTTCGTGACTGCAATATCGGTGACGCGATAGCGCCGCGGCGCCACCTGCATCCGCAATTCGGGAAACACATGAATTCCCGCCTCGCGGCGCTGGCTGTACAGAATCGCAAAGACAACGCCCTGCAACCCCGCGTGGTCGAACTCGCCCATGTTGCGCTCGATCAGCTCTCCGTCGATCCAGTCGCAGTCCGGATCGTAGTTGGTCGAGAGATATTCCTCCAGCGGGACCAGTGTGCCGACTGCCATACGCCTAGTTTAGCTCCCGCCCGGATAAACAAAATGGACGCATTCGTGCTTCACTCTTGTCCCGAGAGGCGGCATGAGTCCATTCAAAATCGACGTCGCCCCCGACGTCTTGATCGACCTGAACCACCGGCTGACAAATACCAGATGGTCGTACCAAGTGGAGGGTACAGCCTGGGAAGTCGGCACGGACCTCAACTACCTCCGGCAACTCGTCACTTACTGGCAGGATCAGTACGATTGGCGTACCCACGAAGCCGCACTCAATCGATTCGCACATTTCAAAACCCCTGTCGACGATATCGGCATCCACTTCATCCACCAGCGCGGCCATGGACCCGATCCGTTTCCGCTCATCCTGACCCACGGCTATCCCGATTCGTTTTTGCGCTTCGCGAAAATAATTCCCATGCTCACCGACCCGGCGCGCTTCGGGGCCGACCCCGAAGACTCCTTCGATGTCGTTGTCCCCGATCTCCCCGGCTACGGTTTTTCCGACCGCCCGCCAACTTCCGACACGGTCTTTCACATCGGCGATCTCTGGGCGCAGTTGATGACCGATGTGCTCGGCTACCAAAAATTCGGCGCGCACGGCGGAGACTGGGGCAGCACGGTCACCGAACAACTGGCGCACCATCATGCCCGCTCAGTGGTCGCCATTCATCTCACGGATGTGCCGTTCGGCCATCTGTTCCAAAAGCCCGACGACCCCTCCGAGGCGGAAAAGAAATTCTTCCGGCGCAACGAAGAGTGGATGCAGAAGGAGGGCGCCTACGCACTCATCCAATCCACCAAACCGCAAAGCCTCGCCCAGGGTCTCAATGACTCGCCGACCGGCCTCGCTGCGTGGATTGTGGAAAAATATCGCGCCTGGAGCGATTGTGGCGGCGCTGTCGAATCGCGCTTCACCAAAGACGAGCTCCTGACCCAGATCATGATCTACTGGGCCACGCAAACGATCGGCTCATCGTTCCTCACTTACTACGGCTATGCCAATGCGAGTGCGCTGACATGGATCAAGGAAGGCGCCATTGACGAAATAAAAAAATGGACGGGCCCAGCCCAGGTGCCGGCCGCCTTCGCACTCTTCCCCGCCGACATCAGCCACCCACCGCGTGAATGGGCGGAGCGTTTCTTCAACGTCCAACGCTGGACCCGCATGCCGCGCGGCGGCCATTTTGCGGCGATGGAGGAACCCGAACTGCTCGCCGCTGACCTGCGCGCCTGCTTCCGCCCCTATCGCTGAATCAATGCGGTACAGGCGCTGTCGCCTGTCCGTCTCGGCCCAGTACAATCGATATTGCCTCGCCAGATCACCTTCGAACTCCTCGCCGAATGCCCGGAAACACGGGCTCGCGCCGGCATCATCCACACCGAACACGGCGACATCCCCACCCCCGTCTTCATGCCCGTCGGAACCCAGGCCACCGTCAAAGGCCTCACCCAGCGCGATCTCTGGGACGAACTCCACGCCCCCATCATCCTCGCCAACACCTACCACCTCTTCCTGCGCCCCGGCCATGAACTGATCCGCGGCATGGGCGGCCTGCACCGCTTCATGTCCTGGCCCGGCGCCCTCCTCACCGATTCCGGCGGCTACCAGGTCTTCAGCCTTTCCGACCTCCGGAAAATCACCGAAGACGGCGTCACTTTCCAGTCCCATCTCGATGGCGATACGCACAAGTTCACCCCCGCCTCCACTGTCGACGTCCAACTCGCCCTCGGCAGCGACATCATGATGGTGCTCGACGAATGCCCCCCGTACCCCGTCAGCCACGAGTACGCCCGCGCCTCGATGGACCGCACCGTTCGCTGGGCCCAACGCGCCTTCGTCCACTACCGCGAGCGCCTCGCCGAATCCCCCACCCGCCATGCGCTTTTCCCCATCGTGCAGGGGTCCATGTTTCCCGATCTCCGCCGGCAATGCGCCGAACAGTTGCTCGATCTCGATGCCGACGGCTATGCGATCGGCGGACTCTCCGTAG
>Ga0302320_10003126_pt1 | contig 38584 bp, 27 predicted proteins | sample Bog_T0_3_FD_202130 | JGI IMG/M metagenome (GOLD analysis project Ga0302320, IMG submission 202130) | Peat permafrost microbial communities from Stordalen Mire near Abisko, Sweden - Bog_T0_3 | ecosystem: Environmental > Terrestrial > Soil > Wetlands > Peat | place: Sweden: Abisko, Stordalen Mire... | reverse complement strand
TTGAATTTTGAAGGTGCAAACAAATTATTTTCTTTAAATGCTCATGATGATCCGCCAGCGTTTTTCTGGACAGCCTGATCCGGACGCTCTCAACCCGTTTCAAGCCCTCCGTCATACCGGCTAAACGCTGATGCTGACTTTTGATCAACCCCTGCGTCTGGGTCTGCAGCAGCATGGCCGCATCTCTGAGATGATCATTTTGATCGACCAGGACCTGCCGGGCCGATCGCACGATCTTTTCCCGGCGCTCATCGATGCCGCACAGAAAATCCTCGCAACGTTCCACCAGGAACCTGGCAACAGCCGTAGGTGTCTTGACAAAGGTATGCGCGCTCAAGTCGGTCACGGTAGTATTGATCTCATGACCGATGGCGCTTAACACCGGCAGGCTCGACTGGGCAATAGCGACGGCAATTTTCTCGCTGTCAAAACAGCTTAACTCTGCGATCGATCCCCCGCCGCGGGTGATCACGATCACATCGATCTGGTCCATCCCCTGCAGCCGACCCAACGCTTTGATAATAGAGCCTTCCGTATTCTTTCCCTGCATAATAGAATTGATGATGAATACTCTAAAAGCATAACCGCTGTGCTTAAGTTCGGAAATAAAATCATGATAGGCCGCGGAATCATAGGACGTGATCAAACCGATATTCAGGATGACCGAAGGCAACGCTAAAGATTTATTCCGATCCAAAACCCCTTTTTGTTTAAGCAAAGCTATCAGACGCTGGCGGTCCTGGGCGATCTTACCGAGCGTATACACGGGATCAATGCTTTCCACGATCAAACGCACCTGGCCGTGTCCGGGGTAAAAATCCACCTTACAGAGAAACTTGACCTCAATATCGTCCTTCAAGGCAAAAGCATTTTCCGCCTGCTTGAGAATTCCATCAATTTTAGGTCGGGCCTGGGCAAAGATGACCAGCCCAATGCGGGCCGTGATCTCGCGGGTGGCCGGGTCTTTTTCACAAAGTTCAAAGAAAACATGCTTTTTGTCTTTGCCGCGGTCATAGCCCTGTATCTCGCCGCAGATCCACAAAGCCTGAGGAAAACCGCTCTTTAAGACATCACGGATATAATTGTTTAATTCAGATACTGTAAGAAATTCATCGCTCATGCTTTTAATAACCCCAGTTGGAGCATTTCCCGCTCCAGCTCCTGGCCGGCCGTAATGATCACACCCTCCATACCGACAACCTTTTGATCCAATCCCTCTTTGAGCCCGTTAAGCTTGCGGGCATTCTCAGGACTCTTATTTTTAATATCGCCAAGGTACCAAGTCTCATATTCCTTAAAAACCTTAAAAGAACTGTTAAAATCCTCGATAGCTTGAGCATAAATACGGATAGGCTCATGACGTTTGATGATATCCATATCACATACCCGCGGCCAGACATCCAGCAAGAACCCGCCGGTAACAAACTGCCGCTGATCCATCACATAAAACAACTCCATATTCTTTTCCATCTCCGCCCAAAATGCAAACAGGCTTTCTCTTAACTGCTTGTCTTGCGGATCCTTTTTAAATATTGAAAACATAATCATACCCCCACATACCCATTCAACGTAGGGCCGCGATTTATCGCGACCTCTTGTATGCAAACATATTAAAGGCAAATAAAACCTTTGTCATTGAAAAAAACATATTAACTGATAAAATCCCCCAAATGAGAGTTTCCGGGAGATTTAAACCATATCCCTTTCGAACCAAGCTCATCCGAAAGATCGAAGAGATATCCCCACTGCGGCCATTCTTGAATGGCTTATACGTTCTTCTTAAATTCGAGAATTTTGACCAGGAACTCAAACGATGGAAAAGATCATTAAAATAGGCCAGGTCCCGCTTAAAATACTACTGCTGGTCATTGCCAATGACCTGGTGGACACCTGTGCTCAATTATTGATGAAAAAAGGATTAGGCTTTTACGAACTAAACACCGCCGCGTCTTTCTTCCATCATCTTTTTAACTTTACCGACCCCGGGATCTTGGTATTTTGGATCGGCTTAGGCCTCTATCTTTCTAATTTTTTTATCTGGATGAAGATCCTCTCGACCATAGATTTGAGCGTGGCCATGCCCCTGGCCAGCAGCAGTTATATTTTGATACCGGTTGCGGCGATCTTCTATTTGCATGAATTTATATCCCCCTTGCGCTGGATGGGACTGGTGTTGATCATCCTTGGTATTTATTTCATTTCTCAAAGCCCATCTTCGAGGCAAAAGTGATAAATAAAACCTTTATCCTCGTTTTTATCGCCGAATGCTGGATCACGATTGGTCAGATCTGTTTTAAGAAAAGCGCCAATCATCTGGATAGCCTTGGGCCCGGTGCCAAACCATGGGTCACGCATTTACTGGGATTTGTCCGGCGTACACCGGCTATCTGGCTGGGAGGCCTGGCTATGCTGACAGGACTGCTCTTTTGGTTTGCGGCCTTAAGCAGTGGGGCCTTAAGCTTTGTATATTTACTAGGTAGCATGCAGTATATATTCACGCTAGTTGCCGCGCATTATTTCCTGCAGGAAAAGATCGATACCACCAAATTAATAGGGACCCTGCTGATCACGCTGGGAATTATCTTGACCGCATTATCTACGTAGATATTAAATCTTTTGCATTGATAGGGACAATATTAATAATGACCGGAGTAAAGCCTTCGACCTTTATTTCTTCTGCTTCCGATCGGACTGATCGCGACATCACCACACCTTGACCGTCCTTTTGTACCTGCATGCCCATCATCGCAGGGTCAAGATCAATACCGCCTTTATTCAGTCCTGTCATGGCCGGATCTTCTCTTTCGGCAGCAGAAACCTCATTTAATAAAGACTCCTTAGACTTAACCAGATCATCTCTTTGCCGGATCTCCCCGCTGGCAACAGCTTTAACAGCGTTCTTAAGGATAACGGCATGCGCATCGACCAGCTTGGGAAGAAGATCCCTGTCAATACGGACCCAATGAGCCGACCGAGCATCATCACCGGCTCTGATCCTCAACAATTGAGATCTCTCCCAGGAAAGCAAAACCGCTGATGCCCTGGTGGTGATCCATGCATCATCGGTATCGCGGCTGCTGAAAGCCTTGCCGTCATAAATGACCTTGCCTTGCCTGAAATCAACCGCATACAAAGAATTTCCTAAGGTCTCTTCAATGGCTTCGCGAGTCGCCGTGGTGCCTGCCATATTTTCCTGACCGCTTTCGCTGAACCCGCCGGGGAATCCCCAACCTGTACCGTCACCCCTTTCAATGATCAAAGTTTCCAGCTCACCGTGCTTATTAAAACGTAAAAAAACCGGATCTTCAGCTTGGTTGGGGCCATAATGATATAATTTCCCTCGTCCTTTCATCCCTGTTTCCAGATCATTCTTAGGATGGCTGCCTGCAGAAAAATGGCCAGAATCCCGACGCGACATCACACTATCAGAAGTATAATCGGGCGGATGCTCTAAATCTCTTTTAGGGTAATGATGATTACCTGTAAACTTGTTTAAGAATGTTACATATTGATCTTTGGGAAGCTCCCAAAATGGAACATTATCATCCGCCAGGAATTCAGAAAGCTGTGAACCCGAGTTTGATCCCGGATCACCCACTGACATCGCCCGGTCTTCTTGTTGGGCAGGTGCGTTATTCTCAATAAACCGAGCTGTTTGCTGCGGGTCCCATCTTTTAGTTAAGGGCATACGGCGCTCGTGGTGACCAAAAGCCACTTTCGTCAGCTTCGAGCCTATAGGCGCCTGTCTGCGCTTATAATCCGCTCCGTCCAATAATTTGCGGATACGAATGACCATCTCAAGAGACAACCCGGTCTGTTGAGCCGTTTCTTCATCAGAAAGTGACGCTTCAATTAATTTCTTCAGAATAGGATCAAGCTGGGTGACATAATCCGGCAAGCTCTGTGCGTCCGTCTGCCCCTCATGTAATTCTGCAGAAGGCGGTCGATTGATCATGCTTTCCGGGATCACTTCTTTTCCCAGATATTGATTAATGTAACGGGCCATCTCAAAAACTTCCGTCTTATAGAGGTCCTTAATTAAAGCAAACCCTCCGGACATGTCCCCGTAAAGCGTGGTATACCCTACCGCAGATTCACTTTTATTACTCGTCGACAACAATAAATAACCGTCGGCATTAGACCGGTACATTAAATACACCATTCTTAGCCGAGCCTGAAGGTTTTCAATGGCTGTTTGCTCTGCTTGGGACAAATGCTCAGATGGTTTAGACACCAGGTTTTCAACCATAAGCCGGAAGGCGTCCTCAATAGGCGTCTCTTCAAAACCGATCCCGAGGCGTTCGGCGAGCCTGTGCGCATCAGACTTTGTTTCTAAAGAATTAAACCTTGTCGGCAGCGACATGGAATGCACATTTTCAGGGCCTATGGCTATAGCCGCCAACGCGCCTACTATACCCGAATCGATCCCCCCGCTATTACCAAAAATGACTTTCTTAAAACCATTCTTGCGCATATAATCGCGAAGACCTAATACTAAAGCCTTAAATTTAAGCTCTATAGGGCTCGAAGCGACCGGCTCCACGACCGGTTCCAATTCTTTTTTGTCCTTATCAGGAACGTTCTTATTAACGGAGATGGTTACATCCAACTCTTTTAATGAACGTTGTTCGGTTTTGATCGGCAGATCCATCACGATCATCTGTTCTTCAAAAGCCTTGCCTCTGGCTAAGATCTGACCATCGGCAGCAATAGCCATGCTATTGCCGTCAAAAACAACTTCATCCTGCCCGCCGACAGTATTAACGTAGACGATCGCCGCACCCATTTCCCTGGCCCTTTTGGTCAAAAGCTGGTCCCTGACTTCTCCAACCCCCTCGCGAAATGGCGATGCTGAGGCATTAATAATAAGACGGGCCCCCTTATCAGCCTGCTCCTTATAGGGAGCCGTCACCTGATGATCAACCGGCTCCTGGACGGTATGCCCGTCAACGAGCTTATAGCCGTCCTTTTCAACCCAGATATCCTCACAGTCGTTGATCCCGAACATGAGACCGTCAATATTAAAAATATCTTTATTGAGCCTGTTGCCTTCGAAATCGTAAATACCTGACCCGCCCGGTGTAAAATAATGCTTTTCCATAAAAACGCCGTAATTAGGTAAGGCCCTTTTGCGATAAACGCCTTTGATCTCTCCGTCAGAAAGAACAGCCAGGGCATTATAAAGCCGGCCCCAACGGTCAATATCTACAAATCCTACCACCGTTGTGATCCCCCCACTGCGCTGGGCCAACAACTTGACTAAGTCCCGGTTTTGATCAATAAATTTTCTGTTCTTAAGCAGGTCCCCGGGCAAATACCCCGTTACGGCTAATTCCGGAAAAACTACGATATCCGCCTGTTTAGACTTGGCCGTTTCGATGTGTTGGACCATACGGTTAAAATTACCCAGTAAATCCCCTACCGTAGGGTTAAACTGGGCCATCGCCATACGGACTTTCTTGATGACCATGTGGCGCTCGCGGTCTTCACGCCGCGCATTCAATACTTTGATAAGCGAAGTCAACCTCTTAAAACCTTTAGGGTCAGTGATCTCGATGGCAGCACCTTCGGCACGTATACGATTATAATTACGTTTCTGTTCTAAACCTTTGCCTTGCGGAACACCAACAAATATCCCATCCAGATCTCCGGCTATTCTAGCACCTTCAACCCAGTCATCTAAAAGCAATAACCGGTGGCCGGAAAAACTATCCATGATATTATTTATGGCCCTCTCCCTCGCGGTATATTCCTTCTGGCCCGCCGCAGGGATCTCGTCCTGCCGGTCTTGGGCAAATACATCCTCCGGTAAGATCAAATCTCCAAATCCGGCATGCTGTAACTGCCGGTAAACCAATTGAGAGTCCCTGGTCCCGGAAACAATTTTAATGGGTATCCCCATCTTTTTAATTTCACTTAACATTTCAATGGCGCCGGGCATGGCCTGCGCCATTTCCGGCTTCCAATACAAACTACGGCTATCATTAATAGCTTGAATGATCATTTCCGGTGATCTTTGAATATTGTTTAAGGCGATCTCTCTGCCCAGCATGGAAACAATTTCATTAAAAGGTACATCGCGGGTAGTATCGATCATCTGCCGGACAATTTTATCTTCGACCCATTGCAACCCCTCTTCAAAAGACCGGCCTGTCAACTCATGGAAAGCCAGGGCATACTCATTCTTCCAGGAAGCAGACAACAGTGTTCCGTGGGCGTCTACAATAAATACAAACGGCTTATTCTCATTAAAGGGCTTACCGTTCAAAGAATTGATGGGGTCATGATTGTCAGGAGTAAAAATATCTTCAGGCAGATAAAGATCGTTCTCATTAATGATCTTTTCAACTTGCGGCGACACAAATCCTGTAACGGGAAGGCCCAAAGCGATACGTTCCCGGATCATGGTGGCAGAAATATCTATGCCCGGTCGCTCCAGCCTTTGCACACTGACACGCGGATTACTCACGTGATGTCCCGGCCTGGTATAGGTCACAAATTCCACCTTACGTTCAAGCTCCTTAAAATCTCGCCAGGTGTCTAAGGCCTCAACATTATCATCTCCGATGATAAAGAAGAATTTTGAACCTTGGGCGTACTGTGACCGGATATGATCGACCAGGTCTATCGTGTACGACGGTCCCTCACGGTTAATATCAAAATCTGAAACCTTAACACCGCTCATCCCTGCAACAGCGGCCTGGGCCATCCGATAGCGGATATCCTTTGGCGCTGAAAATTTCCCCTGTTTGTGCGGTGATACGTTGGTAGGCACCACAATGACTTCATCAACACCCAGCTCTTCCTTGACATCTTCGATCATCTTACGATGCGCCACATGCAGAGGATCAAATGTGCCTCCAATAATAGCGACTCGCTTGGCTTTGGGCACTTCAGCCTTAGGACGGATGCGATACATCTGCAGGGTATGCCAGTATTCTTCCCGGTCAGTAGCCAAATTCTCATCGCGCTCCAGGCCGCCGTTCACGTTCAACAACCACTGCTTCCACTTTTCGGACATCCAACGGATCTTTAGCGGCACTCTTAACGGCTCACCGATCGGCTCAATATCGATCTTATCCCCAAACTCCTGAAGGTATGCTTGAACATCCTTACCGGCCAGCGAGCTGATATTTATATAAATGCCGGCCTGAGGATTGTGGCTATTAAGCTTCTTCACACCATCCTTAAGTATCTCCCGGATCAATCCGGTACCGCGGTAGGGGTCATTGGTTAAACCATTCTCAAATGGCGCCGCCGGTATATAAGGAGGGTTGACTACGATCAGATCCTGATCATCATCCAAGGCAGCGATACCTTTACCCCAATATTTTCTGACATGCTCTAAAGCGGCCACGCCCTGCGGATGATTAGCGGCGATATTAAGTAAAGTCGTGCTTAACGCATATGAGCTGATATCGGTAACAGCCATTTCAGCTGTGGGGTAAGTCGCTGCTAATACGGAGGCAATATGCCCGCCGCCAACGCCCACTTCCGTTATCTTTTTAACCTTATCCTGCCGCAATGACAAAACTCCGGCTTCAAGAAGCCTTTGATGTATAAATACCGTATCAATATTCGTCGTCCAGACATCACGGTCCGCCTGCATGTCCCAAGATGTCGTAATTCCGTGATATCGCGTGTAACGTTTCCCCTGAGACCAAATTTTCTCAATTGTGTCTCCCTGAGGCGTATTCTTTAAATGCTCATGTATCCATTTGATGGGAGAGACTAAGTAAGAGCTGGGAAACGAAGCGATCTTCCTAAGGCTACCATTAGCTTCACTTAAAAGGCCATACTGCACGCTGCCGTCAGCTCTGAAGACTTTTGAATCATCAAGGACTTCGTAATAGGTCAAGGTTTTCAGATCATCACTGATGTCAATAAACAACGGCAAACTGCCTTTTCGCTGGGCAATTCTGATATCGGGAAATTCACGCGCCTTAAAATCCGCAACCGGATTGATCGGTTGGAACGGGAAGGACTCTCGGGCATCCAATATGGTCAACTGTGCCGCATCCGGTCCGGGCGGATTCCCAACAGCCTGCCAGGTAACTTTTTCATCCTCTCCTGCTGATTCCGGATGGGTCACAAATTGGCGCATCTCCGCAGAAAGCCCGGCAGGATCCCCCTTGAGAACAACCAGATCTTTGATATTGGCAGCACCTGCTGTCAATCCGCCGGAAAAATATTTTCTGGGGATAGTTTGACCCGAGAGAGGATCATATTCTTCCTTAATAAAATTAAAAACCCCCTTTTTGAAAATATTAATATATTGAGCATAGATCTTTTGCTTCTGGGTCAGATCATCAATATTGACGCCGCGGATCTTGTTTGAATCCACATAAAGCTTGCCCAAAAGACTATCACGCAACTTTTTCTTGTACCACGTCGCCAAGATCAAAGAATTATAAATTTGGCGCAAATGCGCAAAGTTCTTGGCCGTATTGACTTCTTTTTCAATAGCGGGAAGGACGATGTCGCGGACGATATCGCTGCTTGGGGACGACCAACGATAGTCCCCGGTATGAGGGGACACAGCCCCTTCAGGGACATGTCCTCTGGTTGGCAGTACATTAGATGTAATTTGATTTCTTGATAAAGCTAAATAATCTTCTTCCAGCATGACCTTCAAATGACGTCCAGCCACAAAAACACTATTATTTCTCTCATAAACTACGGCTTTATCCGGCGCGATCCACACCTTATTGAACGTATTGACCGGAATATCCGTTCTTCCGTACTTTTGATAAGCCTCCTGATAGACGCGGCTCCAGAATCTTTTACCAAGATCATTTTCAGGATAGATCAAGGAGGCGGTAAGATTCTTTAACAGATAATCCTGACCTAACATATCAATACCCATTTGGGTCATGCTCAACCCATCAGGGATGATACGATCCTTTTCATAAGGAGAAAGATTTACCCACAGTTCTTTCTCCGGTACTGTCAAAGAAGCCAGAAAATATTTGATCAATTTTTCCGATTCTTGCTTTAACTGCGGCCCGGAAATCTTGTCATCACCCGTATCAATAATAAAATCGAACTTTAGCGGATCATCCGGATAAACCGACAAACCCCTGACAAGAGGCGGATGATAGGCTACAGAGAGACCCGTTAACTGAAGACTTGACGTTGATGCAAAAACAACAGGATAGACCGTTTGTGCATAAGCCGATCCCGTTGGGAGAATATTATTTAAGAAGAATAATACGCTTAAGGCCCAACAGCATGCTTTTTGAGAAAAAGATTTCATTCCTTAAGCCCCAATAAAGAGGCCACATCAGATAAGGGGGCCACACGAACGATCACCGGCGTCACGCCGGAAAAATCTCCCTTTTTGAAGCGGCCGATCATACCCTCATCAAAAGTCACCTGAAAGCGATCTCCGGTCTGAGTCAGCGTCATCTTGCCGGCATCGAGGTCGATACCCCCATTCATAGCCGAATCTGTCTTAGCGGAAGCTTTAGCCCCAAGGCTTTTTTCGATCAATCCCTGCCTCAGCGCAGCCAATCCAGGTGACATCCGGCTTTCATGGATATCAGCATATCGTTTAGCCTGTTCTTGCCCGCGAGCCTGCACCTCAAACGGGTCTTTAGGAACATAAACGATCCCGCCTTTCCTGGCAAAAGGGATATACGGGATCACCGCCCTATGTCCTTGGGGCAGCTCAAGCTTCTCACCGACTATCGCATTAATTCGCTCGACTACATTCCCATTGGCATCCTCGATATCCACAATGTCTTTATCGCCAGGGCGTATGGTCTTTCCTAAGTCCTCGGAAACCTTGATCCGGGGGTCTTCGTCAAAAAGAACGATCTTATACACCCCCGCCAAGGCCGGCTGATCGCCGCCGGTCACTAGATCCGCACCGAGTGCGCGGCCCTCATCATTAGACCACGCCAAAGGTATTTTATATTTAAGATGCGCATCAATATTGGTCGTCGCATTCACCCCGCCATAAAAGGCTGATAAACTAGCCTCAGCGTGGCTCTCTCCCTGAGCGCCGGTCAGTCCGTCTTCATAAAGCCTTTCATCTTCCCCGCTCTGGGCACGTTCCAGGCTCGTCTTGGTCGTGATCAGCGAATTAAAATTTAATTTATTCAATATTAACGACTCAATGATCAGGCCTTCGATCACAGGGGCTCTCACCTTGAACAATTCTTCATTGGCAAACCCGACGCTATTTTCGTCAAGCGTATCTATGTCCCCGGTAAATTCAAAATTCCTCAAATACTCAAGGAAATCTTCAGAGTAAACACCCTTTTGCCTCAGGTATTCGATCTGCTTATCCGTAAACTTAAAATTCCGTAATCTATCCGCCAGCACGCGTAAACCTGATAAAAAAACACGATCCCCGCCATACGGGGCCTTGCGATAAAAGTAACCGAAAACGGCAGTCTTATCTTTATAGCCTCCGTTAAATAACGCATTGGCCATGGTCAAATGATAGGTGTCCTCAGCCAAGGCTGAACTCTTCTCGATATTCAATAACGGAGGATGGGTAATAGGTTTCTCCAAGATCGGCGCCGGATAGACCCCCTTGGTATTGTTCGCCGCGATCAAAAGATCGGTCGAATCAATGATCTTAACCCCTTTTTCTAGAAGCATCTTTTCCATAGCTTCCGCATTGCCCGCAGGCACCCCTACAGAACGTGTAGCATCACGCAGTAAAATGACTTCAAAACCGTTTTTAACCGCGCCCAGAGCCGCAAACCCCACGCAGTAATCAAAAGCTAGTCCTCCTCCTAAGAACACTCTCTTGACCCCCGGTTTATTCCTACGCATAACTTCTGCCAAACCGGTTGTTTCACGCAGATTATCTTCGAAAGGAGAATAGCTGTCGACCGTTGGTTTCATTCCCTTGATCTGAGTAAAACGAAGCATTTTAGGATTGATATAGCCGGGAAGCCTTGACTCCGCTAATCTTTTATCCGCATGTTCCGGCCAGAGGACTTGAAAGCCAACCCGCTTTAAATAATCTTTGAGTTGAGCGACAGTAAATTTGGCGTGAGGGGCCAGTTGATTTTGTTTATCAGTCCAATCCTTAACCAAGTCATACGTCAAAACCGTGTAGGGATCAAATCCTTCAAAAGAACTCACCCATGAGATACTCCCCCGCTCATGCTGATCTAAAGAATAATAGCGGTCCGATGGATCAAAAAGTTCAATTGATTCCTGAATGGGCTTGGCAATTTCATTGCCCCCAGCAACCGGAAGTCCGCCTGTCTTAAAGGCATCCTCATCATCTACATAAAGAACAATATCGGTATCCTTATTGATCGTCAGATCATTCTCCTGATGTTCAAGCGTAAGAATCTGTCCGTCTTTAAGTGCTTTTTGCCCGGGGGCCATACGGCCCATTTCGTTGATCGCGCGTTCATGAGCACTCCATGATTGTTCGACACCCCTCACCCGTTTGCCCCCACGCCAGATAGGCATCAACAATTCGCTGATCTGCTGTTTGGCTTTAGCATAGGCTGTCTGACCGGCAGGGGTAGTGATATATTTCTCGACTTGCCCCTTGACCATACTGCGCCAATAACGCTTCGTGTCAGAAGCCCGGATCTGCACATCCAGAACCCCCTGCTTACCGCCGGTAATAAGACTTGTTCCCACACCAAACATATCAATGCGCGCCCCTTGAGACAAATATAAAGTAATGGTTTGCTCATCTAAACTATCAGAGGCCAGGATCTTGATATAACTTAAACCCTCCGCATCCAGCATCCGGCGGACTTCTTTAGACAGTGTCACCATGTCCCCGCTATCCAGACGAATACCGAACGCTTTCTCGCCACGCGCCTCCATTTCCTTCATGACCGTGATAGCATGCCGCGTTCCCCTTAATGTGTCCCCGTTGGTGTCGGGTAAAAAGATCGCTCTCTTGGGTTTCAGCGACGCATAGAGCCTGAATGCCTCGATCTCCTGCTCGGGAGGGAACATCTGGATAAAGGCATGGGCAATGCTACCCATGGTCTCTAAGTCAAATTTGTTCCCTGCCTCTTCATTGGAAGTGCCGATAGCTCCGCCGGTAACGGCATAAAGAGAAGCTAAAAATGCGCCCTCTCCCTGACCGCGCCTCAAGCCCATATCAATAACGTCACGGACCTTCTTGATCTGGTCCCGGGTCAGTCCCTGCTCTCGGAACAATTTAGCTACAATTTCCTCGCTGATAAAATCCCCGTTGGCCGCCTGAACAATACGCGCAGTCTTGGTCGCAACATTGCAAGCTTGACCAATACGGTTTTTCAAAAGGGCTGAAAGCAATTCCATTTCAACCTCATTCGCTTTCAGGCGCATGACAGGAATACCTTCCTGCACCATACGGCCTTCCTGGACAGCAGAGATATCACCCTGGAATTGAAAGGTCGATAAAAATTCAAGGAATTCATCTGAAAAATAATGAGTGTCGCGTAACGCCTGAATATGCTCCGGCAAGAATCTCAATCGACGGATATCATTCAAAGTCGTCTCAACTCCCGCCATAACTACATAGTTGCCGCCATGGGGAGCCTTAGGGATCGTGACATCAAACGTTTGAACTAATTCAGTCTTGCCTTCCTTAAAAAGCTGATACGCCCGTTCGATCTGCGGCATGGTAATATTAAGCGGTGCAAAACTCTTTACCCTGCTTTCTTCAGTCGTCTTGATCACTCCTGCCTCGACCTTGGCCACCGCATTCTTAATAATAGTTTTATGACGCGCATAAAATCCATCCAGCATTTCGGTCGAAACGAAACGGACTGAGTGCGGCTTAACCCCTTCTTTGGATTGAAGATTAAGCAACAATGATTCTTCATAGGATAAAACCACCGCAATGCCGCGGGTAATGACCCAGGCATCATTAGTGTCTCTCCAGTCTCCGGAAGGGCCTTCATACACCACCGTCCCTTTGCTCATATCGATGGTAGCATTGGTTTCTTCATACAAACGACGGGTTGCAACTGCACCCGGCGTTAAATTCTCTTCCCCAAAACTTAAAAGAGCCCCCGGCAAAGCGATCCCGCCGCTGTCTTCGCGATCCTCGACTAAGACCTCTAATTTCCCGTCTTTGTTATAACGCAATACTACAGCATCTTCTGCCGGGTTAGGACCGTAGCGACCAAGGTCCCCGCGTCCGGTCATTCCTGTTTCTAGCGGATTTCGCGGCATATTATTCACAAAACGGGTCCATGGAGCAAAGCGTCGGATTTGATCACGGATCTCAGAGCGGAGTCTGGCTTTTTCCGCTTTGGTCACTAAAGGATCGTCATCAATATTAGAATGCGCCCACCCTCTGGGATTAGACCTTGAGAACACATTCATCCGAACAGCAGATGAAACATAAAAAGGAGATTTAAGCGCATCACGCTTGGGATACCCCTTAGGCCTTTCTTTATTTAATTCATCAACCACGTTCTTGGAGATCATCGCCTTATCGATTTTTCTTAGATCGCTTTTTACTGAAAGATCTACAAAAAAGCCCGAAGGAAGAAGTACGCCGTGGGCAAAATCTCCCTTTCCAACCTCATCAGCCCTAGCTAATTCAGTTAACCCGCCGGAAAAATATTTGCGCGGCAGTATCTGCCCTGTTGCTTTATCAATATCTTCCTTAATATAGTTAAAAACACCCTTTTTATACGCCTGGACATATTGCGCATAAATTCCCTGCGGATCGAGATCCGCATCATTCTTGTTCGCCCAGCGGCCTTCAACACCGGCTGTCTTCCCCTTATTGGCATATACCTGGACCAACAAGGCCTGCTTCATGGCTTTCTTGTACCAAGTAGCTAAGACCATCGAATAAAAGATTTGACGAAGGGCAGCGAAGTTTTTACCTTCATTGACTTCCTTTTCTAAAGAAGGAAGAACTATTTCTTTTATAATTTGACTTGCTGGGGAGTGCGTGGATGGTGCGTCGTTTACGGCTTGGCTTTGGTGGTTGGTTAACGCTAAATAATCTTCTTCCAGCAGGACTTTTAAATGGCTGCCAACTATATAGGCGGTCAATTGATTGTTATTCTTCACTTTATCTCTGTTAACGTAAACGTTAGCCTTATCCGCAACGATCCATACTTTATTGAACGTATCTACGGGAACGCTCGCTGTAGGACCGAATTTCTGATTGACTTGGGCATAGACCCTGTCCCAAAACGTCTTGCCCAGTTGTTTCTCAGGGTAGATCAATGACGCTGTTATCTGTTTTAATAAATAATCCTGGGCTAACATATCCCTTCCAAGAGTTGTGCGGCCCAGGTCTTGAGCGATCATACGGTCTTTTTCATAGGGACTGAGATTGACCCAGAGATCCTTTTCTGGGATAGTTAAAGAAGCAAAAAAGTATTTAACCAGTCTATCCCCTTCATTCTTTAAACCATTCCCCGAAAGGCCGCTATGTCCGGTATCCATAATAAAATCAAATAAAAACGGATTGTCCTCATGGATGATCAGACCTTTGATCAAAGCCGGCTCATAACTTGAGCTTAAATTGATCATATTCCCGGGGACGGGCAAAACTAAAACCGGATCAGCATAAGCTTGGGGGAATGGCCCTAAAATGGTCAATAAAAAACAAACAATAAGCGTTAAGCTCAACATTTTCTTTAACATGAAAAATGATCTCCTCTTGTGATCTTGATGCGGAATGTCTTAATACGGGAGAAAACGGTATCTAGGATAAAAGATACCACATATTGGGAGATTGTCAAACCGAGGAGGCCGGATCAATATTATGTAACATCTTGAAATGCAGCAACTTAAGAATCTTGTAAAAAATAACTGATTCTCGTTATTTATTTAAAGCTTTTTGCAAGGCTTCTTCAAAAAGCGCTACCGGCAGATCGATCTCTTCTTCTGTCATATCTAGTGACGGCGCGCCAGCGTAAAAACGTTCTTGTAATAGGGCCTTACCCTCCGATTTTGGTGGCATGACGGCCGCGGGTTATAGCTTCCTGGAAATAACGATACACATCGCCCAAGTCCTTATATGGGATATAATCGATTGCTTCTTTTTCCAAATATTTGATCAAACTATCCTTGGCAAAAACGATATCCGACACGCGAGCCGGACACAGATCCGAACGGCCGTCTCCAACGTAAACAATTAATTTATTCTCGGTCTTGTCCTTGGTTAAATGGATCTTCTTGCAATGCGCGCAGGAAGGACAGAAAGGGTTATCATAGGGAAATGACGGCATAATACGTCCACGATAAAACTTGAGGGTATTACCGTACGCTTTGATGCCATGAATGCCCTGGTATTCAAGGATCTTATCGATGATACAGGTAAAGTTATCGCTCAAAATAACCGGGTTGATCCCCTCCTGTACCAGCAACGTATAAAGCTGATGGAAATGGGGATCCAGTTTAACTTTTTGCAGATAATCAAAAAGCTTGGCCTTAGATATACGGACGTTCTTTAACTGCCCGAAAAGACATTCTTTGGTGCCGATCTCACCGGCCAACCAGGCTTTTTCCAACATCATCCAGTGCTTATCAATAGAAAAGCGCCGAATAACATTATACAGCACATCCGAAACCGTCATGGTGTTGTCAAAATCAAAGAACACCCGACAATTAGACAGCACGATAGGAGATTTGACCTGAAGTTTTTTTTCCAATTGAGAAAGACGCTTAACAAAAGGCATGATCTTTTTAGGCAAGAATGGGCTGACCGGAGAAAAAACGCTGCATATGCATAGCCACCGTATTGCGTTCCTGGTCAGCGGTTATAATATGATAAGAGTTGTGCAAAAGGACTAATTCTTTACGGCCAGACTTGACCTTGTCATAGATAAACTGGGAATTGCGGACACTGGTCATATCATCTTCCTGAGCCTGGATCAACTGAATAGGCGTTACAATATCCTGTAAACGGCCGTTGAGATGTTTGACTAATTTCTCCAGCTGATGCAAAAGCGTCAATGGAAAGAACGGATAACCGTATTGAGCCACCTGCTCCATGTTATCCAGCTTTGCCCGGCTGTAAAATTCATGGATGCGGCGACGCACCGCTTCATTTTTAATGCCGTACGGCGGTTCTTCTTTAAAATAGAAAAAATATTTTAACGGCGTATTGTAGGCCAGAGGCAGAAAAAACCGATACCAGGGCGAATTCCATCCGTCATAAAACAATGTCGGGGAAAGACAACTGACCCCTGCTATCTCATTTTTAAATTCATGGGCCAGCAGCAGCGCCAACAAAGCACCAAGCGAAAGGCCGCTGACATAAACATTCTTATATTTCCCCTGGATCTGAAGGTAACACTGACGGACAGTCTGATAAAAATCCTGCCATTCGCTCATTTGGAGAATATGGATAGGAGCTCCGTGATTCGCCAGGCGAGGACAATAGATCGCATAACCCTGACGATTCAAATAATTGGCCAAAAATCTCATTTCATGCGGGGTCCCCGTCATGCCATGAATCAAAATAATGGCTTCGCCATTCTTACCGGGCAATTCAAATCCATTGTCAGGCAAATCAGGCTTGGCCTTCGATTTGAATAAATTTTTTAAATTAGCTGAAAACTTAACAGCCATAGGTCTTATTTCCCCTCTTTCTGGGAAAAAATATAATCTACAATATTCTTAACGGTCTTGGCTTCATAAAGAGCCGCATCAGGGATCTTCAGGTCGAATTTTTCTTCCAATTCAAAAGCCACTTCCACCGATCCGAAAGAATCCAGCCCCAGATCTTCTACCAGACGAGACTCCAGGGAGATCTTCTGGGTATCCATCGTCAATTGTTTGGCTAAAATCTCTTTGACCCCTGCTTCAATTTCACCATAGACCATGGGTTTTAATCTCCTTTAAAATCCGATAAAATAATACAAGCATTGCAATTGCCGAATCCGAATGAATTCGACAAGACGGTATTCAATTTTTTCCTGCGCCCTTCAAGCGGTACATAGTCTAGATCGCATTCCGGATCTTGATGCTTGTAATTGATCGTGGGCGGAATGAACTTGTTTTTGATCGCCAGCGCACACACCACCGCTTCGATCCCGCCGGCCGCTCCCAGACTATGCCCTATCATCGACTTAGTCGATGATATTGGGATTTGATAAGCCCTCTGGCCAAATACGCTTTTGATGGCCTTGGTTTCTGAACGGTCATTGGCCACTGTTGACGTCGCATGGGCATTAATATAATCGACACTATTGATATCTACCCCGGCATCCTTCAAGGCATCAGACATCACACGCGCCGCATCATCCCCGCTGAGGTCAGGGATCACCATATGCCGAGCACCGGAATTGCTGGCATATCCGGTTATTTCCCCGTAGATCGGTGCATTTCTTTTAAGGGCATGCTCCAATTCTTCCAGAATAAGTTCGCCGCCACCCTCACCCAGGACAAAACCGTCACGTTCCAGATCAAAAGGACGGGAAGCTTCCTGAGGCACATCATTTTTCTTGGATACCACCCTTAAAGCACAATACGCCCCGAAATTCAAACGTGACAGCGGGGCCTCAACTCCTCCGGTCACGCATAGATCCATGTCGCCCCACTGGATCTTACGAAAAGCCTCCCCAACGGCATGGCTGGCAGAAGCGCAAGCGGTAGAGATCACCATATTCGGCCCCAATAAACCATGCCGAATGGCAATGTGGCTGGACACCGCGTTAGGTGATATCCTGGGAACAGAAGAAGGATTGATCCGATTGGCCCCCTTCTCCATGATCGCAACCATTTGCTCTTCATGGAACAGCATCCCGCCTAACCCCGAACCAATAATAACACCTATTCTGCGCTTATCTTCCTTTTCCAAATCTAACCGGCTATCCTCAAGAGCCATTTGACTGCAAGCTAATCCAAAATGCACAAATCTGTCCACTTTTGAAACCACGTCCGCAGGAATAAATTGGCGGGGATCAAAACCATTGACCTGCCCGGCAATACGCGCATCAAAAGCCTCTGCGTCAAAGCAGGTAATCTTGCCTATGCCTGAGCGGCCATCGATGTTCGCCTGCCAAAAATCTTTAATTCCAACACCGTTACAGGCAACTACGCCTAAACCGGTTATGACTACGCGTCTTTTACTCATTATAACAAAATTCCTGACTCAACCATTCATTAATTTTAATAAAATGTTGATTAGATTCGGGTTAGTAAACAATTAAAAATTTTTAATGGCTGATACTATACCATAAGAACGGATAAATATAAATTATTTTTCTGAGCTTATGAACGACTAAAACTTTAAGCCCATTCCATCTGCCGACACTGTCACATCATCTCCGGTTTCAAAATCTCCCCCGCCCTTATTGAGAGCCGCTCTTAAGTTTTCCTTATTGATCAGCCGGCTCATTTGATCTTCAGTTAATATCTTCGCCAGCTTTTTATTCTCCTCGTCTTTTAATGCCATCAGGGCACTTTTTAACGCTGAATGATCAATAAGAGCTTCCCCCTGAGCCTCTTCCGTGACTTTCTGGCATTTGGTCACATATTCCGCAATAATAGGTTTTATGTCATCAGCCTGGGTTTGGGTCAAATTTAATTCCTTCATCATCTTCTGCACCCGGTCATTAACTCCGGGTTGCCCTTGAGCATGTACAGATGCACTCAAAGCCAGAAAAACCGCCAAAACACACCCTGTGATCTTATTATTCATATAGCCCCTCTCCTGAAATCTTTAAAACAAAAAAACTCCCGATTTAATTTAGGGAGCCAACGACAAATATTGTCCTTTAATTAGATATACTTTACTTTATATATATAAAAAGTCAAGTCCTGGAGACAAATCCTAAAAATTGCTTTCCAATACAGGGTATTCTTGTTAAATTGTAGTAGTACTTTGTGAGCACCCAACGGAAAGGCAGACTTCCCATGAAAAAGATCTTGATCGTAGATGATGATGTCGACATTGTAGATCTGGTTGAAAACAGATTAAGAAAAAACAACTATGATGTCATCTTCACTAATGACGGTGATAACGGGTATAAGAAAGCCGTCGAAGAAAAGCCTGATCTGATCATAATGGACGTCATGATGCCTAATATGCATGGACCACAAGCCGTTGAACTTTTAAGGTCCAATGAAATCACCAAAAACATCCCCGTCCTTTTTTTTACCGCCATGAGCTCCTATCTGCCTCTGGGGACCAAGATGGACCAGATCAATGTCAACGGCCAACTTTTTCCGGCTGTCACCAAACCATTTGATTCGAACAAGTTATTGTCTGCCATCAAAACACTATTGGGCGAATAAAAAACTCAACTTCCTCCGGTGTGACACTCGGAACAGTTCATGGTTTTCCAGGACTCATCGCCATCAAAAGGATGCTGGAATATCAGCCCATCAGTGTCTTTCTGCACTGAAGTGCCGCCGCCCTGCTGAATGATGGTGTGACACAGCTTGCAATTGCGGGATATTTCCTCTCCGGCGCCGGTCGTATGCGACTCATCGTGACAACGGAAACACCCTAAAGAGATCATATGTCCGATATTATCAGGATACGCATCCCAGCGCGCCTTCATTTGAGGAAAAAAGTTCTTTTGATAGATCAAAATAGTATTTCTGACAGCATCTTCAACATCCTCACGATGAACGACATAATAGACGGCCTGTTTCTTACTGTAATAATCCGTTAAGCCTGAACGTATTTTGGCAACAGCTTCTTCTAACGAGCTGTACTCTTTTGAAAGAACATCAACAGCCTTACCCTTGATCATGGGAATAGATGAACTGATATCTCCTTGAGTGATGGCCTGATCGATCAAAGCCTCGGGAGCTTCAAAGCGATGGGTTGCCCGATTATGGCAATCCATACAATCCATCTTTCTGATCTTATCGGCTGCGGGGGCTGTCTGTCGATACCGAGAATCCTTGGTCGTATAGATCTTGACTTCACCTGATTGGCTGACCGTTTTGATCCAACTGATCTTCTGGCGTTTGGCATCATCAGGTACATAGTAGATCGCCCCGTTATAATACATATGGGCATGGATACCTGCCCCGCCCTTAATGCTTCCGCCGGTGTGCATCAGCATTTTGATCGTCCACGGAGGGGTTTGACTGGGATCATCAGGATAGTAAGTCTTCACCAGCTGGATCGCACTAAAAGATTTTCCCGGCCAATGACACTGTTCACAGGTCTCTTTGGCCGGACGCAAGGTTTCAACCGGGGCCGGAGTAGGCCTTGAATAAGTGCCATCGATCGTCTTTAAAAGCATTCTGACTCCGGCCATTTTGTAATGCACATACCATCCCACTCCGGAACCCACATGGCATTCGACACACTTGACCCTCTCATGGGGTGATTGAGCATAGACAGTATATTCCGGCTGCATGATATGATGGCATGTGACGCCGCAAAAACGCTGGGATTCCGTATAGTTATAGGCTTTATAACAACCAATGGCTGTCATCGTCAAAACAATCATCGTCCCCACCATAAAAATTAGAACAACATTTTGGTGGGTTGACAGCGAAAGATCAATCACTAGGGGTTTAGGATACTTTGACGCGCCCCCTTTCCGAACCCGGCCTTGCCTGCGCCAGGCTCCCCAAGGGATCAATATAAGTCCAATGATCAAAAATGGCGGCAACAGGACATAGGTGATCATACCCAAATAGATATTTGAAGAAGAGGTAAGAAAATCGATCCCGAAGAGAATAAACTCACAGATAAGTATCAACAAGGAAAGCACCACCCCGATATAGGTGGTGCTGTTATAGAAATATTCAGGGAATCTTTTTGACCTTACCAATCAAATCCTACCTTTAATTGAAAAATATTCGCCGAATAACTGCCATCATCTACCAGGGAATTGCCCCTATAAGATGCATATTCATAAGTAGGGTTTATCTTTAGCCATTTATGGTATTTCCATTGCAGCCCTGTTGAAAAAGTTAGCTGTTTAAATGATGATCCATAAGGCACGCCGGTGCTAAAATCAACATAATTAGGAGAAAGTGTATAGCATACGGTATTTGTCAGCGTTAAATTCTCCATCGGCGTGTAGCTGCCTGAGAAAAGCCAGCTATTGTCCCCTGAATTGAAAGTGGGAATATACTCGCCACCGGCTGATGAGGCCCCAAGGGTCCTAACATAATCTTCAGTATGCGAATAGGATATCATCAATATAACAGGATCTATGGGTTCTACGGTAATATCATATGTAAATCGCGAAGTGAGCATATGATTTTCGGAAATATTATATTGATTAAATAGCGTGCCTTCCGCTGCCTGGCGAGGCATATAATCGGTATCATAAAATTGATATTTTAAAGAATTTTGGATCCAGCGATACGGTTTCCAGGTGAGCGTAGAGGTCTCTTCCAGAGAATTTATTTTTAAAGCATCCAAAAAAATCTGGTCGGTTGGGGTCCCGACCACAGAAATCGTATCATATTCATTATCTTCCCAACGTTGTTTGACTTGAGTTGAAAAAATAAAAAACCTATTGGGGACAATTCTGCCGCCCAAGGTCCATGATTCTTTCTGGGTTCGATTCAGCCTGTCTACTGTAAAATCAGTATTGCCGGGTGCCCAGGGAGCACTTAAATTATCAAATAACTCGGAAACCTGATTTCTCGCTTGTTCCAGGTCACTTTCGGCATATAAACTGGTATGAGGAATACCTGAATACCGCAATGCCACATGTTCCCCTTCATGGTCTTGATGATTCTCCATAGCGCTGTAATTGACTGAAGTGGTGCTCCCATTAGGGGCAATACCGTTCGATGTCCCCGCAGGACCCTCTGGATAATAGGTCGAATCACCCTCAGATCCTAAATGCTCATATCTGACATCGGAAAGAAATGTCAAAGAAGGCGTTAAATTGGTGTTAAAATTCCCGGTCCAAACATGATCATCCTCCAGCGCATGTGCATAAGACCAAAGAGATTGATTAAGACTCACCCGCACTGGGTTCGTCTGCGCATAGTTGGTCAGAATGCCTGTAACACTATTGGCTTCGGTATTCTGCATTAAATCAGTATCATGCGTATGATTATAATGATAGCCCAAACCCGCAAAACTATTGTCATTGAACAACCATTTTTCCAACCTTACCCCTGAACCAAACAACTTAGCATCCAAAGATTCATTTTCTGCCTGGATCTGATTATAGATTGATGCCGTAGCCGGTGTGGCATTAAGAAAGGGCATATAGGTTATGTTATGATTGTAATCAATTTCCGCCTTCTGCTCACCTTTGACAGTAATGCCTGCAATATCTTTCTTTTCTTTAAGGGTGACTGTATCTGACGTATCATTGACCGCTGCATAGCTTGGGCCAATAAGTCTATAGGCTGTATTAGCCGAATTAAACGCAGGGCTCCACTGCAACAGCGACTTATCGCCATCCTTGGAATCATGTTCATAGACCACATCCAAAAAAGGGTCGTTGATCTCACCTAAACCGGCTTCTAATTTAAAAAAACTGATATCCATCTGCAAATTAGGGCTGTTTAACTTGGCCCCTTGCTCCAAACCCGCGATTGAAGAACCACTCACCGGGTAGGGATATACGCCTCCGGTCGTTTCATAATATTTTCTAAAGGAGGTGTAATCTATTTTCAAGAATGCCAAATCCCCTTTTTTCAGGATTAAATGACCATCATTATCTTCGGTTTTAGCAAAGACGCTTCCCTCCATTTCCAGAGAAGTGTCTTTATTGATCTGATGAATAAAAGTTATGTCGGACACCCCGGCATTGCCGCCATCCTTCATCCAATTCAGGGCTCGAAAATTACTCACATTCCCTTTGACATCGGCATATTGCACCGGAGCAAGAGTGATACTGATAGGAGATGCCTCCGTTTCCTGGGCCGTTGCAAAATCACCTATTCCTGTCACCCAACCGACCAGTGCCAGCGAGAGAAAAAATCGAAAACAGCTCATAAGCTATCCTCTCTAAAAAGGAATTAATAACGTAGATGTTGACTAAAGTTAGACCCATGAACCGCCGGATGACAACCGGAACTCCAACACGTTCCCTCTGCCCAACGAGTTTGGTGACCAAGAGGATAGGTCGCCGTTGCATGACAACGTAAGCATAAATTATAATCCCGGGTCACTAACAATTTATCATTAACGGAGCCATGTACTCGATGGCAAGAGCTGCAGCCCTCCCGCATGGCATCATGCGCCCAAATATAAGGCCCGCGTTTGTCGTTATGACACTTGAAACAGACCTCATTGGCCCCATTCTCAGAAGTGGCGGTCCAAGGCATAACATCTGTCCCATGAGGGTCATGACAGTCCGTGCAGCTCATCTTCCCTTCTAAAACGGGATGATGATATGGCAAACGAAATTCCATCCTTTTATCGGTATGACAGGTAAAACAAACCTCAGGATTCTTCTTAGGATTAATTATATTATTCTTTCCCCCGGAAGCGTCCGCGTGAATACTCCCTGGCCCATGACATGTTTCACAGGCTTGAGCACCGGTCTTATCATCTTTAATATTGCTGCGCGCATGGGTCGAAAATTTATACTCCTGGGCCTCTTTTTCATGGCACATCACGCAAGTATCCATCCCCACATACTTAGCCTTCTTTAACATCTCATTGAGCTGGGGCTGATCCGCCCTGAGAGAAGGAACTCCTGGGGCCCAAAATAATCCAAATACCAATGCCAGGAAAAGAATTTTCATAAGGCCTCCATTAGGCTCTTTATTTAGTTGATGCCGGTGCTGTTTTAGCAAAATCCTCGAGTGTCCCCACCTTTTTATAAATCTCTGCTGTTGGTTTTTCGCTCCCGGCAGCTTTAACAACAGCTTTGCCAAAATCATTATTGTCATGCGAACCATCCTTTTTAGGAAGGGCATCCACATGGCAATTGATGCATTTAAGCTTGGCATCAGGGAATGCCTCTTTATAGGCCTTGATCTGGCTCATATCGGCGTTCGCCGATGCCGCCAAAAAAACAAATCCTGATAAAATACTATAAGCCGCTACCCGATTTAATCCACGATGGATCGTTTTCATTTTTCCTCCCCTGTAGAATTAATGCACTCTTTTCCACTAAACGTATTTTATTCATGACTTCATAAAATTCCTGGACCTTGTTTGAAATAATTCTTTCAACCTGCCCGGCAGCGTCCTGTCGCTTTTGTATATTGTCTTGAACCACTCGATCCAAATCGTCGACAGTCAGTAAACAGACATCCGAAACTTTCGCCACCTGGGGGTCAACATTACGAGGAACGGAAATATCGATAAAAACCAGCTTTTGCCCGTTTCTGTCCTGCATGACCTTTTCAACCAGTTCCTTGTCAACCAAATAATGCGGGCAATTCGCCGAACAAATGCAGACATCAACCCGGGATAGGATATCTTTAATTTCCCAAAAACCAACGGCTATGCCTCCGTTTTGTTGAGCCAATTCCTGGGCCTTTTCCATAGTCCGGTTCATAATGTAAATCTTGTTGACCCCTTTATTGCCCAGTTGTTGAAGAGCTAGACCGCCCATTTTCCCGGAGCCTATGATCAAAACAGTCTTGTCCTGCAATGATCCTAAAATATTCTGTGCCATGCAGACACTCGCCCAGCTGATCGAAGCCCCGCCAAAATCGATCTGAGTCTCCCGTCGGGCTTTCTTGCTTGTTTCTAATACAAAATTAGTCAGAATATTTAAAAATTTGTCCATCATCGTATTCTTGCGTGAAAGGTCCACCGCATCTTTGATCTGTCCTAAAATCTGTTTTTCTCCTAAAATCAAAGAATCCAGGCCGCAGGCCACTTGTAGTAAATGTTCGACGGCACAGGCTCCTTCCAACACATAAAAGAATTTCTGAAGATCAGGGGTTAAAGGCTGGTTCTTGAGGGAAAATAACTTCTTTAAAACTTCATAAGGAGGGTGATCATCATCAACGGTTGCATAAATTTCACACCGGTTGCAAGTAGAAATGACCATCGCGGCCATCACGGCCGGGTCATTCTTCAATTGACCAAGTAAAATTTCTCTTTCCAATAAAGAAAGAAAGAATTTTTCGCGAGTCTCGATAGATGAGGTTTTGTGATTCAGGCCTACCGTCAGTGTCTTCATCCTACCCTCAATGGATCCTTATTTCACCTTAAACTGACCGACTAATCTCTGAAGCTCCTGGGCCTGCGCGGCCATCTGTTCTGAAGAAGCAGATAATTCTTCTGCGGCGGCAGCATTGCTTTCCGTGATCGAAGTGTTTTCTTCCATCGTTGCTGCCTGTTCCTGCGTCGCTGTTGATATGGATTGTAATTCTGTGGCCACTTTGGAGACATCCGCCACCATTTTCTTTAGATCTTCTCCTGCAGCTTTTGACAAGCCTACCCCGTTAGATACCTGTTGGGAACTTTCGTGAATTAAGATCTTGATATCTTTGGCTGAAGAGGCTGAACGTTCGGCTAATTTGCGCACCTCATCGGCCACCACCGCAAAGCCTTTGCCATGTTCACCGGCCCGGGCCGCTTCTATAGCGGCATTTAACGCAAGTAAATTCGTCTGATCGGCAATGTCTGTAATAATTTCTACAGCTTCCGTGATCTGTTGAGAACTTTTTTCAATGCCGTTCATCGCCTCGACGGTATTATTCATACCGTCGCCGGTCTTAACGGCGCTTTGAGAGACGATCCGAGACCCTTCGCTGGCGGCCTGAGCGTTGGTGGCATTGGCCTGTACTGATGCAGAAAGCTCTTCAAAAGAAGCGGATTGTTGTTGAGCCCCATCAGAAATCTTTTGTGCGCTGGCAGAAACCTCTTCTGTAGCCGCACTTAGTTGCTCGGATGATGAACGGATCTGCGCTATAATTCCGGCTATTTTCTCAACAAACGTATTGAACCGTTTTGAAAGGGTCCCCATTTCATCATGAGAAAGGACATTAATATTAGCCGTGAGATCCCCATCGGAAATTTTGTCTGAGAATGCTTCCATTTTCTTGATAGGGATAAGAATAAGTTTATTAAATAAAAGAAAAACCGCACTCAGTACTGCTAAAATGCTAACAAATTGGATCAAAATGGTAAAGTAAATATTACGCATCAGTTGATCAAAACTGGCTTGATAGGAAATGATAATATTTAAAGCCGCCATGACTTGGCCTTCTTTGGCGTCGGTGTGGCAGGTCAAACAAGATTTACTGGCAACAATGGGGAGGATCCGTCGAACACCTTTAGAATGATTAATGTCTTCCCGTTTAACAATGACTTCACCAGATAAAAGGGCCTGGCGATCTAAATCATCTTGCGGCTCCCGACCTTTTTTAACACCTACTTCTTTATTCAAGGCGTCGGATCGAATAATACGGATCTCTTTGATCAAATGGAACTTGCGGGCATTCTCCAGATAGAGATCAACGGAATCCTGCTGGCCGGTCGCCATCAGGCGATAAACTGTTTCACGAATAGCATCGGATAAATTAACAACCCCATCCGTAATGCCGGACAGGGTGTTTTGATAGGTCGCAACTCCACTATATGTCATAACTAAAGCTGCTGAAAACACTAGAATAGCCGTGATGGCCAGCATGAATTTAGTCTTTATACTCATCGCTGCTATTTCCCTGATCTATTTTTAATATTTTCCAGTTACGAAATTTTAACTTGACAGATATATATTGTCCATATATATTTTGAAATAAAAACTTTCACATGCACCCAAGACTCCTACATTTAGACGACTGGCTTATAGAATTCCTTAAAGTAGCCTCAAAAAGATCCGGTATTTCTGTTAACGGGATCATCCGACTGGGCTGTTACTCCTACATCATCGAATTTGCCAAAGCATCCGGCTATGTCCCGACCATCGATTCCCGATCTGCATTTTTGATGATGGAAAAGAACCCCTGTGCAGATACCATCAAAAAAGTTACCGACTTATTTCAACACGAAGCCAGGAACGCCGCCTCATTTAGGATCGCCAAGAAAGCCATCATTACTCGGGCATCCGGGTCTTCAACCACATCAAAAAGAACAAAAAAACTACGCCTTTGACATAGGGCCCAAGATCCTGTTAATACTGGGAACCAGCTTGTCGCATAGATCGCTTTTGTGAATAAATTCTTTAATGACCTCACGGCCAACCAGGGCCTGCACATCCTTAACATCGAACATCGTCAACATAATGATCAAGCACTCCGGCAAAATGGCCTTAATTTGACTGGCGGCTTCCACCCCATTGATCCCCTGGAACCAGAAATCCATCAATATTATTCTCGGCTTGCAGCGCTTGGCTAATAAAACCGCCTGCTCTGGGGATGAAACCTCGAGTATTTCAGCCTTGATACCGCTCACTTGCAGAAAATGACGCAGGGCTTGACGGAAATCTTTATGATCCTCGACAATTAAAATAGCCGGCATAAGACCTCGTCGATGACAAAAGCTAGATTAACCCCTTGGCCAACGCATATTTAACAAGGGCGGCGGTTGTTTTAAAACCTAATTTATGGATCAAGCGATTGCGATGGGTTTCAACCGTGCGAATACTGATCTTCAGCTGTGTCGCTATATTCTTATTGGCATTACCCTGGGCCACCAGACTTAAGATCTCCTTTTCACGTAAGGTGAGGATCTCCAAAGAAGGGATATCCCCTTCTTTGATGGATCGGACATACTGTTCGGTGATCAACTCGGAGATTGCCGGGGAAATAAAGGTCTTGCCCTTCATCACCATCTTGATGCCCATGACCAGCAGGTCGAAGGCATTGTCCTTAAGAATGTATCCTGCGGCACCGTTGGCCATGGCCCGCTTAAAATGCTCCTGATCTTTTTGCATGGTCAATACCAGACATTTGATCTTGGGGAAACTCTTTCGGATCTCTTTGAGTGTCGCCAAGCCGTCTAAATTAGGCATGGACAGGTCCATCACTACGCAATCCGCCTTGACAGTCGTTAATTTGTCCAGCAACTGCTCGCCGTCCTGGGCCTGGGCCACGACTTTAAAATCCGGCTCATGGTCCAACAAACCCTTTAATCCGGCCCTGAGAATTTCATGATCGTCCGCTAAAATAATCCGCACTACAGGCATTATTTATCCCTCCAGCAGGGAATATCTACGACAATGGTCGTCCCCTGTTTTAACTGGGATTTAATTTCTATTTTACCGCCTAAAAGACTGGTCCTTTCACGCATGGTGATTAATCCCAGACCTTTGGATTTATCCTTTAATATAAAACCGCGCCCGTTATCTTCGATGGTGATCTTCAAGCGGTTCTTGACTATCCGCAATGCCACTTTTACAGTGGTGGCCCTGGCATTCTTGACAATATTAGTCAGGGCTTCCTGGACGATACGGAACACATTAATGGTCTCTGACTGAAAACGCAGGTTCATCAGATGGCTGTGCGTAAAAACAATATTAACTTTTCCCGCACGGTTGATCTCATCGATCATTAAATTGATGGCCGTCGTCAGCCCTAGAGCTTCCAGGGTCGAGGGGCGTAAACGCATCGCTAAATTACGGGACTTATCAATGATCGTATCCAGATACCCCAGGATCTTTTTATGTTCTTTCTGCGGATTAGCAACCGTCTCCTTTTGCAGCCATGCCGATTGGAACAACATTTTAAGCGTCGCCAGCGACTGCCCCAGATCGTCATGCAGATCACGGGCGATACGGTCACATTCCTGCTCCTGGGCCTGAATAATACGCGCAGGTATAGCCTTGATCTGCTCCTCCATCATTTTACGCTGGCTTATCTCATAGCAGATAGAAACATATTGATAGGGTTTACTCTGATCATCCAGAAAAGGGACGATGGTGGTATCCACCCAGTAAAAACTTCCGTCTTTAGCGCGGTTACGGATCTCCCCCTTCCAGATCTTACTCTGAATGATCATGTCCCACATATCCCTAAAAAAGTCTTTAGAGTGATAGCCGGAATTGATGATCCGGTGGTTACGGCCCAATAGCTCTGCTCTGGCGTATTTAGAGATCTCACAGAACTTGTCATTGGTAAAAATAATGGCCCCGGTCTGATCCGTAATAGACACAATAGCCGACGCATCCAAAGCAGACTTAATGTCCGCTAACTCCTTAAGCGTTTTCTGCAATTGATGGTTCTTAATACCCATAGCGGACAATTATACCATCACCCGAGGCAATTTCAAAATTATTCAAATCGTAGCGCTTCGATAGGATTAAGCAAAGAGGCTTGATAGGCAGGCCAAAGACCAAAAACCAACCCGACAACCAATGAAAAAACTGACGCCAAGACGACTGAAAACACAGAGATTTTCACTGCCCATCCGGCAAAGAAAGTTAAAAGTAACGATACTCCTGAGCCCAAGACTATGCCGGCAAGGCCGCCGATCAACGACATCGTCACCGATTCAATCAAGAACTGGATCATAATATCTTGACGGTTAGCCCCTATGGCCTTGCGCAAACCGATTTCCCGAGTTCTCTCGGTTACCGACACCAGCATAATATTCATAATGCCTATCCCGCCGACTAATAACGATATCGCGGCAATGCAGCCTAAAAGCATAGACAAGGTTTTAGTCGTGGCCTCTAATGTCGCTTTAAGATCTGCCATGTTAAATACCTGAAAAGCGTTGCTTTGGTCTTTGGCACTAACTCTGTGTCTTTTGACCAACAATTTCATGATCCCCTCTTGCATGCCGTCTAAAGCGTCCGCCGACACCCCTTCGACATAAATAGAATCAATATATTGTTTTCCCAGCACCCTGTACATCGCCGTCGTGACCGGGACCAACACCACATCGTCCTGGTCCCTAAAGCCGCCAGCCCCTTTGGAAGGCAGAATACCAATGATCTTAAAATTGATCAGATTGATCTTGATCTGTTCACCGACAGGATTTACATCACCAAAAAGATTTTTCACCACCGTAGTCCCCAAAAGCGCCACCTTGACCCGACTGGACACTTCTGCCTCGCTAAAGAACCGCCCTGCCTGCGGGATATCGTTACGCATAGAAGCATAATCAATATCAACTCCGTCCATTTCCGTGTTCCAGTTCTTGCTGCCGGCGACTATCTGGACCCGCCCCTCCACAATACCTGAGACCCCTTTAACTTGTTCGGAGATCTGGCGAATGGCCGTTACGTCGCTAAAATTCAACCTGGTGACAGAACCCGCCTCCACCGCCACCGGTCCCGGCGTAGAACTCCCGGGACGGACCATCAACAAATTAGAACCTAAAGACGCCATCTGCGTCTGGATGGACTCCTGCGCTCCACGGCCCAAAGCCAACATGGCAATGACCGCCGCCACGCCTATCAGAATACCCAAAATAGAAAGCAAAGAACGTAATTTATGAGAAAGCATCGCATAAAGGGCCTGTTTAAAAGAATCCAGCCATTTGCTGATATCATATAAAGAGGAGGCCGTTTGATCGATAAAACTCCAGTCAGTATCCGGGGTTTTCTTTAAAACCCGGGTCGTTACAGGTTGTTGGACTTCATCAGAAATGATCTTGCCATCTTTCATCTGGATGACCCGCTTGGCATAAGAAGCCATGTCTTTTTCATGGGTCACCATCACCACGGTCTTCCCTTGGTCGTTAAGACTTTTAAGGATGGCCATGATCTCTTCTTTGCTTTTGCTGTCTAAATTGCCGGTGGGTTCATCGGCCATCAACAACATGGGCTCATTGACCAAAGCACGGGCAATGGCCACCCGCTGCTGCTGACCGCCGGAGAGCTCATTGGATTTGTGCAAAATCCTGTCTTTCAACCCCACGGCTTCTAGTTTTTCTCGGGGTTTATCTGAATCATGGATAGAGGCGTAAACTAACGGCAGCCCGGCATTTTCCAGGGCTGTCATGCGCGGCAAAAGATGAAATTGCTGGAACACAAACCCAATGAGTCGGTTACGGACCCGCGCCATTTGTTCATCCGTCAGGCGGGTGACATCATAGCCCGCCAAAGTATAGCTGCCGGTATCAGGCTTGTCCAAAAGCCCCAGCATATGCATCAACGTAGACTTGCCGGAACCGGAAGACCCCATGATCGCCACAAATTCTCCGGTCTGAATGGTCAAAGACACATCATTGACCGCCTGGACTTTTTGACTGCCGATCGTATAGGTCTTGCAAATATTTTTTAATTCGATCATAAACAACCTATCCGGGAGGAGGCCCTCCGCTGCTTGAATGACTTTTAGGCATTGAAGGCATAAAGGGATTGCGGCCGGAGGTGATCGTACTCAAAAACAACTTGCCGACTTTAACAAGGACCTGGTCGCCTGTTTTTAATCCACCCGTTATTTCTATGTTCTTATCGTCGGTAATCCCTGTTTGCACTTCCTGTTTGACCGGCTTACGGCTGTCTGTCCCCTGTAGCCAAACAAAACTCCGGTCATCTTTCTTAGTAATGGCCAACACCGGTAAAAGCAGCGCATGCTCTTTGCGCTGGACAATAAAATCCACATTGGCATTCATCCCTGAACGGAAAAAAGCCGGGATTTCTTTGGGGCGCAAATCCACGTAATAAACCGTGACATTGCTGACAGTGGTTGATTCATAATAAATATGATCAACAACAGCCTTGATCTTGGTATCAGCATAAGCATCCAAAGAAACCTCGGCCTCCTGGTTGAGTTTTATTTTCCCGATGTCTGTTTCATCGACTTGGGCGCGCACGATCAAATGATCGGAAAGGACCACAACCGCATCTGTGCTAGCGACCGTCTGTCCGGGCTGGGTGGTGGCAACGATCACTTCCCCGTCAATGGGAGAGAGCAAAGGAATGGCTTTATAGACATCCTGCCATTTTTTATATTCTTGGGCCCCTTCGCCCCGGGCCGCGTCCAAAAGAGCGGCACGGTCCGTTGAACTCATCCATGCTAAAACTTGGCCTGATTTGACCATGTCCCCTTCCTGGACCATCACCTGCTCCACCCTTCCGCTGACCGACGGCTTGATCTCGAGGCGGTTCTTAGGAAGGACGGTGGCGGTGGTCGTGATCACTGTCTGGATAGGGCCGTACTGCGGAAAAATGACCGCCTGATTTTCCTGGTCCCGGCCAAGCGACCTCTTCTTTAGGAACATCCAACCCCCGGCCGCCATAACGACAATCCCCATAATAAAAATGATCACCGGTAATTTTTTAATTTTCATATTCTAATGTCCTTCCCTGGGCCGCGATCCAATTCGCCTGGGCCAATAAGGCATTGGCTTGTGTATTTAAAAAAGTCTTTTTTTCCATAACAAGATTGTCTTCGATAATGGTCCAATTATCAAAAGCAATAAGCCCGACAGAATATTGCCGTTGGGCAATATCCGCACGCTCCTGGTCCGCCTCCAGGAACTTCTTTTCCACGCCCACCTGTTCAATGTCATCCTTAAGAGAAGCCCACGCTTGCTGCAAAGACAACTCCAGGCTGTCTCTTAAACTTTGCTCCTGGGCCTCCAAATCTCGAACATAACTCTTATCTTTGTCAAGTTGGGCCACTCTTGAACCTCCCGTTAATAACGCCCAGGACAACTGTACCCCCACACTAGTATCCGCTACTCTGGGAGGCCAATGGGTGTCCGTTTTCCCGACGTCGCCTTCCAGGGACACCGCAGGCCAAAAATCAGATTTGTCTGATCTAATAGTAAAAGAAGCCGAATTCTTTTGTGCAATTATTTTCAGTAACTGGGGATTTTCCTCAACCAGAGCCTTAAAATCGGGGACTTGCTGATCGCTGCCGTTGATGTCTAGGCTCCCTTGAGCCTCAACAGCCTCCATTGTTTTGGCCCCCATTTCTTTTAAAAGGTCCCTTTGGGCCACTATCAAGCCGCGCTGGGCTTGATGGATCTCAAATTCAGCCTCAGCAAGATTGGCCTGGGCCGTCAAAAAGGCCCCTTTGTGTTCCATACCGGAATTATAAAATTTGGTGATCAAATCCAGATTTTGTTTTCGGATAGCATAGATCTGCTTCGTTAATTTGATAAGCTCCTGGGCTTTTAAAAGATCAATAAATGCCGTTTTTAACCGCAGACGGATCTCGGAAGAAACATACTGGAAATTCTCTCTGGAGGCTTTAACAGTTTCAGAGGAAGCCTTGACATTATTAATGGTCTTGAACCCGTCAAATAACAGTTGCGACCCTGAAAGCCCATAAGCATACGTCGTTGAATTTTCTTTCAAGGTCGTTGCTGAAGGCTGTGATTTCGCCTGGGTCGAGCTCAAATTGGCCGTGGCCTGCGGCAACAGGCCGCTGGCGGTGATCATTTTAGCGTCCTGCGATTGACGGATACCTTCTTTAGCTGAAATCAGATCAGGATGATATAAAGCGGACTGCTTGAGACAATCAGACCAGGTCAACTTTTGATCAGCCCAGACAGGTTGACAAATAAAAAATATAAGGAGAAATATATAAAATTTATTCATGTTTTCCGGTTTAATAAATCACTCCCCCTAGGACGCGACTGCCTTTTTTAAATTGGTGACGTGATCCTCAAAAAACTTCAAAAACTTACTAAACTCCTCCTCAGGCATAATACTGATAATTTTGTCGTGATGAGGAGGCCCTGAGATGATCATCACGCTATCCCCAGCCTTGATCCCCATCGCTTTTCGGGCCTCAGCCGGAATAACGATCTGTCCTTTAGTCCCGACAGGCACCTTGCCGTAGAATTTCGGTAAATGGCTCATTGATGACTCCTTTCAGAACAAGTATAACCAGTATGAAAAGTATTACAATCCACACAAAGCATACCACGCTCCGCCAACTTGTCAAACAAACTTTACTTTTTTTCGAATTTGGTTTTTAACAGCTCTATTTCTGTTTTGGAATATTGACTTTGCCGATCAAAACGGGGGTCGAGGACCTTGGGGGAAAAAACGAAGGGCTGCAAGACATAGTGATTAGCGGTTTTGATCAACTGCCGGATATCGCTTAGATCTTCATGGGAACAAAATTCTTTGACGAGTGTGGTTCTGAACTGATAAGGAATGCCGCTGCGGACGATCAGGTCAATACTTTCTTTGATCTTGTCCGTATCACAATTGATGCCGGTGACATCAGGATATTTGGCCAGAGAAGATTTAATATCCATGGCTATGTAATCAATCAAATGACGATCAAAAAGTGCGGACAGAACTTCCGGGTGACTGCCGTTGGTGTCTAATTTGATCGCAAAGCCCATATCCTTGATCTGTACAATAAAATCAGCCAGACCTTCCTGCACGGTAGGCTCCCCGCCGGTTATCACCACTCCCTGCAATTTCCCGCGGCGGGACTGCAGGTGATCGAAGATCTCCCCAATGACAAGCGGCTCTTGCCATAACTGAGGATCTGCCAACTCAGAGTTATGACAAAAGCCGCATCGAAAATTACACCCTTGGGTAAAAATACTGGCCGCGATCTTGCCGGGAAAATCGACCAGTGTGAGTCTTTGAAAACCGCCTATACGCATACGTGATAAGTTTTACGCCTACGGAACTCTTCCTTCTTACCTTTATTCCACTGTTTGACGGGCCGTAAATACCCCACCACCCGGGAATAAACCTCGCACTCGCTCCCGCAGGTCGCACAGGTCTCATGCTCGCCGGCTAAATAGCCGCAGCTGGGACAAACACTGAAGGTCGGCGTAATGGTAAAATACGGCAAACGGTATTTGCTGCAAATCGTGCGTACCAGTTGTTTTAAGCCTTCGGTATTATCAATATTCTCACCAATAAACCCATGCAGTACCGTGCCTCCGGTATAAAGCGTCTGCAGGTCATCCTGATGGTCTAAAGCGGCAAAAACATCATCGGTATGCTGTACCGGCAAATGCGATGAATTCGAATAGAAAGGTTCATGCCCTTGAGCGTATTCATCTTCATTGGCACAGATAATGTCAACATACAGGCCCTTATCCAGTTTAGCCAGGCTGTATGAAGTGCCTTCGGCAGGTGTCGCTTCCAGATTAAAAATATTCCCTGTTTCTTCCTGGAATTTCACCAGCTTATCGCGCATGAATTCCAATACCCTGACGGCAAACTCTTTACCTTTAGGGGAAGCGATATTGACACCGATCAAGTTAAGGCAAGCCTCATTCATCCCTAAAAGGCCGATCGTAGAAAAATGATTCTTCCAATATTGATCAAAGCGTTCCTTGATGTGGCGCAGATAGAACTTGATGTACGGATACAAATTCTCCTCAGTAAGCTTTTCTAAGATCTTACGTTTGATCTCCAAGCTCTCTTTGGCCAAATTCATTCTTTCCAGCAATAGGGTAAAAAACTCTTCTTCAGATTCCGCCAGATAACCGATACGCGGCAAATTAATGGTAACCACCCCGATCGATCCGGTCAAAGGGGATGCCCCGAACAACCCGCCGCCGCGGCTTCTTAATTCACGGTTATCCAACCGCAGTCGGCAGCACATACTGCGCGCATCCTCGGGATTCATGTCGGAATTGATAAAATTGGAGAAATACGGGATCCCGTATTTAGCCGTCATCTTCCACAACAGCTCAAGATTAGGATTATCCCAGTTGAAATCCTTGGTCATGTTATAAGTCGGAATAGGGAATGTGAACACCCTGCCCTTGGCATCACCTTCGAGCATGACCTCCAAAAAGGCCTTATTGAACATGTCCAGCTCTTTCTGGAATTCGCCATAGGTCTCTTTTTGGATCTCCCCGCCGCGCACTACACCCTGATTGGTAAAATAGGAAGGCACGGTCAGGTCCATGGTAATATTGGTGAACGGCGTCTGGAAACCGACACGGGTCGGCACGTTCACATTAAAAATGAATTCCTGAAGTGCCTGTTTGACTTCGGCATAGGACAAGTTATCGTAACGGATGAACGGGGCCAACAGCGTGTCAAAATTTGAAAAAGCCTGCGCTCCTGCCGCCTCACCTTGCAGGGTATAAAAGAAATTCACGATCTGCCCTAACGCACTGCGTAAATGTTTCGGCGGCTTGCTTTCCATTTTTCCGGAGACGCCCTTGAACCCAACGGTCAAAAGGTCATGAAGGTCCCAGCCGACACAATAAACACTTAAAAGGCCCAGGTCATGGACATGAAAATCCCCGTTTTGATGTGCTTCTTTGATAGCTACGGGATAAATGCGGTTGAGCCAATACAATTTACTGACTTCGGAAGATATATAATGATTAAGCCCCTGGAGAGAATACGCCATATTGCTGTTCTCATTGACCCGCCAGTCATACTGGTTAAGATATTTATCCACCAGATCGGTATTGAACCGGGAAATGATCTGGCGCATTTCGGCGTGCTGCTGACGATAAAGGATATACGATTTAGCTGTTTTCCGGTAGGGAGAAGAGAGTAAAACCTCCTCGACAATATCCTGGATGCCTTCCACGGTCGGATTATCAATAAAGATCTGCTGGGCAATATTTAACACCCTCACCGTCATCATCTGAGCGGTCTCGGCACCGAATTCACCTGTCACCTGACCTGCCTTGGTCAGCGCACCGGTGATCTTTTGCGGATTAAAATCTTCTACTCTGCCATTACGTTTAACGATTGTAGTGAATACGGCGACGGCCATACGTTCCCCCCTTTTAACTGGTAAAAGATGTTTTACGAAAATCCCCGTGACGGTCCATCGTTGCCTTCTCATCGATAGGTGTATAGGTTTTAAGCGGCGCATCATAAACAGAAACAACCTTCATGTCTTCAAAAAACTTCTTGGCCCACACTAAACGTTCCGGTTCAAGCGGTTTGACACTACAGGGCCGTAAAGGCGTATCCAGCTCAATTTCATCCGCCCCTAAGATCCGGGCTATCTTGGCGATCTGCTGGGCGTTATCAATATTTAGCGCCATAAACATGATCTGTAAAGCCAGCTTGCCTTTAAAATCACGACGAAAATCCCTGATACCATGGATAATGCTATCTAATTCAAGCTGCCGGCCCTGCCCCAGTGCATTAAAAAATGATTGGTCTCCGGCGTCCAGTTTCGCCAACACAAAATCCGCAGCCATAAGATCATCACGGACGTCCTTGTTTCCCATCAGCGACGAATTAGTCAGCACCGCAACCCTTTCAGGCCGGGCAGTTTTCACAGCGCGGATCATTTCTCCCAGATTAAGAGCCAAGGTCGGCTCACCGCGTCCGGCAAAAGTAATATGATCCGCCACACCCAAGGGAATACGACGGATCTCATCCAGTACGGCATCAACAGGCACATAAACCTTACGTTCAAGGGTTAATTGCGCCGTTTTACCCAACTGGCAGTAGACACAGTCCATATTACACGTTTTTTCATGCGTGGAGAGCGGATCGACACCAAGAGAATTCCCTAAACGCCAGGAATAGACCGGACCAAAAATATATTTAAAAGGCTGGGTCATACGTATAGTTTCTTAGTTCGGGAGGTTTCTTCAAATTTGCTGATATTGCTCATAAAGTCTTTCACGCACAATTTGACCAGAGTGTCATAGGAGCTATCCATGATGCGATGGATCCTCTCCGGCTTAGAATAAAATTCTCTCATGCACCATGAACCCAGACGGCCGACTTCTTCGATAGACAAATGTTTGGTCGGGATCACCGGATGCTGAAAATCCCATTCTTTTAAATTGATCTTCTTGGGATCAAAGAATCCGTTCTTTAACGCCTGACGCCAGATCGGTGAACCGGGAACCGGTGTCACATAATCCAAGGCCAGAATATCAGGATCGATCTCCTCAGCTACGCGTAAACGTTCCTTGATCATATTTTCATCGTCCTCTTCCAGGCCGATCAACACCGTACCGACAGTGGCCACATTGTTGGCGCGCAGAGTATCGACGGTCGCTTTGATCTCTTGAAGGGTGACACCTTTGCCGATACGCTTTAACTCACTGTCCGAGGCGACCTCCACCCCGACCAGCCCCATGAATAATCCGGCGCGGGCCATCAACGGAAGCAGGTCCTTTTGCTTGTTCCAGTCATCCGCCCGGCCTAAACAGACCCACTGCACAGGATTCCCCCGGCGGATCTTCTCTTCGCAAAAATCTTTGACCAGCTTTTGGTCAACATTGAACGCGTCGTCCTGAAAGACCACCACTTTAATGCCGTATGTTTTATACAACACATCCAGCTCATCATTGATACGATTGGCGGAAAGTCCTCTCCAAGACGTAAAATCCTTTGTTGCGGAGCGCGGGTCATACAGGCTCCACTCATAACAAAAATGACACCCGCCCGGACAGCCGCGTGACGTCATCAGTTCCGCGAACGGCTTCCAATAGGTGTGACCGACATATTTGTCCATCGGGAACAGATCATACGCCGGCATCGGTAAAACATTCAGATCAGGGATCAAACCGCGATGAGGTCCTATGACGAACTGTCCGTTGGTGTCTCTGGATACTAAACCCGGAATATCCTTTAAAGCGGTCGCGGGATTATCTAATGCCCTTAAAAGATCAGCCAAGGTCAACTCAGCTTCCCCGACTAAAATATAATCGATAGCAGGGTTTTCTTCCATCGTTTCACGCGCGTAGGAAGAATACCATAATCCGCCCATGACCGTTCTTGTCGTCGGCAACTTTTCCTTGATGAGACGCGCACTTTCATTAAAATGCCAGATAACCGCCAGCCCGCCCGTCGAATGCAGCAGATCGCCGAACACCACAACATCCGGTTTGATCGCTTCAATACGTTGCATCATGGCCGGATAATCCATTTCGACCGCCCGGCAGTCTAAAACCTCAACTTGAGCTAATTTTTCCTGACGGACATACGCCGCTAATTGAGCATAAAATTGATTGGGAGCT
>Ga0302320_10003124_pt1 | contig 38601 bp, 39 predicted proteins | sample Bog_T0_3_FD_202130 | JGI IMG/M metagenome (GOLD analysis project Ga0302320, IMG submission 202130) | Peat permafrost microbial communities from Stordalen Mire near Abisko, Sweden - Bog_T0_3 | ecosystem: Environmental > Terrestrial > Soil > Wetlands > Peat | place: Sweden: Abisko, Stordalen Mire... | reverse complement strand
TTGTTTATATTCCCCCGGTGGCGTGGATGAGGAACCTCGTCCACATTTCCTTTGGATGGGCGTCGTGGTGGATGCCCGCAAAGGAGTTCTTCTCGATTCGGCCATGGGCAATAGCCAGACTCAAAAAGCTGAACAAGTTGCTGCCCGCTGTTTGTTGCAGGCCATGACCAAACTGAAGTGCCGACCAAAGGAAATTCTCATGTCCAGAACCGGTTTGGCATTTGCTTTGGAACCAATAACCCACTCGCTGGGCATCAGGACATCGCATCTCGCCAAGCTGAAGGGAATAGACAGAATTTACCGGCGGTTTGTTTCCAGCCTGGATTTGGATCGTTCCTAAAATACCGAATCGTCATGGACAAAGGAATGCGTAGCGAATTCAGAAAACTGCTTAATTCACGCCGCTCCATTTCATGTAGATTTGTTCATCAAGCCTACCGTCTCTTTCGCTTTGCCACGATGCGACTTGGCAAAAAAGCGGCGGCGGGTATGCTGGTCAATATTCGTGCTCCCGTAGCTCAAATGGATCAGAGCGGCCGTTTCCTAAATGGCAAATCCCGGTTCGATTCCGGGCGGGAGCACCACTTTTTCCAGCCAAATTTCCACCGGATTCCGAGTCTGAAATCTGATACCGCATCTGATACCATATTGAGTTTTTAGATCAAATTAGAACCAAAAACAACAAAAGGTCAGACTTTGAAAACTGCCAATGGAAATGAAAATCAGTCAATAGAATCAATGAGAAAATACGAGAACCAATCAAAATAAAAATTCGGAAAAAATGCTTGCCCTGATTTAGGAAACGACGGCTCTATCCATTTGAGCTACGGGGGCAAACGTCTTGGCGAAAAACAGAACCGCCATTGTTTATGGGAAACTCTGGCCTAATGCCAACAGCATTACCAGTTGAAAAAGTAGTGTTAAATCCCGGCGGTAGCGGTATCGTCTTGGCACAAGTTGGCGATCACGGTTTAAGAATTTTCAGGCGCACTTTTTTGACATTGTCCGGCAGGCAACGGGTAATTACCTGAATGGAAGCCGTTTCCAGCGCGATGAACGTTTGCCGCAACTTATCGGTCAATAAATTGTTACAATCAATGGCTCTTGAGCCGGACAACCGACTATTTTATGAAAATTAAATTCTACGCCCTTTGTCTGCTAGGTGTTTCGGTGACCGCGCTCGTTTTGACTGGTGATTTTTCTTCCGGTCAGTTCTCCAGCGCGCAAGCGCAGCCCGCGGATATGCAGCCGGCCGCCGCCGCGCCGCCGGACATTTTGCCTGATAGCCCGCTGGCAGAAGTTATCAAGCTCGTGCAGTCAGGCGTGGATGAAAGCATCATCACCGCTTACATCAACAATTCCGGCAGCACATTCAATCTCGACGCGGACAAAATCATTTATCTCGACAACGTGGGCGTGCCCAAAGACCTCGTCACCGCCATGATGCAGCGCGACCAGTCATTGCAGGCGCAAGTGGCCGCCGCCAGCCCGCAACCCGCGCCGCCCGCGCCGGAAACGGTCACGACGGATGTGGCACCGGAACCCGATGTGGTCACGGTAGATTATTTTCAAACCACGCTTCAGCCTTACGGTAACTGGGTGGACGTTGAGGGCTACGGACGTTGCTGGCGGCCGACGGTGACGGTCTACAATTCCGGCTGGCAGCCGTATTGCGACCGTGGTCACTGGGTTGATTCCGACTCCGGCTGGTATTGGGTTTCGGATTATTCGTGGGGCGTCACCTTTCATTACGGGCGATGGTTTCACCACGCGCGCTTTGGCTGGGTCTGGTGGCCGGACACGGTCTGGGCGCCGTCTTGGGTGACGTGGCGCTACGCGGATGATTATTGCGGCTGGGCGCCTCTGCCGCCGTTCACGGTCTGGCAACCCGGCGTTGGTTTTGCCTATCGCGGCAACGGCATCAGCGTGGGCTTTGATTTCGGTCTTGCGGCGGACAATTTCATCTTCGTGCCGACCAGTCATTTTTGCGACGAACGCCCGCGCCGTTACCGTTGCGCGCCGGCGGAAGTGACGCGCATCTACAATCACACCACCGTCATCAACAATTATAATTTTGACAGCCACAACCGGACTTTCATCAACAACGGCATTCCGGTCCAGCACATCGCCGCCGCCAGCCATGTGACGATTCGCCCGGTGGCGGCGCGGGAGTTGCGCGCTTCCACCGAACGCCCGTGGCAAGTCGGTTCAAGCGGAGCGCCGGCGCACAAACCGGTCACAGCCACAGGAAATGCTCCGCGAACGGGTTCGGTTTTTGAAAACCGCAACAACCCGCCGGCGCGCAGCGAAACCACGGCACCCAACCGTTTCTCGCCGCCCGCGAACAATCCGAATCCGCAGCCGAACCGGAGCTGGCCGGAAAATTCGCCGGTGCAGCCGCGCAATTATGACGACGACAAGCACATCACTTCGCCGCACGGACAACAATTGGAAACGCAAACGCCTCACCCGACACAACCGCTGCAAAACCGCGAGTTCACCGCACCGGTCGCACCGCGTCCAGTCACGCCCCCGGTCGTGAACAATTCCCTCCCGGCGCAATCAGTTGACACGCGCCGCGAAGAACGCGTTGAAGCCCGCCAGAACAATTCCGAGCCGGCGGCGCGAACCGCACCGCCGCCCGCGCCCGCGCCGGTGGTGTCGTCGCCCTCATCGTCATCTTCCGGCAGATCGGATCGGCAGAATCAGAATCAAAACCAAAATGGGCGCTGACATTGATCGGCAACCCTCAACGCGCCGCGACGAAAACTTGTCGCGGCGTTTTTGCTTTTGCAGCCTCGTCGCGGCTGGCAAAGTGTCCGCGTGGGAATCACGCTGCGGCAATTCGAGCAGATGAAAGAACGCGTCGGCGGCAAATCGCCGCGCGCCGTTCTTCCGCTGGTCACTCGTCATCCGTCACCCAGCACTCAAAAAATCATCCTCGGCGTTGACCCGTCGCTGCGCGGCACGGGTTTCGGAATCATCCAGATCGCCAGACCATTTCCAGAAACGCTCGCGCAGGGGACGATTTCCTGCCCGAAAAACTGGGAACGCTCGCGCTGCCTCGCAAAAATTTCCCAGATGCTCCGCGAGCAGATTGAAAAACATCGCCCGGCGGTTTGCGTGATTGAAGGGCTTTTCTTCGCGCAGAATTTGCAGACCGCGCTCATCATGGGCGAGGCGCGCGGCGCGGCCATGGCGGTGATTGCAGAATTTGGCATCGAAATTTTTGAAATCGCGCCGCGCAAAGTCAAACAGGCCATCGTCGGCTACGGCGCGGCGCAAAAATCCGCCGTCGCCAAAATGGTGCAGCGGCTGTTAAATCTGCCGAAGCCGCCCGCGCCGGACGCGGCGGACGCGCTCGCGCTCGCGCTCGCGCACGCGCGGGAAAATTCGCGCTACAATTTATCACCGCTGAAAAAAATTTAAATTCGGACAAAATGAAAATTAAATATGCCGTTTTAAATTGGTATGGTCGCATTTTGGCTGGCCTTGCAATTCCTTTGGTTGTTCTCGATTTTTCTGAACCGGCATGGTGGACTTCGAGGGAATCAGAAATAGCTTTTGGCGTTCTTTTTGTTTTGGTTGGAATTCCAACTGGATTGATCTTTTTTCTGCAAAGAATGGGGAAAATTGAAATTGTATATTTAGAAAAGGACAAACAAAAAATGACATACAAACTTTCCAAAGTTATGGCTGAACGAGAAAATCAAAACCGACCCTTTGGAAAATTATATTCGGAAAAATATTTCAAAACATATCACGATGCGCAACCTGACGAGCCAAGTGACAAAGAATCAAAAAATCAAAAATGATCACTTTTCTCCAAGGCAAACTCGTCGAATCTCTGCCCACACAAGTCATCGTGGACGTGAACGGCGTCGGCTACGAAGTTCTCATTCCACTTTCGTCGTTCGACAAATTGCCTGCGCCCGGCCAGCCGATAAAATTGCTGACGCAACTCATCGTCCGCGAAGACGCACATATCCTCTACGGCTTCGCGACGGCGGCGGAACGCGATTTGTTCCGCCTGCTCATCCACAGCGTCAGCGGCATCGGCCCAAAAACTGCGTTGAACATTTTGAGCGGCGTTTCCGTGACGGCATTTCGCGGCGCGGTCGCCAGCAGTGACGTGAAATCGCTTTCGCAAATTTCCGGGGTCGGCAAAAAAACGGCGGAACGCATCGTGGTTGAGTTGCGCGACAAAATCGGCGCGGCGGGCGTTTGGGAAGCCGCGAGTGCGAAACATTCGCTTTCGCCCGACGACCAGAAAATCAATGACGCCGTGCTCGCGCTCATGGCGCTGGGTTTCAAACAAATTGACGCACACGATGCCGTCCGCGCCGCGCAAACCATGCTCGGCGAAAAAGCCACGGTGGAACAACTCGTGCGCGCGTGCCTGAAAAAAGGAGCGTGATGGCCGCAGCCAATCCGAAATCCGGCGGCATCGTGATTCCGCACGCGCCCAAATGGCATCAGCGGCTCGGCGCGTTTCTCGTTTTTGTCGCGCTGCGCGCGCTGCTGCTCACGGTGCGCTGCCGGATGCGTGAACGTTCGGAATTTTTTTCACCATCCGCACCGGCACCGGTGATTTTTTGCATCTGGCACAACCGGCTGGCGACATGCGTCAAGGTTTTGGAGGTTCACCGGCGGCCGCACAATTCCGGCGCGGGCATGGCCGCGCTGGTGAGCGCGAGCCGCGACGGCGCGTTGTTGGCGCGCATCCTCGAATGGTTCCACATCCAGCCGGTACGCGGATCGTCCAGCCGGCGCGGCGCGCAGGCGCTGCGCGAATTGACGACGTGGGCCGAACGCAGCCACGACCTGACCATCACGCCGGACGGCCCGCGCGGACCGCGCTACCAGGTTCAGGACGGCATCACGTCGCTCGCGCAGTTGACGGGTTTGCCGATTGTGCCGGTCGCGCTGAATTTGAACTGGAAAATTTCCGCAAAAAGCTGGGACAAATTTCAAATCCCGCTGCCGTTTGCGCGCTGCGAGGCCGTCGTCGGAAAATCCATCCGCGTGCCCGCCAACGCCAGCGATGCCGAGCGCGAGGAATTGCGCCGGCAACTTGAAACCGAACTGCGCGCCATCACGCGCGATTAAAAAATGATCGCCCGCGTCAGTCTTGAAATCGCGCTGCGGAAGGAATTTGATTATTCAATTCCAGCGGAATTGGCCGGGCAAATTGAAGTTGGCTCGCGCGTGCAGGTGCCGTTTGGCGCGCGGAAAATTTTTGGCACGGTCACCGCGCTCGCGGAAGAATCGGCGCACACGAAACTCAAACCGATTCTCAAAGCCATCGGCGCGCAATCTTTGGTAACGCCGAAAGTTTTGAAACTGGCGCGGTGGATTGGCGAATATTATTGCTGCGCGCCGGAAACCGCGCTGAAAAGTGTTTTGCCTGAAGCGATTCGCAAGGAAAAGGACGGCTGGAAAAAACAACTATTCGTCCGCGCGCTCCAATCGGGCGGCGAATTCCCGAAATTGCCGAAACGCCAGCAGGACGTTTGTAACATTATCGAAGAACGGCGTGAAATTTTGCTGGCGGAATTGCTTGAACTCGCCGAAACGACGGCCGCGACTGTTCGCAAACTGGAAGATCGTGGCCTCGTTGAAATCACTTCCGAAATTTCCGAGCGCGATCCTTACGCGCGCGAAACCATTTTGCCGACGCAAAATATCGTGTTGAATCCGGCGCAATCCGTTGCGCTCGAAAAAATTACGACGGCGATGGACGAACAGAAGGCAGAAGGCAGAAGGCAGAAGGCAGAAGCTGGAAATCCGACCTCTGACCTCCGGCCTCTGACCTCGACCTTTCTGCTTCACGGCGTGACCGGCAGCGGTAAAACAGAAATTTATTTGCAAGCGCTCGCGCACGCGCTGGAGCAAGGCAAAGGCGCGATTGTGCTCGTTCCGGAAATTTCGCTGACGCCGCAAACCGTCGAGCGGTTCAAGGCGCGGTTCAGTTCGGGAAAATTGCAGACGCTCGTCGCGGTTTTGCATTCGCATTTGAGCGCGGGCGAACGTCACGACGAGTGGCACAAAATCCGGCAAGGCCGCGCGCGGATCGTCATCGGCGCGCGCTCGGCGATTTTTGCGCCGGTTGAACCGCTCGGTCTCATTATCGTGGACGAGGAACACGAGACGAGTTACAAGCAGGAGGAAGCGCCGCGTTACCATGCGCGCGACGTGGCCATCATGCGCGGACAGATGGAAAATGCCGTCGTCGTGCTCGGCTCCGCCACGCCGTCGCTCGAAAGTTTTTACAATTGCCAGCGCGGCAAATTCTCGCTGCTCGAATTGCCGGAGCGCGTGGACGATCAAAAAATGCCGCGCGTCCGCGTCGTGGACATGCGGCAGGCGGCACACAAGGAAAAGGGCACACCGCTGTTTTCGCCGCAACTCAAGGAAGCGATCAACCAACGGTTGGACAAAGGCGAACAAACAATTTTATTTCTCAACCGGCGCGGCTACTCGACTTCGCTGCAATGCCCGAAGTGCGGTTACGTTTGCAATTGTCCGAATTGCAGCCTCGCGCTCACGTTTCACCGGCAGGAACAAAAACTCGCCTGCCACATTTGCGGTCACGTCGAAAAAGTTCCGTTGGTTTGTCCGAATGAGAAATGCAAAAACCCCGCGATCCGTTTTTCCGGCACGGGCACGCAAAAAGTCGAGGAGACGCTTGCAAAACTTTTTCCCAAGGCGCGCATCCAGCGCATGGACGCCGACACGATGAAGCGCAAGGATGATTACCGCAAAGTCCTCGGCGATTTTCGCGCGGGCAAGACTGACATCCTCGTCGGCACGCAGATGATCGCGAAGGGGCTGCATTTTCCGAACGTCACGCTCGTCGGCATCATTTACGCCGACCTCGCGCTGCATCAGCCGGATTTTCGCGCGGGCGAACGGACCTTCCAGCTGCTCACGCAGGTCGCCGGTCGCGCCGGTCGCGGCGACGTCGAGGGCGAGGTTTTCGTGCAGGCGTTCGCGCCGTTTCATCCGGCGATTCAATTCGCGCGCCGCCACGACTTCAACGGTTTTTACGAACAGGAAATCGAATTTCGTGAACAACTGAAATATCCGCCCGTCAGCCGCGTCGCGCTGCTCACGCTCAAAGGCCGCAACGAGGAGAAGGTAAAATTTTCCGCCGAGCATTTGAAACGTGAGTTGGAGAAAAATCTAAAATCGCAAGGTAGGGCGGGCAGTCCTCTGCCCGCCGCTGATATGTTTGCGGACGACGGCGCGCACGGAGTGACGCGCCCTACCAACTTTAAAGATTTAATTATCGCCGGGCCTGCGCCGGCGCCGTTGCTGCGCGCGGAAACTTTTTACCGCTACCAGATCATGCTGCGGACGCGGGCGATGAGCGCGTTGAGCCGCGAACTAGCGCGCCTCATCCAATCGCTTGCGCTACCCGAAGACGTCACGCTGGCCGTGGACATTGATCCGGTTAATCTAACGTAGGTGATGACCAAGCCTTTGAACGGTTCACAGATATGATTTGATCAATACTTTTGCCGAGATTTTCAAATTTTTTTGAAGCTCTAATTAGTTCCCTTGTGTCGGTCTTGAACACGTTGCCAATGAGAGTTCCATAACTTTTAATTTGAAGAGTTTTTTGATAAAGATCAAAAAGTAGTCTGGCACGAGCGCGAATTCGACGAACTTCCAACCACTTAAATCCTTTGGTCAAAAGTGTTCCCAGATTTAAGCCCGTTTCGAGTGTTGCATCACTCTTTGAGGAAGATATTTTGACCTCGCAAACAGCATCCCATAATTCTAACAATAAACTTGAATCAGTCCGTTTTGCAGCTATGTGATCTAGCGCGGCAATTACATCCGATACTGCATCGCGATAGATTTGAGATAGTTCACCGAGAGTTTGTCCGTTCTTGTTACTGATAAGTTTTTGGTAAGCCCAAAGCTTTCGGCGGGCAATTGCAAACTCTTCACGTAAAGCTAGTGTCTCGTAAAAAAAGCGGTCTGCGCGATTGCCACAGCGCTGAAGTATAATTGCTGGAATCGGTGGTATATACAAGGGTATCGGAGCGCCGGCTCCGCGCAAGTTGAAGACATGTTGCTTCACGAGGTCACTGACGTGCGAATAACCTTGATTTATTATGTGGTCACGACGGATGACTTCTCCTGGAAGCGCTCCGAATACAGGCCAAGAAAGATGATCTACATTTTTACCGTTACACCATTTCGCACGCGCAATTGAGGCGCTCAAGGTAAAGTCTGTGCCTATCCATTCATCAACTCCTCGAGCTATTCGTTCCAACTTCGTCCAGACCTGTTTTTGAAACTCATCTGGCACATTTTGTTTATAGTCTGTGACACGGTTAATTCGATTAAGGACTCCAGCTTTAACAAGCTGTGGCATCGTTTCATAAAAACTTAAAGTTTCCTCACTCATACTTTCCGTGAGAATGCGTTCGTGAAGAACTATTGCTTCCGAAAGCGCAAACAACGCAAGAATGTCTAAAGGACTAATAAGCTTCTGATTACGATCCTTAAAGGCGTCAAAGGCACCGAGAGACATTAACGTATAATCCGTATCAATTAAGATGTCGCCCAAATCGGGCGTGATGGTTGGCATTTTCACAGAATAATCACAAATGGAATCACTGGTTATTTTTCTTTTTCCCTCTTTGCCATAAATCAAAATAATACAGCGCGACGATGACGAGCGGGTGGCCGATTTTTTCATCGGCGATGAGTTTCGGGATTTCCGCGACCGGCACAAGTTTGGTCACGATGTCTTCGCCGCTGTCAAATTCCACGCCATGTTGCAGGCGGCAATTTTCAATCAGCACAGTGAAGGTGCGGTTGTTCAGGATGGCGGGGTTCGACCAGACTTTGCCGAGCAGGCGGGCGTTCTCGCCTTCGTAGCCGGTCTCCTCGCGCAATTCGCGCACGGCGGTCGCCACCGGGTCGGTCTCGCCCGCGTCCATCATGCCGCCGGGAATCTCCAACTCGACGGTGTTCGAGCCGTGACGATATTGCTCGACGAACACGAGCTGCCGTTCGGGCGTGACGGCGATGACGTTGACCCAGTTGACGCTGTCGAGGACGAAGAAATCATGTTCCCTGCCGGTGCGCGGGGAAATCTTGAAATCGGAGCGCAGCTTGAAGATGCGGAAGTCGCCGATGAGTTTGGAACTAATTTTTTTCCACGGTTTTATCACGCGGAAATTTTAACGCAGAGACGCGGAGACGCAGAGGAAAAAGTTTCTTAACTTATTTTGGAGCAGACCAACCTTGGCGCATGAGAGTCAGCAAATGTTGCAAGGCTTCTTCGTAAGTGCGGCCTTTTTGTTCGGCCAATTGCTTCGCGCGCTTGTCGAGTTGCGCGGCCATCTCGGCGGATTTCCCGGCGGGACAGCCGAGCGCGACGAGGATTTTAGCCAGTTCAGAGATTTCCACAAAACAAATTGGGAAAACAGGAACGCAGGAAACGGGACAAAGTTATTCCTGGTTTCCTGCGTTCCTTGTTCGATTTTATTTACTTCACCGAATCCGCCGGGACGATTTTCACGCTGGTGACGCTCACCTTCGTCACGGGACGGTCGCCGGGATGCGTGGGCGTGGTGGCGATTTTTTCCAGCACGTCGTCGCCCTTGATGAGCTTGCCGAACGCGGTGTATTGCTTGTCCAAAAAGCGCGGGTCGCCGTGGCAGATGAAAAATTGCGAGCCGGCGGAATCGGGATGGTTCGAGCGCGCCATCGAGAGCACGCCGCGAACGTGCGCCTTGTCGTTAAACTCGGCCTTGATTTTGTAGCCGGGATCGCCCGTGCCCCAGACGGATTCCTTGCTCGCGTCCTTCGTGAGCGGGTCGCCGCCTTGGATCATGAAGCCTTTGATGACGCGGTGAAACGCGGTGCCGTCGTAAAAACCTTTTTTCGCAAGGTCTATGAAATTTTTGACGTGGCCAGGCGCGACGTCCGGCCAAAATTCGAGGACCATTTCGCCGGCGCTGGTGTTGAGGATGGCAACTTCGTTCATAAATTTTTCGGTTGAAATTATTTCACGCTGTCGGCGGGAACGATTTTTATGCTGTCAACATTGATGCGTTTGACCGGGCGATCCGGCGGCTCGGTCGGCGTGGTCGCGATTTTGTCCAGCACGTCGAAGCCCTTGATTAAATTGCCGAACACGGTGTATTGGCCGTCAAGCTGGCCGGCGTCGGCGTGGCAGATGAAAAATTGCGAGCCGGCGGAATTCGGATCCGACGTGCGCGCCATCGAAAGGATGCCGCGCGCGTGATGCTTGGCATTGAACTCGGCATTGATGGTGTAGCCGGGACCGCCCATGCCCCAGGTGTCTTTCGTCGAATCATTCTTCGTGTTCGGGTCGCCGCCCTGGATCATGAAGCCGGGAATCACGCGGTGAAACGCCGTGCCGTCATAAAAGCCGCTGCGCGCGAGCTTCTTGAAATTCGCAACGTGGTTCGGCGCGACGTCCGGGTAAAATTCCACCACCATCACGCCCTCGCTCGTCGTGATGACAGCGACTTCGTTTGTGCCGGGCGCGGCGGGCGCCTGATTGGTGACGACGGCGGTATCAACGGCCGGCGCGGAGGGATTTGCATTGGAACAACCCGCCACTAAAATGGCGGCGGCGCCCAATGCGCAAATTAAAAAGGATGTTTTCATGAACGCAAAATTTTCCAGACTCGCCGCCAAAAGTCACGCCCGGAATGAAATCAATTTTCGTGCGGCGGGCGCGGGCCTCGGTTCATCGAACTCGTGATCAGGCTCGTGCGTTCGGCGCGGCGCGGACGCAACAGCAAAAACGCCACCAGCGCGACGGCCAGCAGCAACAGGCCGCCGCCGATGAACCATAATTTTTTGGAGCCGTTGTCGGAATTTTCGCCCGGCGGCACGATGACATTTGTCGGCGCGGCGGCGGCGACAATGACGTTGGTTTGGGGAATGACCGGTTCGACAACGGCGTTGGTCGGCGGAGCCGGCGGAGAATTCGTCGGCGTATTTGTCGGCGGCAAATTGACCGGCACAGGCGGCAGTGGTTTGATTTCAACCGTCGGCGTATTTGTCGGCTCCGGCGGAATTGTGGGTGGCGGCGGTTTGGTTTCCGGCGGCAAATTGGTGGTGACGCTGGCAACCAGGTTTGAAACCGCCGGGATTTTTTTCGGCGCGGGCGGCGGTTCTGGCGGCGGCAGATTTATGCCCACGGTCCGGCCGATGATGATGAGCGGCGGCAACATTTTTGCCGGCGCGGTCGGCGGTACCTTGACGGGCGCGGGTAGCGGCTTGATTGCGGGCGCGGGCAGCGGCGGAAATTCAGGAAAGTCAACCAACTCCGGCGGCAAACCGACGGTGCAGCCGACGTATTCGCCGAGCTGCGAGCGCAGCAGCAGGACGAACGGCTGCTTGGACTGCTTGCGTTCCGCCTGCCGCTCGCCCAGAAGCTTGTTGATGGCGTTGTCGTAGGGCGTCCAGTTGATTTCACTTTGCCCGTCGCAAAAAATCAGCACGGTCAGCCGTTGCGAATTTTTGACCACGCCGCCCAGATACGGTTGCAGCGCGGCCAGGCTGGTCTCGTTCGCATAACGGTTCTTGCGCAAAAAATCTTTGAGGCTGTCCGCAATCGCCTCCGCGCTGCCCGGATCCCAGCGGATCAACGGAAATTGTCCCGTGCGCAAATCCCGGTCGAACGTCCACACGCCGACGCTGTCGCCCGCGTGCAGCTCGCCGCGCAAACTGGTCGCGAGCAGGTTGACCAGCGCTTGCTCCACCGCCGGCTCGCGTTTTTTCATCGCCGCCGACGTGTCGAAAATAAACAGGAAACGGTTGTCCACCGGCTGAACTGCCGTTTGCGCGGAAAGCTGGCAAACGAAAATCATCGCGGCGACCGGCGCGATAAAAAAACGCGCGGCCCGGCACAGGTGATTTTGGTGCGTTTGAATTTTCATTGAATCCCGTCAATGCGGACGCCGGAAACGGTTCCGCTCCGCGCGGTTGTAATTCCGCAGTTCATCCTGCAATTCCGTCAGCGCGCCCTCGACCATGCGAATGAAATTATCGCAGCTCGACACCGAGCCGCCGAAGCCGCTCACCGTCTCGCGCTCCGCGTGGTCATCCGTCACCACCAACACTTCGCCGTGCGGCTGGAACAAATGCGCCGCGCGCTCGATCAAGTCGTCCGCCGTCTGGCCGGCGCGCGAAAACAAAACTTCCACCGCCGCGCTCGACTCGGCCTTCGGCACATCCGGCGGCGCGCCTGCGCCGTCGAAAAAAATCGTGATCGGCTCGCGCGTGACATCGTGATAGCCCGTCAGCACGCGCACCAGTTCGTCGCGCGCCCGCGCGGAATGCCGCGCCGCGCCGGGGGCCAGCTCAGGCCAGCCGTGCAGCAGACTGTAGCCATCCACCAAAATGCGCACCAGCGCCATGCGTGCAGAGTAGCCGTTTTCCGGGCGAGACAAAATGTAAATTCCGCGCCCGCGCCCGAATGACATTGTTTTCCGCGTGAAATTCGGCTAATTAGAACGCCACAAAATCTCATGGCCGACGCCCAATCCATCTTGCAGAAGTCGAACCGGCACATCGCCGTGCTCGCGCTGGTGGTCTTCGCGCTCGATCAGTTCACCAAATGGCTCGTGCTGCATTCGGTCTATGAAGGCGACGAGCGGGTCATCATCCCCGGATTTTTCAACCTCGCCCATCGCGTCAACACCGGCGCGGCGTGGAGCCTATTCAGCGGGAACAACAGCACGCTCGCGTTCGTCGCGCTGCTGGCGTTCGTCGCGCTGTTCCTGACGCGGCATCATTTTGACTCGCACACGCTGCCCGGCCAGATCGCCTTCGGCCTCATCTTCGGCGGCATCGCCGGCAACCTCACCGACCGCCTGCTGCCCGGACGCCACGCCGTCGTGGACTTCCTCCATTTTTACCTGCAACGGCGCGGCAGCGGCGAGCCGCTGGACTTTCCCGCCTTCAACGTCGCCGACTCCGCCATCTGCACCGGCGTCGGGCTGATCTTCCTCATCTCGTGGCGCAACGAACAGACGGCGAAGCCCGCAACGGGCGACAAGTGAGACGCGTGACATGAATGTTTTCCAATCGTCGCCCGGCCAGACACGTTTCCCGTCATCCGCCATGCGACACCGGTGAACTTGAAATGACCTCGCGCACGGAAAAATTCACCATCGAGAAATCGCTGCCCGGCGGACGTCTCGACACGTTCCTGCGCGAAGTTTTTCCCGCCGCCTCGCGCGGCGCGCTGCAACGGCTGATTGAAGAAGGCCACATCCGCGTCAATGGCCAGACCACCAAGCCCACGCACACGCCGCGCGCGGGCGAGGAGATTGAAGTTTACTGGCCGGACGCCAAGCCCGCCGAAGCGCAGCCGGAGGAAATCCCGCTCGACATTTTGTTCGAGGACAAGTCGCTGCTCGTCGTCAACAAACCCGCCGGCCTCGTCGTGCATCCTTCCGCCGGCCACGAGGAACATACGCTCGTCAACGCCTTGCTTCATCATTGCCGGGGTTCGTTGAGCGGCATCGGCGGCGTGGCGCGGCCCGGCATCGTGCATCGGCTCGACAAGGAAACCAGCGGCTGCCTCGTCGTCGCCAAAAATGACGAGACGCACCTCGCGCTCTCGGCACAATTCGCGGCGCGCGAAGTAAAGAAGATTTACAACGCCATCCTTTGCGGCGAAATACCGCGCGCTTCCGGCGAAATCCACGCCGCTATCGCGCGGCACGTCTCGCACCGCAAACGCATGGCCGTGCGCGAGGATGACGACGGCCGCGCCGCGCACACGAGTTATCAGATTCTCGAACGTCTCAACGCGGCCACGCTCGTCGAGGCGCAGATTCACACGGGCCGCACGCATCAGATCCGCGTCCACTTTCAGTTCGTCGGCCACCCGCTCGTGGGCGACGACACTTACGGCGCGCGGCAGAATGCGCGGCTCAAGGAATTGACCAACTACGCCGCGCCGCGCGTGATGCTGCACGCGAAGGAACTCTCCTTCGTCCATCCGCGCACGCAGAAGCGGGTGAAGTTTGCCGCGCCGCTGCCGGACGATTTTCTGGCGGCCTTGAAATTGTTGCACGGCGTTGAAGATTCCGCCGCCAAGCGTGCGCCAGCCGCTTAAGCCTTGAGATTCCGCGTCGTCCGGCAGGAAATTTCACTTAAAGTCCCCAGCCGATGAGTCTCCGTGCGCGCACTTAAAGTCAAAGTCTGCTGACTTAAGGCTTAAACCGCCGCCGCAAAAGCATAGGCGAAGTGACGGAAGCCAAACACCGTCCTGCAGAAACACAAGGGCCGCCGGCAAGGCGGCTCTTTTTCACGTTAAGGCCAAACACTGCTGCGGTTAGTTGCCAACCCTGAGAGTAATTCTTCTTTTTTCCAATAGAAACGATAGATTCCGAAGTCACCACTTGGAAACGATGTTCTTTTGAGTTGCCACGAAGTAAGGCTCATTAAATTGCTGGATGCTTCCTGCAATTCCGAATAATCCGGTAGGCGAACAAAACCTTTTGTTTCCATCACCACGTTCGTCGCTCGTGAGGCAATGTATGTCCTAACGTAATCATCAGGCGGCCATTTTGATAGAGTTGGCGTGTTTGTGGCTGATGCTCTCAAGTCCACAACAAACACTAGGACTGATGTGTCGTCATCGTCAATGCACAGGAACCGTTGCCTATCCGCAAATGGATAAATGAATAAAGGAAAATCAAACATGTCTGCCCAAAGACTAAAAACCTTTTCATTTCCGACAAAAATATTAACCGTGCTATCGCCCCAATGAGGTGCAAAGGATCGCTCTGCAATCGCGACCACCTTACCGCCTGATAAAAGAGGAATAGTGTGCTTTCTAAAAATGACCGGACTTGATATGAACAGAGCCACAAGGGCAACAATGAGTAGCCATTTGTGTTTCATGATGAAACGCTAAACCTTCATTTTACGCCCGTCGAGTTGGATTTTTATTTCGCTATCCTGCGCGTTCATAAAATTGATTCGCCCTGCGCCCGCAGTTTTTGCACACTGCGCGAGATGAAATCCATGACGGGTTACGGTCGCGGCGAACGCGCGCAGGACGGCTTCAAGGTCACGGTCGAGCTTGGCTCGGTCAACCGCAAGCAGGCCGAGATCCAGACCACGCTGCCCCGCGAACTGGAAATGCTCGAAGCGCAGGTGCGCGACGCCATCCACCGCCACGTCGCGCGCGGGCGCGTCACCGCCCGCGTCTCGCTACACACCGCCGAGGGCCGGCTGTCCGCAAAAATGCACCTCAACGTCCCGCTCGCCAAGGCCTACGCCACGGAACTGGCCAAGCTGGCGAAGTCATTGAAGATTTCCGGCGCGGTGTCGCTCGATCAGGTGCTGCGCGCACCGGGCGTTTTCCAGACGGACGAGGAACTGGCCGGCACGGGGGACTTGTGGCCGGCGGTCGAGCACGCGCTGCAACACGCGCTGGCCGCGCTGCTCAAAATGCGCGAGCGCGAGGGCGCACACCTGGCCAAGGATCTGGCCGCGCGCATCGGCGTGATGAAGCGGTCGGTCGAAGTGGTGCAAAAGCAGGCGCCGCAGACGGCGGAGAATTACCGCCAGCAACTGCTCGAACGCATCAAGGCGGCGGGACTGGAAAGCATCGCGCCGGACGACGAGCGGCTGTTGAAGGAGATTGTCTTGTTCGCCGACCGCTCGGACATCACGGAGGAACTGACCCGGCTGCAAAGCCATTTCCAGCAGTTCGAGGATTGCCGCAAGTCGAAGGAACCGGTCGGGCGCACGCTCGATTTCCTCGCGCAGGAAATGAACCGCGAGATCAACACCATCGGCTCCAAGGCGAATGACGCGGTCATCTCGCGCGAGGTCGTGACGCTGAAGGCGGAACTGGAGAAATTCCGCGAGCAGGCGCAGAACGTCGAATGACGAATCATCCATGATGAAAAAATCCTCGACCCTCCGCCGCAAAAAAACTTCATCATTCATCATTCCTACTTCATAATTCGCTCCCGATGGCCGAAAAGAAACCAGCCCCGCTTTTAATTTTGATCTCCGCGCCGTCGGGCGGCGGGAAGACGACGTTGTGCCAGGAGCTGCTGGCGGCGCGGCCGGACATGACGCGCGCCGTGACCTGCACGACGCGCGCGCCGCGCCCCGGCGAGCAGGACGGCGTGGATTATTATTTTTTGCAGGCGGGCGATTTCCTGAAGCGCGTGCAGGCGGGGAATTTTCTGGAGCACGCGACGGTCTATGGCAACAGCTACGGGCTGCTCAAGGCGGAGCTGCTCGGCAAGTTGCGGCAGGGCAAGGACGTGCTGCTGAACGTGGACGTGCAAGGCGCGGCGACCATCCGCGAAAAGGCACAGGACGAACTGGAGTTGAAGGGCGCGCTGGTGACGATTTTTCTGACGCCAACGTCGTTGCAGGAGATTCAACAGCGGCTGGCGCGGCGCGGCGCGGACGCCGACGCGGTGATCCGGAAGCGGCTGGCGGTCGCCCGGCAGGAAATCGCGCAGTGGAAAAACTTCGACTATCTTCTGATCAGCACGACGAAGCTGGAGGACCTGCGCCGGACGCTGGCGATTGTCGAGGCGGAAAAGATGCGCGCGGCGCGGGCGGAAGCGCCGGAGTTTTGAGTTTCGTTAAATCGTCACATTGTTGAATCGTTGAATCGGAAAACCATTCGCGCGCAACTGTAATACGATGTAACCTTTCAACGATTTAACTACAGATTAAATGAGCGCTTCAAAAAAAATCGTTCTCGGCGTGACCGGCTCCATCGCCGCGCACAAGGCGGCGGATTTGGCATCGCTGCTCACGAAGGCGAAATGCGACGTGCGCGTGGTGATGACGGCGGACGCGCAACATTTCATCACGCCGCTGCCGTTCAAGACGCTCACGCACAACCCGGTTGTCACGAATCTTTATGACGAGGAAAATGGCTGGCAGCCGATGCACATCCAGCTCGCGGACGAGGCGGATTTGCTTTTGATCGCGCCCGCGACGGCGAATGTGATCGCAAAAATGGCGAACGGTTTCGCCGATGACGCGCTGATGTGCATCGCGCTGGCGTTGAATCCGCAGGCGAAAATTTTGATCGCGCCGGCGATGAACGGCAAGATGTGGTTGCACCCGGCGACGCAGGCGAACGTGGCGACGTTGAAAAAGCGCGGCGCGGAATTCATCGGGCCGGACGAAGGCATGCTGTCGTGCGGCTACGAAGGCATCGGCCGTTTGTGGCCGGTGGAAAAGATTGCCCAAATTGCGCTGAAGCATTAAATCGTGAATCGTTGAACCGAAAGAATTTTCCCGGTTCAAGGATTTGACAGTTCGACGGTTCGACGAATTATGAAACCAAGCCATCAGCAGTGGCTGAAGCGGCTGCCGGCGCTGTTGGAAATCCCGGCGCCCGACCCGTCGCGCCTGCTCCACCGGATCGAGTTGACGGAGCGGAACATCATCCTGCCCATCAAGGCGGTCTTCATCGCGATCATTCTTTATTCGTTTCATTACTCGACGCTCTGGGTGGTGCAGCCCTCCAGCCTGATGGCCGTCGTGGTTGAAACCGTGCAATATATTTTCTGGGGCTACATTCTGTTGAGCCTCCTGCTGGCGCTGCCGCTGTTCAACGTCTGGCGGTTGCCCCTGGCGCTCGTGCAATGGACGGTGGTGATGAGCAGCCTGGCGGATGGGCTTTTGGTGGCGGCGCTGGCGCTGATCACCGGCGGACTGGAAAGCATTTTGTTCTGGCTCTTCGTCGTGCTGATCATCCGCAACGCGGTGAGCGTGCCGCCGGGGTTTTCACAGTTGTTCCTGAATTTTTCCATCAGCCTCTGCTATGTGCTGGTGTGCATGATGGACATCACCATCACCGCCAACCTCGAACCGACGACGCTGCTCACGTTGGAATCACTGGACCTGGCGCCGCATGAGGAACTGGGCGAGCCGTTTGTGCTGCGGCTTGCGGTTTTGTGGCTGACGGCGTTTTGCTGCTACGGCGCGCAGGTGTTGCTGGAGCAGGCGCGGCTGGCCGCCGAGGAGGCGGCAGAATTCGCCGCGCGCGAAAGCCAGTTGCACTCAGCCGGACGGCTGGCCGCCGAATTCGCGCACCAGATCAAAAATCCGCTGGCCGTCATCAACAACGCCGCGTTCTCGCTGCAACGCTCGGTGCGCGAAAATAAAAACTCGGCGGCGCAGCAGATTGAAATCATCCAGGAGGAAGTCGCGCGCGCGGACAAGGTCATCACGCAAATCATGGGCTACGCGCAGTTGAGCGAGGGCCGCGTCGAGAAGCTGGACGTCGTCGAAGAACTGGACCGCGCCATCGCGCAGATTTTCCCGCCCGCCGTGCCGGTGAAAATCCGGGTTCACCGGGATTACCACCGGCATTTTCCGCCGATGCTGATGCAGCGCGGGCATTTGGCGGAAATCCTGGTCAACCTGCTGGCCAACGCCCGCGAGGCGCTCGGCGAAAAGGGAAATGTTTTCGTCACGGCCCTGGCCCATGCCGATCATTCCGTTGAAATCTCCGTGCGGGACGAGGGCCCGGGCGTGCCGCCGGACAAAAAGGAGCGCATTTTTGAGGCTTACTACACGACCAAGGAAAAGGGCACGGGCCTCGGCCTGGCCATCGTCAAACACAACGTCGAGCTTTATGGCGGCGCGATGCGCGTCGAATCGGAGCTTGGAAAAGGCGCGCGATTTGTGGTACTCTTCCCGGCCAAAGCTTTGATGAAAATCAACCTGAAATGAACGCGCCGCTGCCATCCGTTCTCGTTGTGGACGACGAAAAGAACATGCGCCGTTCACTCCTGACCCTGCTGGAGGACGAAGGTTACACCGCGCGCGCCGCCGAATCCGCCGAGGAAGCGCTTGACCTGCTCGCGCACGAAAAATTTTTCATGGTCATCACCGATGCGCGGCTCGGCGGGATGAGCGGCTACGAATTTCTGCCCAAAGTCCACCGCCAGTGGCCCGACCTGCCGGTGCTGATGCTGACCGCCTACGCCACACCCAAGCTCGCCGTCGAGGCCATCAAAGCCGGGGCGATGGATTATCTGGCCAAGCCGTTCGCGCCCGAGGAACTGCTCCACGCCGTCGCGCGCTGCGCCGAGCGGCACCGGCTGCTGCGCGAAAACGCCGCGCTGCGGGCGCGCTCCGGCGAAGTCGTCACGCTTGAACAGATTGTCGGTGAATCGCTCAAAATGAAAGAGCTGCGGCATTTGATCCAGACCGTCGCCGTGACCGACGCGCGCGTCTTGATCCTCGGCGAAAGCGGCACGGGTAAAGAACTCGTCGCCGGCGCGCTGCACAGTTTGAGCAAACGGCGGGACTCGCATTACACGCGCATCAATTGCGCCGCGATTCCCGAAACACTTTTGGAAAGCGAGCTGTTCGGCCACGAAAAAGGCGCGTTCACCGGCGCGGTCAGACAAAAACCGGGCCGCGTCGAGGACGCCGACGGCGGCACGATTTTTCTCGACGAGATCGCCGACATGGGCAAACCCCTTCAGGCCAAGCTCCTGCGATTTCTGGAGGACGGCTCTTTCACGCGCGTCGGCGGCAAGCAGGAATTGCGCGTCAACGTCCGCCTCATCGCCGCTACCAACCGCGACATCGTCAAGGCCATCGCCGTCGGCGATTTCCGCGAGGATTTGTTTCACCGCCTAAACGTCGTGCAATTTAATTTGCCGCCGTTGCGCGGCCGTGGCGAGGACGTGCTGGTGCTGGCGGAGCATTTCCTGAAAACGTTCCGGGCCACGCTGAATAAAAACGTCGCCAGCTTCACGCCCGGCGCGCGGCAAAAACTGCTCGCCCACCGCTGGCCCGGAAACGTGCGCGAATTGCGTAACGCGGTCGAACGCGCGTTGATTCTGGAAACCACGCGCGAAATTCAGGCCGCCAACCTGCCGGATTTCCACGTCGAATCACGCCTGCAAAAAACCGAGGCCGTCCAGCCCGCGCCCGATGAATCGCTCGACGCCGCACTCGAACGGCTGGAACGCGAACTCATTTACGGCGCGCTGGAGCAAAACGGCTCCAGCCTCACGCGCGCCGCCGAACGGCTCAAGCTCACCCGCCACGCGCTGCGTTACCGGATGCAGCGGCTCAACATGAAATTGAGCGCGGCCGCCGACGAAACCGAACGCGAAATTTCCGAACCCGCGCCCAGCCCATGAACTCGAACGCCGCACAATTCTCCGTGATCAGCCCGATCCAATGGCAGTTGCTGGAGTTTGCCATCTTCGGCGGAATGTTCCTGCTGATCGCCACCGGCACGCTGATCTGGTTTTTTTTCTTCCGGAAGCGAAGGCGCCGCGTCCGCAAGAGCCGGAGCGAACGCAGCCAGCTCAACCCGACCCTCGCCCAAAAAGGCGGGCTGCCGCCGGTGCGCCGGGCGGACCGAACGTTTGGTGAAACGCCGCCGCCCTTGCCCTGAACGCAATGCAACACAGCCGCGCCATCACCCGCAAAAGCGCGTCCAACCTTGCGCTCGCCTTCATTTTGCTGCCGCGGCCAAAACGCGACGCCATGTCCGCGCTCTACGCGTTCTGCCGCGAGGTGGACGACGTGGCCGACGAAGAATCCGTTCCCGTGGAAAAACGCGGCGCGCAGCTTGCCGAGTGGCGCGACGATGTGAAGCGCGCCTGCGGAAATGAAACGCCGCAATTTCCCGTGAACCGGGAATTGCAGCCCGTCATCAAACAATTTTCCCTGCCGTTCGGATTGTTCGACGAACTCATCAAAGGCTGCGAAATGGATCTGGACATGCCGCGCCACGAAAATTTTGAATCGCTCGAACTATACTGCTACCGCGTCGCCTCCGTCGTCGGACTCTTGAGCATCGAAGTTTTCGGCTACCAAAATTCCGCCTGCCGCGACTACGCGGTTCACCTCGGCAAAGCACTTCAACTCACGAACATTTTGCGCGACGTGAAAAACGACGCCGCGCGCGGGCGCATTTACCTGCCGCTCGACGCCTTGAAAAAATTTAACGTCAGTGAAGCCGAGATTTTGGATGCAAAATACTCGGACCGTTATTGCGCACTCGCCAACAGCGTGGCCGACCGCGCAAAAAATTTTTACCGGCTCGCGCAAAAAACCCTGCCGACCGCCGACCACCGGGCGATGGTTGCCGCCGAACTCATGGGCTCGGTCTATTGGCAACTGCTGCAAAAACTGGAGCGCGGAAATTTCGACGTCTTCGGCCCGCGACCGCTGAAATTGAGCCGGCTGCGCAAACTCGCGCTGATTTTCCAATCGTGGCTGCGCTTCACTTTTGGCGCGACCGCTTCAACCTACGGAACGCCATAAATGGCCGCCGCCGCTTCAAACAAGGAACCGGAAATCGAAAACCGCCAACCGGTTCGCCGCCTCATCGTCAATGCCGACGACTTCGGCCGGTCGCGTTCCGTGAACGAAGCCGTCGTCCGCGCGCACCGCGAAGGCATTTTGACGACCGCCAGCCTGATGGTGAATGAACCCGGCTTTGACGAAGCCGTGAAGCTGGCGAAAGAAAATCCCCGGCTCGGCGCCGGCTTGCACCTGACTTTGTTGCTGGGCCATCCTGCGCTGCCGCCGGAAAAAATCCCCGGCCTCGTCAACGCGCGTGGCGAATTCTCCAATTCGCCCGCCGGTGCCGGCATGAATTATTTTTTCAAGCGTGGATTGCGGGGACAATTGCGCGCGGAAATCCACGCGCAGTTTGAAAAATTTCATGCCACCGGCCTGCCGCTCGACCACGTCAACGGCCATCTGCACCTGCATTTGCACCCGGTGATCTTCAACATTTTGATGGAAGATGCAGAAAAACTCGGTATCCGCCATTTGCGCCTGACTCGCGACTGTTTTTCACGCAGCCGGAAAATCTCGCGCGGGCATTTTTTCTACAAGATTTTCCACGCCGCAATTTTTGCCATGCTGTCCGGCCGCGCGCGGAAAACGCTCGGACAAAAAAACATCCGCCACACGCAAATCACCTTCGGGCTTTTGCAAAATGCGCGCGTGGACGAGGATTACATCTTGAAACTGCTGCCCGAACTGCCGCCGGGCGATTCCGAGCTTTACTCGCATCCGTCGCTGGATGAATTTAAGCACGAGTTCGATGCCCTGGTCAGCCCGCGCGTGAAGGAAAAAATAAAAGCGCTCGGCGTCGGGCTGATTCGCTGTCAGGATTTGTGAAATGTTAAAACTGCTTTTGATTTTGATCGTCGGCCTGGTGTTTGAATCCACCGGCGTCATCCTTTTGAAGAAAGGGATCACCAGCGTCGGCGACCTGCATGGCGTGACCGCGCCTGAAATTTTCCGCATCGTGAAAACGGGCGCGACGAACCCGCAGATCCTGCTCGGCGTTTTCTTCGAGGCGCTGTTTTTCCTCTGCCTGCTGGTTTTGATGTCGAAGAGCGAAATCAGTTTTCTCTGGCCGCTCACCGCGTTGAGCTTCGTGTTCGCGACGTTCGCCGCGATGATTTTTCTCCACGAAAGCGTTTCGTGGGTGCGGTGGATGGGCGTGGCCTTTATCATGCTCGGCGCGGCGTTCATCAGCTACAGCGAGCACGCGAAGGAAAAACCCGCGCCGCCAACTGCCGCTCAATCGCCGGTCACGGAAAAGTGATTTTGGCGAGAACGTCGGCGAGCTGTTCGGCGGCGAACTTGGTCTGTTTCTGCAGTTTTATCAAAGCGGGAATTTTTCCCGGCGATTTGGCGATGGCCAAAAACAATTTTCCGAAGTCCAGATTTTTATCCGGTCTGGCTACTGTCAACATATCCGGCTTGACGAATGCGTTGAAATCCAGCGGCAAATCTTCGCTGGCCGTGTCGGAAATCACGCGGACGGTGGCGCAGGCAATGCCGCGCTCGCGGCAGACGGCGTGGATCGCCGCCGATTCCATCTCGACCGCGTCCGCGCCGGTTTGCGCGCGCAGGATTTTTTTTTTGGCGACGGTCGTGGCGATGCGGTCGGCGCAGAAAATTTTTGCCGGCCTGGCACCGCGTGTTGAGAGTTGAAGGTTGAAAGTTGAAGGTTGAGAAATTTCAAAAATCACGTCGCCAAGTTTCAATTCTGGACTCAGGCCGCCGGCGAAACCACAGGTTAGCACGAGCCTTGGCGAACGGGCCGCAAGAAATTCGCGCAGGGATTTTTCGGCATTCCGGCGGCCGATGCCGGTGAGCAAAATGGCAACACCCGGTTTGCCCGCTGCGATCTTCCGAAACGGCGCGGCCTCTTCTTTCAGTGCAAAGCAAATGAGCGTGGACATTTTTAAGCCGGCAGATTTTTAGTCTCCAAGCCAGGCCGCAAGGTCAAAATTCATTACCGATGATTTGCTGTCAAGAACTTTGGCGGCCGATGCGGTGCTGATCTGAATGAATTTTTGTTCGGCAGTGAAAGGGCGAATCTGAAAAAAGTGGGAAAAATCATCAACGAGTTTCAGTCTGGTGAATGCTTTTATTGCAGACGATCTCTCAATGGCGATGTCTCTCACGTAGATCATTTTGTTCCTTGGATACGCTCATCATCACCTTTCTCGTCACGGGAAAACTGAAATGGGCGTTCACAATCAGCGGCGTGGAATTGTTCACGAAAATTTTCTTGTATTACGTCCACGAACGCATCTGGCACAAAATCACTTGGGGCAAAACCAACTCGCGGCCAAATTACGAAATTTGAATTTTGAAATAGTGTTTTGTCTTTGCTGAAAAAAACGTCACAGATTACAAGTTGATCGCAACCTTCCAGCCAATGATTTGGCCATCCGGCAAACGCACGGCGTTGGTTTGGTTGAACGCCGACTCATCCGGCCAGAAACCACCGCCTTCGAGATGCAAGATGGTGTTTTGCTGCGCCACAATCATGACCGGAACAGTCACATATCCATAACCGTTGGCACGCGCAACGACGTTGTATCTTCCTGGTGGAAGTGCTACGGGCACCACGTCTCGAAGAGCGTTATTTGAAATATTGTGAACTTTTTGCAGAAGCTTTCCGTCGGTGCTGAATATTCCAAAGTCGGAATGCTCCCAGTGATAAGGATCGGGGTTGTTGAAATCTGCGTTCCGCTTGTAAGCAGAATAAACCACCAGAGTGCCATCCGATAAAGTTGAACTTGTCTCCACTGGCTGAAAAGGCGGTGGCCCAACTGTGTCGAGAGCGAGTCCGTTTTTTCCGGTGGCGCAGCCTGACAAAAGAGCGCCGACCGCAATTGCGATCAAAGTAAAAAAAGTTTTCATTGCATCAATAATTTCGCATGGCTTCGTTCGCGACAAAAGTTTCTGAATGAAATTTAATTCAGCGTTCAGTTCTTTTTAATTATTTCCGTTCGTCATTTGCCATTTCTTGCCGTCTGCGACGATGCTTACTAAACTGCACGGCAGTTGAAGCGGATTCAACTGGCGGGATTTCCAGCACGATGACAAACCGTTCGGCCTCGTCGTTCTTACGGTTGCAATGCAGCCAGCCGTAACAGCGTTTGGCCTTTGGGTGTCCTTTCAGATTAAAAATTTCAACCTTGCCTCTCCAGACGGTTTGACCGCGTAAAACCTCATGAACTCGCACGGTTTTGTGCCAAATCGCGCAGCAACCATGCGATTGCATTATCGCCGCTTCAAGGCGGGCTACGTCACCCCATTTTTTCAACACACACTTAATGAGTTTTCAAACGTCCAATAACTCGTCTATTAACCAGATGAGCATGAAATAAGACCTTGGTTCAACTCACCGCGAGGAGCGAAACTTGTTCGCCTCGTTCATCGCGGGCAATGCCGGTTGCGTGCGGAACTTTGCACCCGCAAATGTTCTTCAATCGTAAATGGAACTTGAAGCCGAACTGCCGGAGTCGGCTCGGCAGAAACAGAATGTAGTTGCCGGATGCTGGCTTGCGGGTGAAGACGACCGGACGGGTTTGATTTTTTCCTGCAACGCACAGCGGTTTCGGATTGCGCTTTCATGGCCGAACCTCCACGACCGAGTTGAGCGAGCCGTAAATGTTCGGCACATTTTCGCGGGCATCGGGATCGTGCCGCCAGTTTCCATCTACGACGAACTTGTATTCGTAACGACCAGGCGGAAGTGTCAGCCGTTTTTCCCACAGGCCGTCTTCTGTATTGCCGATCATACGCAGACTGGTCGGATGCCAGTCATTGAAATCGCCGCAGACATAGACGTTTTCCACTCCAATGCATTCCATAACAAAATCCACATTGCAGCTTGGCGGATTCGCGCCGGCTATTTTATCAATTTTATTTTTCTGGCTCGGCTGATTTTTCATTTTTTGCATAAGCATTTTTATATTTGGTTCGAGGGCGGAAGCTGTCACCGCATTCGGCAATCATCCGTCTAGTTAATTGACTGTTTAAAAATTAAAACCGTCTGAACGGCTGATTAAAATTCAAGCCCAGGCGCGGCAATGGGTTTTCTGAATGAATTTTAATCAAGTCTTTACGCCATTTTAATAAACATTTGGTCTATTCCCTTGTCGAAGTAACATCGGTTATGCGAGTCCTGCTGGCGGAAGACGAAAAGAAAGTGGCCGACATCATTGTGCGCGGCCTCAAGGCGGAGCGCTATGCCGTGGATGTCCACAACGACGGCCAAAGCGCGTGGGAGGCCGCCAACACCTACGATTACGACCTCATCATACTGGATTTGATGCTGCCCGGACTTACCGGGACGGAGATTCTCGAAAAAGTCCGACGCAAAAACCAGCACGTTCCCATCTTGATTCTTACCGCGCGCGACAGCATGGCCGACAAAATAAAAAATTTTGAAACAGGCGCGGATGATTATCTCACCAAGCCGTTTGCTTTTGCCGAATTGCTTTTACGTATCAAGGCGTTGTTGCGGCGCGGGCCGGTCAATCGTGACAGCGTGCTACGCGTGGGTGATCTGGAAATTGACCGGCTTTCACAAAAAGTCAGGCGCGCAGGGAAAAAAATTGAACTCACCGCCAAAGAATACTCGCTGCTTGAATATCTGGCCACTCATCCGGGTCGCGTTTTTTCACGCACCATGATTATTGAACACGTTTGGGATCAAAGTTTTCAGGGCTTGACCAACATCGTGGATGTTTATGTGCGGCATTTGCGGGAAAAGGTGGACGACGCATTTTCCGTCAAACTGCTGCGCACCGTGCGCGGCGTCGGATACAGCTTGAACGACGAGACCCAAGCATGAACATACGCTCCATCAGCTTCCGATTGGTCGCTTGGTATGCCGGTCTGCTCACCGGAATTTTTTTGCTGCTCTGCGCGCTGCTGTATCTTGACTTGCGGCATTTTTTGGAAAATGACCTGCGCGAATCGCAGGCTCGTCGCACACGCCAAATTGCCAACACGTTGCTCGTTCATGTCAAACAAACGGGCGAGCCTTACGTCGCGAGTCAGACAAAGGACTGGTATGAGCCGGAAATCAATGACCGTTTTATTCGTATTACGCGCGCCGATGGCACGTTGATTTATGTTTCCGGTGCGACCAAAGACGGCAGTTTCGATCCGACTGAAGTCCCCATTTTTTCGCCGTCGTCGCAAACAGAATCCTGGCGCAAGATGAAATTGTCGGGCGACAAAACTTTGCTTGTGGCAGCGTTGAATTTTCAATCATCCGATAACCCCGGCTATCTTGTGGAATTCGGCGAATTGCTTAATCCAGTTGAGACGATGCTCAACCGTCTATTTTTACAACTCGCTTGGGGTTTTCCGCTGGCAGTCATCATCATCGCGGGCGGTGGTTATATGTTAGTGCGCCGCGCCTTGACGCCGGTTGAACAAATCACGCGCGCTGCCGAACGCATCACGCAATTCAATTTAAGCGAACGTCTGCCAGTCTCCAGCACCGGCGATGAATTGGAACGCCTGTCCGTTTCGCTCAATCGCATGATCACGCGGCTCGACGACGCCTTTCAAAATTCAAAACGATTTGTCGCCGACGCCTCGCATGACTTGCGCACGCCGCTCACAATTCTGCGCGGCGAACTGGAAAATTTCGCTGGCGACGCCCGCCTTGATTCAGAAATGCGCGAACGCGCGTCCAGTCTGCTCGAAGAAGTCGTGCATTTGGGAAAAATCGTGGAGCAATTGTTCACGCTTTCCCGCCTTGATGATGGCGAAGCGCAAACCGAATGGACGCGCTTCGATTTGACCGAACTCGCCCAAACTACCGTCGAGCAAATGAATCTGCTGGCCGAGGACAAAGGCATCTCCATTTCTTGCGACGCGAGCCAGCCGCTGCCGGTGAAAGGTAATCATGTTCGGCTCAAACAAGTCGTCGTCAACCTGCTCGACAACGCTATCAAATATACGCCGGAAAAAGGCGCGATTCAATTGCGCGTGCATGGTGTCAACGGCCATGCGGTGCTGGAAGTGAAAGACAATGGCATCGGCATTCCGTCCGACGCGCTGCCGCATATCTTTGAGCGTTTTTATCGTGTGGATAAGGCTCGTTCCGCCGATTCCGAAAGCGCGGGGCTTGGTCTTTCCATCGTCAAATCCATTTGCATCGCGCATGGCGCGGAAGTGGAAGCTCAAAGCACCGTCGGCAGCGGCAGTTGCTTTCGCGTCAAGCTGCCTTTGTCCAAAAACTGAAAATTTTCCATCTCTCGATGAAAACCAAACCATTTTCCGAAATCAGCAGCAAGTGGGTAACGCTGCTTACACAGAGTTGCCTTGTCTTGCCCTTGCTTTTGACCGTGCATCTCTGTTGCTTCCTCCTGATTTGTTCCAAACAATCGCCAGGACTTCAATTGTGGGCGGCAATGCCGCTCATCAATGGATTGGTAACTTTTTGGTTGCTGGCCAAATCACAAAATCAATTTCTGAGTTGGAGTAAAAATCCATGAAATTCAAAATTTCAAAATATCAGTTTGGTTTCAAATCCGGTCTGTTTGGAACTTTGACGGTCGCTTTAATCATTGGCATCGGCGTTTTGTGGGCGGCGCACCGCGCCCGCGCGCAAGCCGCCGTAAGTGCTGACTTGACCGCCGCGCCAACGGCGGGCGTGGCGAAAGTGACGCGTGAAGATTTGTTCAAGCAGGTGACGATGGCGGCGGAGTTTCGTCCCTATCAAGAAGTGGAATTGCACGCCAAAGTTTCCGGCTATGTGAGCAAGATGAATGTTGATTTCGGTGACCAGGTCAAGGCCGGGCAACTTTTGGCGACGCTTGAAGTGCCAGAATTACAGGCTGAACTGGCGAACGCCCAGGCTGCCAAGGCAAAGGCCGAGGCAGATTACAACAATGCCCATTTGATTTACACACGGCTGCAATCGGTCAACAAAGACCACCCCAATCTCGTTGCCCAACAAGAACTCGACACGGCGCAGGCAAATGACTTGACCACTGCCGCCGCCATCGCCGCCGCAAAAGCCAACTTTGAAAAATTTCAAACGATGGTCGGTTACACTCAAATCACCGCGCCATTTGACGGTGTGGTCACGCATCGTTACGCCGACCCAGGCACACTCATTCAGGCTGGCACTTCGTCGGACACGCAAGCCCTGCCGCTCGTGCGCGTTTCGGACAATTACCGGCTGCGCCTCGATTTTCCCGTCACAGTGGATTACGTCAAAGACGTTCAACTCGGAGACTCCGTTGAAGTGCGAGTGGATTCGCTCAACGGCAAAACTTACACCGGCAAGATTTCCCGTTTCACTCACGACGTGGATGACAACACCCGCACGATGATGACGGAAATCGAAATCCCCAATCCGAACTTGGAGCTGGTGCCGGGGATGTATGCCGCCGTGGTTTTGAATGTTGAAAAACATCTTCAAGCGCTCGCCGTTCCCACCGAAGCAGTTTCTGGTGAAAAATCACCAACGGTTTATGTCGTCAACCATGACAATCAGATTGAAGAGCGCGCCGTCAAACTTGGCCTGGAAACGGCGGACAAATACGAAATCCTTTCCGGCTTGCGCGAGGGCGACTTGGTGGTCATCGGCAACCGCGCGGGATTTCAAGCCGGCCAGAAAGTCGAACCGAAGGTCATCCAGCTTTCCATGCGCGATGAAAATTGAAATCAAACCATTCAATAATCATGTGCGCTTCGTTCCAAAAATCACTTTCATCCGGCTAAAAAAGCGGACGCGGGAGGCGCAGCCAGCCCATTGCTTTTTCAAGCACGATGCTCGACGGAAATTTTTGACGCTCACGGGACGTTTCTGAATTCATGAATGCCATTTTAACTTCCGAACAATTGGAAATTCTGCGACGGCTGGACGGCTGCACGCTGGCCAACGCCATTGAAACTTTTCATGAACGACTGCGCAACGAAGGCTTCACCGACAACTCGGTGCATTGCCATTTTCCCCATTTGAAGCCGATGCTTGGTTACGCGGCCACGGTCAAAATTCGCGGTTCCGCGCCGCCAACGGCTGAAAGAGATTATCCCGACCGAACCGATTGGTGGGATTACATTCTTTCACTGCCCGCGCCGCGCGTGGTGGTGGTGCAAGACGTGGCTACGAAGGTCGGTCTCGGTTCGTTGCTGGGCGCGGTTCATATCAACATACTTCGCGCGCTCGGCTGCGCGGGCGCGGTGACGAATGGCGCGGTGCGCGATCTTCCAGCGGCAGAGAAATTGGGGTTTCAACTTTTTGCCGGAAGCGTCTCCGTCTCGCACGCCTACGTTCACACCGTGGAATTTGGGACGCCAGTTGAAATCGGCGGACTGAAAATTCAATCCGGCGATTTGGTTCACGGTGATTTGCATGGTGTGCAAACCATTCCTTCCACCATCGCCGGAAAAATTCCGGCGGCGGCGGCGGAAATCGTCGCGCGCGAACAGGAGTTGATTACGTTGTGTCAGTCGAAGGATTTCTCGGTTGAAAAATTGCGCGACGCAATTGCCAAAGACCGTTCCTAAATTTATTTCACTGTCATGTCACGCTTCGCCATTCGCCTGCCATATCTGATCATCGTAATTTGCCTGATCGTTTGCGTCGTCGGCGTGACGAGCCTCGTGCGGATGCCGGTGGATTTATTTCCGCCGATCAAAATTCCGGTCGTGGTCGTCGCGACTTTTTTCAACGGGATGCCGCCGGAACAAATCGAAACGGACATCACCGGGCGTTTTGAAAGATTTTTTACGCTCGCCAGCGGCGTGGATCACATCGAATCGCGCTCGCTGCCGGGCGTGAGCCTCATCAAAATTTATTTTCAACCGGGTTTCAATGCCGATTCCGCCGTCACCAGCATCGCAAACCTGGCGATGGCTGATTTGCGAAAACTGCCGCCCGGCACTTTGCCGCCGGTGGTTTTGCAATTCGACGCTTCCAGCCTGCCGGTTTGTTTAATCACCTTGAAAGGCGAAGGCTTGAGCGAGTCCAAGCTCCGCGACCTCGGCCAGTTTGATGTTCGCAACCAAGTCGCAAGCGTGCCGGGCGCGTCCGTGCCGCAGCCGTTCGGCGGACGTTACCGGCAAATCATGGTTTATGTTGACCCGCTAAAATTGGAATCGCACCAGTTGAGCGTGATGGATGTCGTGCGCACGGTGAACGAGGCGAATTTAATTCTTCCCGCCGGCGATGTGAAAATTGGTCCTTACGATTACAATCTTTATGTCAACAGCCAGATCAATGACATGAAGGACATCAACCAAGTGCCGTTGAAAACGATTGGCAACGCCTCCGTGCTCGTCGGCGACGTCGGCCACGCGGTGGACGGTTCGGAAGTCCAATACAACGTCGTGCGCGTGGACGGCCAGCCGTCGGTTTATCTGCCAGTGCTGAAACAGGGCGGCGACGCCAACACCATCGCCGTCGTGGACGGCATCAAACGCGCGGTCGCGAACCTGATTGACGTGCCGAAACAACTCGTGACGAAAGTCGTCTTCGACCAGTCCGTTTTCGTGCGCAACGCGATTGAAAATTTGATCCACGAAGGTTTGATCGGCCTGCTGCTGACCGGCCTGATGATTTTAATTTTTCTCGGCAGCGTGCGGGCGACCGTCGCGGTGTTTCTTTCGATTCCGCTTTCCGCGCTCGCCGCGTTCATCGCGTTGTCCATCGGCGGCGGCACCATCAACGCGATGATTCTCGGCGGACTCGCGCTGGCGTTTTCACGGTTGATTGACAATTCCGTCGTCGTGCTGGAAAACATTTTCCGGCACCTGGAAATGGGCGAATCGCCCGAAATCGCCGCCGAGCGCGGCGGCCGCGAAGTCGCGCTGCCGGTGCTCGCGGCGACGCTGGCCACGGTCGTGGTTTTTTTTCCGGTGATGTTTCTTTACGGCGTCAGCAAATTTCTTTTCACCGCGCTCGCGTCGTCGGTGATCCTTTCATTGTTCGCCTCGTATCTAGTCGCGATGACAGTCGTGCCGCTGTTTTGCGCGAAGCTGATTCGCGGTCATCAGGAAGAAAAAGAAATCGGACATTCCGAAACTGGCCGGTCGAAAGCGCATGGCTGGCTTCAACGGTTCAACATCTGGTTCAATCACAAATTCAACCTCATGCTTGACCGTTACGAAGGCTGCTTGAGCCTGGCGTTGCTCCGTCCGCTGGCGACAGTGCTGGGCATCACGGGCATTTTCATTTTGAGCCTCGCGCTTTATCCGCTCATCGGCGAAGCCTATTTTCCACGCACCGATCCAAGCCAGTTCGTCATCAATCTCAAAGCCACGACCGGCACGCGCATCGAACTAACCGACCAACTCGTGCAGCAAGTGGAACAAATTGTCCGCGACGTTGTGCCAACCAATGATTTAAAAATCATCGTCTCGAACATCGGCGTCACGCCAGGTTTCTCCTCGATTTATACGCCCAATTCCGGCCCGCACACGGCGTTCGTCCAAGTCGGTCTCAATGCCGGTCATCATTTGAGCAGCTTTCAATACATGGACTTGGTGCGCGCACGGCTGAAAAAAGATTTGCCGCAAGTCACCGCTTATTTTCAAACCGGTGGACTCGTGGACGCGATTCTAAATCTAGGAATGCCCGCGCCGCTGGACATTCAAGTCACCGGCAATGACATGGACAGCACCCACAAAATCGCGGCGGACATCGCGCAAAAAGCCAAGGCATTGCCGGGCGTCAGCGATGTGCTGGTGCCACAAGACGTGGATTATCCCGCGTTGCAACTGGACATTGACCGGCTGCGAACTGCCGAACTTGGCCTAAACGAAAAAGAAGTCGTGGGCGATGTCATCACCGCGTTGACTTCCGACCAGATGATTGCGCCGAGCTATTGGGTTGACCCGAAAAGCGGCAATGATTATTTCCTCACCGTTCAATACCCGGAAGGCTTCATAAAAAATTTCGCCGACCTGTCATCTATTCCTGTGCGCGGCGCAAATTCCGCGCATCCGACGCGGCTCGATACTTTAAGCGCCATCAGCCACCGCACTTCGCCGACCGAAGTTGACCATTATCAACTACGCCGTGAAATGGACGTTTATGTTTCACCGACCGGCGAAGACCTCGGCAAAGTTTTGAAGGGCGTTCAAAAAATCGTGGACGACCTGAAACTGCCGTCGAATGTCCGCATCGTCGTGCGTGGCTCGGCGCACGCGATGCAAGTTTCGTTCCGCAGTTTCGGCCTCGGTTTGATTCTCGCGACCGTGCTGGTTTATTTGATTCTCGTCGCGCAATTCAAATCGTTTCTTGATCCGCTGCTGATTTTGCTCGCCGTGCCAACCGGCTTGACCGGCGTTTTGATAATTCTTTTCGCGACCGGCACAACCCTCAACGTCATGTCGCTGATGGGCATTGTGATGATGGTTGGCATCGTGGTCTCGAACAGCATTCTCATCGTCGAATTCACGAACCGACTGCGCGAGGAAGGCCGTCCATTGCGCGAAGCCGTTTCGCTCGCGTGTCGGGTGCGTTTGCGTCCGGTGCTGATGACTTCGCTGGCCACGCTGATGGGCTTGATTCCAATGGCGCTGAAACTCGGCACCGGCAGCGAAGCCTATGCGCCGCTCGCCCGCGCCATCATCGGTGGACTCGCCGTGTCCGTCGTGCTGACCGTATTCATTGTGCCGACGGCGTATTTCATCCTGTATCGACGAAAAGAAACCGGGGCAAAAAATTCTCCTGACGTAACGCCAGCGACTTCGCATTAAAAATTTCCAAATGAAACGAATTATTTTAGCCCTGTCGGTTTGCGCCGGTTTTGCCGGCAACCTTTTTGCGGACGGAACAACCAACGCGACGATGGTTTTGACTTTGGCCGACGCGACGAAACTGGCGTTGCAAAATCATCCGCAAATCGCCTCGGCCAATTATCGCGCGCTGGCCGCGCAGGAAGCAGTGAAAGAAACCCGCGCCGGATATTTTCCGAAGGCAGACCTTTACGCGGACGCCGTCGGCGCGAACGACGAGGGCACGCGCATCATGGCGGGCGGCTTGAATAATCCGAGCGTTTATGATCGCGGAGCCGGTGGTTTGGCTGTCAGCCAGCTTATTACTGATTTTGGTCGCACGGCCAACCTCACGGCCAGTTCCAAATTTCAGGCGCAGGCAGAGAATCAAAATGCCAACGCCACGCGCGAACAGGTTCTGTTGCAAGTCAACGTCAGTTATTTCGGCGCGCTGGAAGCACAAGCAGTTTTGCAAGTCGCGCAACAAACTTTTGGCACGCGGCAATTGCTGCTCGACCAAGTCAGCTTGCTCGCGTCCAACAAACTTCGGTCGGAATTGGACGTGAGTTTTGCGCGCGTCGCTGTTCAGGAAGGCAAATTGCTGCTGCAAAAAGCGCAGAACGATGCGGACGACGCGATGACTTCGCTTTCAACTGCGCTGGGTTATCGCGAACCGCAAGCGTTCCAACTCGTCGAGTCATCGCAATCCGTTTTTTCCAACACGAACGTAGTTTCACAATTGGTCGAAATGGCTTTGGCCGAACGGCCAGAATTATTGAGACTGCGCAATCAACATGACGCCGCGCTGCGTTTTGCAAAATCAGAACGCGATTCGCGGCTGCCAACAGTTTCCGCTGTTGGTATGGCCGGTGATGCGCCGACGCATGACAGTCATTTGCCGGACAATTATGCAGTGGGCGGACTTGAATTAAGTATGCCTTTGTTCGCGGGCGGTCTTTACACGGCACGTCAACGAGAAGCGGAATTAAAGGCCCAATCGGACAGCGAACTCGTGCGGGCGTTGGAAGACAACATTGTGCATGACGTGCATGTCGCATGGCTGAATGTGAACAACGCGCTGGAGGAGTTTCAAACCACGCAAGAGTTGGTTCGCAACGCCGCTGAAGCCTATGATCTGGCCGAGACGCGTTACAAAATCGGCAGCAGCAGCATCGTGGAATTGAGTCAGGCGCAGTTGGGCCTGACTTCGGCGCAAATCGCGAACACCAACGCGCGTTATGACGTTCTTATCCAACAGGCCAATCTCGATTATCAAACCGGAGCGCTGCATTAAGATCGCCATTTGTGACTGGCCGGACGGATACCCGGTGGACTGGAACAGCTAAAGCTCGGACAAAGCTGCTGGTCTCAAATTACCTTCTTTAGGGCATATTCAAAGTCGAGCAAGTCATCTCCGCGCCTGACTTGCAAAGTAACTTTATCTCCGTCGTGAGATTGTAAGACGCGGCGGATAACTTTCATTGTGAGTGAAGAAGCATTTTGGCCGTTCACAGATTCAATAATGTCTTTGGCTATGATTCCATCAGCAAACGCGGGGCTGTTTTCATCAACGGAATAGACAAGGGTTGTCACTCCGTCTCTTAACAAATGCAATCCGCTCATGTCTTCCTCGTCGGGCATTGAAAAATTTTGGCCGGGTTCAAGATAGAGCATTTGGTTGGCGAAATCGAACGTCACATTATGGCGTCTGAAGAGGCCAAGACCGAGATGGGAAGGATCGGCGGGATTCTGAATATATGTCGCATGAAGATTGGTATAAGTTAAACCTTGAATCGCCATTTGTCCGACCACTCCAATTTTACTTTGAGCCACTTGATTGCCGACTCCGGCAACAGTTATGCTGACTTCATTTGTTTGACTGGTCGAAAACACCTTTTGCCATGCTTCGGAATTAAGAGAAATAGAGCCATTGTCTCCAGTGTCAATCAACAGGTCGAGGGTTTGAGCATGGTTCACCAAAACTTGTGCCGTGTAGTGTTGATAAAATTGTTTGAGTGGAACGGCAACAAAAGTCTTTCTCACATTTTCAGGCACTGTGGCGTTTAGAGAAAATACTTTTTTATCGAAGTCAATCGAAACGACATTTTTAGAAAGAAAATCCATTCCCAAGATGCCGTCGCAAGGTTGACCACTAATCATTCTGCCCATCTTCAAATCCAGACAGGTGATTTTATCCAGTTCTAAAGATTTTCCGGCAATGGATATTTCGGGACAATTGAACATCGGTAAAACATTATTGGCATTAAGCGGATCTCCGGCGCTAAACGCGTCCGTGGTTTCTCCAAGGTATGATTTATATTTAGCATCAATTGCCGACACGGTGAATCCTGTATCCACGAGAAAGTAGATCGTCTTGCCAAAGGCATTTACTGGCACTCGAACCATGACGCCATCATCGAAAAGTGGAACTTGTTGATGGGTCGCATCCGCCGCCCGCACGATGTCAGGTGTCAAAATCATTGTCAGCAGGATTGCGGTTAAAGAAAGCGTCGTGGCGCGAAACATATTTGTCGAATTTGGCGACACGATGAATTTTGCACAAACGCAACCCGAACGCACAAGAAATTTTCATGAATGTCCTCAAACGGGATTCTGTCACACTATTGTAACATTTTCGTCGTGGTGTTGTAATAATGTTGCCACATTTTCTTTCCGCTTTTAAGATATGCAAACAATCAGTAAACCAATGAAACGAAATCGAGCGACAAAAACGCTGCTATTGGCTGGCGCGACTGTCTTAATGACTCTTGTTCCCCAGACACGCGCGCAATCGTCCGTTGAACTGCTGTTGGACAAATTGGAGCAAAAGGGTGTTTTATCGGTGGACGAGGCGAAGCAATTAAGGGAGCAATGCAATGACGCGCAAACAAACATGGTAAACGAGTTGCCGGCTTCAAAGTGGAAGTTGTCCGATTCGATCAAAAACATTGGTCTTTATGGCGATCTGCGGCTTCGCTACGAATATCGCGGCGTGGACAATCCAACACCCGGTTTCGGTTCTGCTACCGGCGCATCCGGAGACACCTACCAACGCGAAAGGTTCCGTTATGCATTGCGCTTTGGCTTGCGTGGCGATCTTTACGATAGTTTTAATTACGGCATCCGGTTGGAGACTTCCGCCAATCCGCGCTCGCCTTGGGTTACATTTGCCGACGACACTGGCAAAACAAGTGCCACGGGTGTTCCCAGTGGAACGCCGACTGACAAATCCAGCGACGGTCTGAACATTGGCCAGGTGTATCTCGGCTGGCATCCGACCGATTGGTATGAAATGACTGTAGGTAAAATGCCGATGCCCCTTTACACCACGCCGATGGTTTGGGATTCGGACATCAATCCTGAAGGTGCGTTTGAAAAATTCAAATACACGATTGATAACGTGGATTTGTTTGCCGATTTCGGTCAATTTGACTATCAGAACTCCAACCCAGCTTCGGCGGTGCCGTCCGGCGACACATTTTTAACAGCTTGGCAAGCTGGAGCTAATGTAAAGTTTGGACATAATATGTCATTCAAAATTGCTCCAGTAGTTTATACCTATACCGGCGTTGGCAGCAGCGGCGGGATCAACCAAAATTTCGTTGGCCAGGGCGGAGTGGGATTTGGGTCGGGGTTAAATACTTTTTACAATCAAGACGGTATCAATAACCTCATGGTTTTGGAAATTCCCCTAGAATTCAATTTTAAGATTAGCAATACTGCACTCGGCACTCTCCAAGCGCGATTTTTCGGAGATGTAGCTTATAATTTAGAAGGCGATGACCGTGCGCGAGCGGCGTTTGCGGCTGGTGGCGGTAATGGGCCTAATGGCGCGTTTCCCGGGTTAAGTTCTGCGGCCACTGGGCAGGATCGGGCCTATCAGGTTGGCTTTGGTATCGGATCTGCCGGGCCGGTATATGGACCAACCCAGGGCTTGGTTTATGGTTCGACTTCCAAGAAAAACACATGGGAAGCCAGATTTTATTGGCAGTCTGTGGAACAATATGCCTTGGATGTGAACTTGATGGACTCCGACTTTTTTGAAGGCCGCGCCAACCTGCAAGGTTTTTACACGGCGTTTGCCTACAGCTTCACGGATGCGATCATTGGGACAGTCCGTTATGGCTACGCCAACCCAATCAAAGATAATCTTGGCACCGGTGGCAACAATTTGGATATTCCCGGAATCAATCCAATAAAAAATTACAATTTGTTGCAAATGGATTTGACATGGAGATTTTAGAAGAACGCGTAAAGTTAAAGCGAATTTACTTATGTAGCAAGGTAATTGCTTAAAATGCGTGGGGTTCTTCCGGTCGAAAGAACCCCATTTTTCATGTGAACTCCCGCAACCCATTCAATCGAGGCATGATTAATTTATTTAGCGCAACATCTGGACTTTCGCGGATTCAGATTTTTGCCTATACTCCATGGGTATGAATGAGACGCAAAATTCTTCCACCGATCCGCGAATTTATATGGCTGCCGAACGCACCTTTCTTGCTTGGATCAGAACCGGCATTGCGCTGATGGGATTCGGTTTTGTAGTTGCCCGTTTCGGCCTTTTTTTGCGCGAGATTGCTCAAAGCAATAGCATGACTGTTGCCCAGCATGGTAACAGCTTTTCGCTCCCCGTTGGCGTTGCCCTCATCGTGGCGGGCATAATGGTCATCCTCATCGCCGCCATCCGGCATCATCGCTACATGAAGGCGCTTGACCGAGGCCAATTCAGACAGGCATACGGGTTCGTTTTCATATTTTTAATCGCGGGATTTCTCGCAATAATTGGGCTGGCTGTGGCTATTTATCTGGCCGTTTTACTGTAACCAAATCAAATAGGCTGGCACGCAGCAAGCGGAGTGTAATAGCCGGTTAATCCAAGCTTCATAAAAATGCCGGTCAGCCAAGTTTTAATTTGAACCGGACAAATTAAAGGATGGCACAGCGCCGTCGTCAAAGATCCGCTTGATAATCGCAAAGTGTGAGTCAAGCATGAGTCAGGTTTTAGACAAACGTGCTGGGGGCGGGGGGTGATCACGGCTGCCGTGGTGATTTTTCTCGACCGATTCATGCGCGCGGAAATTTATGGCAAAAGGGCTTCGTCGAATCGTTCACCTATTCGTCGGCGCAGGTCGTGACGATGAGCATGGAGATTCTTCACCACTCGGCATGTGATGCACTTCTCGCCGGGTGTGGAAACTTCGTGGACACAAATTGTTTTCCCGGAGTTCAGATGTTTGAACGACCAGAACTCGCCGTCCTGTGACACTTTGAAACCGTTTGCGGCGCATTATTTCTCAAAAATTGCGCCAGACTTTCGGCTGAACCGTTCGCGCGAATGATTGGCCCGAAGACCAGCAGCAGCCGCAGATTGGAACAAAGCTGTCAGCGGACGGTCAAAACCAGCCAGGGAGGGTCGAATGCCTTCCATGGGAACCACAGATTGAAGCGGCGGTATCGGTTGGGCTGAGTGCCCAGCGGATTTATCAGGACTTGGTGGGCGAGCACGGGTTCACTGGCAGTTATCAGGCGGTTAAACGGTTC
>Ga0302320_10003122_pt1 | contig 38606 bp, 34 predicted proteins | sample Bog_T0_3_FD_202130 | JGI IMG/M metagenome (GOLD analysis project Ga0302320, IMG submission 202130) | Peat permafrost microbial communities from Stordalen Mire near Abisko, Sweden - Bog_T0_3 | ecosystem: Environmental > Terrestrial > Soil > Wetlands > Peat | place: Sweden: Abisko, Stordalen Mire... | reverse complement strand
CGCTGGAACTGCCCGGTATCACGCCGAGCTGGGAGAACCTGGACTATAAGAGCCCGGTCGGCACTGCGGGTCATCGCGCCGACGACAACGATGCGCAGCTGGACCTGAACTTCAATCTCGGCGGCGGCTACACGCTGACCTCGACCAGTGCCTATCAGCACGAGAGCCAGGTCTCGGTGCAGGATCTATTCGCGGTCGCGAACTACTTTTTCGATACGCTGGTCACGGGCAGTTTTACCGACCCGATCACCAGCGATCCGCACGTCTTCAACAACACGCAGCTGCAGCAGGAATACCTGACGCAGAAGAGCGAGGAACTCAAGCTGGTATCGCCGGCCGACCTGCCCGTGAGTTTCGTCGCGGGCTTCTTCTACTCCGACAGCAAAGTGGAGGAGATCTATCATCGCGGCCTGCCACCGGCGGCGATCAATCTCGACGTGCGGCCTGATACGGCGACTTATGACGCATACGGTCGCGTCACCTGGAAGATGACCGACACCAACTCGCTGATCGGCGGCCTGCGCTACAACTACGATCGCCTGTCGTATACATACAGTCAGGTTATCTACAACGGCGAAGGACCGTTCTACAGCTCCGGCACCGACAACTCATCGGCGTTCGTGGGCGATATCAGCTTCCAGCATCACTTCACCCCCGACATGATGGCTTATGCGACCTATGCGCGCGGCTATTCGCCCAAGGTGTACAACACTGCAGCTACCATGACCTCGGATGCGGAGCTCGAACCGGTGGGCCAGGAACACATCAATCATTTCGAAGTCGGGACCAAGGGTACATATCTCGACCATCATTTGACCGCCAACCTGTCGTTATTCGATACCATCTACAACGACTACCAGATCCAATCGTATTCTTCCGTCATCGGACAGATCACCTCCAATCTCGATCTGGCCTCGGCGGGCAAGGCCGAGACACGCGGCGCGGAGTTCGATACCAGCTGGCGTGCCACCGATTACACGACGCTCTCCCTTAGCAGCGCCTACATCGACGCCTACTTTGCCGACTACAAGGGCGCGCCTTGCTAGGGGTTCGCAACCGCGGGTGTCGTTCCAGGGAATTGCACCCCTGCTGCGGGCGGGACCTTCACTCAGGATATGTCCGGCTAGACGATGCCAAATGCGCCGCGCTGGAAGTTCTATCTCGATGGCCAGCAGAAGATTCCGCTGGCAGGATTGCCGTTCGACATCCTGGGCGACATCAACTGGTCCTATCGCACCTCGGCGCAGATGTTGCCCGACAACAATCCGAACGCCGTCATGGGCGCCTTCGGGATTACGAATATCTCGATCGGCGTGCATAGCAAGAGCGGCAGGTGGTCGGTGACCGCGTTCTGCAATAACCTGTTCAACAAGATCTACTACCAGGACGTCGAGGATTTCTGGAACGGCCCGTGGAGTGGCACCAGCAGCGTGGTCGCAGAACCGGCGCGCGATGCCGTGCGATACGGCGGCATCCGCATCAACGCCAGCCTCTAGAACTAGCGACCGCCCTCGATGGTGACGGTGGCGTGCGCGCTCGGTGCGCCGCCGTCGCCGCGATGGCTGGCGGCATCGACCAGCGCGACGCGGAACTGGGCGAGGCTGGTCCGTTGCGGATTGGAGATGATCGGGACGTACACCGTCAGCTTGTCCTGTCCGTTGATCATGCGCTCCGTGCGTGCGCCCAGCGGCGCATAATCGACATCGGGCTCGGCGGTACCGCCCTCCGTCCACCAGATGAAGCTCAGATCGCCCTGGCTGCCGGCTTCGCGCTGGATGATGATGCGCGCGGCCGGATCTCCGGGACCCACCACGTAGCTCTGGGCCGTAAAGGCTACGTGCGCAGTGCCATCCACGATCGCAGCGGCGCTCGCCGCCGCGGCCGGCTGAGGTGCCGGTGTGGCGGCCGAGGCCGCAGCCATGAGTGTGTGCGCGGCTGGCGTCTTCTGAGCCGATGTGCTCGCCGCTGGCGCTGACGAGGGCGTCCGTGCCGGTGCGGCCGGCGGCGTTGCGACCAGCGTGGGTGGCACTGCGGTCGGTGCGGTGGATGGGGTCATGGAACTGGTAGTCGCCGCCGAATCATCAATCGCCGGGGAAGCAGGCGCGAAGGTCTCATGCACCGCGTCCCAGGCAGCAGCGACAGCGCTGCCGAGGGTCTGCTCCCAATCCGGCGCTGCGTGTGACAGCACCGCCCAGGCGCCGACAGTCACGACCACGGTGGCAGCCGCGATGAGATTTGCTCGCTGCAGCGGCCGCTGCGGTTCCGCGGCCGCGGTCAGATCCTGCAACGGCGGCAGTCGGGATGCGGCGCCCCTGAGTCCCAGTGCGGCCAGCCAGGCATCGATCGATTCGGGCTGACTGCTGCGCTCGAACATCAGGCCGTGCCGGATCGCGCGCCATTGCGAGCGCGGCAAGCCCGAGGGTCGTCGCGGTTCCAGGCCACGGGTACGGGCTTCGATGGAAGAAAGATGATCGAACGGGTGCCGCCCGGAGAGCAGCAGGTAGGCGATGCAGGCCAATGCGTAGATGTCATCGCGCGGATCGGCGCGACGCCGCTCGAGTTGCGCGCAACTCGCGTACGCAGGTGTGGCTTGATGAAAGGCATCGTCGGCATCGCCGTCAGAGACCCACGGCTCGCGCGGCGGCATGCTCGATCCGCCGAAGTCCAGCACGCGAACTTCGCTCTGCTGCGTGATCATGACATTGCTGGGCTTGAGATCGGCATGCACGACGCCGCGAGAGTGCGCGTGCGATATGGCGGCGCCGATGTCGCGGATGATGGCAAGCGCGTAGCGACGCTGAAGTTGCGTGCCGTCGACGCGGCGCACGAGCTGACTCAGGCGCGCGCCCGAGAGCAGCTCCATGCTGTAGAAGGTCGCTTCCTCGACCTGGTCGATATCGAAGACGTTGATGACATTGGGGTGCGAGAGCCGCTGCGCGCTCTGGAATTCCTGCAACAGCGCCGCCGCGCGCGCCGGGTGTGAAGAGTCCCTGGTCACTACTTTGAGTGCCACGAACCGATCGGTGAACCCCAGGCGCACCCGCTCGCGATCCACTGCCTGGTAAACCGACGCCATGCCGCCGCGGCCGAGCAGCATCTGCAGCTCGTATCGATCCGTGAGTGTCAATCCGGCCACCGATTGCGCCTGATCGACAGTCTCAGCCGCGCTCGGTGCGCGCGCAGGCACCAGCGTTTCAGTGGGCGCCGATACGACCGGGGCGATCTTGCGGGCTATGGGCGGGAGCTGCTGGGTTTCGAGTCGCCCGGCAATCAGATCGGAGTGTTCGGCGACGATGGCGGCGATTTCGGCGACGCGCTCATTGCGCCCGGTCAGCAATTCGGTGCGTTCGACCACGAGATCCGCGCGCTCGGCGATTGCCGGCGGCATGCTGCGTGGCAAGCTACTGGCCCGGGCGGGGGGTGGGCTTTCGAGCGTCGGATTCGGATCGACCAGTCCCTGCACGCGTTCGCGTTCGCGCTCGCGGCGCTCGCTGTTGGCGTTCAAGCTGCTGGCGGGCGAGCTGTCGCCGGGCGACCTGCTGGCATGCGAGATGCCGCGCTTCGCCACCGCGATGGGCTCGGCCGACAGATCGCAGGTCAGATCCTCGAAACGCTCCGCGTCGGCGCGCGAAGCGGGCGGTTTCGAATGGGTGCCGCGCGGTCGCGCCTGATCGATGCGCGTCTGAATCTTGCGATATTGCGAGCGTGGCAGGCGGCCCAGGCGCTGATTACGCTCGATGATTTCGTGCAGGATACCGGCCGACTGCGGCTTGCGCCGACAGATGGAAAACACGTCGTCGAGATAGGAGTCGCCACGTGTGCGGCCTTCGAGAATCGAACGAACGAGCTCGCGAAGCTCTGAATCCGATTCAAGCAAAGCGCTGGTACTGAAATCTGCGTTTGCAGCCATAATCCTCAACGATAGCGCCGAAGGTAAGACGATATAGCGTTACGGCCGGGAGCGGGTCGCGGGAATTGCGCCCCACACACGGTATCAAAGATCGCACCATCTTGTAGGCTGTTTGGACACAGGCAAAGTTCCGGTAGCGGCGCGCTGCGCGCAAGGTGTCGGCGATTTAGGTCAAATGAAAAGGAACAATCGGAAAATCAACGTCGCAGTTCGGCAATCCTCCAAACCACCTGAATTTTGTCGCATCGCAGTCATCTTCGCCGGCCTGGCGTTCTCAGTGCTGGGATCCGGCGGCGCGCACGCACAGAGCCGCGACGATTTTTGCGGCCGAGGACTTCCACCGGGTTTCGATCCGGCACCGGATCGCACGCGCGGCGGGCACTATGTCAACTCGGCGTACGGCTACTCGCTGGACATTCCCGCGGGCCTTGCAGGTGTAGTCAGCGCGATCGGTCCCGAGCGGGGCTTGCTCATCGCCCTGTCGGAGATGCCGCGCGCCTATCTGCGCGTCGATGCCGCCTACGACGCCTTCTATGACATAACCCCGGCAGGGGTTCATCGGCGCGACCTCAACACGATTCGCCTGCACGATGCCGTGGTCGCGGATGAGTCGGCGGAAGTCTCGCTGTCGCACGAAGCCGGCGGGCGCTTCCTGATACGCCTGCAGTGTCGCGGCGGGGGCGACATGGTCGTGCACGAGGCGGTGATCGTCGTACGCAGCCGCGAAGTCTATCGGCTCGATCTGCATTCGACGCCCGACCGGCTGGCGCAGGATCGGCGGCAACTCGATGCCATGATCCGCTCGTGGCGCTGGGAAGCGATTCGTTAGTTCGATGCCACCGCGGCAGGGCCCTCCCAGCCGCCGCCGAGCGCTCGTACCAGCTGCACACTCGCGCGCAGTTGCCGCGTGGTGATGTCCAGCGCCTCGATGCGCGATTGCAGCGCGGCGGTCTGCGAGATCACGACGTCCAGGTAGTTCACCGCGCCGGCGGTGTAGCGCGTCATCGAGTAGTTCAGCGCCTCCTGCGCGGCCGCGACGGCGGATCGCTCGGCCTCATCAGCAGTGTGATAGCGACCGATCAGTGCGAGATTGTCTTCGATCTGCTGGAAGGCGCTCAGCGCCACGCTGCGGTAGTCGGCGGCCGCCTCATCGAACTGCGCGCGCGCCTGCGCGACCTGGGCCCTGTGGCGGCCGGCATCGAACACGGTCAGCAGCGCGTTCGGCCCGAAGGACCAATAGGTGTTGGGAGCCTGGATCCAGCCGTTGCGCTGGTCGCTCTCGAAGCCGATGGCGCCACTGAGGGTCACGTCGGGAAAATAGGCGGCCCTGGCGACACCGATGCCGGCATTCGCGGCCTGCATACGCCGCTGCGCCGCGGCTACGTCCGGACGGCGCTGCAGCAGGGTCGAGGGTAGCCCCGGCGGCACGTGCGGCAGCGTCAATGTAACCTGGCGCGGTTCGAGCGTGAAGCGCGATACGTCCTCGCCGATCAGCGCGCCGATCGCGTGTTCGGTAAGCGCGCGCTGTGCCTGCGTCTGGGCCACCTGCGAGCGGGTTTCATCGAGCTGATTCTGCGCCCGCGCCACATCGAGTCCCGAGGTGATGCCGCTGTCGAACCGCTGCTGCGTAACGGCGAGCGCCTCGCTGTAGGCTGCGACCGTGTCATTGAGCAGGGTGACTTCCTGATCGAGCTCGCGCAGCACGATGTAGTTATCGGCGAGCTGCGCCTGCAGGCTCAGGCGAGCTGACTCCAGGTCGCCGGCCGCGGCCGCGGCCTGGGCCCTTCCGGCGGCGACCGTGTTGCGAACGCGGCCCCAGAGATCGAGTTCGTAGAAGGCCTGCAGCCCGACCACGTTTTCGTTGTAGTCGGTGGGCGCGGTCAGGTGCTGCAGCGGCGTCATGAGCGCTTCGCGATTGTGCTGCACGCTGGCGTTGGCATTGACCGAGGGAAACAGGCCGGCGTTGAGCTGCGCGGAAGCCGCCTGCGCTTGGCTGTAGCGCGCCAAGGCAGCGGCAAGATCCGGACTGCCGGCAATCAGGCGCTTCTCGAGTTCGTCGAGTTGCGAGTCGCCGTACAGCGTCCACCAGGCATCGCGCGGGAGCTGGTCGGCCGGCTCGGCCGCGATCCAGGGTTCGAGCTCTTTATATGAGTCCGCGACCGGCACGGCCGGTGTTTGCATGTGCGGCGCAAAGGAACAGGCCGCCAGCAGCACGCCCAGCAGAGGCGCCGCGCGCGTAGCGGCGCGCGCCGGGAAGTCAGCCGCGTTCATTTTTGCTTTTGCCGCCTGGGGCTTCCGGCGAGCGCTCGTCGGCCAGCGCCTTTGCCGCGTTGCCCGCGATACGCACCGTGCTGCCTTCGGCCAGTCCATCGGGCGGGGTCTGTATCACCCGATCCTGCGGCGTCAGCCCCGAACCGATTTCGATGGTGGATCCCAGGTCGCGTGCAATCGTCACGGTCTTAAGACGCACGTGATCGTTGGCATCCACGGTCGCGACACGCAGGCCCTGCGCATCGAAGATCAGCGCACTGGCCGGCACGCTGAGTGTGCTGGCATCATGCGGCAAGGTGAGCTGCACCGAGGCATAGCTGCCCGGCAGCAGTTCGCGCGCGGAGTTATCGACCGCCAGCTGCATGAGCGTGGTTCCAGAGGCCGCCACCACGGCCTGCGATGAGGACTCGACGGTGGCCGCATAGCTCTTATTGGGGTGCTCGGGCACGGTGATGCGCGCCGCGGTGCCGGGTGGCACGCGCGGCACATAAATCTGCGGCACGTTCACGTACACCCGCAGCTTGCTGACGTCGGAAACCTCGAATAGCTCCGGGCCGCCGCCACCCCCGGCCGCAATGAGCTGGCCGATATCGGTCTGCCGCGCGGTCACGATGCCATCGAAGGGCGCCACGATGCGCTTGAACGCTTCGGTGGCGCGCAGCCGGTCGAGGTTGGCCCGGGCAGCCTTGACGAGCGCCTGCTTGGCGGCCAGATCGCCGGTTTTCTCGTCCACTTCCTGCTTGGAGACCGCGTTGGTGCCCAGCATCGACTGCCAGCGCTGTGCGGTCGAGGTGGAGAGCGTCAGGTTGGCCTGGGCTGTTGACAGGTCGGCCTGAGCCTGCGCGAGTTGCTGATCCAGATCGGGCGCGTCTATTTCCGCCAGCAGCGCGCCGGCTTTGACAGGCGCGCCGATATCGTATTTCCAGCTTTTGAGATAGCCGCTTACCCGCGCATAGATCGGTGCGCGAGCGTAGGCCTCGAGGCGCCCGGGGAGGGTCAGCGCGCCGCCCGCAGCCGCATCGCCGGGAGCAGCCACGGCCACGGTTGGTATGGCTTGCGCTTCGGTCCAGTCGCGCAGCTGCGCGCTTTCCTCCGCGCGCGTGATGAGACCGCCGACCACGACCAGCAGCGCGAGGCCCCCAATGATGACCGCCCCCAGGCGCAACGCTCGGCGTGACGGCGGGGTGCCGCTGGTGTTGCTGCCCTCGCTATAGACGGGCGCAACCGCAAGGAGGTTTGAATCAGGCGGGGACATGCGTATCTCCCTTGGCGGACGGCGATGATTTTCGGACATACCGCTTGTGAACAAAACTGAAGACCACTGGCACGAATACGAGCGTGGCGACGGTCGCGAACAGCAGGCCGCCGATGACCGCGCGACCGAGCGGGGCGTTCTGCTCGCCGCCGTCACCGAGGCCCAGTGCCATGGGCGCCATGCCGATAACCATGGCCAGCGCCGTCATGAGCACGGGACGGAAGCGCACGAAGCCTGCTTCGAGCGCGGCTGCGGTGGCATCGCCGAGCTCATCGAGTTTTTCGCGCGCGAAGCTGATGACCAGCACGCTGTTGGCGGTGGCGACGCCCATGCACATGATCGCGCCCGTGAGCGCGGGCACCGACAGCGGCGTGTGTGTCGCAAACAGCATCCACACGATGCCGGCCAGTGCAGCGGGCAGCGCCGTCACGATCACGAACGGATCGCTCCAGGACTGGAAATTCACCACGATCAGCAGATAGATCAGCACTACGGCACCGGCCAGCCCGAACAGAAGGCCGAAGAAGGAGTCGTGCATGGTCTTGACCTGCCCCAGCATGGTCACGGTGGCGGCCTTGGGCACATCCTTGCCGGTGTCTGCCAGGATCTGGCGGATGTCGCCAGCGACGCCGGCCAGATCGCGATCCTGCGTGGTGGCGAAGATCTGCACCATGGGCTGGATGTCGTACTCGGAAACCACATCATTGGTCCAGGTGCGCTTTAGATCGGCGATGCCGCCGAGCACCTGCTGCGAGCCCGCGCCGGCCGGCGTGATCGGCAGGTTCTGCAGTGCCGAGAGCGAGTCGATCTGGTACTGCGGCGACTGCATGACGATCAGGTAGGAAACACGGTTCTGCGGGTTGAGCCAATAGGTGGGTTGGACCTGGCTCGAGCCGGCGAGATTGACCACGAGACTGTTGTCGACGTCGCGCTCGGTGACACCCGCGTACTGCGCGCGCGCGCGATCGACATTGATCTGAAATGCCGGTTCGCTGCGTGACTGCTGGATGCGCGCATCGGCCAAGCCCGGCACGCGCCGCAAGCGCGCGAGTAATTCCTGGGCGTAAGTCATGTTCGCGGCTATCGTGGCGCCGCGGATCTGGATGTTGATCGGCGCGGGTGAGCCGAAATTGAGGATCTGGCTGACGATGTCGGCCGGCAGGAATGAGAACGTGATGCCCGGGAAGCGCCGCGGCAGCTGCTCGCGCAGACGGCGAATGAAGTCATCGGTGGGCGCGTGGCTTTCCTTGAGCGCTATCTGCACGTCCGCGTCCTGCTCGCCGATCGTGCCGGTGTTGTTATAGGTCAGATTGATGCTGCTGATCGGCAGGCCGATGTTGTCGGCCATGGTCGCCAGCTGCGAGGGTGGAATGATTTCCCGCACGGCCTTCTCGATCTCGGCGAGGCGATTGGCAGTTTCCTCGACGCGCGTGCCCACCTGCAAGCGCACATGCATCAGGATCTGTCCCGAGTCCACCGAGGGGAAGAAATTACGCCCAAGAAACGGCAGCAGCAGAAAGGACAGCGCGCCGCAGAAGAGAAACACCGGCAAAAACACCATGCGGCGCGCGATCAGCACCGCGAGCAGGGCACGATAGCTCTGGCGGATGCGCTCGAAGCGCGTCTCGAAGGCGCGCTGGAAACGCACCAGCGGATTGCGCGAACGCGAAGCCGAATCGTCTTGGCTGGCCGGTTTGTGCGGATGCAACATGTACTTGGCCATCGTCGGCACCAGGGTCCGCGACAGCAGGAACGACCAGGCGATGGAGAAAATCACCGCCTCGGCCAGTGGCACGAACAGAAACCGCGGTACGCCCTGCAGGAAGAACATCGGTACGAACACGATCGATATGCACAGCAACGAGACGAAGGCCGGCGTCACGATCTGGGCCGCACCATCGAGGATGGCCGTCTGCACCTCCTTGCCGAGTTCGAGGTGGTAGTTGATGTTCTCGATGGTGACCGTGGCATCGTCGACCAGGATGCCCACGGCGAGCGCCAGCCCGCCGAGGGTCATGATGTTGAGGGTCTCGCCGCAGGCCGCCAGCACCACGATGGCGCCCAGCACCGAGAGCGGAATGGACACCGCGATGATCAGGGTCGATCGCCAGTTGCCGAGGAACAGCAGCACCATGACACTGGTCAGCAGAGCCGCGATGACACCTTCCCGCACCACGCCGCTGATGGCACCCTCGACGAACAGCGACTGGTCACCGATGGGAGCGATCTCGAGCGTCGGTGGCAACGCGGGCTTGATATCGATGAGCTTCTGCTTGATGCCGGAAATGATCGACAGCGTCGAGATGGAGCCGTTCTTGAGTACCGACATCAGCACCGAGCGTCCGCCATTGACGTGTACGATGTTGGTCTGAGGCGGATTGCCGTCGTAGGCGTGCCCGATGTCGCGTATATACACGGTCGCGCCGTTGACGGTCTTGATCGGCAGATCGTTCAGCGCCTCGATATTGTCGGGCGCATTGTTGAGCAGCAGGTTGTATTCGAAATCGCCGATCTTCTGCGTGCCGATCGGCGTAATCAGATTCTGTGCCGCGAGCGCGTTGGCGACGTCCTGGCCGCCGAGGCCGCGCGCCTGCATGGCGTTGGCATCCAGATCGATCTGCACTTCGCGCGTCTTGCCGCCGAAGGGATAGGGAATCGCCGCGCCGGGCACAGTGACCAGGCGTGTGCGGACCACGTTGATTCCCAGATCGCCGAGGTTCTGCTCCGACAGGCCGCGCCCCGAGAGTGCCAGCTGGATGATGGGTACGGTGGCGGCGTTGTAGTTGAGAATGAGCGGCGGCGTGGCGCCCGGCGGCAGCTGCTTGAGCACGGTCTGCGAGATAGCCGTGACCTGCGCATTGGCGGTGCGGATGTCGACGTTGGGCTGGAAGTAAATCTTGACGATGCCGAAGCCGCTGTAGGAGTTACCTTCGATGTGTTCGATGTCATTGACGGTGGTGGTCAGCACGCGCTCGTAAAGCGTGGTGATGCGGCCGGCCATTTCATCGGGCGAGAGGCCCGTGTACTGCCAGGCGACGCCGATCACCGGAATGCGGATATCGGGAAAGATATCCACAGGCGTGCGCAGCGCGGCGAGCGTGCCTGTGATCAGAATCAGCAGCGCCAGCACGACAAACGTGTAAGGGCGCCGAAGGGCAATGCCAACGAGATCCATGGGATTCCGATGTGGGCCGTCAGATACCGACAATTATCGGGTCGGCGGCGCCATCGGGAACGGTCATTTCAATGAAGATTATTTTATGTTGTCAGCCCGATGTCAGCTTATGCGGGCAGGGCGGAGCAATAGATCGTGATGCGTGTTCCAGTCGGCTCGTTGGCACCGATTTCGAGCCGGAATCCGTGCAATTTTACGATCGCGGCGACGATACTGAGGCCCAATCCGAAGCCTGGGCGATTCTCGCCTCGCTGGGCGCGATAGAACCTCTGCAGCACGGCCTCACGCTCCTCCGGCGCGATACCCGGCCCGTTGTCGAGCACGTCGATGCGAACGCCGCTCGCATCCGTCCGGGTTCGAAGCACGACGCGTCCGCCCTCGGGTGTGAACTTGATCGCATTGCTGACAAGATTAGTCACCGCCTCGAACAGCAGATCGGCATCGGCGTTCACGGTTGGCACGGCCGTCGCCTGCAGCGAGAACTCCATCGACTTATCCTCGGCGAGCGGCGCGTAGAGTTCATGCACGCGGCGCAGGATCTCGGTCAGATCGACCTGGCGGAAGCCGGCGCGCCGGTGCAGATCCTCGAGCTCGGAAATGCGCAGCAGCGCGCGGAAGCGATCCAGCAGCGCATCGGTTTCACCGAGGCAGCGCTCGATCAGCAGTGTCGCCTGTTCACCCTCGGGCCGTTCACGCTGCAGCCGGTAGAGCTGCGCGCGCAACCGTGTCAGCGGCGTGCGCAGATCGTGCGCGATGTTGTCCGAAACGCCCTTGACCTCACCGAGCAGCCTCTCGAGCTGATCGAGCATTCGATTGACGATGTCCGCCAGCATGTCGAGTTCATCATGGCGAGGCGAGAGCGGCAGACGTGCGCGCAGATTGCCGCGCATGATCGGCTCGATGGCCGCTTCGATGCCGCGCACGCGCCGCAGTGGTCCGCGCGCCAGCAGGAAGCCGCCGAGCACACCTGGAATCACGGTCAGCGACAGGGCCCAGACCAGGCTGCCGCGGATGATCGTGCCCACGCGATCCACCGCGCCGTAGTCGCGCACCAGCACGATCACCAGATTGTCGCCCGCACGTCGCAGCGCGACGCCGCGCGTGCGCGAGCCGCGCTGGCCACTGAGCCGCGCAACCCCGCGGGGCAGCGGGTGTACTTCGCCGTCCACCGGCAGGTCGGCGGGGAGACGATCGATATCGCCCAGCACATAGCGGCTGTCGGCGTCGAAGAGTCCGAATGAGAGCACGCCGCGCAGATCCAGCGCCGTGCTGGCGGCCAGCAGGTCGGGCAGGCGATCGCGTTCCACGGCGGCCAGGAAATGCACGCGCTGCACGAGAATGCGGTCGACGACGCTTTCCAGGTAGCGCGCCGTCTCCCAGCTGATGGCGCCGATCAGCATGATGCTCCAGGCTGCGAATAGCGCCCCGTAGCCGAGGATCAGGCGCGTGGTACTTGTGCGCCACAGCTCGCTGAACCCGCCGACCAGCGGACGCGCGCTCATCCGGATTCCCCGAGCCGGTAACCGCAGCCGCGCACCGTGTGGATCAATGACAGCGACTGGCCGGCATCGACCTTGCGACGCAGGCGCGCCATGTGCACGTCGATGACGTTGGTGCCGGGATCAAAGCGATAACCCCACACCGCCTCGAAGATCATCGTGCGCGTCAGTACCTGGCCGGAATGGCGCATCAGGTAATCGAGCAATCTGAATTCGAGCGGCAGCAGCTCGATCTGCGCGCCGCCACGGCGTGCAGCGCGCGACATCAGGTCGAGTTCCAGATCGCCGACGCGCAGCACCGTTTCCTGCTGCGCGGGTTCCCGCCGCAGCAGCACTTCGATGCGTGCGGCCATTTCATCGGGCGCGAATGGCTTGGTCATGTAGTCATCGCCGCCCGCGCGCAAGCCGCGAATGCGCTCATCGACATCGCTCAGCGCGCTGAGCATGAGCACCGGCGCGCGCACGCCCGCTTCGCGAAGCCGCTTCACCAGTGTCAGTCCGTCCAGCTCCGGCAGCATGCGGTCGAGCGTGATGACATCGTAGTTGCCGGTCAGTGCTCTTTGCAGGCCCTCGCTGCCGCTGCTGACGGAGTCGACCTGATGACCATGGATCTGCAACTCGGCGACGATCTCGCCGGCGGTCACCGCATCGTCTTCAATGGTCAGAATCCGGGCCATGCGGCGCAGATTGGTAGCAGACATCGCGCCGCCGCACCACCCTCATCGCTTGCCGTAGGTCTCCAGCGATAGATCCGGGGCCGGCGGCGGCGGTTTGGCCCCCTCGCTGCACGGCGGCCCCGGCTCGTTGGCGTTGAAGGCATGCGGGTCGATGAAGACCACACTGCAGCCGGCGCACTCGTAGAAGCTGGTGGGGTAGCGCGAACCGTCCGGCCGCGGCACGACGACGGGGCGGAAAAAACCGCCGCCGCAGAGCGGGCAGCGGAATGCTCGGTGGCTCATGGCAAGAGGGTGCCGGATCGGCTACTGTATGTCCATACAGTAACGCGCGGCCGAGGTAGAATCGGCACATGTGCGGACGCTATTCGACGCCTCAGCAAAGCGAGGCCGAGCGCTATTTTGCGGTGCATCTGCTGCGCTGGCAGTTCGAGCGCAGCTATAACGTCGCGCCGAGCCAGTCCGTGCCCGTAATCCGCAGCGCCGGGGGGCAGCGGGAAGGGGTCATGATGCGCTGGGGGCTGGTGCCGTTCTTCGCCAAGGGCGTACCACCCAAGTATTCCACCATCAATGCCCGCATCGAGACCGTCGAAACCGCCGCAAGCTACCGTGGACCGTGGAAGCGGGCGCAGCGCTGCCTCGTGCCGGCGGCCGGTTTCTTCGAATGGCACGTGGACGGCAGCGGGGCCAAGCAACCCTTTTATATTCATGCGACGGATCAGCCGCAGTTCGGCATGGCCGGACTCTGGGACAGCTCACGCCACGAGGATGGCAGTGTGCTCGAGAGCTGCACCATCATCACAATGCCGGCCAATCCGCTGATGGCGGAGATCCACAACGCCCCGGGCAAACAGCGCATGCCCGCCATCCTGCCACCGACCGCGCTGGATGCATGGCTCGGCGGCACGCCAGCCGAGGCGCTGGCCGCGCTCGCGCCTTATCCGGCCGATCTCATGGTGGCCTGGCCGGTGAGCGTGCGCGTGAATTCACCCCGCAATAACGATTCCACGCTGGTCGAAGCGCTCGCCGGCTGAGCCGCAGGGCCTAGCGGGTGAGCTGTTTGCGGATTGCGAGCAATTCGCGGCGTCGTGCCGGGCTGGTCTGCGGATAGCGCATTTTCAGGCCCTTGAGCGTCTCGAGCAGCACGGCCGAGACGATGAGCCTGCAGGTGTCCTTGTCGTCGGCAGGCACGACATACCAGGGCGCGAACTGCGTGCTGGTCGCGCTCAGGCACTTCTCGTACGCCTTCATGTAGTGCTTCCAGAAGCTGCGCTCCTGGATGTCCGCGAGACTGAACTTCCAGTTCTTTTCCGGCTCGTCGATGCGTGCCAGGAAGCGCAGGCGTTGCTGTTCCGGCGACAGATGCAGGAAGAATTTGATGATGCGGGTGCCGTTGTGGAACAGATGCCGCTCGAGTTCGACGATAGAGTGATAGCGCTCATGCCAGACCGACTCCTCATCCGGCGCCGGCGCCGGCAGACCTTCGTTGAGCAGAATCTCCGGATGCACGCGCGCGATCAGCACTTCCTCGTAATAGGAGCGATTGAAGATGCCGATGCGGCCCCGTTCGGGCAGATCGCGCGTCGTGCGCCAGAGGAAATCGTGCATCAGCTCGGTAGGGCTCGGGTGCTTGAAGCTGTAGACCTGGCAGCCCTGCGGGTTGACGCCGGACATCACATGCCTGATGACGCCATCCTTACCAGCCGCGTCCATGGCCTGAAAGATCAGCAGGATCGAAAAAGAATTCGATGAGTACAGCAGTTCCTGCTGCTCGCTGAGCTGTGTGACCTGCCGCTCGAGCAGCTTTCGATACTCGTGCTTGGAGTCGTAGATCGGCTTGACCTTGGTAGCCCATTTGCGCAGCTTGACCTCGGCACCTTCGCGGACGCGGAAATCATCGGGTGAATGTTTCATATTTTAAGCCACCAGCGCGGCGTCGACCACGGCTTGCGCCTGCTTGAGAATGGCACCCAGATGGTCCTTGCCGCGGAAGCTTTCCGCATAGATTTTATAGATGTTCTCGGTGCCGGAGGGACGTGCTGCGAACCACCCTCCGGAGGCAATGACCTTGATGCCGCCGATGGGTTCGTTATTACCGGGCGCGCGATCGAGAATCTGTTCGATCCGGTCTCCCGCCAGATCCGCGGTCTTGATCTGACCCGGAGAGAGTTTCGACAGCCGCCTTTTTTGCTCGGGGGTCGCCGGCGCGTCGATGCGGTCGGAGGCCGGCTCGCCGAACTCGCGCGCGAGTGCGGCGTAACACTCGCCCGGATCGCGCCCGGTACGCGCCGTGATTTCGGCCGATAGCAGTGCGGGCACGATGCCGTCCTTGTCCGTGGTCCAGGTGGTGCCGTCGCGGCGAATCATGGTGGCGCCCGCGCTTTCCTCGCCGACAAATGCCAGTTCGCCGTTGATCAGTCCGTCGACGAACCACTTGAAGCCCACCGGTACCTCATAAAGCCGGCGGCCGAGCCGCGCGGTGACGCGATCGATCATCGCGCTGCTGACCACCGTCTTGCCGACGGCAGCCTTTGCCGGCCATCCCTTGCGCTCGCGGAAGAGGTAGTCGATGGCGACGCTCAGGTAATGATTGGTCGGCAGCAGCCCGGCGCTGCGCGTGACGATGCCATGCCGGTCGTGATCGGTGTCGCAGCCGAAAGCGACATCGAAGCGATCCTTGAGCGCGAGCAGCCGCTGCATGGCCCAGGATGAAGACGGGTCCATGCGGATGCGACCATCCCAGTCGAGCGTCATGAAGCGAAATGTCGGATCAACCTGCTCGCTGACGACTTCGAGATTGAGTCCGTAGCGTTCGGCGATGCGCGCCCAATAATGCACACCCGCGCCGCCGAGCGGATCCACGCCCAAACGGATGCCGGCAGCGCGAATCGCATCGAAGTCCAGCACCTGGCCGAGATCGGCGACATAGGTGCCGATGAAGTCATATTCGCGCGTGCTGGCGGCACGCCGCGCCTGCCCGTAGGGCAATCGCTCAACGCCGTCGAGCTTGGATTCCAGCAGCGCATTGGCGCGCACCTCGATCCATTTGGTGATCGTCGTATCGGCGGGCCCTCCGTTGGGCGGGTTGTACTTGAAGCCGCCATCGGCCGGTGGGTTGTGCGATGGCGTGACGACAATGCCATCCGCAAGGCCGCCGCTGCGTCCGCGGTTGTACACCAGGATGGCGTGCGAGATGGCCGGGGTGGGCGTGAACTCCCCGCCCGCGGCGATGAGAGTCTGCACGCCGTTGGCTGCGAGTACTTCCAGTGCGCTCTCGAAGGCCGGTGCCGACAGAGCATGCGTGTCGATCCCGATATACAGCGGCCCGTCGATGCCCTGTTGCCTGCGGTATTCGCAGATCGCCTGCGTGATGGCGAGCACGTGCCATTCGTTAAAACTGCGCTCGAAAGAGCTCCCGCGGTGGCCCGAGGTGCCGAAAGACACCCGCTGGGTGGGCTCGGCCGGATCGGGCGTCAGGTTCCGATAGGCCTCGAGCAGCCTGGGAACATCGATCAGGGGCGCCGAGGTGGCCGGCTTGCCCGCGAGCGGGCTGATCCTCGTACTCAAGAACCACTCTCCTGTGGGACGAAGCTGCGCAGCACACGTCGCGCGGCCTTCAGATGGGGCAGATCGTACATCTTACCGTCGAGCGAGACGGTGCCCTCGCCGGTGCCAAATGCGTCGACTATGCGTTGCGCCTGCCGGCGCTCGGCGTCGCTGGGGGTGTAGGCCTCATTGATAATGGCCACCTGGTCCGGATGAATCGCCAGGCGGCCGCCGAAGCCATCGTGCCGCGAGGATGCGCAGGCTTCCTTAAGCCCCTGTAGATCGCGGAAATCGACGTACACGCTGTCGATAGCTTCGATGGCCAGCGCGTGCGCGGCCAGCAGACATTGCGTGCGCGCAAACTCGTAGGTCGGCCGCCAGCGCCCGTCCGCCGTGCGCGGGTCGCCAGCGCCCAGGGCCGCGCTCAAATCCTCCGCGCCCCAGCTCAGGGCCACGAGCCGCGCACACGAGAGATCGAGCAGTTGCGGCATGCGCAGTACCGCGGCGGGCGTTTCAGTCACGAGCGCCAGTAGCGCGACCGCGCCGGCAGGAAATCCAGCTGCGGTCTCGAGCTGCCCGATCTGCTGCGCCACCACTTCGATATCGCGCGGACTTTCGATCTTGGGCAGTACGATGCCCGCGGGTTGCTGAGGAATTACCGCGGCCAGATCCTCGCCGGCGAGACCGCTGCCGCGATCGTTGATGCGAACCCAGATGCCGGCGCGCTCGCGGGCGCTCTTCAGATATTCGGCGGCGAGGCTGCGTGCGACCGGTTTGCGCGCAGCTGTCACCGAGTCCTCCAGATCGAGGATCAGCGCATCCGCGCCGGTGCCTTGCGCCTTGGCGAGCTTGCGTTCGCTGTCGGCCGGTACGAACAGCAGTGACCGCACCGTCAGGCCTGGCGCGGTGTGCGCAGCATCAGGGCCGAGCGCTTGCAGGTCGCGACCAGTTCGTCGCGCTGATTGTAGGTGCGATGGATGAAAATGACGATGCCGTTCTGCGGTCGGCTCTTGCTCTCGCGCAGTTCATGCACGTCGGTTTCCACCCGCAGCGTGTCGCCGTGAAACACCGGCTTGGGGAAGCGCACTTCATCCCAGCCGAGGTTCGCCACGGTCGTGCCCAGTGTCGTGTCGCCGACCGAGATTCCCACCATCAGGCCGAGCGTGAAGCAGCTGTTGACCAGGCGCTGGCCGAATTCGGTGTGCTGCCGGCAATACTCCTCATCGAGGTGCAACGGCGCGGGATTGTGAGTCAGGGCCGAGAAGAAGACGTTATCCGCTTCCGTCACGGTGCGTCGGATCGAGTGCACGAACTTCTGACCGACGCTGAATTGCTCGAAATAAAGTCCGGCCACCGCCGCCCCCTGCGAAAGCCTGCAAGCTGGTAAGCCTATCGTACACGGCAGGCGCGGTGAAGCGCCGCGCCGCTCGCATCAGCTCGGCGGGGATTTCACGCGCGGCAGGGGCAGGAAGCTATTGGTCTCGCGCATGAGCTGCTGATACTCGGGCCGCGCGCCCATGAGACTGTCCTGCAATGCGCGCCCGAACAATGAGGTCAGCATCAGCGTGTTGAAGGCAGGGGCCACCACGGTCCACCAGATCGCGGGATTGCCGGCCACCGCGACCAGCCAGATGCCCCACCAGACCGTGCAGTTACCAAAGTAGTTCGGATGGCGCGTGTAGGTCCAAACACCGGTGCGCAGATAGCGGCCCTTGTTGTGGGCATCGGCCTTGAAGGCCTGCAGCTGGCCGTCGGCGACGACTTCGAAGTAGAAGCCGATGCCGAACACCAGCAGGCCGAAGGCTGCCAGCAGATTGAGCGGACTGCCTGCGGCCCGCGTTGAGAGGATGCCGATGACCGAGGGCAGACCGATCAGGACAATGATCAGCGCCTGCGGCTCGGTGACGATCAGGAAGCTCTTCCACCAGTATCCGCGCGCGTACTTCTGCCGGAAGCCCAGGTAGCGCTGGTCGCCGCCGGTCGTGCGCCGGTAGCCCCACCAGCGCCTGGTGAGGTAGTACCCGAGGCGGCATCCGTGCAGCGAGGTGATCACCAGCAGCACCGCGGCGCTGGCGGACGCCGCACCGCTCAGAGCGTAGGCAATCCATACGGGAATCGCGAATCCGAACCCGTAGTAGCCGTCGATCAGGGAGTGGTTGCCCTGGAACAGTCCTATGATCCAGATCGCGGTGATGGCCGCGAACGTCCAGGCCGTACACAGGCCGAAGACTTGCCATTCACTGAGCGCGACCATCAAATTCGATGAGACCTTATTGATTTGTGGCTAGCCTTGCAGGAACGTACGGTGCTGTCAATTTAGCGCGCGCCACGTAGCCTACCGGTAAGTTGCGGGAGTAGACTGCGCGCGTCGATGCGGGGGATCTGCGCGCGCATATGAGAAATTCTTAGAAAAATTTCCATGGCCGATGAGCGACACGAGTGGTTCCTGAACCAGATTTTCCGCCACCGCGCTGCGCTGCACCGCTATCTGCGACGGTTTACCTCGGGGGCTGAGGACATCGAGGACCTGGTGCAGGAGACCTACGTGCGCGTCTACGCACTGCCGGACTACCAGGCGGTGGAGTCTTCCAAGGCGCTGTTGTTCCGTATTGCACATAATTTAGCGGTCGAACGGGCGCGCCGTCAGCACAGCCAGGCGACCGACAGCGTGGCGGATTTCGAGGCGCTAAACGTCTATACCTCTGAGGCTCCCCCGGATGAGCAGGTCGATGCGCGCCGTCGATTCGAGATGTTTTGCGCGGCCGTGGACCGCTTGCCGCCGCTTTGCCGTCGCGTGTTCGTGTTGCGCAAGGTCTACAAGCTCTCGCACACGGAAATCTCGGAGGTGCTCGGCGTCTCGCACAGCACGATCGAGAAGCACGTGGCCAAGGGGCTGCTGCGCTGCCGGGACTATCTACGGGAGTCGGGTTTGTTGGAAGGCAAAGAAGCAATGGATGCGATGAGTCAGTCCGCCGTGGCCCTGCGTCGCACCGGCGATGCCGGAGATGCCGAGTGAGCGATATCGTCAAGCTGCGAACGCGCGCGGAGATAGAAGAGCAGGCGGCGGCGTGGACCTGGCGGCTGGATGCCGGCCCGCTCAGCGACGCCGACAGCCAGGCCTACGAAGCCTGGCTGCGACAGGATCCGCGTCACCGGCGCGCAATGGAGGAACTCTCCAGGGTCTGGCAGGCGCTCGACGGTCTGGCCGAGGCCAAGCGCGGCGAGAAAATCGCCACTTTTACCAATGCGCAGCGCCGCGGTGTCCCCGGTACGCGGCAGCGCTGGTGGTTTGCGGCGGCGGCCAGCGTCCTGCTGGCGATCGGCGCGGTTCTCTGGCTGCGACAGGGCAGTGAGACCCAGACCCTGTCGACCGCGGTCGGTCAGCAAAGGAATGTCACCCTGGCCGACGGTTCGATCGTGTCGCTCAATACCAATACCATCCTCGAGACGGATCTGAGCCGTCATCTGCGACAGATCTATCTTCGTAAAGGCGAGGCGCACTTCCAGGTGGCGCACGATCGCTCCCGGCCCTTTCTGGTACACGCAGGCGACGCGGTGGTACGCGCCGTCGGCACCGAATTCGAAGTGCGGCTGCACTCTGACCAGCATGTGGACGTGGTCGTCAATGAGGGCCGGGTCGAAGTGCAGGATGCCAAGCAAAGCGGCCTCGGTGTCGTGCTGCCGACCGTGCGCGCGCTCAGCGCCGGGCAGGCGCTGTCAACCGCCAGCGCCGACTACGCGGTGACGCCGGTGACGCCCGCACAGCTGTCCAGCGAACTCGCCTGGCGCGAAGGGGCGATCGTTTTCGATGGCGAGCCGCTGTCGGAGGCCATCGCCGAAATCGAACGCTACACGGATGCACGCATCATCGTTACCGATGCGCGTACCGCGGCGCTGCCGGTCGGCGGCCGTTTCCGCACCGATGACCTGCCGGGCTTCATCGATGGCCTGCAGGCCGCGTTGCCCGTCACAATCCGTCGCACGCCTGATGGACTCGTCTACGTAGATCCCCGTCCCTGAGATCAATGCGCTGGCGCCACAGCGGTGGGCCAGTAGCGGTTTTTCCGTCGCCAGCCGTCTATTCATGACAGTGCCCTGACCACCGCGATTCCTGAGAGCGGTGGAGGGGTCGGTGAGGGGGAGTAATGCGACGCATGCTAGTGCGCGTCCTGGCATTGACGATGATGGGAACACCGGTGTTCGCCGACACCGGGTTGCGTCATTTCGATATCCAGACCCAGGCGGCAGGACCTGGCCTGAACGAGTTCGCGCGTCAGGCCGATATCACTCTCGTGTTCTCCTCCGACCTGGTCGCCAGGCACCAGACCGCGGCAATCCGCGGTGACTTCACGATCGCAGACGGCCTCAGGAAGTTACTGGATGGCACCGGCCTGTCCTTCAAGCAGCTCAGTGCCACCACGATTGCCATCAGCGTGCCCGATGGAAATGGCGACCCGGCGGATCCGCCGGCAGCGGCTCCGCCCGCCAGCCAACCAGCGGCTGCAAGCGACACACCGATCAAGGGGGACACGAGCATGAATCATCGGAGCTTATTGACCCGCATCGCCGGCCTGTTCGCGCTTGGTGGCGCGGTGGCGGGCGGAGGCCATGCGTACGCGCAGGAAGCCGCCGCCGAGGCCACCGCGCCGGTACCGGCAGTGACCACGCCGATCGATGCGAGCGCAGCTGATACCAACACGCTCGAAGAGGTGGTGGTGACGGGCACGGCATCCTCGGGCGGCATCAAGAAACTCGATGCCAGCTACCAGATAACGACCGCCAGCCTCGAGGAGATCAAGGACGTCGGAGCATCCAGCGCCGCCGACCTGCTGAAAATTGTTCCCAGTGTGTGGGCAGAATCCGGCGGTGGCGCGGCGGGTCCCAACATCGAACTGGCAGGATATCCCGGCGGTAGCGGCGCGCCCTACGTGACCTATTCGATCAACGGCTCGCCGATCTATCCCTCGCACAACCTGTCATTCCTCGACGACTCCTCGATGTTCCGGCTCGATGAGACGATCGAACGTGCGGAAGTCGTGCTCGGCGGACCCGGCGTGCTGTACTCGGACGGTCAGATGGGCGCGACCGCCAATTTCATTCTGCGCCAGGGCACATCGAACCCGACCGGAGATATCGGCATCACCCTGGGCACAGAGGGCTTGTATCGAGTCGATGGGTTCTACGGCGGCCCGCTGGCGCAGGATTGGTACATGAGCGTCGGCGGTTTCTACCGCGTGTCCGACGGCATCCGTCCATCGCAGTATCCGGCGGACGAGGGCGGGCAGTTCACCGGCACGCTGACCCACACCTTCGACGATGGCACGATCATGTTCTATGCACGCGTGCTAAGGGACAAGAATCTGTTCATCGCCGACATCCCGCTGATCGCTACGGGCAGCGGCAAGGATGTCAGCTACTCGGCTTTCCCCGGCTTCAATCCGCTGACGGGCTGGTTCGCGGGCAGCGCTACCCAGGGCCTTTCGGTGCAGGAATGCCCGGGTTGCGCGGCGCTGACGGCCAATCTGGCTGACGGCCGCGGAGCCAACCTGCACACCTTTGGCAGCAATCTCGACATCAACGTCTCGGACGGCATATCGCTTAGCGACAAGGTGCAGTACACCAGCGGCGACATGCCGACCATCGGCATCTTTACCGGCGGGGCACCGCCGACCACGCTGGCGGCCTACGCCGCCTCCGAAATCACGGCCGCCAACGGTAATGCCGCGGTGGTCACGGCGGGCGGCGGCCCCGCGACCGGCTACACCGCCACGTACGCGGGCAACGGCGCGGCGGTCAATCCCAACAGCTACGTGATGACCAACGGTTTCTGGGTGGTGGACAAGCAGCTGCAATCGTTCACCAACGATCTGCGCTTCACCTTCGAACTGTTCCCGGGCAATCACCTGACTGTGGGCAACTACGTCGCGGCCTACAGCTCGGATGACAGCTGGTACCTCGGCAACAACGAGCTGATGACGGCGACGCCGAACTCGCAGCTGATCAACCTGACGCTCAACAACGGCGCGGTGGTGTCGAACAACGGCCTGACGGGCGCCTGTACTTACTGCCTGGTCGATCGATTCCAGGGCCTCAATATCGCCTTCTTCGCCTCGGACTCCTGGCGCATCAACCAATGGCTGTTCGACGCCGGCTATCGCATCGAGGAACAGAAGGTCAGCGGAACCATCGAAAACGACACGGCCGAGGACCTCGATGCCAATCCGCTGCATCTGTATAACAAGGGCGTCAGCGTGCCTAACGGCAGCTTCAACGTCTATGACTGCGAACTGACGCTCAAGCTCGGTAACGCCGCGCAGTGCGATGAGTTCGAGAAGATCAAAGGCTCCTGGGCCGTCGGCGGCACCTATGAGTTCACGCCGCACATGAGCATGTATGCGCGCATCAACCAGGGTGTGCACTTCCCGAGCTTCGATGATTTGCGCAATGGCACGCCCCAGACCGAGAGCATCCAAAACTACGAGATCGGCTACCGGGTGCAAACCGAGACCCTGTACGCCGACGTCGATATCTACGACCGGCAATTCAGCGGCGTGCCGTTCCAGCAGTATGTGACTACACCCGGCGGGGCTCTCGAGAACCTGGTGTTCAGCTACGGCGTGGACAGCAAGGGCATGGACTTCACCGGGCGCTGGGAACCGATCCGGCACCTGAGTCTGAGTGTCGTAGGCAATTGGCAGGACTCGGTCTATAAGGACATCGTCGCCGCGGGTGGCGCCGGCGCGGATGGCAATGTATTGCAGCGTCAGCCGCGCTTCCAGGCGCGTTTCACACCCGCCTACGATCTGCCGCTGGGGCCCAGCGATCTGCGCTTTTTCCTGACCTACAGCTACATCGGGCTGCGTTACTCCGATCCGGGTAACGCGCAGGTGCTGCCGTCCTTCCAGACGCTCGATGCCGGCATCGTCTCGGAGATCGGCCAGCATTTCGAGGTGCGCCTGCAGGGCACCAACCTGACCAATACGCTCGGGATCACGGAGCAGGATGCGCGCGCTGCCAGCGGTACCAGTGGCACGTCCGGTGGCTTTGCGCTGGGTCGACCGATCTTCGGGCGCGAAGCCAGCCTGGGACTGAAGTATAAGTTCTGACCGCACCCCCGCTACGGGCGGGCGCACGAAATACAGAATCGTCGCCCGCCCGGCTTTTCCCTTTGTCTTGGTCTTAAGCCTTAAGCTCTTAAGCCTTAAGCTGTCTGAATTGGCAAGCAGGAAACCGGGAAGCGGGGCATGACCATCACTACTCGAACAAAATCCACGGCCGACGCCGCGGCGGGCTACGCCGATGCGGCGGACCTGCGCATCTTCGTGTTTGCGCTGTTCTTCATTTTCGGTGGCATCACGAGCCTCAACGACGTGGTGATCCCCAAGCTCAAGACTCTGTTCACTCTCACTTACGGCCAAGCGATGCTGGTGCAGTTCGCTTTCTTCATGGCCTACTTCATCGTCTCGCTGCCGGCGGCTGCGATCGTTCGCAGGGTCGGCTATATGCGTACCGCCGCCATCGGGCTGCTGGCGATGACGGCGGGCTGTCTGCTGTTCATACCGGCATCCTCTTCAGCGCAGTTCGGAATTTTCCTGGCCGCCCTGTTCGTGCTCGCCGCGGGTATCACCATAGTCCAGGTGGTCGCCAATCCACTCATCTCGATGCTCGGTCCTCCGGCGACTGCGCACAGCCGCCTGACTTTTGCGCAGGCCTTCAATTCCGTTGGCACCACGGTGTTCCCCTATGTGGGATCGATCCTGATCCTGGGATCGCTGGCGAACATCGACCCGTCGAAACTGGTCGAGCCGCAGCTCTCGGCTTTTCGAAGCCAGGAATCGCATGTCATCGCGCTGACCTATCTTGGATTGGCCACGGCGCTCATCGTGGTGGCCTCATTGGTGTGGCTGCGCCGCAATCGCCTGGTCGAATCCCCGGTCGAGGCCGTGACAGCGCGTCACGCCTTCGATCTGCTGCGGCAGACGCGTTTCGGATTCGGTGCGTTGTGCATCTTCTTATATGTGGGCGCGGAGGTGTCCATCGGCAGTGTCATTGTCAGCTACCTCATGCAGAGCGATGTGTGGGGTATCGGCCAGGAAGCTGCCGGCAAGCACGTCCCCTTCTACTGGGGCGGGGCCATGGTGGGTCGATTCATCGGCGCGTACCTGCTGCGCGTTCTGTCACCGGGCAAGGTGCTGGCCGGCGCGGCCGCGGCGGTGCTGTTGATGCTGGCGATCTCATCGCAGACGACGGGCTCGATTTCAGGTTGGGCGCTGCTGGCCGTTGGACTCTTCAACTCCATCATGTTCCCGACGATCTTCTCGCTCGCCTGCGAGGGCCTGGGGCCGCGCGCGGCGGAGGGCTCGGGGATCATTGGCGTGGCGATCGTCGGCGGCGCCATCGTGCCGCTGATGACGGGAGACGCGGCCGACTGGGTCGGGCTCAAGGCGGCCCTGCTGGTGCCGGCGATCTGTTACGCCGGCATCCTGGGTTTTGGCATCTATGCACGCCGACCGAAAGCCGATGCGTAGAGTGCTGCCGCTGGCACTGCTGTGGCTGCCGCTGTCGGGGCTGGCCGCAGCAGTTTCCGCGAACCCCGAATCGCCGCAGGTGCTGTTCAAGGATCTGTTCGTGGCGGTGCAGAGCGCCGGCATCTTCACCGACGGCAAAGCGTTTCCGGACGCAACGCCTCGGGCGCCCCCGGGTCAGATCCTGGCTCAATTTCATACCGCGGCGCCGGATTCGCCGCAAGCGCTCGAGCAATTCGTGGCCGCGCATTTTGCGCTCCCGGCACCGGCCAGCGCGCCGCCATCCCTGCCGGAACAGGTACCGATCGTCATGCACATAGACCAGCTCTGGGATGTGCTGACGCGCCGACCGGCCGAAACACCCCGTTACTCCTCGCTGCTGCCGCTGCCGCGTCCGTTCGTGGTGCCCGGCGGCAGGTTTCGCGAGATCTATTACTGGGACTCCTACTTCACCATGCTCGGACTGCAGGAGAGCGGCCGAGAGGATCTGATCGAGGACATGGTCCGCGATTTCGCTTTCATGATCGACACCTACGGGCACATTCCCAATGGCGCGCGCAGCTACTACCTCAGCCGCTCGCAGCCACCTTTTTTCTTTGAAATGGTGGGATTGTTGTCGAAGAAGGACGCGGCCGAGGGGTACGCGCGTTACCTGCCGCAGCTGCGGCGGGAGTATGACTTCTGGATGGAGGGCGCTGGCCGGCTGCGCCCGGGCGGTGCACACCGCCGCGCAGTCGCGATGCGCGACGGCTCGATTCTCAACCGGTACTGGGACGATCTGGACACTCCGCGCGATGAAGCCTGGCGCGAGGATGTGGAACTGGCGCGGCAAAGTGACCGGCCTGCTGCGGGGATCTTTCGCGATGTTCGCGCCGCTGCCGAGAGCGGTTGGGACTTCGGCTCGCGCTGGTTCGAAGACGGGCGCACCCGAGCGAGCATCGAAACCACGCAGATCATTCCCGTCGATCTCAATAGCCTGCTGTTCGGCCTGGAGAATGCGATCCGCTCCGGGTGCGAGCGGCGCGGGAACGCTGACTGCGCCCGGCGGTTCGCGCGCCGCGCGCAGCGCCGGCGCGCGGCCATTGACCGCTACCTGTGGAACGAAGAGCTTGGTGCCTATCTGGACTTCCGCTGGACACGGCAGCTGCCCGTGCATCGCGTATCCGCGGCAACCCTTTATCCACTCTTCACGGGAGCCGCGTCCGACACCCAGGCGGCCGCGGTGGCGAGGACGACGATTCGAGAGTTGCTCAAGCCGGGGGGCATAGTGACCACGCCGCTGACGACCGGGCAGCAATGGGATGCGCCCAACGGGTGGGCGCCCCTCCAGTGGATCGCGGTGGCCGGACTGCGGCGCTACGGGCAGCGCTCATTGAGCGCCACCATCGCCTGCCGCTGGAACGCAAACGTCGAGCGTGTCTACCAGCAGAGCGGCAAGCTGGTTGAAAAATATGATGTGGTGACGACCGGCCGCAGCGGCGGGGGCGGGGAGTACCCGACGCAGGATGGCTTCGGCTGGACCAACGGCGTCACACGCAAGCTCATGGCGCTGTATCCGGAACCTTGCGGGGCGTCCTGACACCCGAACATAACAATCACGCCGGATGCTCATTCCGAACGCCGTGTGGCGATGAGCGCGGCCCGAACTAGAATTGTGTTCCTACCAATCGGGAGCTCATCGAAACTTATGGCCTCAATTGCCTTGATCGGCGCCAGCGGCAACGTCGGCGGCAGGATCCTCGCGGAAGCGCTCCAGCGCGGACACTCGGTCGTCGGCATCGTGCGCCACCCCGAAAAACTCTCGGCACAGCCGCGGTTCACGATTGCGCGCGGCGATATCGCGAATCCGGCCGAACTGGCGAAACATCTGCGCGGGGCGGACGTGGTGGTCGCGAGTGTGCGGTGGGCCGACAACGTGCCGCAGCTACTCGATGCCGTGCGCCAGTCCGGCGTCCCGCGGCTGATCGCGGTGATCGGTGCGGGCAGCCTCGAGGCCAGTCCCGGTGTGCGCGTCATCGACACGCCCGAATTCCCGGCCGCCTGGCGTTCCGGCGCCGAGGGCGCGGCGCGTGCGCTCGGCACTTTTCGCTCCGAGAAGGCCATCGATTGGTTGGCGGTTTCGCCGTCCTGGAATATCACGCCCGGCGAGCGCACCGGCAAATTTCGAGTCGGCGGCGATCAGCTGTTGCGCGATTCGGCAGGCGAGAGCCGCATCTCGCGCGAGGACTTCGCGGTGGCCATTGTCGATGAAATCGAGCGGCCGAAGCACCACTGCCAGCGGATTACGGTCGGCTACTGACTGGCCGGGCGCGCCTGCAGCGCCATCGCGACCAGCGAAGTGCCGCCGAAGAGCATGTTGATGCCGATCAGCATGCCGAGCGCCCAGAGCGCGGTGCCGGGTAGTCCCGACAACAGAATCCCGCCGAGGAGGATATCGAGCAGTCCGCTGACCAGCATCCAGCCCCAACGGCCCGATTGGCCGCCACGATGTTCCAGAGCGTAGATGATCGAGACGATGCCCTCGATGAGAAGAAACGCAATCACGATGCCGGTCAGCGACAGGGTGCCCTGAAGCGGCGCGTCCAGCAGCAGCACGCCGGCCACCACGGCGAGGAGGGCAGAGGCCAGCGACCAGATGAAACCGGGAGCGTGACGCGCCCGGAACGTGGCGATGAAGCCGATGACGCCGCTGACGAGCAGCAGCCATCCGAAGAAGATTGTCGCGGCCAGCGATGCAAAGGCGGGCTGCGCCAGTGCCAGCAATCCCAGCACGATAAGCGCGATGCCTTCCATCAGAAACAGCTGCCAGTGATCGCGCACGGTGCGGCCGGCGGAGAGCCCGGGCTTTTGGGCATCCAGCGGCGATTGATTGGCCATGACCGCATCCTCAACAGGCAGTACGCCGATACGTATCCTCTGAGCATAGCAGTCTGGACTTCACTCGTAATGATTCCGGCGCAGGGAGAGGTGCTGCCGGCTGACAGGCAATCACGGCGCCCGCCGACTACCCAGCCCCGATAAACCTCCTACAGTGGACGACGTTCACTCACGCATTAGGGGGTTACGGTGTTAAGCAAAATTTTCTATCTTGGAGTGGCGACGTCAGTTGCCAGCATGCTGATGGCCTCGGCTCTGCTGGCGCAGACGGCACCGCCGCCGAGTTCGTCCTCCGGCGGCATGTCCTCTTCTTCTTCTTCTTCCTCGGGCACGGCGAACACCCCCGGAAGCAATACCAAGGGCAACAATCTGAAGACCGTTCCCGATTCCAAGTCGTCGAGCCAGGGAGCGAATTCCCAGTCGACACCGGGAAGCGACAAGAAGGGTAATAACCTGAAGACCACGCCAGGATCTAGCAGCTCGTCCTCCGGCGGATCATCGTCAGGACATTGATGGCGTGCGTTGCCGAGACTTTGACGATCGACGCACCAACAAAGAAGCCCGCAACGTTGCGGGCTTTTTTGTAGTCGACTGGTGGAGGCGGCGGGAATTGAACCCGCGTCCGCAAGTCCTAGACTTCAGGATCTACGCGCGTAGCCAATTCTTTGTTTCTCATCCGACGCTACCCGAATGGCAGGGAAGACGCCAGACCAGCTGACAGTAACTCTTAACGCTGCAACCCGTAGCACACGGCAGCGCGATCCTATGAGCGCGTCCCCTGGTTCAGCCGCATAGGCACGAACTGGTCAGAGGTCAGCTGCGACTAAGCAGCTAGAGCGTAGTTGTCGTCGTTGGCAACTAAGATTTGCAATGGTTATTAACGAGGGCCACTGCGCCTCGGCACGCCCCTGAAGGTTCGTAACCCACGTCGAAACCGGTCGCCCCCTTCAGTGAGCCTATTCTAGCCGGTACCGCTCGCCGGCGCGAGTCGCCGGTTCTGGTAAATGGACAGCGATGCATAGGCGGCCTGCAGCATCGGCGTTGCAAGACCTGCCCGCTGCGCACGTGCGATCAGATCGCCGATGATCTGATCGGCTTCGATGGGCGCGCCGCGCTGCAGATCGCGGTACATCGAGGTGGTGAGTGCGGAGCCTTTTGCCGTTAGCGCCTGCCGGGCCCTTCCCAGGAATGCCTCACTCGGGGGTTTGCCCACGATCCGCACGACCCGGACGACTTCATCGATGAATTCCAGAGCAAACTCACGACCGCCGGAGGCCGCTTCGAGTTCACCGATACTGCCGCGCATGAGGCAGGTGATCCCACCCAGGCATGACAGCAGGATCCATTTCTCCCACATCTCACGTTCGATATCGGCGGACAGCCGCGCCGTGAAGCCGGCGCCCTGCATCAGCGCATCGAGTTTGCGAATGCGCGCCGAGGTGTCGCCCTCGAGTTCACCGTAGACCAGTTCCTGGCGCGGATCGAGCTGAACGATGCGCCCGGCCGCATCGACGGTGGCTGCGACCAGGCAGACGGCGCCGATCACGGGCCTGCTGCCAAAGCGCTGGATCAGAAGATCCATATGCTTCATGCCATTGAGCACCGGAACGATCAACGTGTCCCCGCCCACCGCCGGCGCAAAATCCTCGATTGCCGCCGCCAATTGATAGGACTTCACGCTTACGAGCAGCACATCGAACGGCGCGCTGATTTCATTCGCAAGTGCAAGCTTTGGCTGGAGCGTCACGTTGCCGTGCGGGCTGACGACCTGCAGTCCCTGCCGGCGCAGCGCCTCGGCGCGAGCGGCGTGGACGAGAAAGGTCACATCCCGGCCGGCCTGCAGCAGCCGTCCACCAAAATAGCCGCCGGTTGATCCGGCGCCGACGATCAGCAGGCGCATGGCTCTCCTCGCGCCTCTAACCGCGCCTCAACAGCCGTGCCTTGTCGCGCTGCCAGTCGCGATCCTTCTCAGTGGCGCGTTTGTCATGTTGTTTCTTGCCCTTGGCGAGTCCGACCTGGAGCTTGGCGCGTCCTGCCTTCCAATACAGTTCCAGAGGGACGATGGTGTAGCCGCGCCGCTCCGTGGCGCCAATCAAGTGATCGAGTTCGTTTCGATGCAGCAGCAGTTTGCGGGTGCGGACCGGATCGGCGACCTTATGCGTCGAGGCGGTGCGCAGCGGCGCCATGTGCGAGCCGATGAGGAAGGCCTCGCCATTGCGGATGTACACGTAAGCTTCGGCCAGCTGCGCCTTGCCGGCACGCATGGATTTGACTTCCCAACCCTCGAGCACGATCCCGGCCTCGAGGCGTTCCTCGATGAAATAGTCGTAACGCGCGCGCCGATTCTCGGCGATGACACGCTCGGTGGTAGCGGGTTTGGCCATGCTGTCATTGTACAGAGAGCCGCTTGAGCCCGAGCCAGCGCTCGGCCACACTGCTCGGGTGCGAGAAATGACCCGTACGTCGCTGGTGGCGCGGTTACCGCATGTCGTCTACCGGCTGGTCGACGACATCGAGCGCTATCCGGAGTTCGTGCCCGGCTGCACCGCGGCGCAGGTGCTCCAGCGCAGCGCGCAGGAGGTGGTGGCGCGCCTGGCCGTGCGGCGAGGGCCCTTGCGCACCGAGTTCACGACGCGCAACCGGCTTGATCCGGATCGCAGCATCCACATGCAACTGGTGGAGGGGCCGTTCAAGATGCTCGAGGGTTCCTGGGATTTCACCCCGGTCGCGAGCAATGGTTGTCGCATCGACTTCCGCTTGCGATTTCAATTCTCGAATGTCCTCAAATCGGCGCTGTTCGAACCGTTGTTCGAGGCCGTTCAGTCGGAGCTGGTGCGCGCGTTCGTTGCGCGCGCGCAAAGCCAGCCGGCATGAGTCGGCGCACCGCATGTCCAAACGCTGCCGCCTGGTTTGTGATACGCCCGCGGGCATCCGCGAGTGCGAGCTGACGCTGCCCGATCAGGCCGACATCGCCGCCGCCATCGAAGTCGCACGGCAGGAGCTGGGCCCGGACGCCGCGCCCTGGCAGACGGCCGTGACAGGTATTTTTGGCAGCGTTCGTGAACGCAGCCATGTGCCGGCCGATGGCGACCGGATCGAGCTGTATCGGCAGTTGCTCATCGATCCACGCAGTGCCCGACGCGACCGTGCGGCCAGGGGGACCGGTCGATAGGGGCGGTTCAGTGTCCGCCGTAGCCGCGCGGCTCGGGGGCCTGGGCCCCGCGATTGCTCAGGGGCGCAAATGGAGCGCTGGTGACGTTGCTGTCGACGCGTGCGACCAGGTTGTTGCTGAAGAAGATAGCCACGTGCCCACGGCCGGGGCCCTTTAAGCGCTTGGTTTTCAGGTAGTAATCGTAGTCCCAGCGCGTATTGTCGAAGCTGCCCGGCACCATGGGCGTGCCCAGCAGGTAACGCACCTGACTATGGGTCATGCCCGGCTTTACCTGCGAGATCACGGCCGGATCGAGGTAGTTGCCTTGTTGGATCGGCATGCGATAGACGCAGCCGCTGGCGGCCAGTGCGCCGGCGGCGACGGCCAGTGCGCCGGCGGCGCGGAGAGCTTGCACGAAGTGTCTGTAGCGGCCCATTCTCATGAGACAATCATACCGTATCGTCCGTTCGGAACGTGCTGCGATCGAGGTTCATGGTGGAAGGCAAGGACCTGCGTAAAGCGGGGCTCAAGGTCACACTGCCGCGGCTGAAGATTCTCGAGATTCTCGAGGGTAGCCAGACCCGGCACATGTCGGCCGAGGAGATCTATAAAAAACTGCTCGATTCCAGCGAGGATATCGGCCTCGCGACGGTCTATCGCGTGCTCACGCAATTCGAAAGCGCGGGGCTGGTGTCGCGCCATCATTTCGAGGACGGCATGGCCGTTTTCGAGATCAACCACGGTACGCACCACGATCACATCGTCTGCATGGATTGCGGCCTGGTCGAGGAGTTCGTCGACGCCGAGATCGAGACCCGGCAGAACGCGATTGCGCAACGCCTGGGGTTCAAGATCGAGGAGCACTCGCTGGTGCTCTACGGCCGCTGCCAGCGGCAGAACTGCCCCTCGCGCAAACTCGCCCGCAATCGCATGCATCTGAGCCGCGCGCCCAGCTAGAGCAGTAGCTAGGCGCGATCGGGACGCGCGCGCTGAACACGGCGCCGCGCTGCGGTGTCCGCATTGGCGTCGGGCGCGGCAGCGGCGGCGGCAGCCGGGGCGGCTAAGGACGCCGATGACATCATTTCGAGCGCATGCGCGCGCGCCCGTTGCGTGATCTCGACGCCACCGAGCATGCGCGCTATCTCCTGCACGCGCTCCTCCCCGCTCAGCGCGCTGACTCGGATGCGCGTGCTGGCGCCATCGCTGAATTTGGTGACACGCAGGTGCTGGTGCCCCTGGGCGGCCACCTGCGGCAGATGAGTGACGCACAGCACCTGGCCGGCGGCGCCGAGCACGCGCAGTTCGCGCCCCACGATTTCCGCGACTGCACCGCCAATGCCGCTGTCGACCTCATCGAACACCATGCAGCGCGCGGTATCGGCCGCGCAGGACACCTGCACGGCCAGCGACAGCCGCGCGAGCTCTCCGCCCGAGGCGACCTTGGCGACGGCGCGCGGCGCCTGACCGACGTTGGTACTGACGCGAAATTCGATCTGATCGATGCCGTGTGCAGCCGGCTCGGCGCTTTCGAGCGGAGAGATATCGATCAGGAAGCGCCCGCCGCTCATCCCCAAGGCCTGCATGCGCGCGGAGATATCCTTGGCGAGCGAACGTGCGGCGGTGGCGCGTCGTGCGGAGAGCTGGCGGGCGGCCTCCTGGTAGGTGGCCAGCGCCGAGGCCAGTTGCGCGCGCAGGGCGCCGCGGTCCGAAGCGGCGGACTCGAGTCCCGCAAGCTCGGTACCCAGCGCCTGGCGCCGTTCGGGCAGCGCTTCGCCCGCGATCCGGTGCTTGCGCGCGAGCTCCTCGATGGCCGCCAGCCGCCGCTCGATGGCATCGGCGCGCTGCGGATCGATGTCCAGCGCATCCAGGTATTGCTGCAGGCTGTGGCCGGCCTCCTTGACGCGTATTTCCGCCTCCTCGATCAGCGGCGTCAGCACCTGCAGCTCGGTATCCAGCGAGCCGCCCTGGCGCAACGAGACGAGCGAGCGCGCCAGCAGCGCGTGGGCCGTGGGGCCGTCCGATTCGTACAGGCACTCGAGCGCGCCGCGCACGGCTGCCAGCAGTCGGCCGCGATTGGCCAGGCGGGCGTGTTCGGCATGCAGCTCGGCGATCTCGCCGGTCTTGAGCGCCAGGGCGTCGATCTCCTGCAACTGGTGTCGCAACAGATCGAGCCGCGAGCCACGCTCATCGGCGGCGCTGTCCACTTGTATGCTGCGATTGAGCAGCGTCAGCCAGACCCCGTGCGCGGAGCGTACCTGGCCTCCCAGAGATTCGAGTTTGCCGTAGCTATCGACCAGCGAGCGCTGCGTCGCCGGCCGCACCAGCGACTGAAACTCGTGCTGGCCATGAATGTCGATCAGCAGCTCGGCGACGCGGCCGAGCACCTGCAGCGGTACCGGTTGGCCGCCGAGCCACGCACGGCTGCGCCCATCGCTGCCGATCACGCGGCGGAGCACCAGCTCGCCCTCGTGCGCGATGGACTGCTCATCGAGCAGGTGCCGAAGCTCCCCGCCTACGCCTGCGACATCGATGGTCGCCGACAGCTCGGCGCGCTCCGCCCCGGTGCGTACGACATCGCCACCCGCACGGCCGCCGGCCAGCAGCTCGAGCGCATCGACGATGATGGATTTGCCCGCGCCGGTCTCCCCCGTGAGCACGGTCAGACCGCCGCTGAATTCCAGCTCGACGCTGTCGATGATCGCGAAGTCGCGGATTTGCAGGTAGCGCAGCATGATTCAGCGTTCGTGCCGCCAGCCGCCCAGTCCCCAATGGAGTTTCGAGCGCAGCAGCCGGTAGTAGTCGTAGCCGGGCGGGTGCAGCAGCGTTACGCTGCGACCCGCGGGCGCAATCGAAAGTCGCCAGTCGAGCTTGAACTCACCGAGCAGCCCGGCGTCGCAGGTCACCTGCACGGTGACATCGCGCGGCGCGACCAGGGTGATATCGATGCGCGAGCCGCCGGGCACGATGATCGGCCGATCCGAGAGCGTATGGGGACTGATCGGCGCTACCACCAGCACGTCCAGGCCGGGTTCGATGATGGGGCCGCCGCAGGACAGCGCGTAGGCGGTCGAGCCGGTGGCGGTTGCCACCACCATGCCATCGCCGCCGTGCGTATTGACGTAGCGATCGTCGATGCGGGTTTCGAAAGTCAGCATGCGGCCGGTTTCGAGGCGATTGAACACCACATCATTGAGCGCGTAGCTTGCGGCCTCGACGCCTGCGGGGGAGATCAGCCGCGCCTGCAGCAACGGGCGGCGATCCGGAATGCACTCCCCGGCGAACACGGCATCGAGTGAAGCGAGCATGTCCTGCGGCAGGACATCGGTCAGAAAGCCGAGCGTGCCGCGATTGATCCCCAGTAGTGGAATGTCATATTCGGCGACTAAACCTGCGGCGTACAGCAGCGTGCCATCGCCGCCCACGGCGATCACCAGATCCGAGCGCCCGATGAATTGCGCCAGCGGCAGTACCCGGGCGCCGGGTGGGGCATAGGCCGCCTCGCTGTCCTCCGGTGCGAGCACTTCCAGGCCCCGAGCGAGCAGTTCCGGCACCAGCGCCTGGCAGCTCTCGGCCACCCGCGGGTCCCGGAACTTGCCTACCAGGATGCAGGTGCGCATGGGCTTGGGCATGGTGAGTAGTCTTGTAGCATGGCTCACCGGCCGCAGCCACGCGCAAACTTGCCATATTGCAGCGAGAAGGCCGGCGTTGCGGCAGGGCGCACAACGTCCACGGCGCTTGACGACGCTCCCGGTCACTGGTTAGCTCCGGGCAGTCATGACTTCCGACAATAAAGACGAGGCACTCAACGAACGCGCCCAACGTCTGCTGCGCGTGCTCGTGCAAAGCTATATTCGCGATGGCGCCCCGGTGGGATCGCGCTCGCTGTCGCGCGACTCCGGGCTCTCACTGAGCTCCGCCACGGTCCGCAATGTGATGGCGGATCTGGAAGGACTGGGCTTCGTCACCTCGCCGCACACCTCGGCCGGCCGCGTACCCACCGACAAGGCCTATCGCTTCTTCGTCAATTCCCTGCTGCGAGCGCAGATGCCGACCGATGATCTTAGCCTCGAAGAGATTCGCCGCCAGCTTGATCTGCCGGCCGACAGCTCCAAATCTTTAGTTGCCACCGCCTCGCAGCTGCTCTCCAAAATCACGCAACTGGCCGGCGTCGTCACGTTGCCGCTGGCGCAGGCCGCCTCACTCTCGCAGATCGAATTTCTGGCGCTATCGGAAAATCGCGTGCTGGTGGTGCTGGTGCTCAACGATCGCGAAGTGCAGAACCGCGTGATCCAGCTCGAACGACACTACTCCTCCGAGGAGCTGCGGCGCGCCGCGAATTTCCTCAATGAGCATTGCGTTGGCCGCACGCTGCGCCAGATTCATGCCGAGCTGGTGCAGCAGCTCAAGGAAACGCACGAGCATCTGAACCAGGCCATGCTCGATGCGATCTCGATGGCGCAGCGGCTGTTCGCGCAGGGCAGCGTCACAGAGGACATCGACTACGTGATCGCCGGGGAAACCAACCTCATGCAACATGGCGAGAAGGCCAGCGTGGACAAGCTCAAGCGCCTGTTCGAGGCTTTCAACGAAAAGCGCGACATGCTGCATCTGCTCGACCAGAGCCTGAAGGCCGAGGGCATTCAGATCTTCATCGGCCAGGAATCGGGCTACCACATACTCGACGATTACAGCGTCGTGACCGCGCCCTACAGTTCCGATCAGGGCGTGGTGGGCGTCGTGGGAGTCATCGGCCCCACGCGCATGGCCTATGAGCGCGTCATCCCCCTGGTCGATCTGACCGCCAAGGTTCTCAGTTCCGCCTTGAATTTGCGCCGATGAGCGCCATGAAGAGGTATTAGGGCGCTGCAATCAGCTCGAAACGATATTAAATGTTCTCTCTAAGGACATGATCTAGAAAGGTTTTAAAGTAATGAACGAGGCGATAGACAACGGCGCGTCAGGCTCGCCGAACCAGGCGGCCGCTCAAGGGGCGGCCGAGGGCGGTGAGCTCAACGACATCTCGCAGCTGCGCGCGGCGCTCACCCAGGCTGAGGAAAACCTGCGCCAGCAGCGCGACCAGTACCTGCGCAGCGCGGCCGAGCTGGACAATGTACGCAAGCGCGCGCAGCGCGATATCGAGAGCGCGCACCGCTACGGCCTCGAGCGGTTCGCGACCGAGCTGTTGCCGGTGCTCGACAGCCTTTCATTGGCAGTCAAGAACGGCGCCGGCGCGGATCCGCACAGCATCCTCGCGGGCCAGGAAGCCACGCTGAAGCTGCTCGAGCGGGCGTTCGAGAAGCTTTCCATCCAGCAGATTGATGCCACCGGGCAGCGCTTTGATCCTGCTAAGCATGAAGCGGTGCTCATGCAGCCGACGGCCGCGGCAACGCCCAACTCGGTACTGACGGTCGTGCAGCCCGGGTATGAACTCAACGGCCGGCTGCTGCGCCCGGCGCGCGTCGTAGTGGCCACGGCGCCGGCTGGTAAATAGTCGCGGCCCCTTTATATATCGGATCGGCGGCAATCACTTGAAACGAAAACCCCGGTCCCCATCTAGTCGTTCATGACGACGAAGTTATGTGGAGTTGATCTATGAGCAAGGTAATCGGCATTGACCTGGGCACCACCAATTCGTGCGTGGCGATCATGGAAGGCGGCAAGCCGCGCGTGATCGAGAACAGCGAGGGTGATCGCACCACTCCCTCGATTATTGCCTTCAGCAAGGACGATGAAGTTCTGGTCGGCCAGTCGGCCAAGCGCCAGGCGGTCACCAATCCGCAGAACACCCTGTTCGCGGTCAAGCGACTGATCGGCCGCAAGTTCGACGATGAGGTCGTGCAGCGGGACATCAAGATGGTCCCCTACAAGATCGTCAAGGCCGATAACGGCGATGCCTGGATCGACGTCCATGGCAAGAAGATGGCGCCGCCGGAGATTTCCGCGCGCGTGCTGATGAAGATGAAGAAGACCGCCGAGGATTACCTGGGCGAGCCGGTCACCGAGGCGGTGATCACTGTGCCCGCGTATTTCAACGACTCGCAGCGCCAGGCAACCAAGGATGCCGGCCGCATCGCGGGACTTACCGTCAAGCGCATCATCAATGAGCCCACCGCGGCCGCACTGGCCTACGGGCTCGACAAGCAGGGCGCGGATCGCAAGATCGCGGTCTACGATCTGGGTGGCGGCACCTTCGACGTGTCGATCATCGAGATTGCCGAGGTCGATGGTGAGCGCCAGTTCGAGGTGCTCTCGACCAACGGCGATACCTTCCTCGGTGGCGAGGATTTCGACCTGCGCATCATCAATTTCCTGGCCGATGAATTCCAGAAAGAGTCGGGCGTCGATGTGCGGCGCGATCCGCTGGCGATGCAGCGCCTCAAGGAAGCTGCCGAGAAGGCCAAGATCGAGCTGTCCTCGAGCCAGCAGACCGATGTGAACCTGCCGTACATCACGGCCGATGCCAGCGGTCCGAAGCACCTGAACGTCAAGCTCACGCGTGCCAAGCTCGAGTCGCTGGTCGAGGATCTGATACAGAAGACGATCGGGCCCTGCCGTGTCGCGCTCAAGGATGCAGGCCTCGAGCCCAAGGACATCGCCGAAGTCATCCTGGTCGGTGGGCAGACCCGCATGCCACTGGCGCAGAAGTACGTGCGCGATTTCTTCGGCAAGGAGCCGCGCAAGGACGTCAATCCCGATGAGGCTGTGGCCGTGGGCGCCGCGGTACAGGCGGGCGTGCTGTCCGGTGAGGTCAAGGATGTGCTGCTGCTCGATGTGACCCCGCTGTCGCTGGGTATCGAGACCCTCGGCGGAATCATGACCAAGCTGATCGAGAAGAACACGACCATCCCGACCAAGGCCGCCAATACCTTCTCGACCGCCGATGATAATCAGACGGCCGTGACGATTCACGTGCTGCAGGGCGAACGCGATCGTGCCCAGGACAACAAGTCGCTGGGCAAGTTCGACTTAAGCGATATCCCACCGGCGCCGCGCGGCATGCCGCAGGTGGAAGTCACCTTCGACATCGACGCCAACGGCATCCTCAACGTGTCGGCCAAGGACAAGGCGACCGGTAAGGAGCAGCGCATCATCATCCGGGCCTCGAGCGGCCTCAATGACGATGAGATCAAGCGCATGGTGAAGGATGCGGAATCGCATGCGGCCGAGGATCGGAAGTTCCGCGAGCTCGTCGAGACGCGCAATCGTGCCGATGCGCTCGTGCACCAGGTCGAGAAGGCGCTCAAGGATCTTGGCGACAAGGTCACGGGTGATGAACGCGCCAAGGCCGAGTCGGCGCTGGGCGACCTGCGCTCGGTGCTCAAATCGGATGACAAGGATTCCATCGAGAAGAAGACCGAGGCCCTGGCACACGCCTCCGCCGCGATCGCTCAGCGCGCCTATGCAGGCGGCCAGGGTGCGGCGGCGGATGGTGGGGCCGGTGGCGGCGCCGGTCCTGGCGAAGGCTCCAGCGGTTCCGGTGCGCAGGGTGCTCCCGGCGGCAGCGCCGGTGCGGGTGCCAAGGCTGAAGAGAATGTGGTGGATGCGGAGTTTGAGGAAGTGCGCGACAAGGGACGTCGGGCCTCGTAAGGGCCGCTACGTACTAAATAAGCTCCGGAGCAGCTGATGGCCGCCGGGCGCCGCGAGGCGCCCAGCGGCTGTCGCGCATCCGGAACCGGGACAACGGACAGGGTGCATGGCGAAACGCGATTACTACAAGGTCCTG
>Ga0302320_10003121_pt1 | contig 38608 bp, 31 predicted proteins | sample Bog_T0_3_FD_202130 | JGI IMG/M metagenome (GOLD analysis project Ga0302320, IMG submission 202130) | Peat permafrost microbial communities from Stordalen Mire near Abisko, Sweden - Bog_T0_3 | ecosystem: Environmental > Terrestrial > Soil > Wetlands > Peat | place: Sweden: Abisko, Stordalen Mire... | reverse complement strand
GGGATCCGGCCCCGGCGCAGCGCCTCGACGGCGACGGCAAGCTCGACCAGGCCGCAGCTGCCCAGGGTGTGGCCGAGGCTGCCCTTCCATGAAACGAGGGGGGAACCCGGAAACAGCCGCTCCACGGCCCGGGCCTCGAGGCGGCCAGCCTCGAGGGTGCCCGTGCCGTGCCCCTTGACCCAGAGGCGGCGCCCCGAGGATGCGGCCGCGACCGGCGCAAGGCATTCCTCGAAGCCCGCGCCGTCGGGGCTGTTGGACGTGGCGTGATGCATCTCGTTGTGGAGAACCTGGGCGGCGATCGTGAGGCCGGCGCCCCCGGCCTCGAGGACCGCGAAGGCCGCGCCGTCGCCGAGGCCGATCGAACCGGCGTGGCGGCCCGCGGCGTAGGGCGAGGGCATCTCGGAGTTCAGGATCTTCAGGGCATGGAATCCCCCGGAAACAAAGGGGCTGATGAAGTCGAAGCTGAAGACCAGCGCCCGGTCCGCCAGCCCTCCGTCCAGGGACTGGGAGGCCAGCAGGAGGCCGACATGGGCTGACACGCAGGCGTGCGAGACCAGGGCAACGTTCGTCCCCCAGCCGAGCAACCTGCGCACGGACTCGACGGTCGAAAACGGGGTGCCGAAGGCGAGGTGGCGCTCGTCGCCGCTCCGGCTGAATTCGTAGAGGCTGCCGACGCCAAAATTGCTGCTCGTGACAATGACCGGGTGGCGCGCCGTTCCCCAGGGCCCAGCCGGAATCTCCGCGGCCAGCGCGAGGAGGCTGGGCACCCAGCGGGGAGGCGCGGTCTCGGCCTGAAAGCGGCCGGAAATCGGGGCCAGAGGCACCTGGTCGCCGCCGTCCGGCCCCAGGACGGGAAAGTGGCTGAGGGCGCGCCGGCCCGAGAGCAGGGCATCGCAGGTCTCGCGGGCATCCCCCAGGGCAGTCCGGCAACCGGACGCCGTCAGGCAGACGCCCGGGGATTCAACCTGCGACTTCACGGGGATGGCCTGTCGCCCTGTGCCCTCGTTTGGATGAAGGCGGCCAGGCAGGCTATGCTCGCCAGCGACCCGTGGGCCTCCTCGCTGTTTGCAATCTTGATCCCGAATTGCTTCTCGATCGCGACGACGAGCTCGAGCGCGTCGATGGAATCGAGCCCGAGGCGGGAGGAGCCCAGAAGCGGCTCGTCGTCCGGGATGTCCTCGGGGCGAACTCCGGTCAGCCTGAGCGTGTCGACGATCAGGTGCTTCAGGCGGATGGGGAGCCTGTCGTTTTCGTAGTACACCGCGATTAGCTTTTGAACGACTCCCGCGTGGCTCTTGACCGTGTTCGAGTACAGGCGGCTCTCCGCACTCTTGAGGGCCTGGCCTCGCGTGCGGTGTCCAGCAGCAGCGAATCAGACCTTGCGCGCTCTCCTCCGACGATGGCCAGGTCAAAGTCAGGCTGCTGCTTCAGTGCCGGCGGCATGCCGCAACCATTGTCCCGGGCGGAAAAATGGCCAGTATGAAAGCCACCTATGGCTTAGGTGAAGTCCCCATATGCCTATCCATTGACTGGGTTGACTTCGCGCAGATGTGGGACTCCGTTGCCCGAGCCGACTTTGTTCTGTCGAACTGGATGTCATGAAAACAATCAAACTGGCGCTCCTTTCCGGGCTGGTCTTGCTTGGCAACATGGCCTTGGCGGACCAGTTATCGACCCGGTCAATCGCGTCCCAGGAGGCAATTCTGGCCGCGGTCGCGCTTCCCAGTTTTCCCCTGGCGGTGCCGTCGGATGGCAGCTACGCGAGCGTCGAGAACCTGAGCGCCGTGGTCAAGATGGCACCTTTTCGGATCGAGTGGGGGAGCTATCCGAGGTATTCCGAGGTTTCCGCCGCATTCCTGGAGCCCGGGCTCCTTGAGCCCTGCGCGCTGGTCAAGGTGGACGTGGACGCCAAGCGGCGCTGGGATTTCTTCCTGGCTCCCGTGGCGCTGTACAACCGGGCTGCCGGGTTTGCGGTTTCCAAAATGTCCTGGTGAGCGCCGGTTGGCTTTAGGCTTTCAGCGTGGCCCGGCGCCCCTATACCCTCGGGGACATGAGCTCCGCGTGGAAGACGGCCAAGAGGTATTCGGATATTCTCTACCAGAAGAGGCCGGGGGTTGCGAAGATCACGATCAACCGGCCCGAGAAGCGCAATGCCTTCACGCCCGAGACGGTGGCCCAGATGCTGGACGCATTCGCGGACGCCCGCGAGGACCAGCGGATCGGCGTCATCCTGCTGACGGGAGCCGGGCCGCATACGGATGGAAAATATGCGTTTTGCTCTGGGGGAGACCAGGCGGTGAGGGGGCATGCTGGGTACGTCGGCAAGGACGGCGTCCCGCGGCTGAACGTCCTGGACTTGCAGAAGGTCATCAGGTCGATCCCCAAGGTCGTGATAGCACTCGTGGCGGGCTATGCGATTGGCGGCGGCCACGTATTGCATCTGGTATGCGACCTGACGATCGCCGCCGACAATGCCGTGTTTGGGCAGGTGGGCCCCAGGATGGGCAGTTTTGACGGGGGATTTGGGTCGAGCTATCTGGCGCGGATCGTCGGCCAGAAGAAGGCGCGGGAGATTTGGTTCTTGTGCAGGAAGTATGACGCCGGGCAGGCGCTGGAAATGGGGCTCGTGAACGCGGTTGTTCCCGTCGCCAGGTTGGAGGACGAGGGAATCAAGTGGGCGAAAGAGATCCTGGGGCACAGCCCGCTGGCAATTCGTTGCCTGAAGAGCGCGTTCAACGCGGAGCTGGACGGCCAGGCGGGAATCCAGGAGCTGGCCGGGAATTCGACGCTGTTGTACTACATGACCGGGGAGGCGAAGGAGTACCACCGGGCGCAGAGGGAGAAGAGGAAGCCGAAGACGGGGAAGAATCGGTGGTTGCCGTAAGAGTCCTGATCAGTTGACGCGGAGGGTGGACTTGAGGACGTCGACGGAGGACTTGCCGACCAGGATCTCGAAGTCGCCGGGCTGGACGCGGCGCTTCATCTGGAGGTCGAAGGCCTCGAGCTTGTCGGGCGTCAGCGCGAACGTGACCGTGCGGGTTTCGCCGGGCTCAAGGGTGATCCGCTTGAAGTCCTTCAGCTCCTCGACCGGTCGTGTCGGAAGGCTTACGACGGCGTGGATGTAGAGCTGGACGACCTCATCGGCCTTCACGGCCCCGGTGTTCTTCACGTCCACCGAGACCTTGGCGGTGTCGGAGGTCGAAATCATCGCGGGCGCGACCCGCAGGTTGGAGTAGTCAAAGGTGGAGTAGCTCAGGCCGTACCCAAAGGGATACAGCGGAGAATTGTCGCTGAGGACATACTCGCGAAAGAGCGAGGGCTTGTGGTCATAGTAGTCCGGGAGCTGGCCCACGGAGCGGGGGAAGGTCACGGTGAGTTTTCCGCTCGGGCTCACCTTGCCGAACAGGACGTCGGCCACGGCGTCGCCCGTTTCCTCGCCGAGGTACCAGCCTTCGATGATCGCGGGGGCGTGGGCCTGCAGGGAATTGATTGCAAGCGGGCCGCCGTTGATCAGGAGGACGGCCACCGGTTTTCCGGTGGCAAGGATTGCGCGCGCCAGTTCCTCCTGGCGGCCGACGAGGTCGAGCGTGTCGCGGTCCCCCAGATGCGCGTCCGCCCACGCCTCGCGCCGGAGAAGTTCATTTTCGCCGAGTACGAGCACGATGGCGTCGGCCTTGACCGCGACGGCGACCGCCTCGTCCATCAAACGGGAATCGTCGGCCGAGTCATTCAGGACGGGGTTCACCTCCGCCATCCACCCGGACTCGTGGTTGGCGGTGAGCTTGCAACCCTCCGCGTAGGTTACCTTGAACGAGGAGCCCGCAAACGCCCGGATTCCGTCGAGCACGCTGACGCCCTCCATCGGAACGGCGGAGTATCCACCCAGGTGCACCTCGGCGGCATTCGGGCCGATGACAGCAAGGGTCTTGATCTTGGCCGGATTGAAGGGAAGCACATGGCCCTCGTTCTTCAGGAGAATCATCGCTTCGTCGGCGGCGCGCCGGGCAAGCGCCCGGTGCTCGTCGGTGTTGGTGACCTTCGCGGAAAGGTCGGGGTCGACATAGGGATGGTCGAACATCCCGCACAGGAACTTTATTCTCAGGACATCGCCCGCCGCCCGGTCGATCGCCGCCATGGATACCTTCGAGGCGCGCTCCTCCTCGGCGAGGGTCGAAAAACAGCGGCCTTTCCCGCCCAGGTCGTAGTCCACGCCGGCCTCAAGCGACAGTACGCCGGCCTCAGCGGGGCCGGCGGCGGCCAGGTGGTTCTGGTAGACAACGTCGATTCCGCCCCCATCGCTCATCACAAGGCCGTTGAAGCCCCATTCGTCCCTGAGGATCTCGGTCAGCAGCTTGTGGTTCACGTGGTTGGGGACGCCGTCCCACTCGTTGTAGGAGGCCATCAGGGAGTGGGCGTGGGCGACCTTTACCGCCATCTCGAAGGGATAGAGGTGGTTGGTGCGGAATTCCCTTTCGGAGTAGTTCACCGGGGCGATGTTCCGGCCCCCCTCCGGTTGGCCGTGCCCGGCGAAGTGCTTCAGGGTGACCGCCACATGCTCCTGATCGACGGTCGGACCGCGGCCCTGAAGGCCAAAGATGGCGGCCATGCCGATCCGCGAGACAAGGTAGGGATCCTCGCTGTAGCATTCCTCGAAGCGTCCCCACCGGGGATCGCGCGCCAGGTCCAGGACCGGGCTTAGGACCTGCCGGACGCCCCGGGCGCTGGCCTCCCGGCCGGCCACCGTGAAGACCTGCTCCACCAGGGCCGGATCCCAGGTGCTCCCGAGGGCGATCGCCTGCGGAAAGCTCGTGGCGCCGACCGACATGAAGCCATGCAGGGCCTCGGCGAAGACAAACACGGGGATGCCGAAACGGGTTTTCTCGATCATGTACTTCTGGATCGAGTCGTTGCGCTGCACCGTCCTCCTGGGATTGTGCATCAGGCGGTCGCCTCCGCCGTACACGGAGCCCGCCCCGTTGGCGAGGAGGGGGGCGTCCTTGCCGCCGATAAAATTGTCCTGGGCGTCCCAGTCGCTCGGATCCATGCCGCGAAATCCCTGGAGCTGGGCGACCTTCTCCTCGAGCGTCATCCTGCCGAGCAGGTCCTGGACCCGGGCCTCGATGGGTTGGGCGGGGTCCCTGTAGGGGAGGGGTGCCGGGGTCTGGGCGGCGAGGGGGGCGGCAAGCAGGAGAGTATAGTACCAATAGGACTTATAGGACATATGGGGTAAAGGGGTTTGAAACTGCAGCGCTGGAGCGCCGGGACCAGGGACCGATAGGTCCAATAAGTCCTCTTGGTCCTATTCTGAGTCCGTCCGGTCGATGAAGTCGGCCAAATTCTTCTTCAACTCGGCCAGCGAGGCCTCGTGAAGGTACATCATGTGTCCGGCCTCGTAGTACTTCAACTCGACATGACTCTGGAGCTTGGGAGGCAGCCCGAGGTGGCTCACGGCGAACTCGGTCGCGCAGAAGGGGGTGGCGAGGTCGTACAGGCCATTCTCGACCTGCACGCGGAGATGGGGGTTGTTGTTGAGCGCGGCGGTAAGCTCCGGCTCCACGTTCACGACAAAGGAGTCGAGGCCCTGGGAGTCCGGCTCCACCCGGCGCCAGTCCCAGCTGTTGAGGGCGTCCTCGTTTTCCACGCCGTACTCCCTGTCGCCCCCGAACTTCAGGTCGTCGCGGACGTAGCCGTTGAAGGCGGCGGTGAAGGCGCCATCGATCGCGGGCTCCTGCGGGTCGTAGCTTGCGTACTCGGCGAGCAGGTCCAGGGAGTAGCCGGTGAACCTGGTGTCGAGGCGGCTCGTGATCTCGCCGCGCGCGCGCTGGAGTTCCTGCATGAATTGGAAGAGGTTCACGCGAAGGTTGGCTTTCTCGACGTACTCCGCGTCGAGGCCGGTGAAGGCGGCGAGCCGGCGGGCCATTGCGGCCTTGTCCGCGGGGGAAATGCCCGAACCCTGCGCCAGGGCGGCCTCGTAGTCTCCGGCCGCGAAGCGCCTCGCGTTGGCGAGGAAGGCTTTCAGATCGGCGGGACGATCCTTCAGGACCTTGTGGTACCAGGCCGTGGCCGCGTAGCTGGGCAGGTAAAACACATAGCTGCGGTCGTCGCCCGGGGCGAACTCAAGCGAGCTCTGGTCGAGGACGCATGAAATCAGGACAACGCCGTTAAAATCCATCCCCTTCTTGTCCTGCAGAAAATTCACCAGGGCGGCGGAGCGAAACGTCCCATAGCTCTCGCCGAGGAGATACTTCGGCGAGTTCCAGCGGTGGTTGCGGTTCACGTAGGCCAAAATGAACTGGCCCAGGGCATGGACGTCCTGCTGCACGCCCCAGAAGTCCTTGTCCTTGGCCTTCCCTACGGCGCGGCTGAATCCCGTTCCGACCGGGTCAATGAACACCAGGTCGGTCTTGTCGAGCGCCGTGTAGGCGTTGTCGACCAGCCGGTAGGGCGCCGGCGGATTGGACTGGGCGTCCTCCGTCACGACGCGCTTCGGCCCAAACGCACCCAGGTGCAGCCAGATCGAGGAGGACCCCGGGCCGCCGTTGTAGGCAAACGTGACCGGCCGGCCCGGCCCGGCGTCGACCTTCGTGTAGGCGACAAAGAAGACGCTGGCCGTCGGCTCCTCCTTGTCATCCTTCAGCAGCAGGGTCCCGGCCGTGGCCGTGTAGCGGATCGTCTGGCCGCCGACCAGGATCGTGTGCTGGGTGGCCGAGGACTCCTCCTTGGGAGGAGCCTTGGCCGCCGACTCGGGCTTGTCCTCCGGGTCCTTCGCGGGGTCGTCGGCTGCCCTGGCGCAGATTGCGGCAAGCGCAAAGGCCAGGACGGCGCGACCCGCGCGAGGGAGTCGGGGAGCGGACATTGCGCCAGGGGTTACTTTTTGGCCAGAGAGGCGCGCAGGCCCTCGAGCTGGTTGGCCGACCCGAGCATGACATTCTTGTGGGCGATGAACTTTGCGTACTCGTCCATGAAGATCTTCCCGGGCGGGCGGAAATCGAATTCACCGGGCTTGTCGCGGAAGAACTCGCGGTGGACGCGGGTCCATACGAGGCGGCCGTCCGTGTCGATGTTGATCTTGGTGACGCCCAGCTTTGCCGCGGGCAGGTATTCGTTCTCGTCGACGCCGACCGCCGTGCCGAGCTTGCCGCCCGCCGCGTTGATCCGCCGGACCTCCTCCTGGGGGACGCTGGACGAACCGTGCATGACCAGGGGGTAGCCGGGCATGAGCGCCTCGATCTTGCGCAGCACCTCGAAGTGGAGGGACTGGCGGCCCTTGAACTTGTAGGCGCCGTGGCTCGTGCCGATGGCGGCGGCGAGGCAGTCGCACCCGGTCTGCTGGACGAAGTCCTTGGCCTCGTTCGGGTCCGTGAGGCAGGCATTGCCCTCCTCAACCTTGATGTCCTCCTCGACACCGCCGAGCATCCCGAGCTCGGCCTCCACCGAAATGCCCTTGGCATGCGCGGCGACGACGACCCTCCTGGAAATCTCGACATTCTTGGCGAAAGGCTCGTGGGAGGCGTCGATCATGACCGAGCTGTAGAAGCCGGAATTGATGCAGTCGTAGCAGGCCTCCTCGTCGCCGTGGTCCAGGTGGACCGCGAAGATCGCCTCCGGGAATATCACCTCGGCGCTCCGGATTATGGCCTCAAGCATCCGCTTGTCGGTGTATTTACGCGCGCCTTTCGATATCTGTATGATGAACGGCGCCTGGGACTGGATACAGCCCCGGAACAGACCGATGGTCTGTTCCGCGTTGTTTATGTTGTAGGCGCCGACGGCGTACTTGCCGTAGGCGTGCTTGAAGAGCTGGGCGGTTGTTACGATCATGGGAGTATTACGCTACCCCTCCCGCGATATGCGGAAGTAGCTAAAGGGAATCGATTTCCCGGCCCGAAGTCGAATTGGAAATCAACCCTGCCTCATCCCCCGGGGGGAGGCGGGGGCGGCCCGGCTTGGCGCATCGCCTGTTGAATCTGGCGCTGCGTCTGCTGCTGGATCTGAAGCTGCTGGAGAGCCTGCAGTTGCGGGCCGGAAAGGATTCCGGAAGATTGGGTGATGGCTTCCTGGCCGATCTGGGCCGCCTGGTTGCCTCCTCCAAACAGGGCGCCTATCGCTCCCGCCCCGGTTCCTGCCGTGCCGTTTCCGCCCCGCTGGACAGCCGTGTTCGCAAGGAGCTGAATCATCTGGCTTGCCTGGTCGTCGGAGAGGGGGGTGCTGGTATAGCTAAGTGCTTGCTGGAGCTGGGTCACGGTGTTTCGGTCGGGAAGGGTCTGCACGTACTGCTGGTACTGCGAAAAACCTGCGTCGCCCAGCGCCGACTGGATCTGGGCATCGACGGCCGCCTGTGCATCGGAAATGGCCTGGTTGAACGCCACGGGATCGCCCCTCGGGTTAATGCCCTGCTCTCGCGCGGCCGCCATGGCATCCATGAGCGCCTGCTGCTTTTGAACGAGGAGGTTCTTGAATTGGTCGAGTTGCTGGGGAGAAAGGTTGAGGCTCTTGAATAAGGCCGCGTAATGGGCATCGAGCTGACCCTTCTGCTGTATCGCCATGAGTTTCTGGATCTTGGGGTCGTTCATCATCGTCATGAACCCGCCCCGCCTGCCCGCCCAGCGGTTCTGTTCGTCGGGCCGGGTTTCGGCGTCCTCGCGCTGGTCGGGGCCACCTCGGCCACGGGCCGCGACCAACTGGTCCTCCAGGTCCCGCACGCGCTTCTGGGCGTCGGCCAGGCGCTTCTGCATGTCTGCCCGCTCGGCCGGGTCGAGCAGCTCGGCCCGAAGCCTGGCCAGGTCCTGGTACTCGATCCAGGCGAGGCCGGAAGCGGCCAGGGTCGTCAGGGCCAGGAGCAGTAGAAGGTAGTTTCTTGCGGACTTCATCATGTGTGGTGGAGTGACGCGAGGGCCGCGGGAAGGTTACGCCGCGGGTGGCTCGGCGCCTCCCGGGGCGGGGGCCGCCTTTTTCTTCCGCCCGAATCGGCCCTTGGCCGGGGCGTTCGGATCCTTGGGCGCCCGCGGGGCGAATTCAAAGCCCGTTGTCCCATCGGGCTTGATCACGAGAAACGCGCTGAACGGCCGGCGCGTGCGCTGGCTCCAGAACTTGTCCAGGAGGTCGGTCTTCCCGGTCTCAAGCATCTTGAGGAACTGTTCGCGGGGAATGTCGCGGGCGAGGATGCGCCGGGAGCAGCGGGACAGGATCTTGTCCTCGCCGTTCTCGACCTTTCGGACGACGTAGCTTTGGGGCGTCTCGTACACTTCGGCCCCGGGTCCGAAGCGCGCCTCGGGAGCCGCGGCCACCGGCTGGAGTCCCGTGAAGTCGATCTTGATCGCCCCATTCGCGTCGCGCTGGCCGTCGAAGACAAACTCCGCCTTCTTCGTCTCCGGGTTGTAGCGCAGGACGGCGCTGAACGGCCGGCCCGCCTTGGATCGAAACCCGTCGAGCGGGCCGATCTGCCCCTTGGCGAGAAGGTCGCGAATCTCGGTCTCTTCCATCTTCCTGTTGGCGATGACCTTGTAGATCATCAATTCCCCGTCCTGCGACTTGTAGCCGCGGAGGGTCTCGCGGAGCGGCTTTCCGTCGGTCGGCGACGGGATCTCGGTGACGCGGGCCACGGAGTCGTCCTCCTCGAACTTCTTCACGCGCTCGATGATGCCCCGGGTCTGGTCCGCGATCTCCTTCATGAACTCGGCCCGCGTGAAGTCCCCGTGCTCCATCTGGCGAAGCTTGAACTCCCATTCCCCGGTCATCGCAGGGCTGGTCAGCGCGTCGGCGCGGACGGCCCCGAGAAACTGAATCAGCTGCTCCGCCTTGGCTGTCGGGATCAGCTCGCGCTGGGCGCGCTCGATGTACTTCTGGTTGATCAGTCCATCGATCGTGTCCGCGCGCGTGGCCGGAGTGCCGAGGCCCCGCTCCTTCATCGCCTCGGCGAGTTCCTCGTCGTCGACCAGTTTTCCGGCACCCTCCATCGCCGAGAGGAGCGTGGCCTCGGTGTAGCGGGGGGGAGGTTTCGTGGTTTCGCTGTGAAGCTCCGCCGCCGAGGTGACCGCGCGCGCCGGGCTTCCGTCTTCCGGAGTGAGAGCGGGAAGGGCCTTGGAGCCGTCCTGGCCGTCCTCGATCGTCGCCTTGCCGTAGACCGCCAGCCAGCCGGGGACGGTCAGTACCTTCCCCTCCGTCTTGAATTCATGGCCCGCCACAACGCTCAGGCGGGTCGTGACGTCGAATTCTGCGGACGGATGGAACGCGGCGACGAACCGGCGCGCGATCATGTCGTACACCTTGGCCTCGTACTCATCGAGGCTCTTCGCCTCCAGGGCCGTGGGGATGATGGCAAAGTGATCGGAAATCTTGGCGTTGTTGAAGATGCGCTTGTTCGGCCGTAGCCATCCCTCGGCGAGCACCTTCTTCGCGTGGGGGGCCAGGTCTCCCGTGAGGTTCTCCAGGGTCTCCTTGCAGGTCGGGATGTAATCCTCGGGCAGGGCCCGCGAATCGGTCCGCGGGTAGGTGATCATCTTGTGGCGCTCGTAGAGTGCCTGCGCGATCTGCAGTGTGCGGCGGGCCGAAAGTCCGAATCGGTTGTTGGCCTCCCTCTGGAGGGTGGTCAGGTCGTAGAGGCGCGGGGCCGCCTGCGTGCTCGCCTTCCTTTCCTCGGACACCAGGGCCATGGGCCGGCCCTGGCATGCCGCGAGAACGGCGTCGGCCAGCGCCTTGTCCCAGATGCGGTCGACGCGGTCGTAGTCGTCGTTCTCCGCCTTGGTGAAATTCGGCCGCTGGTAGATTCCCTCGTAGGCGCCCGCGGCGATGTCGAACGTGGCCGTGACCTGCCAGAACGGGCGCGGCTTGAAGCTTCGGATCTCCAGCTCCCGGGCGTAGACAATCGCGAGGGTAGGGGTCTGCACGCGGCCGACCGAGGCGACGTTGCCCGCGCGCGAGCCGAACATGCGCTTGGTGAGCGCGCGGGTCCCGTTGATGCCGATCAGCCAGTCGCTCTCGCTCCGGCAGCGGGCGGCGTCCGCAAGGCCCGCCATCTGCTTTCCGTCGCGGAGGCTCTCGAAGGCGGTCCGGATGCCGCCCGGGGTCATCGTCTGCATCCAGGCCCGGCTGGTCGGCAGCTTGCACTTGGTCAGCTGGACCAGGTACGTGAAGATCAGCTCGCCCTCGCGGCCCGCATCGCAGGCGTTGATCACGCGGTCGATGTCCTTCCGCCCGAGAAGCTTCTTCAGGGCGTCGAACCGGGCCTTCGAGGCCTCGACCGGCTTCAGCCCGAATTTCTCGGGAATGATCGGCAGCACCTCGAGGCGCCAGAACCCGTAGAGTTTCTTGTCGATGTCCTCGGGCATCTCCAACTCAACCACGTGGCCAAGGGCGAAGGAAATGACATAGGCGTCATTCTCGTAGTGCTCGCCTTTCTTGGGAATTTTGCCAAGGGCGCGCGCGAGATCCGCCGCCACGGAGGGCTTTTCGGCAATGATCAGGGACTTCATCGGAACGGGAGCGGTTAGGCGTCGCGGCCGCGAAGTGCAAGGAATAGTTTTGGATTTTCCTGCGGGGGGCGGGGAAAATCAGGGAAGCATGCGCCACATTCCGTGAAGGACCAGGGGCAGGTTCGCCACGGCCATCGTGGACCAGAACCGCCGGTCCTTCACGGCGAGGAGGTTGAACGCAAAGGTCATCGGCAGCTCCACCCGGGCCGCCGCCCAGTAGCCCTTCCAGACGGATCCCCCGAGGAACCAGAAGAACACCGCGAAGCCGACGCCCGCCCTCCACCAGGGATCCGACCAGCGCGGCCGCGCGAGGAGGCCGACCGACTGCCAGGCGAGGCTCAATCCCCCGAGGAGGCCGAACACCCAGCGCGTGTCGAGATCCCCGCTCGCGATGTGCCCGGCGCAGGTCCAGCAGCTGCGGACAAAGCCCACGGCCGGCCAGTCGAGGTTGCCCTTGAGCAGGGCCCCCCGGCCCGGGACATTCGCATGGATCCAGGCCGCCCACGCGAGGAGCGGCAGCGCCGCGAGGGCCACGCGCAGGCATCCTTGGAGCGGTCTATGGCGGCCGGGCTCGAACAGAACCAGGCCGCCCAGGAGCGAGGTTTCCCGGGCAAGGCCGGCGAGTGCAACCGCAGCGACCGCCGGCCCCGGCCTCCCGGAACGGATACGGGCTGCCGCCAGCGCGAGAAACAGGACGGGCGCCAGGTCGACCAGCCCCATCCGGATGGAATCGAGGGAGCCGAGCGACAACATGCAGCAGCACCAGACCAACGCGGCCCTCCTCCTCGGCGCCGAGGCGAGCTCGCGCCACAGGAGCCAGCCGAGGGCGAGCCAGACGACAACATTCTGCAGCGCGAACACGTCCAGGATCAGCGCAGCGCGGCCGCCGCCGAGCACGTGCGCCGTCCACGAAAGGAGGATCCGCCGGGCGCGGTAGGGCGCGCTGTCCAGGGCCGCGGCAACCGCCGGGTCCCTCGGGTCCGGGCTGACCGCGAGCTGAGAGTAGAATTGCCCGTCGTAGCCGATCCCGGGAACGGTCGCGACCGGGACGGTGGCCAGCGCGGGGATCCGCGGGAGAGCGGACGATTCGCCGAAGCGAAGGAGGCTGGTGAAACCGGTCCGGGCGTCCCATCGGACGGCCACCATTCCCAGCATGAACGCGACCGCCGCCGCGACTAGCCAGGCCGGCCGCATTCAGGCGGCCGCCACCTTGGGCGTCTCCGACAGGGACAGGTCCAGGGCCTTGAGAAGCTCGGCGATCGTCTCGTCGGTCTCATCACCCATGTTCGACAGGCGGAAGGTCTTTCCCTTCAGCTTCCCGTACCCGCCGTCGATGACGATCGAGTGCTTCGACTTCATGGTCTTGGCCAGGACTGCGATGTCGTAACCCGGGGTGTTGGCGAAGCAGTTGAGCGTCACCGATCCAAAGCCGTCCGCGGGGAAAAGCTTGAAGCCCTTCGCAAGGCCCCAGTCCCGGACCCTCCGGTTGAGCCTGGCGTGGCGCACGTATCGGGCCTCGATTCCCTCGGCCGCGATGTCCTCCAGCTTGGACTTCAACGCGAAGATATGGGGAATCGACGGCGTGCTCGGCGTCATCCCGGCCTCGTGGTTCTTCTGGAACTCAAGGAAATCGAAATAATAGCCGCGCCCGCTCACCTGGGCGGCCCGGTCCAGGGCGCGCTTGGAGACCGACAGCAGCGAAAGTCCCGGGGGGAGGGCGAGTGCCTTCTGCGACCCGGTGATCATGACATCGATGCCGAGTTCGTCCTTCCTGATCGCCATGGCGCTGAATGAGCTGACCGTGTCGACGATCGAGATGACGTCCGGAAACTCGCGCACCACGGCCATGACGGCCGCAAGGTCGCTCATGCACCCGCAGGAAGTCTCGTTGTGGATGATCGTGATCGAGTCGTAGCCGCCGGTGGAAAGCTCCTTGCGGACGGCCTCGGGGTCCACGGGCCTGCCCCAGTCGAACTTCAGCGCGGTGGCGGCCTTGCCGCACCGGAGGGCGACGTCGTTCCATTTGTCGGAGAACGCCCCGTTCATGCAGTTGAGGACCTTTCCCCGGGTTGCGTTGCGCAGGCTCCCCTCCATGATCCCCCAGGCGCTGCTGGTGGACAGGTACACCGGGTCCCTGGTGTAGAAGAGCGACTGCAGCCCGGGCTGGATCGACTGGTAGAGCGCGACGAAGTCGGAGCTCCGGTGCCCGATCATGCCCTGGGCCATGGCCCTGAGGGTCTTTTCCGAAACGGCGACAGGGCCGGGAATGAAGAGCTTGTTTGGCATGGGGGAAGGGATGGGACCGAGGATACAGGACAGTTCAGGCTAGGACCGGCGTCAATTCGGTAAAAGTGTTGGTTCGCCTTCGCAGTTCGGCGGTCTTACTTTCGCAATCGCATGCCCCTATCCTGGCTGAAGAAGAAGTTTCAGGCCTTTGAGCTCTACACGATCGACGTGGTACTCGGGAGGAGGGCGGACACCGGCGCCGCGTTCTATGGGGGGATTCTCCAGGTGCTCTCGCTCCTATGGAGCGGCGCCGTCCAGGTCCGGCTCTGGATGTACCGGCACAGGATCTTGCGCGACCAGCCCCTCGGGTGCCTGGTGGTCGTCGTGGGCAACCTGACCGTGGGGGGCACGGGCAAGACCCCCGTCGTCGAGAAGTTTGCGCGCGCGCTGCGGGACCGGGGGAGGAAGGTCGCGATCCTGAGCCGCGGGTACAAGAGCAAGGCGGCCCCGTTCTGGAAGAAGTGGTGGTTCTGGCTCACCCACACGCAGGAGCCGCCGCCGCGCATTGTCAGCGACGGGGAGCGCGTCCTGCTCGACAGCGAGGAGGCCGGCGACGAGCCGTACATGCTTGCGCGGAACCTGCCGGGGGTCGTTGTTCTCGTCGACAAGAACCGGGTCAAGGCCGGCGCCTACGCGATCAAGCGGTTTGGCTGCGACACCCTCGTCCTCGACGACGGTTTCCAGTACCTGCCGCTCAAGGGGAGCCTGAACCTGCTTCTCGTCGACAAGACGAGCCCGTTCGGGAACGGGCACCTGCTTCCCCGAGGGATCCTGCGCGAGCCGATTAAGCACGTGCGCCGGGCAAGCTACGTCTTCCTCACCAAGTCCAACGGGCAGCGGGACCCCGACTTGGAGGCCGTGATCGCCCGCCACAACCCGGACGCGGACATCGTCGAGTGCGCGCACCGTCCCCAGTACCTGCAGCGCGTGGGCGCCGGGGCGGACGCCCGCCAGCCGCTCGGCTGGCTCAAGGGGAGGAGGATCGCGGCCTTCAGCGGGATTGCGACCCCCGAGAGCTTCGAGAAGTTCCTGCGCGACCTGGGCGCGCTGCTCATGGTCCGGGAGCGCTTCCTCGACCACTACCGGTACGAGGCGGACGACCTCGCGGCGCTCCTGGCCCAGGCCGAGCGCGAGGGGGCCGAGTGCCTGGTGACCACGGAGAAGGACGCGGTCCGGCTTCCGCCCTCGCCGCCGGGTTCCCTGCCTGTCTACTACCTCAGGCTGGAGATCGACATCATCCGGGGCGCGGCGGACTTTGACGAGGCTGTGGGGAGAATCTGCTTCCCGCCCTCGGGAATTCGGGCTTTAAGACCATCATGATCATCGACCCAAGGTTTTCGAAACTTGCCCAGGGGCTCACAGGCTTCTCCACGTCCCTCAAGAAGGGGGAACGCGTGCTTATCGACGCATTCGACGTGCCCGACGCGATGGTGATCGCCCTGGTCCGGGCGGCGCGCGAGCGCGGCGCCCTGCCGTACGTGCAGATCAACCACGCGCGCATCAGCCGGGAGCTCGCGCGCGGGGCCGAGGAGTCCCAGTACGCCACGCTCGCCGCGGTCGAGCTCGAGCGCATGCGCAGGATGGACGCGTACATCGCCCTCCGGGGGGCGGACAACATCTTCGAGTCGTCCGACGTGGCCGGGGACAAGGTCCGCCTCATCAGCCGGCTGTTCAAGCCGGTCCAGGACGACCGGGTGAACCGGACCAAATGGGTCGTGCTCCGCTGGCCGACGACGGCCATGGCCCAGGAGGCCCGGATGAGCACCGAGGCGTTCGAGGACTTTTACTTCAAGGTCTGCACCCTCGACTACAGCCTGATGAGGCCCGGTATGAAGGCCCTGAGCGACCTGATGCGGCGCACCGACCGCGTGCGGATCACCGGCCCGGGCACCGACCTGCGCTTCTCCATCCTGGGCATCGGGGCGGAGGAGTGCGGAGGCCTGCGGAACATCCCGGACGGGGAGGTCTACTCGTGCCCGCAGAAGGAGTCCGTCGAGGGGGTGGTCCAGTACAACACGAGGAACGTCTACCTGGGATCGTCCTTCGAGAACATCAGGCTTGTCTTCAAGAGGGGGAGAATCGTCGAGGCCACAAGCAACAACACGAGGCGCCTCAATGAGATCCTCGACAGCGACGAGGGCGCGCGCTACGTGGGCGAGTTCGCAATAGGCTTCAACCCCCATATCCTGCAGCCGATGTGCGACACGCTCTTCGACGAGAAGATTGCGGGGTCCTTCCATTTCACGCCCGGCCAGGCCTACGCCGGCGTCGGGAACGGCAACAGGTCGCAGGTCCACTGGGACCTCGTGTGCATCCAGCGGCCCGAGTTCGGCGGCGGTGAGATCCGGTTTGACGACAGGCTGATCCGCAAGGACGGGCTGTTTGTTCCCAAGGCACTGCAGAAGCTGAATCCGGATCACCTTTTGAAGGGGGAATGAGAGGGATGTCCGTGCCGGCCCCGGGTTCGATCGACGCCTTCGTCCGGGCGCTGCCCAAGACCGAGACCCACCTCCATTTCGAGGGGGCGCTTCCCCTTGAGCTGCTCCGGCGGGTCCGCCCCGGGTACTCGCGCCCGCCTGCGTCCTGGGCCCCGGATTTCAAGTACGAAGACTTCGCCCACTTTGAGCGGGAACTCCTTGGGATGGCGCTGGCGTGGTTCACCTCCCCCGAGCGCTACCACGAGGCCGGCAGGCTGATCTTCGCGGGCCATGTGGCCGCAAACGTGAAATACGTCGAGACGAGCTTTGCGTCGGGGGCCCTCGAGTTTGCCGGGCTCGACGGCCGGGAGGTCCTCGATGCGATCCTGTCGGCAGCCCCGGCGGGCCTCGAGGTGCGGGTCTTCCTGGGGATCCACCACGACGGGGCCGGCCCCCGCATGAAGCCGGTGCTGGAGGCGGCGCTTGGCTGGGCCGACCTCTCGGGAATCGACCTCCACGGCCCCGAGGACCGGCCGCTCGAACCGTGGACAGCCGGGTACTGGGCCGAGGCGCGCCGCGCGGGAAAGTACACGAAGGCGCACGCGGGGGAGTTCATGGGCGCGGGGTTTGTGCGCAGGGTGCTCGACGAGCTTCAGCCGCTTAGGATCGAGCACGGGGTCCGCGCGGCCGAGGATCCGGACTTGGTCGCCGAGATCGCCCGCCGTGGAATCGCCCTGGATGTCTGCCCGATCAGCAACCACAAGCTCATGCCCGGGGTGAGGCTGGATACCCACCCGATTCGCACGCTGTTCGACGCGGGCGTGAGGGTGACGGTGAGCACGGACGATCCCCTTTGCTTTGGAAACACGATCTGCGACGAGTACGCGGCCCTGTCCTCGGCGCGGGGGTTTTCAAGGGCTGAACTGGCCCAGCTCGCGCGCAATGGCTTCGAGGTGGCCCTGCTGGGGCAGGCCGAGAAGGCCCGATGGCTTGGGGAGATCGACCATCTTGAATAGCAGGTCCTACATTGTCCCGGAAGGCAGCCCCCGCACCCGGGCCGACAAGGCGCTTGCCGCTGCGTTTCCCGAGCACAGCCGGGTGGCGCTCCAGCGCGCCTTCAAGGCGGGCCTTGTCCTTCGGGATGGCGCGGCGATCCGCCAGAGCGATGCCGTGGCTGCGGGCGAACAGTTGGAGTTCTCCACGCCCGACCTCAAGCCCGCGGAACTGCGGCCCGTGGAGCTCGATCTCGACGTTCTTTTCGAGGACAGGCATATGCTCGCCGTCAACAAGTCCGCCGGCATGGTCGTGCATCCGGGAGCCGGCACGCGGGAGGACACCCTGGTCCACGCACTCCTTGCGCACTGTCGCGGGGGGTTGAGCGGTGTGGGAGGCGTGGAGCGCCCGGGAATCGTGCACCGGCTCGACCGGGAGACGTCCGGGGTGATCCTCGCGGCGAAGACCGACGCCGCCCACCGGGGCCTCGCAAGCCAGTTCGCATCGCGGTCGCTGACCAAGGAGTACCTTGCGCTGGCCAGCGGGGCGCCCGCCCTCCTTGGGGGAGACATTCGAAAGCCCATCGGCAGGAACACCCGGCAGCGGCACAGGATGTCCGTGCTCGAACCGGGGACAGGCGGCCGCGAGGCCCACACGACTTGGGCGGTCGTCGAGCGGTTCGGCGCGCTCGCTTCCCTCGTCCGGTGCGTCCTGCACACGGGACGCACGCACCAGATCCGCGTCCACCTGAAGTCGATCGGCCATGGCGTGCTGGGCGACAAGGCATACGGCTGGAAGGACGATCCGCGTCTGTCGCTGCAGCCGGCGCGGGTGATGCTGCACGCCGAGCGCCTGGCCTTTGCCCATCCGGTCACGGGAAAGCGCCTGGATCTTCACGCGCCGCTCCCGGAGGACTTTGGGAAAATGGTCGCCGCCCTCAGGAAAGCAGCTCGGCAGCAAGACCCCACCTGAGATTGTACAGGGAGTGGCGGAAGCGCCCGATGCCTGCAAGGGATGCGACCTCGATGAGGGTTGCGAGGGCCGCAGGGAAGACGTCGGCCCTGGCCGGCGGCAGGCCCAGGATCCGCCTCCGGGCGGCCAGGGGCAGCGAGCCGGTCTCCTCGAGCAGGCTGCGCAGCTCCTCGACGGCGATTGCAGGGTCGGTGCGCTCAAACGCGATTCCCGCGCGTTCGGCGCGGATCGCGCGGACGGTCGTGAGGGTCCCACCGGACCCCACGGCGGCCGACCCTCGGGGCAGGCGGAATTGGAACCCGGCGGCCTCGATCGTCGCTCCGACGTGGGCGGCTATGGCGCGCGCCGCCGAGGGGGTGAACGGGCGCGCGGAATCCGCGACGAACTTCTCCGTCAGGCGGACGCAGCCCAGCTGAAGGCTGGCCGCCTGCCGCACGCGACGGCCGCGAAAGGCCAGGCACTCGAGGCTTCCGCCTCCCAGGTCGAAGACATAGAAGTTTCGAAGTCGCGCCAGGGCCGGGTCGCAGGCGAGGCCGCGCCCGATCAGGTTCGCCTCCTCCCCGCCCGAAAGCACCCGGATGGCGTGGCCCGTCGCCTCCCGCACCTTCCGCTTGAAGGCGGCCCCGTTCCGGGCATCGCGGACCGCGCTGGTGGCGACCAGGAGAGTCCTGTCGGGGGAGTGGCGCGCAGCCATTTCAAGCAGGGACCGGATCGCCGCCACCCCCCGGGCCATCCCGGCGGCGCCGAGGCGCGGATCCCGCCGGCTGATCCCGGCGCTGATCCGGGCGTCCAGGGTCTCGGCAAACACCTCCTCGGTCCGGCCGGAAGCGGCCCTCGTCGCCACGAGGACCTTGATCGAGTTGCTGCCGATGTCGATGACGGCAGCCTTGCCGCCCTCCCTCATAGCCTGAAGTCCCCGGGCGCTATCAGCAGCGTGAATTCACCCTTCAAGCTCGCCGAAGCAAGGCGCAGCTGGACCGCGGAGGCCGGCCCCACAAAGAAAGCCTCGTGCAGCTTGGTGACCTCCTTGGCCACGCAGATCACCCGGTCGCCGCCCAGGGTCGCCAGGATCTCGTCGACGGCCCTTGCGATGCGGTGGCAGCTTTCGTACAGCGCCAGCGTGTGGGGAAAGCCGCGATGCGTCTCCAGGAAGGCGATACGGGCGGCGGACTTCGGGGGGAGAAACCCGACGAACAGGAAGCGGTCGGTCGGGAGCCCGCTCGCGCTCAGGACGGCGGCAAGGGCGCTCGGCCCCGGGACCGGGACCACGGGAAGGCCCCTGCGGCGGCAGGCCCTGACCAGGCGAAAGCCCGGGTCGCTCAGGGTGGGCGTCCCGGCGTCGCTCACCAGCGCGACCGACCTGCCGGCCGCGAGGGAGTCGGCGAGGCGCTCCGAGGCCTCGAGCTCATTGTGCTCGTGGTAGGAGGTGAGTTCCCTCCGGAGCCCGAGACGCGAGAGAAGCGCACCCGTCGTCCGGGTGTCCTCGCAGGCAACGAGGTCGACCGAACCCAGGATCGCGCGGGCGCGGTCGGTCAGGTCCGCCAGGTTCCCGATCGGCGTCGCGACGACATACAGGTGGCCGGGCAGCGGCGTGAGGGAGGAATTCTCCACGACGAACAGGCCGCCCGCAGCCGGGCCGTCAGTGCCCCGTGCCCGGGGATCCCATGCCGGGAAGCTGCCCTTCCCAGTCGGCCGGCTTCTGCCAGGGAATCGAGGAATCCTGCTGGGGGTTGATCGCGCAGCCTCCGAAGAGCTGTCCGAGCAGGAGAAGGGCAAATCCGAGTGCCAGGCGTTTGAGGGGGAGGGGGTTCACGTGTTTGAAGTCACATGCTTAGGCCAAAAAAAGCGGGAAGCAAGCGGTCTCGGGCCATTCCCGGCCGCAGGTTCAGGCGCCGAATACCGTCTCGCTCCACGGCACCCGTGCGCTCCGGCGGGCGGACCCGTTTGCCGCGAGGTGCTCCAGGATCCTGAACGCAAGTTCCGGGTCGCCGCCGGCTTCCCGGGCGAGCGTCTCGGCCGTGGCCAACCGCCCGGGGGCGGCCTTGAGCGCGGCGGCCAGCTTGAGGCGGAGGGCGATCGCGCCGACCGCGGCCTTCTTTCCCGCTTCGACGCCGGGCTGGTGGTAGGCATTGATTCCAATGAGCGACGCGTAGAGGCCGACCACCCGCTCGTACAGGGCGATCAGCATCCCCACCGTCCTGGGGGAGACGTCGGCGACGGTGAGGGTCACCGACCAGCGGTCCTTCTCGCTCAGGGCGTCGCGGGTGCCGAGGTAGGACCCCTGAAGGTAGTCCCCGGTGGTGACGCCGGGCTCAACCTCAAGGGAGGAGCCCTCCCGGTCGCGGAGCACCTCGATGAACGTCACGAAGAAGTTGTTCACGCCCTCGCGAAGCTGCTGCACGTAGGCATGCTGGTCCGTCGAGCCCTTGTTCCCGTAGACCGCGATGCCCTGGTTCACGATGCGACCCTGCAGGTCGAATTCCTTGCCCAGGGATTCCATGACGAGCTGCTGGAGGTAGCGCGAGAAGAGGAGCAGGCGATCCTTGTAGGGCAGGATGACCATGTCCTTCGCCCCCCGGCCACCGGTCGAAAAGTACCACATGAGGGCGAGGAGGGCGGCAGGGTTCTCGGCGGTCACCGGCTTGCGGGTGACCTCATCCATCGCCGCCGCCCCCGCCAGCAGGGCGTCGATGTCAATTCCCTGGAGGGCAGCGGGCAGCAGGCCGACCGCAGCCAGCTCCGAGGTCCGCCCCCCGACCCAATCCCACATGGGGAAACGGGCAAGCCAGCCCTCGCGGACGGCGATCTGGTCCAGCTTTGACCCAAGGCCGGTGACGGCGACGAAGTGGACGGCGGGGTTGAGTCCGGCCGCCCTGAGCGCGGCGGCACACTCGAGCATGCCGTTGCGCGTCTCGACGGTGCCGCCCGACTTGGAGATGATGACGACCAGGGTGCGTGCGAGCTGTCCGGCGAGCCCGGCCAGCACGGCGTCCATCCCATCCGGGTCCGTGTTGTCGAAAAAGTGCAGGCTCATCTTGTCGACCCCCGGTGTGCCGAGCGCGCTGCCGACAAACTGCGGGCCGAGGGCAGATCCGCCGATCCCGATCAGGAGGACGTGCCGGAACGCACCCGCGGGCCCGGCGACCGCACCGCTGTGGACGCGGGCGGAGAATTCCTTGATCGCCGCCAGGGTGCCGATGATTTCCGCCGCGATCTCCGGCGTCGGAGCCAGCCGGGGCGCGCGAAGCCAGTAGTGGCCGACCATCCGCTTTTCATCCGGGTTGGCGATCGCCCCGCGTTCGAGGGCGTCCATGTCCGCGAAGGCCTTCTGAACGGGGGCCTCCATGGAGGCGAGGAAGTCGTCGGGGAAGGGGATCCGGCTTACGTCGAGCGATACGCCAAGGCCGGGGTAGGGGTGGTTGTGCTGCTTGAAACGTGACCAGGTGGACATGGGAATAAAGGGGCTGACAGGGCGCTACAGATTTTTGTCGGTGACGGCGCCCTCGGATGCGCTGGTCACGAGCCGGGCGTACTTGGCCAGGGCGCCCCTGGTCTCCTTGGGCTTCCCGGGCCTCCAGGCCTTGAGGCGGGCCTTGATCTCCCCGGAAGGGATGCCAAGGACGATCTCGTTCTTGACGGCGTCGATCGTGATCGGGTCCCCGTTGCGAACGATGGCTATCGGGCCGCCTTTCGCAGCCTCGGGCGTCAAGTGGCCGACGACGAACCCGTGGCTGCCCCCGGAGAAACGCCCGTCTGTGATCAGGGCGACGGACTGGCCCAGCCCCCTGCCCATGACGGCGCCCGTCGGGGCGAGCATCTCGCGCATGCCGGGGCCGCCCACAGGCCCCTCGTTGCGGATGACGATGACATGGCCGGGCTTGACCCGCCCCCCGAGAATCGCCGCAAGGGCCGTCTCCTCGCTCTCAAATACGATGGCTTTTCCCGAGAACTTCAGGCCCTCCTTGCCGGAGATTTTTGCGACGGCTCCCTCGGGAGCGAGGTTTCCCCGGAGGATCCTAAGGTGGCTGTCGGGCTTGATGGGGTTCGACAGGGGCCGGATGACGTCCTGGCCGGGCGGGTAGGGCGCCACGCCCTCGAGGTTCTCGGCAACGGTGCGCCCGGTGACCGTGAGGCAATCGCCGTGGAGGAGGCCGGCATCGAGCAGCATCTTCATCAGCGGCGGCAGGCCGCCGATGCGGACCAAGTGGGCGACGCCGTACTTGCCGGAAGGCTTCAAGTCCGCGAGCACGGGAACCCGCCGGCCGACGCGGGTGAAGTCGTCGAGGCCGAGCCGCACACCGGCGGAGTGGGCGATCGCGAGCAGGTGAAGGACGGCGTTCGTCGATCCTCCGAGGGCGATGACGACCGCGATGGCATTCTCAAACGCCTTGCGCGTGATGATGTCGCGCGGCCGTATGCCCGCCTTGAGAAGCGCAAGGGCAGCCTCGCCCGCCCTCCTGCTGTCGTCCCTCTTCTCCCGCCCGATTGCAAGCTGGCTCGAGCTGTTCGGAAGCGACATGCCGAGGGCCTCGATGGCCGAAGCCATGGTGTTGGCGGTGTACATGCCCCCGCAGGAGCCGGGGCCCGGTATGGAGCAAGCCTCCACCTCGCGCAGGCCTGCATCGTCCAGAGTGCCGGCCGCGTGCTGGCCCACCGCCTCAAACACGGAGACGATGTCGCATTCCTTCTTGGTGCCGGGATGGATGCCGGGAAGGATCGTCCCGCCGTACACAAATACGCCCGGCCTGTTGAGGCGGGCGAGCGCGATCAGGCAGCCCGGCATGTTCTTGTCGCAGCCGCCGATCGCGACGACCGCGTCGAATCCCTCGGCCCCGGCGACCGTCTCGATCGAGTCGGCGATCACCTCGCGGGAGACCATCGAGTAGCGCATGCCCGGTGTGCCCATGCTGATCCCGTCCGAGACCGTGATCGTGCCGAAAATCACCGCCTTTCCGCCTGCGGCATCCGCGCCGGCCGCGGCCTCGCGGGCGAGCCCGTCGATGTGCATGTTGCAGGGCGTCACCATGCTCCAGGTCGAGGCGATCCCGACGACGGACTTGCGGAAGTCGGCGTCCCCGAACCCGACCGCCCGCAGCATGGATCGGTTGGGCGCGCGGTCTGGGCCGTCATGGATGACGGAGGAATGCGCGCGGAGGGAGGGGGTCTTTGCGCTCATGGGCAGTTGCCAAATTAGACCCTTGCCGAAGGCTGCGTGGCAAGTATTCATTCCCGAACGAGGACACCATGGCGTTTGACCTGAAAAAAATCCTGAAGGCCCTGCTTTTTTCGTCCAACGAACCCCTGTCCATCCGGGAGATCCAGGAGGTGTTCACGCGTTTCCATGAGACGCCGCTGCCCCTGATTGCAGCGGACGAGCCCGCCGCAGAGGGATCCCCCGCAGGGGCTGTCCCCGAGGGGTTTGCGGAGCCGCAGGACGATCCCAGCCTCTACCAGGACGTCCCCTCGCTCGTCCCCTCGGCCCAGATCCGGGAGGCGATGGATGCAATTTCCGCGGAGCTGCGCGCTTCCGACGAGGGGCTGCTCCTCGTGGAGGGCGCAAACGGCTACCGCCTTGCGACGCATCCCCGATTCGCGCGCTGGGTCCGCATCCTCCGCCAGGAGCCCCCGCCCGTGCGATTGAGCCCGTCCTCGCTTGAGACGCTGGCCGTGGTGGCCTACCGCCAGCCGGTGACCCGCGCCGAGATCGAGGCGATCCGCGGCGTTTCGGCGGAGGCCGGAATCAACCGGCTTCTCGAGAGGGACCTGATAACGATTTCGGGCCGGGCGGAGCTCCCGGGCCGCCCGCTCCTGTATGCCACGACCGACAAGTTCCTGGAATTCATCGGGATCCGCTCCACCGACGAGCTGCCCGCCTCGGACGTGCTTACGTCCCGCCAGATCGACGAGTGGCTGAGGAATGCGGCCAGCCCGAGCAGTCCGGGCGACGCCGAGATGGGACTGTCCGAGGAGCCGCAGCGACTCTCCTCCGAGGTTGCGCCGGCAGGGGAGCCCGCCCCATGACCCTGGCCCCCATCCGGGAGAAGATCGACGCGCTCGACCGGCGCATCGTGGAACTGATCAACGAGCGGCTCACGCTGGCGTCCGAGATCGGCCGCATCAAGCGGAACACCGGCAGCGAGATCTACGTGCCCGAGCGCGAGGACGTGGTCGTCGGGACGGTCTGCGCGAACAACCAGGGCCCGATCAAGAACGAGGCCCTGCGCGCCATCTACCGGGAGATCATGTCGGCGGCGATCGCGCTGGAGAAGCCGCTGCTTGTCGCCTACCTCGGGCCGGAGGCCACGAACACGCACGCCGCCGCCATGAAGAAGTTCGGGGCCAGCGTGGACTACCACGCGATGGCCACGATCGCCGACATCTTCACGGCCGTGGAGAAGGGGGAGGCCGATGTCGCGGTGATCCCGATCGAGAATTCCACGGAGGGCAGCGTGCGGGAGACCCTGGACAGCTTTGTCGAGAGCGACCTCAAGATCGTCGCGCAGATCCACCTCGAGATCACCCACGCCCTGATCACGCAGTCGCCCCTTGAGAAGATCGAGCGGGTGTACTCGAAGGACCAGGCGCTCGCGCAGTGCCGCAATTGGCTGCTTCGGCACCTGCCGCATGCCCAGCTGGTCGACGCGTCGAGCACATCGCGGGCGGTGCAGATCGCCCGGGACGACCCGCTTGCGGCCGCGGTCGCGGGCGAGCTGGCGGCGGCCCACTACGGGGTGCCGGTCGCGGCCCGGAACATCCAGGACCGCACGGACAACACGACGCGATTCTTCGTGCTCGGCCGCAAGCCCGCGGGGCCGGTCGGCGGCGGGAGGGACATGTCGAGCTTCCTGGTGTCGCTCGGGGACGAGGCGGCCTCCCATTCCGGGGCGCTGCTCAAGATGCTCATGCCGCTCGCCGAGCGGGGCATCAATCTGTCGAAGATCGAGTCCCGCCCGAGCAAGAAGCGGCCCTGGGACTATTACTTCTTCCTCGACGTGACCGGGCACTACGACGACCCGTCCATGAAGGCCGCGCTGGCCGAGCTCAAGCGCTTCTGCCCCGTGGTCAAGTGGCTGGGCAGTTACCCGGTCATGACCGAGGTCAGCCCCTGAAGGGCCAAATTTTGAAGAACTCCAGGAAGAAGACGGCGGCGACGACATAGCCCAAGACGGGGAACGACCGGGGCCGGCCCAGGAAAACGGCCATCAGCGCGGCGCAGATCATTCCCAGCCCCAGTCCCTGGGCTATGCTGAACGTGAGCGGAATCGCCAGGACCGTCAGCACGGCGGGGGCGGCCGCCGCAAAATCGTCCATCGGGATCTCCACGACGGACTGCATCATGAAGATCCCCACGATGACCAGGGCCGGCGCGGTCGCTGCCGCGGGGATGACCAGGATCAACGGGGTTAGGACCAGGGCGAGAAGCATGAGCGCGGCCGTCGTAAGCGAGGTGAGGCCGGTGCGCCCGCCCGCCGCCACACCCGAGGCGGACTCGATGTAGCTCACCACGGTGGAGGTTCCCGAAAGCGCGCTCAGCAACGTCGCAATCGAGTCGGCGAGCAGGGCCCGTCCCGCCTTGGGAAGGCGCCCGGTGGCGTCGAGCAACCCTGCGCGGCGGGTGACCCCGATCAGCGTCCCGATGTTGTCGAACATGTCCACAAGGAGGAGCGTGAGGATGATGGGAAGCGCGACCAGGAAGCCGTCCCGGTTTGAAAGGAAGTGGAACGTGAGCTTCAGGAACACAGGAGCGGGCGAGTGGGGGAGGGCGAAGAAATGGGCCGGCAGCGTGGTGACCATCGCGCCGCCGCCGGCCGGCACGAAAAGGCCGGCGAGGGTCATTGCGATGATGCTGATCACGATGGCCCCGGTCACGCGGCGGGAGACCAGGATCGCGGTCAGCGCGATGCCGGCCAGGCAGAGGGCCGCCGGGCCCGACGTGAAGTCTCCCGGTCCCACAAAGGTCTCCGGGTTGGAGACGATGACGCCGCCGCCCTTCAGGCCTATGAAGGCTATGAAGAGGCCGATTCCGCAGCCGACGGCCACCTTCAGGGCCGCCGGGATGGACGCGATGATCCTCTCCCGGACACCGGTCACGGACAGGAGCAGGAACACGACTCCGTTGACGAAGACCATTCCAAGGGCCTCCGTCCATGCCACCCCCCTCCCGATGCAGATCGTGAACGTGAAGTAGGCGTTGATGCCCATCCCCGGGGCCAGCGCCAGGGGATAGTTGGTCATGAGCGCCATGATGGAGGTCGCAACCGCGGCCGTGACCGCTGTCACCGTCACGAGGGCTCCCTTGTCCATCCCCGTGTTCGACAGGATGCCCGGGTTGACCGCGAGGATGTAGGCCATCGCGGCAAATGTCGTGAGCCCGGCCTGGAGTTCGCGCGCCACGGTTGTCCGGTGGCGGTCTAGTGCAAAAAGACGTTGGAGCATGGGCTGGCGACCCGGAAGCTTGGAGTCGCGATGGCGAATTCGGGACAGAAATCACCGGGAGCCAAGTCTAAATTGTATTTTCCAATCCCGGTCGCCTGGTTTCTAATCCCGGCCTTCGGTGCCCATCGTCGACTGCCACGTCCATCTGTACCCACCCGAAGTCAACGGTGACCCGGCGGGATGGGCCGCGGCACACCGGGAGCCGCGGTTCTCGGCGCTCTGCACGCGCCGCCGCCGGAACGGACGGCCCGTCCAGACATTCCCGACCGTCGACGGGCTGCTGTCCGACATGGACACCGATGGCATAGACCGCGCGGTCCTCCTGGGGTGGTACTGGGAGAACCCAGCCTCCTGCGTCGTGCAGAACCGGTTTTTTGCGGAGTGTGTTCGCTCCCATCCGGACCGCCTGGCGGCCTTCGCAGCCTTGAATGTCTTGGGTGCACCGGGCTGGGCCTTGGAGGAGGTGCGCCGCGCGCGGGAGGATGGGCTGGTGGGCCTTGGCGAGATTTTCCCGGCCGCCCAGGGCTTTGGAACGGGCGATGCGGCCTTCGCGGAAGTCCTGGCCATGGCAGGTGATCTCCGGATGCCTGTGAACCTGCACGCCACGGATCCGGCCGGCCGCCCGTACCCCGGGATGCTGCCCACCCCGGATGCGGAGTTTCTGCAACTTGCCCGCGGCCACCCTTCGACCGTCTTCATCCTGGCCCACTGGGGCGGAATGCTGCCCTATAGGGAGCCGCAGGCGCTAAGTCTCGAAAACCTGGTTTACGACACTGCGGCGTCGCCCCTGTCCTATGATCCGGCGGCCTGGTCGCGCTTCATCGGGGCGGTGGGACCGACAAGGGTGCTTTTCGGCTCAGACTACCCTCTGATCCTGTACCCGAAGGCTGAGACGAAGCCTTCTTGGAGTCGCTTGCTGGCGGAAGTCCGGGGTGCCGGGCTGGGCGACGTAGCGCTACGGCAACTACTAGGGAAAAATACTTTGCGTGTAATCGACGGGACTCAAAGAGTTTGAGGATTGCCAACTTTTTGAAAGATCCGCGGTCTGATCCTTTCCGTCCATTCCTGCAGAAATGTCTTCAAGGCCCAACCCACCCTTCCTCCTGACCCGGCTGGCGCTGATCCTCATGCTGCCGGTCGTTGCCCTTGCCCAGGGAGTGGAGGTGACTGGAACCATGCCCGAGGACCACATTCCCAAACTCAGGGCCATCCTTGAGGGGGCGATGAAGCAGTCGCCCGGAATGATCCAAAACGACCTCAACGTCGCGCAGGCGGAGGCCGGCGTCTATCTAAACAGCCATTCGCTCTGGCCGGGAGTCGGGGGGAATGCCGACTACGGGTTCAACCATGAATCGACAACCGGCGGGGCCACCAGCAAAGGGAGCGGGTTCTTTTACAACGCCGGGGTCAACCAGCCCGTGTTTCAGTGGGGGGCGCTCGTGAACCAAAGCAGGATCGGGCGGATCAGCCTTTTGATGGCAAAGCGAAGCTACGCAGAAGCCTACCGCCAGCTCGCAGTGGTGCTGCGCGAACAGTTCATGAGTCTCATCCAAAAGAAGATGGCTCTGCGAAATGCGCGTTATTCGCTCAAGCTCGCACAGTCGGCCTTTGACGTCACCCTTGATCGGCTTAAGCGCGGCGAGGTGGCGTTATCCGAGAAGTCGACAGTCGGAGGGAATGTCGAAAATGCGACTTTGGACCTCGCCCGCCAAGAGGATGACTTCGAGGGGTCGAAGAACGCATTCGCCGATTTGGCGGGCATGGCAGGGATCAGCGATGGAGATATTCCAACGACGATCCCGTCATCAACATACACGTCCGGGGCAGCCGCGAGCCTCCTTGCTGAATTCCTGCGGGAAAACGCGGAAAGCACCTTTCAAGCGCAGGTGTACCAGATGCAGATTCACGAGGCCGAGCTGGGCTACAAGATTGCGAAGGTGGGCATCCTGCCGAAATTTGGGGTCAGCGCGGGCTACAGCGTTTCAAACTCGGTCACGGCAAATCCCGGTCAGATCAGCCAGAGTGTGGTCGATTCCCTGAACTACAGCGCGAACGTGAGTTGGAATATCTTCGACGGCTTTGAAACCCGAGGGGCGAAACTTTCCGCTCTCGCAAGCAAGCGGACGGCGCAGCTCCAATTGAAAAACTATCTGGAGTCGACGGAGGAGCAGGCCCGTCATCTGGTCCGGATCATGGAGATTTCTGCGCGTGTTCAGGCGAACGCGGACGGCGGATGGTCCTACTGGCAGGATCACATCAAGTTTCAGGCATCGGAGGTGAAGGCCGGCAACATACCCCCGGTCGCGTATGCACAGTCGATGGCCGACTACTATAATTCTGAGTACCAATGCATGGGCGCCCGCTCGGCCATGTACGCCCAATGGACCGAATTCGTCTCGCTCGTCGGCCGCGATCCCGCCCTCAAACAACTTCCCCAAAGCTATGTCCGAGAAACCCCATAATTTCCGCCTGGTCGCAAAGATCGCCCTGGCGCTCGTGCTCCTGATTGCCGCGGCCGCGGCCGCGTTCCTGGCTCTCCGGCCGGTCGCGGTGGTCGAGGCCGTCGCCAGCGGGCAGGCCCTGGATGCAAAGCCGGGCAGCATCGTCGTCAACCCGGAGTACTCGATGGAGCTCAAGAGCGTGATTGGCGGACGCGTGCTTCACAAGGACTTCGCCCTGGATCCGGGAAAGACGGTGAAGGAGGGCGACGTGCTTGCCCAGCTCGACACCACCGACCTGGACATCGACATCGAGCGCCAGGAAATAGACTTTGACACGCTGAAGAAGAGGATTGCCGTCGGATCCTCCACCAAGCTGGACCTGGAGAACACCAGGGCGGACCTGGCCAATGCCGAGCACCTCCACGACCTGGGCGGGTATTCGGACAACGACCTCGCAAAGGCCCGCCGGGGGGTGAAGGCCCTTGAGGAGCGGGTCGCCCTGGAGGACGTGGGAAACCAGGCGGACCTCGCATCCGGCGAGAACGGCCTCAAGGCCAAGCGGCACCTGCGCGAGGAGATGACAATCCGGGCCCCGTTCGACGGGGTGGTATCCCAGATCTACGTCCATCCGGGCGATTTGGTCTCAGGCGGGTCCTCCGTGGCGACCATGATCACGAGCAGCCGGACAGTCGAGGCGCGGATCAGCGAGGAGGACTTCGCCGACATCAGGAAGGGGGAGGAGGCCTCCGTCATCTTCCTCCCCTACGGCGACAAAATCTTCAAGGCCGTCGTGACGAAGATCCTCCCCACCGCGGATCCGGACACACAGCGGCACATCGTTTTCCTTGATGTCAAAATCGACCAGGATCAGCTCGTGCCGGGCATCACCGGAGAGGTGAGCATTGTCGTCGGGAGGCGCCAGGCCCGCGCCATTGTGCCGCGGCGCGCCGTCTTCGGCGGCAACAAGGTGCTGGTCGTGTCCAACGGGAGGGTGGAGGCCCGGGATGTCAGGAAGGGCTATGTCTGGCAGACGGGCGTCGAGATCCTGGATGGCGTGTCGCCCGGGGAGAAGGTCATCGTGGAGGATCTCGACAAGTTCTACAACGGCGACCGCGTGCGCACCCGGGAGGTGGCGGCGGACACAAGTCTTTAGCCGGGAGCCGATCCTTCAAGCCAGGCCCACCGCCGTCCATGTCGCCAAACCTTCGCATCGCCCTGCGCTTCCTCACGGCGAAGAAGCGTTCCATGATGCTGAGCCTCTCCTGCATAGTGCTAGGCGTCGGGCTCTTCATCGTGACCCAGGCCACGACGACCGGATTCGAGGGGTTCTTCGTGAAGACGATCCTGGGAACGGACGGGGCGATGCGGATCCAGGACAAGATCCAGGAGACCCTGCGGAGCGTGGAGACCGCGAACGCGACCGGATCGCCCTTTTCCGCGGACCAGAACAACGGCGTAAAGCTGATCTCGGGGATCGACAACCCGGGCCTGCTCGCGACCACCCTGGGGACCTTCCGCAACATATCGGGGGTCTCCCAGGTCATCCACGGCTCGGTCACAATCCGGAGCCCCTTCAAGGAGGAGCCCGTCCAGGCCTACGGCATTTTCCTCGACGCCCACCTGAAGGTGTCGGACCTGGCCAGCCAGATTGTCGAGGGGTCCCTGGAAAGCTTCCGGGACTCTGCGGCCGGGGCCCTCCTGGGGCGGGAGATGGCGGACCGGATGCAACTCGACGTCGGCGACTCCTTTCAGCTGGAGACGACCGCCCAGAGCCGGCGGTTCACCGTAAGCGCCATCTACGAGACAGGCCTGAGCGACGTGGACCGGGTGCGGGTCTACATCCCGATGAGTCAGGCGAGGTCGCTCCTCCAGAAGCCCACCGGGGCCTCCTATATCCAAGTGAACCTCTTCGACAAGGATAGCGCCCGGGAGGATGCGGCCCATCTCCAGGACGTCCTCGGGTACCATGCCGCCGCCTGGCAGGACCGCGAGAAGGTCTGGCTCGACGTGTTCCGGGCGCTCCGCATCTCGACCATGATCACCGTGTCGGTCTTCACCCTGATCGCGGCGCTGGCGATGTTCAGCACCCTGATGATGCTCGTCCTGGAGAAGACCAAGGACATCGCGATCCTGCGCTCCATGGGCTACACGAGGGAGGACATCTCGAGGATCTTCCTCTGGCAGGCCGCGATCGTGCTCGTGATCGGCACCTTTGTCGGGTGCGTCCTCGGGGCCTCGGCGACCTACGGAGTGTCCCAGGTGCCGCTGCGGATCCGGGGGATCTTCTCGACGGACCGCTTCATCGTCTCCTGGTCGGTATGGCACTATGTGGCGGCCGTCGCGGCCGCCCTCGTTGCCGTCATGGTGTCCAGCCTGATCCCCGCGCGCCGCGCGGCCCGCCTTGAGCCTGGGGACATCGTCCGCGGCACCGCGCAATAGCAGGCCATGGTGAACGACACCTCGACCGTCCTGCGCTGCTCGAATCTCCACCGCTACCTCGGGGAGGCGGAGGGGAGGGTGCACGTCCTCAAGGGCGTTTCGTTCGAGGCCAGCCGGGGCGGGACGACGGCGGTCGTCGGGCCGTCCGGCTGCGGAAAGTCGACCCTCCTTTACCAGCTTGGCCTCCTGGACCGCCCGGATGCCGGCGAGATCTGGATTGACGGAAAGCTCATGTCGAACGACGCCGACGCCCTCCGGACCGCGGCCCGCTGCGAGCACATCGGGTTCGTCTTCCAGTTCCACTTCCTTATGCTGGAGTTCACGGCGCTCGAGAACGTGATGATGCCGATGCGCAAGCTGGGGCGCCTGGACGCGCAGGCGATGGAGGCGCGGGCGGCCGAATTGCTGGCCGCCGTGGGGCTCGCCGACAAGACCCGCCGGCTGGGCACCCACCTGTCCGGGGGCGAGCAGCAGCGGGTGGCGATCGCCCGGGCGCTGGCGAACCAGCCCTCGATTATCCTCGCGGACGAGCCGACCGGGAACCTGGACGCGCACAATTCAGGGGTGGTATTCGACCTGCTGACACGTCTGGCCAAGGAAAACGGGCAGGCGGTCGTGATCGTCACCCACAATCCCGGCATAGCGTCGCGGTGCGACGCCACACGGCCCATGCACGACGGCGTATTTGTTTGACCCGGGCTCAATTAGCCGGGTTCGGCGGCTCCCTCCCTCCCCCCGGTGGCATGCAGAAATGAGCGGGACCCGGAGATTTTGATTTACAACCTAAACCGCCGACTCTTCCTTCCCAGCGACTTTATTTGCACGACGACATCTCGTGAGCAACGAACCATCGCGAAAGTATCCTCTGGCCCAGTTTCCGGGATTCACCGCCCTAGGCGGGGGCTCGGTCGCGCACTAGCAGCCGGCCCATGTCGAAGATTTTTCCAAAGTCGGCGAACAGGCTGCCGCTCCAGATCATCATCTACCTTGCCCTTGTGGGCGGGATAGCGACGGCGGGCGTCGACTATTACATGACGCCCAAGTACACCCGGGTCGGGTATTCACCGGTCCAGCCGGTGCCCTTCAGCCATGCGAAGCACGTGGGGGAACTGGGGCTGGATTGCCGCTACTGCCATAGTTATGTCGAGAAGTCGGGGTTTGCGAACCTTCCCACGGCCCAGACGTGCATGAATTGCCACAACCAGATCAAGACCACCAGCGCCCAGCTGGCGATCGTCCGGAAGAGCTACGAGACCGGCGAGCCCGTGCCCTGGGTCCAGATCCACGAGGTTCCCGACTTTGTCTATTTCAACCACTCGATCCACATCAACCGGGGCATCAGCTGCGTGGAGTGCCACGGCCGGATCGACCAGATGGACGTGGTTGCCCACGCCAAGCCCCTGAGCATGGGGTTCTGCCTCGACTGCCACCGCGCCCCTGAAATGCACCTGCGCCCCGCTTCGAAGGTGACGGATCTCGCATGGGAGGCCCCAACGCCCGCAGCGCAGCGCGAGATGGGCATCGGGTTTGTGCACGACTGGAAGGTCAAACCGCCTGAGAGCTGCTCGGGCTGCCACCGATGAAGCGCAAGGTCATCCATCCCGAGCCTTCCCAGCGGGCCCTTTCAGGACCCAGGTACTGGCGCAGCCTCGACGAGCTCGCCGCCACCCCCGGATTTCGCGAGAGGTTGGAGCGGGAGTTCCCTGAGGGGGCCTCGTCTATCGAGGGAGTGGATCGCCGCCATTTCCTGAAGATCATGGCCGCCTCGTTTGCGCTGGGCGGCGTGGGGCTGGCGGGCTGCCGCAGGCCGGAGAGCAACATCCTTCCGTTCGGCAAGTCGATCGAGGGCGCCATTCCGGGGTTGCCCCTCTATTACGCGACTTCGATGCCGCTGAGAAAGTCGGCGGTTCCTCTCCTGGCCGAGACGCACCAGGGGCGACCCACGAAGCTGGAGGGAAACCCGACCTACGGGCCCCTTGGAGGCTCGACCTCCGTGCAGGCGCAGGCGTCTCTCCTCGACCTCTACGATCCCGACCGGGCCAGGGGTCATTCGCGGGACGGAGCTGCGCTCACGACGGCCGAGGTCAATGCGCTTCTTGCGGACCTGTCCCGAAAGTACGCGGCCACGCAGGGGGCCGGCTTGGCGTTCCTGGCCGGCGAATCCTCCTCGCCGACCCGATCGCGGCTGGTTGCCCAGCTGCGGGACAAGCTTCCCAAGGCCGTCTGGGCCGAGTACGAGCCGGTCGTGGACGAGCCGCCCGTCCAGGCGGCCCAGGCCGTGTTTGGGAAGCACGTGAAGCCGATCCACCGGTTCTCGAAGGCGAGCCGGATTGTCTCGATCGACGCGGACTTCCTGCATGCCGAGGCCGGCAGCCTCTACTATGCGCGCGAGTTTGCCGCGGGGCGCCGTGTGACCAGCAAGGACGACCTGATGAACCGCCTTTACGTGGCGGAGAGCGGGTTGACCCTCACGGGATGCATGGCGGACCACCGGCTTCGGTTGGCGACGAGCCGGATGACCGCCTTTGCGGCGGCACTGGCGGCCAAGGTCACCGGGGACCCGAGCTACCTCGCCTACGCGAAGGGCCTGGAGGTGAAGTCCGAGTGGATCGCGGAATGCGCCAACGACCTGGCCGCGTACAAGGGGCAGAGCATTGTCGTGGCGGGCGCGCACCTGCCGGCGGCGGTCCACGCGGTCGTGTACGGCATAAACGCGGCCCTCGGCAATATTGGCGCCACCATAGATTTCGTGGAGATTCCGGCCCCGGATGCGGCGCCGATTTCCGCGCTCGCGGCGGCCATCCGGGACGGCGCCGTGAAGACGCTGGTGATCCTCGGGGGAAACCCGGCCTACAATGCCCCCGCCGACCTTGGGTGGTCCGAACTCCAGGGGTCCGTGGGCGAGGTCCTGCGGCTGGGAGCATCCCTGGACGAGACGTCGGCTCCCGCCGGGACCACGCATATCGCGGCCGCCCATTACCTCGAGTCGTGGGGAGACGCCCGGACCTTCGACGGGACGATCGTACCCGTCCAGCCGATGATCCTTCCGCTCTTCGGAGGGCTTACCGAGATCGAGGTCCTGGCCCGGATCGCAGGCGATGCGTATTCCGATTCCCACGCCCTTGTGGTCCAGACAATCGCCGGAAGCGTGGGCGGCGAGCCTTCCCTCCTCTTCCAGCGCTTCCTGCACGACGGCCTGCTGCCGGATTCCGCCTATCCCGTGGCTTCGGTGGACTTCGATCCCTCGGCCCTGGCGGGTCTCCTCAATTCCGTGCCGAAGCCCGGGGTTCCCTCCAAGGATAGCCTTGAGGTTCGCTTCACGGTTGACGGCAAGATGGACGACGGAAGGTTCATCAACAACGGGTGGCTTCAGGAGTGCCCCGACCCGATCACCAAGCTCGCCTGGGACAACGCAGTCCTGATCAGCCCGCGCCTGGCCATCGAGCTCGGCATCGACCCGAAGCCCTCCCTTCTCCAGGTGGCCCGCAAGGAGGACCAGGACTGGGTCAAGGGCAAGGAGACCGCTCATGTGGTCGAGATCGCGGTGGGCGGCAGGACGGTCAGGGGGCCCGCCCATATCCAGCCCGGGCTTTCAAATTACACGGTGATCCTGCCGCTCGGCTACGGTAGGGCCGTCACGGGCCATGTCGGACGCGGATCCGGCTTCAACGCCTATGCGGTCCGAACGACGGACGCCCCGCACGTGGCGACCGGCGCCACGATTTCGGTGGTGGGCGAGCGCTCGCTGCTTCCCGACCTGCAGCAGCACTGGTCGATGGAGGGCCGCGACCTGGTCCGCGAGGCCAACTTCGAGGAGTACCTGTCCAATCCAGGCTACGTGAAGGACGTCGGGATGGAGGCGGAGACGCCTTCGACCCTGGGCGAGGAAGGCGAGAAGATGTCGCTGGCCGAGCAGTCGACCGCGATCCCGAGGGGCAACTCGCTCTACAACACGCCCAAGTTCGACGGCGTTCACCAGTGGGGGATGAGCATCGACCTGAACACCTGCTACGGGTGCAACGCGTGCGTCGTCGCCTGCCAGGCGGAGAACAACATCCCAATCGTGGGCCGCGACCAGGTCCTGCGCGGCCGCGAGATGCACTGGATCCGGATCGATCGCTACTACTCGGACGGCCGGGCGGACGCGGCGGCGTTCGGCGGGGAGGGCAACCGGGAGATTCCGGAGGATCCGCAAGTGTCGCTTCAGCCGGTCGCCTGCCAGCAATGCGAGCTGGCCCCGTGCGAGATGGTCTGCCCGGTCAACGCGACGGTCCACGACGGCGAGGGCCTGAACGTGATGGCGTACAACCGCTGCGTCGGGACCCGGTACTGCGCCAACAACTGCCCCTACAAAGTGCGCCGCTTCAATTATTTCGACTACAACGAGCGCAGCCTCGACAGCCTATATCTCGGCCCCCTGGGGCCGGAGGGCATGCCCGAGCTGGTGAAGATGGTGAAGAACCCGGAGGTCACGATCCGCATGCGCGGGGTCATGGAGAAGTGCACCTTCTGCGTGCAGAGAATCCAGAATGGCAAGATCCAGTGGAAGGTGAAGATGGCCCAGGCCGGCTCGCCCGGGGAGGTCGTCGTGCCCGACGGCACCATCCGGACCGCCTGCCAACAGGCCTGCCCGGCCGGGGCCATCGTCTTTGGCAACATCGCAGACCCGAATAGCGCTGTTTCGCAGGCCAAGGGCAGGAGCCAGGACTACTCCCTGCTCGGCTACCTGAACACGCGCCCGCGGACCACCTACCTGGGCAAGCTCCGCAACCCGAATCCCCGCATGCCCGACTACCACACCCTTCCGCTCAGCCGGGTGGAGCGCGCCAACAAGAACACGCCCGCGGGCTTTGACGAAGGAGCGAAAAGCTAAATGTCCCAGCACGATCATGCCGCAGCAGCCCCCGCCCCCGCAATCCTGCGGGAGGTGAGCCCCGCCGCGCTCCCGCGTCCGGCCCTGGTCGAGAACAACCGCAGCTTCTCGTGGATCAGCGACAAGATCTGCGGGATCGTCGAAGGAAAGACGCCCGTATGGTGGTGGTGGTGCTTTGCGGTCGCCTGCTTCATCGCGTCCTTCACGGTCGCCGGCCTGATCTACCTCGTCGCGACGGGCATTGGCGTCTGGGGCCACCGAAACCCGGTCAACTGGGGCTGGCCGATCGTCAATTTCGTCTTCTGGATCGGCATAGGCCATGCCGGCACGCTGATCTCCGCCATCCTGTGCCTCCTGCGCCAGAAGTGGCGCACGTCCATCAACCGGGCGGCCGAGGCGATGACCATCTTCGCCGTCGTCTGCGCCGGCATCTTCCCGGTCTTCCACGTGGGCCGCGTCTGGTACGCATGGTTCCTGTTTCCCCTCCCGAACTCGAACTACATCTGGCAGAACTTCCGGTCGCCGCTGGAGTGGGACGTCTTCGCGGTGTCCACCTATGGCACCGTGTCGGTGCTCTTCTGGTACGTCGGGATGATCCCCGACCTTGCGACGCTGCGCGACCGCTTCGCGGCGGCGGGCCGGAATGTCCGGGCCGCGATCTACGGGTTCTTCGCGATGGGCTGGAGGGGCTCGGCGCGCGCCTGGAGCAACTATGAGATGGCATACCTGATCCTGGCGGGAATCTCGACGCCGCTCGTCCTCTCCGTGCACACGATCGTGTCGTTCGACTTCGCGGTCTCCCTGATTCCGGGCTGGCACACGACGATCTTCCCGCCGTACTTCGTCGCGGGCGCCATCTTCTCGGGCTTCGGCATGGTGCTCACGCTCATGCTGCCGCTGCGCGCGGTCTACAAGCTCGAGGACCTGATCACGCAGTACCACATCGACTGCATGTGCAAGATCACCTTGGCGACGGGAAGCATGGTCGGGTACGCCTACGCGATGGAGTTCTTCATAGCCTGGTATGGCGCCAACCCCTACGAGGGCTTCACCTTCATCAACCGCGCATTCGGGCCGTACGCCTGGGCCTACTGGATCATGGTCAGCTGCAACGTAATCACGCCGCAGCTGTTCTGGTTCAAGTCCGTGCGTCGGAACACGACCCTGGTCTGGGTCCTCTCCCTCTTCGTAAACCTGGGCATGTGGTTCGAGCGGTTTGTCATCATCTGCACCTCGCTCACCCGCGACTTCCTCCCCTCGAGTTGGGGCTACCTGAGCCCCACGGTGGTCGACATCTTCACCTTCTTCGGGACGTTCGGCGTGTTCTCCGTCCTCTTCCTGCTTTTCATCCGCTTCCTTCCGCTTATGGCGGCGGCGGAGCTCAAGGCGGTGACCCCGCAGGCCGATCCGCACGCAACGCACCACCTCGGCTGACCGCCCAGCAACCCTTTCACCCCGATCCGGATGCCTGAACAACCCTACGGTCTCATAGCGACCTTCGAGACCCCCGCCGAGCTCTACAAGGCGGCGGAGCGGGTCCGCAATGCCGGCTACCGGCAGTGGGATTGCATCACCCCGTTTCCCGTCCACGGCCTCGACAGCGCCATGGGACTGAAGCGCTCCATCGTCCCGCGGTTCTCGCTGGCCGGCGGCATCACGGGCTTCTGCACGGGCATGTCGCTCATCTGGTACACGGACGCGTTCGACTACAAGCTGACGGTCGGCGGCAAGCCGTTTTTCAGCCCGCTCTTCGCTTTTCCCGTTTCCTACGAGCTCACGATCCTCTTCACGGCCTTCGCTACCATCGGGGGCATGTTCTTCATCAATGGCCTGACCAAGCTGTACCACCCGGTGCTGAAGTACGAAAACATCCGCCGCGGGATGGACGACCTCTTCTTCATCGTCATCGAGGCCGCGGACCCGCGCTTCAACCCCGCCGCGACGCGCGATTTCCTGCAGGAGATCGGCGGCAGGGACATCAAGGAGCTGGAGGCCTGAGCCATGCGCACCCTCTACCTTGCAACTGCCTTTGTCCTGATCCTGACGGTGTCCGTCCTTGGGTTCCGCGGCTCCGCCTTCACCCATCCCCCCATGGACGTGTTTCCGGAGTGGCTGTTTCCGGGCATGAAGTACCAGCCGAAGTACAAGCCGCAGGGCGCCAGCGCGTTCTTCGCGGACGGCAGGGCCGACAGGCCGCCTCCCCCGGGGGTCATCCCGGCCGACTTCGGCCCGCTGGGCCAGCCCCTTCATGAGGATGACCACCTCTACCGCGGCAAGAAC
>Ga0302320_10003120_pt1 | contig 38616 bp, 32 predicted proteins | sample Bog_T0_3_FD_202130 | JGI IMG/M metagenome (GOLD analysis project Ga0302320, IMG submission 202130) | Peat permafrost microbial communities from Stordalen Mire near Abisko, Sweden - Bog_T0_3 | ecosystem: Environmental > Terrestrial > Soil > Wetlands > Peat | place: Sweden: Abisko, Stordalen Mire... | reverse complement strand
ATTTTCGGCGACGCGGCGTTTGAAATGACGCACCTGCCACCATTTCAGGGCCTCCCCGCTGTGGAATTGAGCGCGCTCACGGGAATGCTGCGCCGCAAATTGAACTCGCCGCAAACTTCCAGCATTGGCCGCTTGTTCGACGCCGTCGCCTCGCTCATCAATCTCCGCCAGAAAATGCGGTTCGAAGGCCAGGCTGCGATGGAACTGGAATTTGCGCTCGACGGAATCGAGACGGACGAATGTTATGAATTGCCGCTCGTCCAGAATGCGGAGCAAAGTAGGGCGGGCGTCCCGCCTGCCCGGCGAGCGCGGCAGCGCGAGCAGACAAAAGAAGCGGTTTCCATCTCGCTGGGCGAGACGGCGGCAGGCGAGACGCCTGCCCTACTTTCGTTCGTCCTCGATTGGTCGCCGATGGTTGAGGCGATTTTATCGGACGTGCAAAAGGGCGTTGCCGGTGGCAGGATTTCCGCGAAGTTTCACAATGCACTGGCCGAGGCCGTGGTGACCGTGGCAAAGCGAGCCGGGGAGCGGCGCGTGGTGTTGAGCGGCGGCTGTTTTCAAAACCGTTATTTGACCGAACGGACGGTGCGGCGGTTGCAGGCGGAAGGTTTTCAGCCATATTGGCACCAGCGCGTGCCGCCTAACGACGGCGGAATCGCCCTCGGTCAAATCGTTGCCGCCCTTCGCGCGCAGCATGAAATCGTAAATCGTAAATCATAAATTTTGCATGTGCCTCGCCATTCCAGGAAAAATTGAAAGCATCACCGGCGATGACCCATTGTCGCGGATCGGCAAAATCAATTTCGGCGGCATTCTGAAGGAAGCCTGCCTCGCGTATGTGCCTGAAGCGAAGGTCGGCGATTACGTCATCGTGCATGTCGGCTTTGCCTTGAGCCGGGTGGACGAGGAGGAGGCGCAAAAAGTCTTTGAATATCTGAAGCAAATCGAGGAACTGGGCGAATTGAAGGAGGCGTCGCCATGAGAACCGCCGAACGAGTTGTTATGAAAGTTTTTGCGTCAGTAGTGGCACGGGCGTCCCGCCCGTGTGTTTCAAAAAAGAACAGGCTCCAGACACTCACAGGCGAGACGCCTGTGCCACTATGAAATTTCTGGACGAATACCGGGACGCCGGAATGGCGGAGCAATTTGCGCGCGAGCTTCACCGAGTCACAACCCGGCCGTGGAAAATCATGGAGGTCTGCGGCGGCCAGACGCACGCCATCGTAAAATTCGGCATTGATGAATTGTTGCCGAAGCAAATTGAGTTGATTCACGGACCGGGCTGTCCGGTGTGTGTGACGCCGCTGGAGATGATTGATAAGGCGCTCGAAATTGCCGCGCGCCCGAACGTCATTTTCACCTCGTTCGGCGACATGCTGCGCGTGCCCGGCAGCACGACGGATTTGCTTTCGGTAAAGGCAAAGGGCGGCGACGTGCGGATCGTTTATTCGCCGCTGGATGCCGTGAAACTCGCCGAACAGAACCCGGCGAAGGAAGTGGTTTTCTTCGGCGTCGGGTTCGAGACCACCGCGCCGGCTACGGCGATGGCGGTTTATCAGGCGGCGCAGAAAAAATTGAAGAATTTTTCGATGCTCATCTCGCACGTGCTCGTGCCGCCGGCAATCGAGGCGTTGATGTCGTCGCCGAATTGCAAGGTGCAGGGATTTCTCGCAGCCGGCCACGTCTGCACGGTGATGGGGTATGAGGAATATTTTCCGCTGGCGAAAAAATACCGCGTGCCGATTGTCGTGACCGGCTTCGAGCCGCTGGACATTTTGCAAGGCGTGCTGATGACGGTGCAACAGCTCGAATCCGGCCGCGCCGAGGTGGAAAACCAGTATGCGCGCGCCGTGCGCCGCGAAGGCAACCAGCCGGCGCAGGAATTGATCAAAAAGATTTTTAAAGTCGTCCCCCGCAAATGGCGCGGCATCGGGGAAATTCCGCAAAGTGGGCTGGGCTTGAACGATGAATACGCCGCGTTTGACGCGGAGAAAAAATTCGGCGTCGCCGAATCCTGCGTCGAGGAATCTTCCGAGTGCTTGAGCGGCCTGGTTTTGCAGGGACAAATCAAACCGCACGAATGCCCGGCCTTCGGCGTGAAATGCACGCCGGAACGTCCGCTCGGCGCTCCGATGGTTTCGGGCGAAGGCGCGTGCGCGGCGTATTACCGGTATCGTCGGCGGCCTGAAGCCATTGCGACAAAATAAAATGCGCACGCAAAAACCAATTGAGTTTTCCGGCTCGTGTCCGGTCCCGATTTCGCAATACCCGCACGTTTTGCTGGCGCACGGCGGCGGCGGCAAATTGATGCACCAGCTCATCGGCAAAATGTTTCTGGAAGCGTTCCGCAATCCGCTGCTCGAAACCCAGCACGACGCAGCGGTGATGGAATTGGCCGGCAGGAAAATCGCGTTCACGACGGATTCCTACGTCGTGCGCCCGCTGTTTTTTCCGGGTGGCGACATCGGCTCGATGGCGGTTCACGGCACGGTCAACGATCTGGCGATGGCTGGCGCTCGGCCGCTTTATTTGAGCAGCGCGTTCATCATCGAGGAAGGGCTGCCAATGGAGACGCTTTGGAAAATCGTTTGCTCCATGCGCGACGCGGTGAAAAAGTGCGGCGTGCAAATCGTGACCGGTGACACAAAGGTGGTGGACAAGGGGAAAGGCGACGGCTTGTTCATCAATACCGCCGGTGTAGGTGTCATTGAGCACGAACAAACAATCGCGCCACAAAATGTGCGGGCCGGCGATGCCATTTTGGTCAGCGGCGACGTGGGCAGGCATGGCATGGCCATCATGGCCGTGCGCGAAGGGCTGGAATTCGAGAGCCAGATTGAAAGCGATTCCGCGCCGGTTCACGAGGTTGTTTTGGATTTGTTGAAGGCGGGAATTGAAATCCACTGCCTGCGCGATTTGACGCGCGGCGGGCTGGCGAGCGCATTGAATGAAATCGCGGAGGCCGCCGGAATGAAGATTGCCATCGAGGAAAAATCCGTGCCCATCCGCGAGGACGTCCACGCCGCGTGCGAGATGCTGGGGCTTGATCCATTGCACGTCGCGAACGAGGGGCGGTTCATCGCCTTCGTCGCGGCGAAGGATTCGGATCGGGCGCTGCAAATTCTCCGGCGTCACGACGTTTCAGAAAACGCCGCGTTCATCGGCAAGGTCGTGGAAAAATCCGCACCACTGGTCACGCTCAAGAGTGCGATTGGCGTTCAGCGCATTCTCGACATGGCGAGCGGCGAGCAGTTACCGCGAATTTGTTGAGTGGGCGACCACTTCGTTGAGCATCTTCATCGTCCGCTGGAAGGTTTCGTCGGGCACTTTTCCCGCCATGATGGTCACCAGCAGTCCGCGCTTCTGATAAAACTCCATCAGCGGCTTGGTGCTTTTCTCGTATGTTTCCATGCGCACGCGGATGGCTTCGGGCCGGTCGTCCTCGCGCTGGATTAATTTTCCGCCGCAATGATCGCAAACGCCCTCGACGCGGGGCGGCAGGTAGGTGACGTGAAATACCGCCTTGCAGCCGGAGCAGGTGCGCCGTCCGCCGAGCCGCGCGACGATTTCATCAATCGGCAGTTCGAAGTCGAGCACGGCGGTCAACTGCACTTTTTCCCGTTGCAACAGTCGCTCCAGCGCCTCGGCTTGGGCGACGGTGCGCGGAAAACCGTCGAGCAAAAATCCGCCGCAACAACGCAGGCATCCCACGCGCTCGCCCACCATGTCCAAAACAATTTCGTCCGGCACAAGTTCGCCACGGCGCATGAATCCCATCGCATGATCCAGAGCGGGGCTTCTTTCCCCATCGGCGAGGCATTTGGCCGCGCGGAAGACATCGCCGGTGGACAGGTGGCAGGCGCCGAGCTGCTCCGAGAGCAATTTCGCCTGCGTTCCCTTGCCGACGCCCGGCGCGCCCAGGAGGACGAGACGCCAGGTTTTTCCCGGTGACACCGTGGAGAGAATGGAACAGATTGCGTCGCCGCCTTTCAGCCAGGCGGCCCGGTCATTTTTTGTAATCATGGCGGAAGCTTACAACCAAAGTTGCGTTCCTCCAATGGGAACGGCCCATATTACCAAAAGATGTTCTTCTTTTGCCAAAATCTGCGAAATGCGCGGGCCAGAACGCCCTGATTTCCACAAAACCCCCCACCGCCACCGCCACAAATCATGTCAAGCATTTGGCAATAACCGTGTAGTCTGCCCATCCGCCCGCCGTTAGGCTTCCTAGTGAACATTGTGGAAGAAGCTACTGACAACATCCTGACAGCGAACGGGCAGCCGGAAAAGAAACGGCACCTCCCGGTGCGCGAGATTGCCTTTGACCGGCCGCGCGATTTTCTGAACAACCGCTTCGTTTACACGGTGGTTTCGCCTCGCGCGCGCGGCCTCACGCTGGGCGTGAACATGAACCCCGACAAGCGGTGTAACTTCGATTGCGTGTATTGCGAGGTGGATCGCGCCACGATGTCCGAACATCCGTTGCTTGATGTGGGCGTGGTGGCCTCGGAATTGCACCGAACGCTCGACCATGTCCTGCAAGGCCGGCTGCGGGAACATCCGCAATACCAGTCGCTGCCGGACGAGCTGTTGCAGTTGCGCCATGTGGCGTTGAGCGGCGACGGCGAGCCGACATTGTCGCCCCAATTCGCCGATGTCGTGCAGGCTGTGGTCCACATCCGGGCGCTGGGCGGATTCCCGTTTTTCAAAATTGTTCTCATCACCAACGCCACGGGACTGGATCGTTCGCAGGTTCAGGAAAGTTTGAAGCGGTTCACCAAATCAGACGAAATCTGGATCAAGCTCGACGGCGGCACGCAGGAATATCTGGATAAAGTCTGCCGGTTGAAAGACGTGACGCTAGGAAAAATCCTGTCCAACATCCTGCATCTGGCGCGCCAGCGTCCGGTGATCATCCAAAGCCTGTTCCCGGCTATCAACGGCGAGGAGCCGTCGGCGTGGGACATCGAGCAATACGCGCACCGGCTCAAGGAATTGAAGTCCGACGGCGCGCAGATTTCGCTTGTGCAGATTTATTCCGCCAATCGCCCCATGTCCCACGCCGAATGCGGGCATCTGCCGCTCAAGGCCCTTTCCCACATCGCGCAGGTTGTGCGCCAGGTGTCAGGATTGAGGACCGAGGTCTTTTGATTGACGTCAGTGGCGCGACCGGCAGGGCATTATTTCCGTTTTCCGGCTAGACAAATCCGCCCAGTGGGTGGCATTACTGCCCCGCTCTGAATTAATTTAGCCGAGCAGCGGCTCGGCCCCACCGTTTTTATCTGTGTCCATCCGTGTCCATCCGTGGTTTAATTAGCTTGTGAACATCACAAATCTGAATCCCGACTCGGACATCGGCGCGAGCGCGTGGCTCGTGGAACTGGACGAGCACCGCATTTTGCTCGACGCCGGAATGCATCCGAAACGCGAGGGGCGGGACGCACTGCCGCTGTTCAAGGCGGCGAAAGGCAACGATCTCGACGCGGTTGCGATTTCGCACTGCCATCACGACCACGTCGGCTCGCTGCCGGTGGCGTGCCGGCATTTTCCAAAGGCACACGTGCTGATGACGGAGTTGAGCTATTTCATCGCCGAGCGCGTGCTGCACAATTCGGTGAACGTGATGACGCGCCAGCGCGACGAACTGGGCATCCGCGAGTATCCGCTCTACTCGCACGACGAGGTGGATGACATCACGCCGCAGTTCCAGGGCTTCAAATACAACCGCCAGATCGAGTGGGGTTCGTTCCAAAAAACGCGCGCGGGGCTGCCGTCGCCGACGCTGGAATTTTTCGACGCCGGGCACACGATTGGCTCGGCGGGTATTTTGATCCGCGGCAGGAAGGAGACGCTGTTTTACACCGGCGACGTGTGTTTTCACGACCAGACGATTTTGCGGAGCGCGCGGTTCGAGGACGTGAAGGCGGACGTGCTGATCATGGAAACGACGCGCGGCAACCGCGAGGTGCCGAAGGATTTCACGCGCGAAAAGGAGATTGAGCGGCTCGTGGCGGCGATCCACGCGGGCCAGAAAAAGAAGGGCTGCATTTTGATTCCTTCGTTCGCGCTGGGCCGGACGCAGGAGATGCTCGCGCTGCTGGCGTTGCTGATGCGCGAGGGAAAATTGAAGAAGCAGCCGATTTACATCGGCGGGCTGGGTCGAGTGTTCACGGAGATTTACGATTTGGAATCACACCGGACGCACCGGCAGCATACGAACCTGCAATTGAACGAGGCGTTGCAGCTCATCGTGCTGGAAAAGGGACAGGCGGAGAACATGAAATTGAGCGGCGGGAAAATTTTTGTCATCACCGCCGGCATGATGAGCGAGAACACTGCGGCGCACGATTTGGCGGCGCGGATGATCGGCGACGAACGGCAAAGCATTTTCTTCGTCGGTTATGCCGACCCGGGTTCGCCGGCTGGCAGATTGAAGGCGGCGAAGCGCGGCGAGACTTTTGTGTTCAGCCCGAGCGCCGGGCGCGTGACGAAGAAATGCGACATGCAGGATTTTGATTTGACGGCGCACGCGAACCGCAGTGATTTGCTGGAGTTTGTCGGGCAGGTTGCGCCGCGGGTGATTCTGCTCGGCCACGGCGACGATTCCGCTCGCAAATGGTTTGAGGAGCAAATCCATTCTCGCTGGCCGAAAATCAAAGTCATCCAGCCGCAATCGGGCAAAATGGTCTCAGCGTGACGGGTGACGAGCGCGTCCGCTATTGCACACCCGGTGCCCGTTCGCCGCCCCGCTTTTATCCGTTGCCGCTGACGATGTTGCCGAGGTTGAAGATGGGCAGGAACATGCAGATGACCATGCCGCCAATGACGACGCCGAGGACGACAATCAGCAGCGGCTCGATGAGCGACATCAGGCCGGACAGTGTGTTTTCAATTTCCTCGTCAAGAAAGTCCGAGACGCGTTCGAGCATGGTGTCAATGTTGCCGGTCTGTTCGCCGGCGGTCATCATGCGGATGATCATGCTGGGAAACACCGGATGCTTGGCCAGCGCTTGGGAGATGCCTTCGCCGCGCTCGATGTCGCTGGCGGCGGTCTTGACCGCTTTTTCCAAAACGGTGTTGCCGACGGTCTGGGAGACAATCTGCAGCACGTCCAGGATCGGCACGCCGCTGCGCACGAGCGACGCGAGCGTGCGGGTGAAACGGGCGAGGCAGATTTTATGCGCGATGGGCCCGAAGATGGGCAGCTTGATGCGCTTTGAGTCCCAGAACTCCCGGCCCTTCTGGGTTTTGATGTAATGCAGCCAGGCGTAGATTCCCGCCGCGATGCAGGGGATTACCACAATCAGCCAATGCCTAAGGATGTCGCTGATTTCCATCAAGAACAGGGTCGGCCCCGGCAGTTTTGCGCCGAAGCCGGAATAGATGTCCGCGAACACCGGGATCACCTTCACCAGCAGGAAGATGGTGATGCAAATCGCCACGGCGGTCACCACCGTCGGATACATCATGGCCGTCTTGACTTTTTTGCGGAGCCGGTCGGTGTTTTCGAGGTAGGTGGCCAGCCGCGCCATGATTTCCGCCAGCAAGCCGCCTTTCTCGCCCGCAGCCACCATGGCGACGTAAAGCCGGTTGAACGCCTTCGGATGTTTCGAGAGCGCCTCGGAGAAACTCTCGCCGCTCTCGACGCGCGTGGTGATGTCCTTGATGGTGTCGCGCATGACCTTGTTCGGCGACTGGTCCGCGAGCGCCTGGAGCGATTGCACGATGGCGATGCCCGCGTCAATCATCGTCGCCAGTTGCCGCGTGAACACCACCAGGTCGGCCAGCGAAACCTTGCCGCCCTTCGTCTTGCCCCTCTTGCCGACCCGTTCCTGGATGGACAGCACCAGCAGGTTGCGGTTGAGCAGCGCGGCGATGGCGGCCTGCTCGCTCGCGGCGTCCACCGTATTTTTGATTTCGCGCCCGGTGGCGGTCTCGCGCGCCGTGTAAATGAATGTTGGCATACCCTCTGCCGGACTGTCATAGAAATAAACCGGCGGAAAAGCAAGTCCCCATTTTCAGATTGAAAACCACAACAGCCGCTCAACCAAACCTTGGGGCAAACTAAACTTTGGACTGCACGACACGCCGCCGCTTCGTTCCGCCGCGGCATATCATGTCGAACCCAAAGGTGCGGACATGTCCGCGCCATACTAAAGCGCGCAATAACAAGAAACATGGCCAATTCGCCGTTGTATTTGACCTTCGCCAGCCGGCTCGAAAACAGTCAAAAATCACAACACATTGATTATCAACGTATTGCGCTGTTATTTTTTACAAAAAAAAGTGTTGTCAAACCCGCCGGATTTCCCTATTTTCATTCCTAATTGCACCGCATGGTGCCGGGGCGAACAGGATTTGCTCCGAGGCGCGCTTGGCGCGAAACAAGAAACATTAACAAAAAGTAAACCAAACAACATCGGAGGAACCAGATGAAGTTTAATAAATGGACAATGGGTCTGGCGGCGGTCGGAGTGGTCAGTCTTGCTTCGGCGGCGCGCGCGGACGAAACAAAAATGAGCCAGGTGCAAACTGCGCTCTCAAACACAACCTTGAGCGGTTACGTTGATACGGCCGCCCAGTGGAACCTCGGCTCCCAAAACGGCGGTGCTACTCCCGCTACGAGGGGTCTTATAGGTAACGCTGGAAATGCCGACGGCTTCACTCTGAATGCCGTTGACATCGCCATCGATAAGCCGCAGGACGAAACTCCGTGGGCTGCCGGTTATCATGTCGAGTTGATGGACGGTCCCAGCAGTATTGGTGGTCCTGGTAATTTTGCCTCCATTCGCCAAGCCTATCTGGCGTTGCGCACACCGGTGGGCAACAGCGCCATTGACTGGAAAGTCGGCGTCTGGGACACCATCATCGGTTACGAATCCAGCAGCGACCCGTCCAATCCGAACTATACCCGTTCCTACGGTTATGGCATTGAGCCGACCACTCACACGGGAATCTTGGGCACCTTCAAGATTAATGACATGTTCACGGTTCAGGCAGGCGTGGCCAATGGCTCCAACCTTGGCGGCGCATCTCCTGCTGGCGTCAATGGTCTTGCAGTTCAAGAAACCCAAAAAGCCTACATGGGTGCAGTTGCATTCACAGCCCCGGACAGTTGGGGTTGGGCAAAAGGCACAACGATCAATGCGGGCATTATCAACGCTGACGACAGCGGAGCTGGTGGCTTCAATGCTGGCACAACCAGTTTCTATGCTGGTGCCACTGTGCCGACGCCGTTAACCGCCTTGAAAGTTGGCATCGCATTTGACTACGCTGACTACCACCATGGTGGTCTTGGCGCTGGCGTGAATGGTAGCCAATCTGTTATTGGGTTTTATGGCAACTATCAATACAATGACAAGTTGAGCTTCAACGGTCGTTTTGAACACTTGGAAAACAACTTCGCGGGAGTAACGCCTGCGGATGATGAATTCACAGCCACTGTTCAATATGCCCTTTGGGCGAATGTGTTGAGCCGCGTGGAGTTCCGCTGGGATCATGTCGAAGATCATAATGCATTCGACAACAGCAGTCTGTATTCCGGCTTCGGCCTCGGTGGCCCGTCACCCGTTCATAACAACGCCTATCTGTTGGCGCTTAACTTGATCTATCAGTTCTAATTTAATTAGAACCTCACGACCCCTTCCGGAAAAACCGGGAGGGGTTTTTTGTTTTCAGAAATCGCTTCGCGTCTTGGACTGCGGTACCCTCTGCCGCTTTTGAATCGGAATTCACCCTGACATTGGCTCCGCATGCCGTTACCATTTCCAAACTCAATGCAATTCATCCGTGACATTTATGCGGCAAAACGTACGGCAGGCCAGCCGGTCGTCTCCTTTGAATTTTTTCCGCCCAGGACCGACGAGGGCGACCGCAACCTTTTGGAACGGCATATTCCCGCGCTGCTGGAGGCGCGGCCGGATTTCTGTTCCGTTACCTACGGCGCCGGCGGCAGCACGCGCGACAAGACGCTCAAAATTGTGGATTGCATCCAACGGCAGCATGGTTTGACCGCTCTGGCGCATCTCACCTGTGTCAACCACACGCGCGACGAGGTGCGCACCCTGCTCGAAAAAATCCGCATACTTGGCGGCAAAAACATCCTCGCCCTCCGCGGCGACCCGCCCGGCGGCGGCGAATTCCAGCCGATGCCCGGCGGCTTTGAATTCGCGGCGCAGCTTGTCAAATTCATCCGCGATTCGGGCGATTTTTCCGTGGGCGCCGCCGGTTTTCCCGAAGGCCACGTCGCATGCAAGGAGGGCAAACACGCCGACTGGCGGCATCTGAAGGAAAAGGTGGATGCGGGTGCGGACTTCGTCCTCACGCAATTATTTTTCGACAATGCCGATTATTTTGAGTTCCGGGATTTCGTGGCCGGCAAGCTCGGCGTTTCTGTGCCGCTCGTGCCGGGCGTTGTCCCGATATTGAGCGCGCCGGGCATCATCAAGTTCACCCAGGCGTGCGGAGCAAAAATCCCTTCGGCGCTGCGCGCGAAACTGGATGAATTCGGAACCGACGACGAGGCCGCCGCCGTATTCGGCATCGAATACGCCACGCGTCAGTGCGAAGAACTATTGCGCGCCGGTGTACCGGGACTACATTTCTACACGCTGAATAAATCGCGTTCCACCGTGCAGGTCTTGAAAAACCTGGGCCTGGCCTGAAAAATTGTAGGAGCCGACGTAAGGAGGCTCATTTCAATCAGAGCCCCGCTATCCCCGGCTCCTACACCGTTAACCTACAATCCAAACTGGTTCGCCATTATGCCTATGACGCTCAGCGGTCCCGTGTCTTCCAAGCTGTCAGCGGCCTTATCCACCTTTTGCAGCGTGAGCTTGGCGTTCTTGTAAAACTCCTGGTCGTTCACGAGCTTGCCGATGGTGCCCTGGCCCTGGTTGATTCGCAGCAGAATCTGGTTGAGGTTGGTCATCGAGGCGGTGGTGGCGTTGTAAAGTGTTTCATCGGTAACCAGTTTGCCGATGGTGCCCTGCCCGTTGCTGATGCCGTTGACGACCGAGCGCACCTCGGTCACGGCATCCTGCAGATTGGTGACAGTGCCAAGCGCGGAATCGTAAAGCGAATCCGTGTAAATGAGCTTGCCTACGGTGCCCTGCCCGCTGGCGATCTGTCCGGTGATGTTGTCAATGTTGGAAATCGCGCCGCTGATGTTACCGTTGTTTTGTTTGACAAAATCAACCAAAGGGCCTATCAGATTGCTGATTTTGTCGCCGGAAAAGGCGTCGCCAAATCGTTTGATGCCATCGGCGGCGTCATTCAGTTTGGCCATCACCGCGTTGAGGTCGGGCTGCTCTTCGGTCTGCAGCACCGCGCCATCCACCGCGTAGGGCGCATCCGGCGAACCAAAATTAATGGACACAAAATTCTGCCCCATCAGGCCGCTGAATTTGATGACGGCCTCGCTGTCGGTCTTCACCACGGCGTCGGAATGGAGCTTCATCGTGACTTTGACCTTCCCGTCGGCAAGCGCGATTTTCTCGACGCGCCCGATTTCGACGCCGGCCATTTTGACATTATCTCCGAGCTTCAATTCCTGCGCGGTGCTGAACAGGGCGTTGAGGCGGTAGCCGCCATGCAGCATTTCCATGCCGCCAAGCGTTTCCATGATGGCCCAGGCGGCGAGCACCACCAGGATCACAAAGATGCCGAGCCGGGTTTCGAGTGAATTTTTCATAGGCTTGATTTGGGTTCGTGTTTGAAATCTGCGTTCAAAAATTTCTGGACGAGCGGGTCGTTGAAGCGCTTCACCTCATCGGGCGTCCCAATCGTCAGGATGCCGCCGTCGTTGATGACTGCAATGCGGTCGGCGATGCCAAACGCCAGGGCGCGGTCATGCGACACGACGAGCGTCGTGACGTGAATGCGCTTGTTCAGCTCCAATATCTCCTCGCCGATGACGACGGCGGAAAGCGGGTCAAGTTCGCTTGTCGGTTCATCGTAAAGAATCAACTGCGGTTCGATGACCAGCGCACGGGCGATGGCGGCGCGCTTTTTCATGCCGCCGGAAAGGTCGCCCGGCATTTTGTCCCCTGCGCCCTTCAGCCCGACGTCCTCAAGCTTTTCCGCCACGATGCGCGCGATTTCCTCCGGCGGCTTGAGCCGGTGCTCCGTCAAATAAAGCCCCACGTTCTCGCCCACGGTAAGCGAGTTCAGCAGCGCGCCGGACTGGAAGACGAGCGCCATGCGGTATTTGGCTGCGATTTCAGGAGATTGGATGGATTCGCCGTTGATGAGGATTTCTCCGGCATCGGGCGGTTCGAGGCCGATGAGGTGCTTGAGCAAAACGCTCTTCCCGCTGCCGCTCGGCCCCATGATGACAAAAATTTCGCCGGGCTTGACCTCGAAATCAATGCCCTTGAGCACTTCCTGGCCGTCAAAACTTTTGCGCAGCCCGCGCACTTGCAGGCTGACGCCGGAGTGGTTGTTGGCAGGATTGTTCATTTCAAAAGAATGCGGGTGAGCAGGTAGTCAAAAATCACAATCAGCACGATGGAATTGACAACTGCCTTCGTCACCGAACGGCCGATGCCGCGCGGCCCTCCGATGGTCACCAGTCCCTGATGGCACGAGACGACGCCGATGATGAGCGCGAAACAGAAGCTCTTGAACACGCCGTTGGCCACGTCCATGGGTTTCACTATGGCGCGCAAATCTGAGAAAAACGCCTGGATCGGAATACCGATTTGATTATTTGCCTGGGCGACGACCGCGCCGCCGAACCAGCCGACGAGGATGGCAAAAACCACCAGCATCGGCAGTGCGATGGCGATGGCGATCACCCGCGGTAGCACCAGGTAGTGGATCGGGTTGATGTTCATCGTGCGCAATGCTTCAATTTCCTGATACACCCGCATCGAGCCGATTTCCGCCGCCATTGCAGAGCCGATGCGGCCCGCAATGAGGATGGCCATCATCACCGGCGCGAGCTCCTTGGCGATGGCGATGCCCACCACGCCGCCGACGGCGCTGGAGAGGCTGCGTTCCACGAGCACCGGACCCGTCTGCAGCGCGATGACCGCGCCGATGAAAAACGACAGCACGCAGACCATCAGCAGGCTCGCATTGCCAATCTCGAAAAACTGGTCGAACACCTTCTGCCGCTGCCGCCATGCGAGTGGCAACGCCAGCAGCGTGCGCCAAAAGAGCAGGACTATTTCGCCAATATTCTCAAACATAATTCATTTTTCTGACTGTTCTGCGCTGGCGGGCTTTTGCACCGGAATGTAAAACAGGCGCATCCGCTTGTTTTTTCCATCAGATTGATACTGAAAAAGGCCGAACAAGAGCGAGCATTTTTTTGTGCCGGGCGTGGTGTCGCTGCGGTAGAGATTCCACACAAGCGACTGGCTTGCGGCGCCGGTTTTGGAATTTTCCTCCCACCGCCACACCGACCAGAGGGGCGACCAGTTGCGTTCCACGCCACGGTTGTTGGGCAGCGCGGGCTCCACGGGCGCGAAGATTTGCAGGCGTTCGTTGCCGTTAAGATCGTGGTGCCACGTGAAAAACGGCCACATGTCCAAGCGCTTCTTTTCCGCGCCGGTCTGCGTGTTTTTTTCAGTCACGGCCAAGTAAATGTAAAACAGGACGCTGTCGCGCGTTAATGCCAGCGGGTCGGAATGGACTTCCTTGTGGCGGTAAAGCGGCCAGAGATACGAATCGCTTTCCAGAGTTTTGTTTTGTGACTGGCTGAACAGCGGAAACACGCGCAAGGTGGTCTTGCCTTCGCCACGCGCAAAAATCACAAATGGCCACGGCGCCTGCCATTCGTGATATTGTTTCTCGCGCTCGTTAATCCAGCTGAAAAACGGCCAGAGCACGGTCGTCGAATCGTATTTGGGCGAGCGGACCGTACTGTAAAGTGGCAGATCCGCGCGGAATTTTTCAGGGTCGTCGGTGCCGATGCCGTTGTTCTGCCACACGTGGATGGGCCAGAGCACGAAATAGCTGTCGTGCCCGGCGACGGTTTCAATATCGCCAAAACCGTTGGTTTGCGTGGTCACATCCTTGTGTTCCGTGCCGAAGAGCGGCAAGAACTGCCAGCCGCGCAGACCGTTACCATGCCGTAGGTCGAAGAATGGATAAAGATAATTGTCGGTGACGATGTCGCGTTTCTGCGTCTCGCTGTAAATCGGAAACATCACGAAGAAGATTTTATCCCGCATCAAACGGTTCTGGAGGTGACCATAAAACGGGACGAGCGCGGTGTAATTGTCATTTGTTTCTGGCGAGCGCTGCTGGAAATAAATCGGGAACAGGGTGAAACGCTTTTTTTCAGAATCATTCTGTTCCTGGCCGCCGGAAAAACTGAACAGTTGGATGAACTGCCAGCGATATTGCGTTCCATATCGTTCATAGGTCAGCAGCGGATATACCAGATCATCTTCCCGTGATTCAACGTCGGGATTGGCGTCGTGTGAAAACAGCGGCGGAATCGCCCAAGTCCTTTCAGAATCCTTTTGTTGGTCATAAAAAAACGGTCCGACCGCCTCCGTGCGCTGCCCCGCATCCAGTGTCAGCGGGAATTCATCAAAAAACAGACCGGCATGGAAGATACTGTCGGCAAAAGCCGAAGAGCAGAAACACAAAGCCAGAACAAGTCCACAAACTCGCAAATATTGCAGTAACCGCCGCAATTTATTACGCCTGATGTGAACAACCTGATTTTTGTGAATTAAAATCACAATTTTACGTTATCGTTATTGAAATGAATTTTAAACCAAAATAGGGCATATTTGATTTTAGTTTAACATTGATATTAACATTCGTGTTGACTTTAAACAGGAATTCATTATCTTTTCCACATAATTGAGGTTTTCACCTCGGTTCCTCCTGACCCGGTGTCGGCGACTTGTTGTCGGCACTGGGTTGTTTTATTAAAGGTCGCCACCGGCCGAGCAAATTCAGCAAGGCCGGCAGAAATGTTAATCCCGCGATCATGCACGTTGTAATTCCCACGGCCATCACGCAACCCAGACTGTGAATGCCGCGATGTTTGGCAAGGATGAGACTGCCGAAACCGGCGATGGCCGTCAATCCGGAGACGAGTACTGCCTTGCCGGTGCTGCGCGCCAAGATGCCGGGCGTCCGTTCCTCGGCGAAGCGGTTGAGTATGTGAATGCCGTTCGTAACGCCGATGCCGATGACCAGCGGTAGCGTCATGATATTCGCCAGATTGAACGGAATGCCGAACCAGCCCATCAACCCAGCCAGCCAGAGCGTGCCTATGCCCACCGGCAACAGCGCCAGAATCACAGCACCAATGGTGCGAAAATGGAAAAACACCAAAAGAGCAATCGCCGCCAGCGAATACCATGCGGCCTGCTCGTAACTCTTCTTCATCAACGACTCGTATTCGTAAAGTTGCACCGGCGTCCCGGTCGCATCGGGATCCACCTTCCGCAAATCGGCTACAAATGTTTCCTGGTTTGTGCGCTGCCATACGTCGTTCTTGGGAAACACCTGCAGCAGAAATTTGCCGGTCTTGCCCACGAACTGGTCGCGCAGCGCCGCTGGCAGGTCTTCCACCTGTAACGGTGCGCTGATGTCCTGATGCTGCAAGGATCCGAATGTTTCGCGGACATCATTGAACAGCGCCTGTTGAAAATCCGCCAGCTCGATTCCGTGTGCCTTCTGCACCGCGTCGTCGCCAGCCAGCATGGTTTTGCGCAGATTTTGGATGGCCTGCTGCAGGGCGACAAACTGCTTCGCGAGCACAGGGTCGGCGCTGACCGCAGGATCTTCAAGCGCGTTGCCCGCATAGCCGTAAAGCGAATAGAGCGTCAGGCTCAATTCATAAACGTTGACCGGTGCGAGATCCGGCGCTTCAAATTTCAGTGGCGCGACCTCCTGCTCGATGCCGTCAATGAGGCCGAGTTTCTGGCGCTGGTTTTGCACGATGAAATTGTTGAGCATGTCCACAGGAGGTTCGATGTCCGCCACCGTCGGCAGATTCGTTATCGTGGCCTCGAGCGAAATTGCCTGGTCCAGGTTCGAGGCGACGATTGCCCCGCACAGGACGGATTTGTCGGCTGAATCAATCAGTTTCTGCGAAAACACGACCGATGCCAGGCTGGGACTTTGCAATTTGAACAGGTTGTAGTCGAACTGGACCTTGCCGCGGACAATTTGCGTCAACGCCAGCGCGCAGAGCGCAAGGACGACGGCGATGACCAGCACGGGGCGCTGCAGCCAGATGTTTTCGATGCGCGCGCGGTGTTCGTCTTCGCGTGTTGTCTGGGTCTGATCTATGACGTTCTGCTTGCCGCGCAGCAGCAACGCCGGCAGCAGCGTCATCATCGGCACAAAACAGAGCAGCAGGCCGCCTCCGCAGATGAGCCCCATTTCCTGAATGCCTCTGAAATTCGTGAAATACATTGCCAGGAACGCGCCCGCAGTCGTCAGCGTGCCGGTGAATATGCCCTGGCCGGTAAAAACCATCGCCTTGACCATCGCAGCCTCTTCGGTTTTACCGTGCCGCAGTTCCTCCTCGTAACGCGTGATCAAATGCACCCCGAAATCAATCGCCAGCCCGATGAGCATCGGCACAAAGGTGACCGTCAGAATGTTCAGATGCCCCACCACCAGTGTGGTGAATGCCAGCGTGTAACCCAGCCCGACCACCAGGCAGACGTTCGCCTTGATGGGCCGGCCGGTTTCGTTGTAACCATAGATAAAGATCAGCGTGCACAGGAACAGCGACACGATGCTGGCAATCGTGATGTCCCGTTGTGATTGCTTCATTTGGTCGTAATCCAGCACCGGTTCCCCGGTGAGACCGACATTGAGGCCGGGCACTTCGTCCCCTGTCTGCTGGATTAACCGGCGCAAATGTTCAATCGCCGCGCCGTTGAGCGCGTCGCTCGGCGCGTGGGTCGTGAGCAGAAAAATCCGGCCATGATTGAAGGTGATGTAGGTGTCGGACACGTCTCCGGCGCCGAACAGCGCCGCAACGCCGGGCGACGGCGGTTTGCCGGGCATTTGCAGGTCGTCGTCGGCCTGGGTCAGGATGCGCGTCAACACCGGCAGCGCCTGGACCAGCGACGTGGTTTGCGCGTTCGCTTCATGCGGCGTGGTGCGGAATGCAGTGTTGATCTGGTCGAAGAACGACACCAGATTCGTCGTTTGCGTGAACTGGCGTATGAATGGCTGGGCGTCATGTAGCGTCGTTTGGATCGTCGCCAGGTCATTGGTTGGGACAAAGAACAGCGCCTTCGTTCCCATCATCGCCAGGTCGTGCTGGTAAAATACGTCACGGAACAAATTGGTTTCCGGAGCCATTTTTGCCGCGAGCCGCTCGACAAACTGCCGATTCTTCTCCGTGTCTTCGCTTTCCACCACCACCACAAGGTCATTACCCTGCTGTGGGAATTCCTTTTGCAGCGCGAGAAAATTCTGGTGGTTTTTGTGATTGGGGCCGACCAGATTGTTCTGATCCATGTCGGTCTGGAGATAACCAACTGTGTAAAGCACGCAAATCAGAAACAGCCCCGCCTGCGGATAAATGAACCAGCGCGGATGACGGCAGACCCCTGCCGCCAGCTTTGCCAGCAGCCGGGCGAGCAGGGAATCGGTGCTCAATGCCTTCATGATTCAGGGCGGATGCGAAGATTCACGCTTTCACCGCTTCCTTGGGGAATTCCGCGTTGAAGAAAACTTCCTTCAACGGCTTTCGGCCTCCACAAAGACCGCCGTGCCGTAGCACAGCACCTCGGTGATTCCTGGCGCGATTTCAGTCGCGTCGTAACGCACGCCGATCACCGCGTTGGCGCCGAGTTGGCCGGCGTGAGTGAGCATGAGGTTGAACGTGTCTTCGCGGGCCCGCTCGCAAAGGTTTGTGTAAAGCGAGATGTTCCCGCCGAAGATTGCCTGGATGCTCGCGCCCACGTTGCCGATCACCGAGCGCGATCGCACCATGATGCCACGCACCACGCCGAAGGATTTTGTCACACGGTAGCCGGGCAGATCGAACGTCGTCGTTGTCAATGGATGTGTCTGACTCATGCTGGAATTGAACACCACCCGGCGCGCTGGCAAAAGCGAAAAGTGCCGCTCCTTTTACGGCGAGAGAAAGGCAAACGCCGGCAGGTTCCGCAATACGGTGAATACCACGGTGACGGCGAGCAGCACCCACATGAATTTCGCCGGGAAAAATTGCCCGGCCGGTCTTCCCTGGGATTTTTTGCCGGCCATCCACGCGCCGCGTAGTGCGACAGTTGGAAGCAGCAGGATGAAAAGCGCGTTGTCGCGCAGCGCGGCCTGAATATGCCCGTGCAGCAGCGCGTAAACCGCGCGTGTCCCGCCGCAGCCCGGACAATTCAATCCGGTCATTTGGTGAAAGGGGCAGATCGGATAAAATCCGCTTGAGCTGGGATCAAACAAAAACACCACCGCTCCAGCGCCCAAAATGGCGAAACCCAGAACGATGCCGGCAAAGACACCCAGCGGGAAGGTTCCGGTCTTGATCTTCGGCGGTATGGAATGTGATTGGGCGGACATCGGCTTCAAAAATGATTCACGTTCCAATGGATGTGGAAATTGCCCGTCGCCAGGGCGAACGCCAGCAGCAGGCCATAAATGAGAATGCTCGCGATGGACAGCGCCAGTCCTGTTATGGCAAGGCCGCGGCCCTCGTATATTTCGGGATGGCGGCTGATTTGGACAAGCGCGACCGAGGAAAAAACCAGCCCCAGTATGTTGCACGGAAATCCGTAACAGCAGCAAAATATCAGTGACAGCGCGCCAAAAACCATTCCGGTGGTTGCGAAGCCGCTGGCCTTGCGCGCCCGGATCGGCGGCGCAATCGTCTGCGGAATTTGTGGCGCTAACTGGCTGGCAAATTCGGGCAGCAGCCCGGCAAAACTCCACTCTTTCGCGCCGTCCACGAACACCGGCGTCCGGCTTTCGACGCGGCCCTCGGCAAGCCATTGCCGCAGCTGTCCGGCGGAAACAGGCCCGTATTCCTTTCCATCCTCGCCGATGATTTTGTAGGTCGCGCTCATTCGTCGCCTGTACCGGCCCCGTGGCCGGAATCCGAACACACGCCGCGTTTTGCTTCGCCAATAAAGTTCAACAATACCTTTGCAGGCGCGCTGTTGAAACTTTTCCCGGCCGCCGCCACCGCCTCGCGCAGATTTTTTCCGCTGCGGAACAGTTGATGATAAAGCCGCTGCAATTCCAGCCGCTGTTCCGCCGTTAACCCGGCGCGGCGCAGGCCGACGACGTTCAGCCCGCATATTTCATTTTCGCGCTGCGCGATGGCGAATGGCGGCAAATCCTGGCTGATGGCCGCGCCGCCCTGCATCAACGCCAGCGTGCCGACGCGTGTGAACTGGTGGACGAGACAGTTGCCGGAAATGAACGCGCGGTCCTGCACCACCGCATGCCCGCCCAGCAGCGCGCCGTTTGCCAGAATGACATGGTCGCCAACGGTGCAATTGTGCGCCACATGCGAGTTCGCCATGAAAAAATTGTGCGAGCCGATCACCGTGTCCTCGGCTGTTTTGTTCGAGCGGTGGATCGTGACGTGTTCGCGGAAAACATTGCGGTCGCCGATGCGCAGCCGCGTCGGCTCGCCTTTGTATTTCAAATCTTGCGGCGCGTCGCCGATCACGCAGCCCGCGTGAAACCTGTTGCCGGCGCCAATCTGGGTCTCGCCCGTCAGATAGGCATGCGGGCCGACGACGCAGTCCGCACACAGTTCCACGCCGGCGTCAATCACGGCATAGGGCCCGACTTGAACGGTCGCGTCCAGTTTCGCTTTTGGGTGAATGATGGCAGTCGGATGAATCATTTCCGCCACAGATTCACACAGTTTGGCATGGATTAAAACTGATTTTTCCCGTTCGCTGGTAGGCGAAGATTCTTTGTTCCGCCGCGACTTCGTGATTAAATTGGGATGGAAATGAGTCGCGCGCCAACATCCGAAGCAATTCCGTCAGCAGCAATCCTTGCCGCGTCGCAGCGCGGCGAAGACGGGAGCCGTCGCCAATTGCCGGAGCTGCTTGCGCCCGCCGGTGACTGGGACTGCGTCCGGGCCGCCGTCGAGAATGGGGCGGACGCGATTTATTTCGGCCTCGAAAAGTTCAACGCCCGGATGCGGGCGCAGAACTTTACCGAGGCGGAATTGCCCGCGCTGATGGAGTTTCTACACCGGCGTGGGGTGCGCGGTTACGTCACGCTCAACACGCTCGTTTTTGAGAATGAACTGGCCGGTGCCGGAAAATATCTGCGCGCGATGATTTCCGCCGGCGTGGACGCGGTGATTGTTCAGGACGTGGGCATTTGCCGCCTCATCCGCGAATTGTCGCCGGATTTTCCGATGCACGCCTCCACGCAGATGACCATCACCAGTGCGGCGGGAATTGAATTCGCTCGCGAACTCAGTTGCAACCTCGCCGTGCTCGCGCGCGAATGTTCGATTGCTGAAATTGAAAAAATCAGCGCCGCTGGCGAAGGTGCCTCGTCACCCGTCACCCGTCACCCGTCACTGCCCTTGGAAGTTTTTGTCCACGGCGCTCTCTGCGTGGCCTATTCAGGCCAATGCCTCACCAGTGAATCGCTCGGCGGCCGTTCCGCAAACCGTGGCGAGTGCGCGCAGGCGTGCCGGATGCCTTACGATTTGATTTCTGACGGCAAACAGGTTCCGCTCGGCGATAAACGATATTTATTGAGTCCGCAAGACCTCGCGGGTTTAGAGGTTTTGCCGGACCTGATCCGTGCCGGTGTCGCGTCGCTGAAAATCGAAGGTCGTCTCAAAGCGCCGGAATACGTGGCCAACATCACGCGGATTTATCGCGAGGCGCTGGATGATTTGCGATTTGCAAATGACGATTTAAGCTCCACAGATCAGTCCGTTCGTAAATCCGAAATCGTAAATCGTAAATATGAGATGGAAATGTCCTTTTCGCGTGGTCTGTTCACCGGCTGGTTCGGCGGCACCGACAATCAAAAGTTGGTCCACGCCCGCTTCGGCAAAAAGCGCGGCGTGTTCCTCGGCGAAGTCAAAAAAATTGTCCGCGACGGTGTCATCTTGGATCTTGCGGCACCCGTCAAACCCGGCGATGGCGTTGTGTTTGACGCCGGCAGGCCCGACGAAAAGGAGCAAGGCGGACGCATTTACGAAGTGCAGGCGCCGCGTTTCAAAATCCCCGGACGGCAACTGACCGAACTGCGCTTCGGCTACGGCGATGTGGATTTTCTGCGCGTCCACATCGGCGACAAAATATGGAAGACGAACGATCCCGAACTCGACAGGCGTTTGCGTCAGAGTTTTGCGGGTGACAAGCCGAAATTTCAGCGCCCGGTTGAAATCGAAGTCCATGGCTGCGCAGGCAAACTGCTCACGCTCGTTGCCCGCGACGAATTTGGCAATGTGACAAAAGTGGAATCCACGATGCCGCTGGTGAAGGCTGAAAAGCAGCCGCTGACGGAGGAAAAATTGCGCGGACATTTCGGCCGGCTCGGCGGCACGCCGTTCCGTCTCGGCGCCATGGAAAATTTCCTGACAGGCGAAGTCCTGCTGCCGGTGAGCGAATTGAACCGCCTTCGCCGCGAAATGGTTGTTGAACTTGAAAGGCTCCGCGCACAGCCGAAACGGTGGAAGCTTTCGGATCCAGCTTCTGGCGTCCCGGTTCCGGGAAGCCTCGTTCCCACATTGCCCCTAGACGCCAGTCCCCGGACCCCAGACCCTGGACGCCAGACCCTGGACGCCAAACCCCAGACCCCAGACCCCACCCTGATTGTTCTTGTCCGCAATCTGCCGCAACTTGACGCCGCGCTGAAATGTGGCACGGAGACGGTTTATTGCGAATTTGAAGACCCGAAGAAATACCGCGAAGCCGTGCGGGCGCGTGACGAGTGGCAAGTGACGAGTGACGCGAAATGCGCCGGTGATTTCACGTCACCCGTCACCCGTCACCCGTCACAGCTTTTCGTCGCTCCGCCGCGCATTTTCAAAATGGGCGAGGAATGGACGCTCGAACAAGTCCGCTCCTGCAACGCAGATGGCTACCTGGTGCGAAATTACGATCATCTGAAGTTTTTCGCGAACGACCGGCGCGTGGGCGACTACTCGCTGAACATTGCCAACCGGATTTCAGCCGGTTATTTCAAAAACAAATTCGGTCTGGAGCGTGTGACGGCAAGCTACGACCTGAATTATTCACAGCTCGAAGCATTGCTGCGCGCCGCGCCGCCGGAATGGTTCGAGGTGACGATTCACCAGCACATGCCCATGTTTCACATGGAGCATTGCGTGTTCTGCGCATTTCTTTCCAGCGGCAGGGACTACCGCGACTGTGGGCGGCCATGCGACCATCACGACGTGAAGCTGCGCGACCGCGTCGGCGCGGAGCATCCCCTCAAGGCGGACGTCGGCTGCCGCAACACCGTGTTCAATTCACAGGCTCAAACCGGCGCGGAATATGTCTCGCAAATGATTGAACTTGGCGTGAGAAACTTCCGTGTGGAATTTCTCAACGAAACGCCGGAGCAGACCTCGTTGACCATTTCAAAATACCGCCAGCTGTTGCGCGGCGAAATTTCCGGCGCGCAGCTTTGGTGCGAATTGAAATTGTTCAACCAGCTTGGCGTCACGCGCGGGCAGATGGGGAAATAAGCCGGTTCACTGATAAAAATATCCCAATTCCCGTAGCGAGACGTAATCTTTCTCCCGTTCTGGCGTTGCACGGCCGATGATGACGTGGTCCAGCACATCAATCTTCAAAAGCTGTCCGGCGCGGATGAGATCGCGCGTCACCTTGATGTCGGCCTCGCTCGGCGTCGGGTCGCCGCTCGGATGATTGTGCGAAAGCACCACGGCGGCGGCGTTGACGGCAATCGCCGACTTGAATACTTCACGTGGATGCACTAGCAACGTGTCAATCGTCCCTTCGGTCACAGGAACGACTCGAATTAGCCGGCGGCGTGTGTTCAGGCAAAGGACCTGCAACGTCTCAACGCTCTTCACCAGGTTTCTCGCCCGCAGCAGGGCGGCGATATTTTCGGGATTGTCGAGCACGGGCGATTCGTCCTGCAATTCCTTCGCCATCTGGCGCGCGAGCGCGAACGCCGCCATCAGCGTCACCGCCTTGTCGCGTCCGATGCCTCTCACATTTCGTAAATCCGCGACCGACGCCTTCGCAAGCGACTGCAGCGATCCAAACCGGTTCAGCAATTGCTGCCCCACCTGCACGGCGTTGGCACCTTTCAACCCGGTGCGCAGCAGGATCGCGATCAATTCCGCGTGGCTCAAGGCGTCCGCACCCAGAGCCGCAAGCCGTTCGCGTGGTCGCTGGCTGACGGGCTGGTCTTTAAGACGAAAACTTTCTGACATGGGCAAAGATTAGCCAAAACAATCCAGCTTCAAAAGTTCAAAGTAATCATTTATGCGGGACTTTGGACTTTGGAGTTTGGGCTTCGGACTTTAGACTGGCACAAGCAATGGAATCGCCCGGTGGAAAAAATGATTCGCGCCTGACACCGTCACAGCAAAAGGCGGTCGCCGCGCGGGGTAATGTGCTGGTGATGGCCGGCGCGGGCACAGGCAAGACGCGCACGCTCGTCGAGCGTTGTTTGGATTGCATTGTCCGGGAAGGCGCATCACTTGATGAAATCCTCGTCGTTACCTTCACCGAGGCCGCCGCCACGGAGATGCGGCAGCGCCTACGCCGCGCGCTGGAAAATTTCATCAATCATCAACCATCCGCCGCGTCGAAGCGAAGCGAAGACAGGTCAGCCTTCAACTCATTTGCCGCCGAACAGCTCGCGCTCTTTGATGCCGCGCACATCGGCACGCTCCACGGGTTTTGTTTCAAGCTGGTGCGCGAACATTTTTACGGGCTGGGCCTCGACCCGCAACCCGCCGTCCTCGACGAGGACGAAGCGCTATTGCTGGCCGACGAGACGCTGGAGGAAGCATTGCAGGATCAATACGAAGGCCGGGACGAGTTCGCCGCCTCGGTTCAAAGCCTGATTCAAACTTACGGCGGTGCGCGCGACGAAAAAATCCGCTCGCTGGTTTTGCGCCTGCACCACTACGCGCAGACGCGGCCTGATGCCGAAGGCTGGCTTGCGGACCAGGTCGGTAAATTTTCCGCCACCGAACCCGCCGTCTGGCAGGACTGGCTGCTGGACGCCATCGCCGGCTGGCGCGACGAATGGCTGCCGGTTCTGGAAAATCTCAATGCCGGCAACGAGAAAGCCATTGAATTGGCGGACATTTTTTCACGGTTGGGTGGGGCAGGCGTCGCGCCTGCCAAATCCGGCGTCGCGCCGGATTTCTCGTCGGACGAAGGTGTCCGGCGCGATGCCGGATACAACAGGCCGGAAGCCTGTTCCACCAACATCTCCCGCGAAACCGCCACCGCTCTTTTGGAGCAGATTATCTCCGCCGACGGCCACTGGCCAGCCAAACGGAAAACCGTTCTTCGGGAACCGCTGAAAGATTTGTTCGACGATGCAGAATTTCTCGTCTCGGTCGCGCAGGCCAAAAATGGCGATGACCCGCTGGTCGAGGATTGGAACTGGGTTCGCAGTCGGATGACGGCATTGTTGCGGCTGACTCAAAACTTCGCCGCGCGCTTCGCCGCGCGCAAGCGCGACGATGGCGTTCTGGATTTCCATGATTTGGAACAGTTCGCCTTGAAGCTGCTTTGGGATTTTGTGGCGGACAAACCAACGGCGACGGCGGAACGCTGGCGTGGTAGGCTGCGCTTCGTTTTCGTGGATGAATATCAGGACATCAACGCCGCACAGGATAAAATCATCACCGCGCTCGCCCGTGATACTCCTCCCTCGCCCCGCCCAAGCGGGGAGAGGGTCGGGGTGAGGGGTTTTGAACTCACAAACCAGCGCATCGGCAACCGCTTTCTCGTTGGCGACGTGAAGCAGAGCATTTACCGGTTCCGCCTCGCCGATCCAAAAATCTTCCGCGACTACGCCGGAAGCTGGCGCGGCAAAGAGGGACAGACGATTCCTCTCGCCGAAAATTTCCGCAGCCGCGAATCTCTCTTGAATTTTGTCAATTCACTGTTCGAGCCGCTCATGCGGGAGGAAATCGGCGGTGTGAATTACGATGAGGAAGCAAAGTTAAAATTCGGCTCGCCGGATGAGCGCACGGATTTTGGCACGTCAAAAAATCCGTCGCCGCGCACGGAACTGCTATTGCGCCTGAAAACAAAGCCAGGCGGAGTTTCCAATGATGAAGATAGCGATTGGGCGGACCTGGAAGAATCGGCCAGGGAAGCGCGATTGATTGCACTGCATTTAAAAAAATTGGAAAAATCCGGACGCGAAATATGGGACGACGAAAAGAAAGCCTTCCGCGCCGTCGAATGGCGCGACATGGCGGTGCTGTTGCGCTCGCCGTCGGGCAAGGCGGAAATATTTGCGAGGGAATTCGAGCGTGCCGGAGTGAGGCTGTCCGTCGCGCGCGGCGGATTCTACGCAACCAGCGAGGTTCTGGATTTGTTGAGCCTGCTGCAGTTGCTGGACAATCCGTTGCAGGACGTTCCAGGCATCGCGGTGCTGCGCTCGCCGCTCGTCGGCTGCTCTCTTGATGAACTGGCGGAAATCCGGCTTCTGGCCGGCGGACATTTCTGGTTCGCGCTCAATCAGGCCCAAGGTCCAAAGTCCAGGGTCCAAAGTGGGACGCGGGCAAAGATTGGAAGGTTTTTGGAGCGATTTCATCGCTGGCGGAAACTGGCGAAGGAAACTTCACTCTCCCAATGTCTTGAAGAAATCTTGACGGAAACCTTTTACAGCGACTGGCTGCAGTCGCGTCCGCGTGGCGCGCAAAGGCGGGCGAATGTGGAACAATTTCTCAATCTGGCCCAGCGGTTCGACCAGTTCCAGCGGCAGGGGCTGTTCCGCTTTTTGAAATTCATCGAGGCGCAGCGCGAAGCCGGGGCCGAACCCGGGGTCGCGCCGGCCGCAAATGAAAACGCCGTGCGGTTGATGAGCATTCACCAGGGCAAAGGACTGGAATTCCCTGTGGTGGTCGTTGCCGATCTGGCGAAACAATTCAATGAGCAGGACTTGAACAGCGAAATCATCCTGGACGAGGAATTTGGAGTGTGTCCGCGTGTCCAGCCGCCGCAAAACGGCGGGCGTTATCCAAGCCTGCCGCACTGGCTCGCGCAGCGGCGCCAGCGCCGCGAGTTGCGCGGCGAGGAGTTGCGGCTGCTTTATGTCGCCATGACCCGTGCCCGGGACACGCTGATTTTAAGCGGCGCCATTACGGAAAAAAAGTGGCGCGAAAACTGGAATGAACCGGAGGCCATCATGCTGAGAAAAATTGCTGGCGCGAAAAGTTTTGCGGACTGGCTCGGCCTGTGGTTCGCAAACCAGGTCCAAATTCCAAATTCCAAATTCCTAACCGGGACGGAAGGCGAATTGGCGGATTTGCGCTGGCGGATTGTGGACGACGCGGAGCTTGGCGGCGATACTGCCCATAGCAGCCGAGGTGATGAGGTTCAAACCGGAACAATTTCAAGGCCTCCTCACGTCGGCTTCTACGAAGACGCGTTGGCGCTAGACGACGCGACGGCAGAAAAACTTCGAGCCATGCTGGAGTGGGAATATCCATTCACGGCGGCGACGAGGCGCAAGGCCAAGTCGTCGGTCACGGCATTGCGGCGCGCGGCGGAGGAATTGGATGATGAGGCCGGACAGGCATTTGGTTTCCAGTTCTATGAAAAGCGGCGTACGAGGAACCCCGCTCCAACAGCGCAAAATCGGCATTCCGCACCCCGCGCTCCGCGTTTAAGCCCGGCGGAAGCGGGCACGGCGCATCACAAGTTTCTCCAGCACTTCGCTCTGGAAACCGCGCGCGATCTCGCGGCGCTGGACGCAGAGCCACGGCGGCTGGAGCGGGAAAAGATTTTGTCGGCGGACGAATGCGCGGCGTTGGATTTGAACGCCGTCGCAGCGTTTTGGAATTCCAAACCTGGACGGCAAATACAGGCGAAGGCGGAAAATGTGAGGCGCGAACTCGCGTTCACGGCAAAATTCAGCCCGGCGGAACTTGAGGTGATCACCGGCGCGAAGGCCGAAGCCGGGCTGGAAAGTGAATTCGTCGTTGTGCAGGGTGTCGCGGATTTGGTCGTGCTGTTGCCGGAGGAAATCTGGCTGGTGGATTTCAAGACGGATCAGATGCGCACGGACGAACTGCCGGAAAAGATCAGGCTCTACGAACCGCAGTTGAAGCTTTACGCGTGCGCGCTCGGGAAAATTTATTCTCGGCCGGTCACAAGCTGCTGGCTCCATTTTCTCGACGCCCGGAAAACCGTGGACCTGAAAATTTAATCCGGCGACTGTAGCGAAAGTTCGTCCTGCGCCTTTTCATCCGCTGCCGGTTCGGGTGTTTCCGTTTCCCCGGCTGCTATCTCTTCGGTCGGGTTCGTTTCGCGCAACCGGACGATCGCCGGGCGCAATAGCCGGCCCTGAAACGTGAATCCTGCGCCGATCGCTTCGGCCACCGCGGCATTGGCGCTCGGCTTTTCTTCCCCGCCGACGGCTTGATGGCGCTCGGCGTTGAATAGTTCATCCGGCTCGGCGCTGAACGGCACGAGGCCGATGCGCCGGGCCGCATCGCGGCAGGCGTTCTGAAAGTTGGAAATCTGTTCCGCTAGCTTCGGCTGGCCCGAGCGCATGGCGGCATTGTGCAAAACGAATACATGATCAAGAATGCGTACCAGCACCTGTAGCCACTCGGCCTCGCTTCGACGCAGCTTTTCAATTTCCAGCCGGAGCGTGGCCTTCTCGCTGTCGCTCATTTTCTGCATGAATTCTGAAAATTGCCGGACCTCCCCGGCCATGTGGTCGGCGATTTCCTTCGCGCCGGCGGAGGTTCTTTCGGCCTGCGTCTGCGCATTTGTCCATTCGTTCGTCGCGGCGTTGATTTGCGCGGCAAGCTTTTCGAGATTCTGGATTTTTTCGGCGATGGAACCGAGAGCCCCGGCTTCAATCACTTTGACAATCGCCCGGTAATCGAGGATGTACGGCATCGCGCCGAGTATCGCGCCAAGAGAGACGCATGCCGCGGCGGTGACGATTCCCCACCGGCCTATCGGGTGTGGCATCTGTAGGATCAAAAAATATCCGGCTGCCAGCAGCAATGCATCACCGAGCAAAAATGGCCATTTGGGGACTTTCCAGTTTTTTGAGTCGTTCACGCTCCTAGTTTCAGGAAAAAATGCGCCGATTGCAATTCGCTTTCTCCTCGACTAAAACCGCCCCTGCCAAAATCATGCCCATGTGCGCATCTGCGTCATTTTCAATCCGGCGGCCCGTTGCAACAAAGCCCGCTATTTTCGACGCCAGCTCGATGCCATTGGCTCCCAATGCGCGTTCAAGGCCACCGCCGCGCCCGGTGACGCCCGGCGTCTCGCGGCGGAGGCGGTCGGCGAAGGATATGACTTGGTTGCTGCCGCCGGTGGCGACGGCACGGTCAATGAGGTTCTCAACGGTCTCGGCGACGTGCCGGACGGCTTCGCCCGCGTGAGGCTCGGCGTGTTGCCGCTGGGAACGATGAACGTTTTTGCGCGCGAACTCAAAATCCCGCTCCGTCTTGAACGTGCCTGGGAGGTTTTGCGCCGCGGAAATGAGACGAAAATTGATCTGCCGTGCGTGGAATTTTCAGCCAATGGCAGGACCGAGCGGCGCCATTTCATCCAGCTCGCCGGCGCGGGGCTGGACGCGCGGGCGATTGAACTGGTGGATTGGCAGCACAAGAAAAAAGTCGGTCCGCTGGCCTATGTCGTCGCCGGTTTGAGGGCGCTGCGTGAGTCGAAGCCGCAAATCACGGCTCGCAACAACGCCCGCCCCGCCGGGCAACATGTCACCGGCGAGCTGGTATTGATTGGTAATGGGAAATTTTACGGCGGGCCGTTTGAAATTTTCCCGCAGGCGGATTTGCGCAATGGGTTGCTGGACGTTTGCGTTTTGCCGCGCGTCAACTGGCCGGTGCTTTTGCGCTGCACGCCGGCCTTTTTTGCGCGCCGGAAATTGCCGGAGAAACTGGTGCGGCGGTTTCGCGCGTCGGCGTTTGAATTGTCGGGTGACGCAAAGACCCCTTTTGAATTGGATGGCGAGATTGTCGGAAATTTGCCCGCGACGTTTTCAGTGGAACGCGGGCGCCTGCGCGTCGTTTGCTGTTAGTATTGGCGCATGGCTGCCCGATTCAGCCGCAGACGCGTCGGTAAAGCGCTTCGTAGCGTGGTACGATGACTTCCGCGGAAAATTGTTCGCGCGCCCGGCGCTGCGCGGCTTTACCCATTTCCATCCGGCGCTTCGGATCTTGGATCAAACTTTCAATCGCCCGGGCCAGGGTGTCTGGATCGTCGGTCGGCACTAAAAGCCCGCTCACGGTGTCCTCCACCACTTCCGGAATTCCACCCGCGCGCCGGGCCACGCTCGGACAGCCGAAATACATTGCCTCAAGGATGCTCAGGCAAAAACTCTCCGTCTCGGATGTGAACAATCCCAGGTCGGCGGCCTGTAGGTAATCTTCGATTTCATTCACGTTCTCGCGCACGATCACCCGGTCTTCCAGGCCCAGCCGTTGCACGTCCTTGCTGTATGGCGCGAAACTTCCGCCCGCCAGAACCACGAGCTTGAAGGCGTCACGCGGGCGGATGCGAGCGGCGGTTTCGAGCAGGAGATCAATTCGTTTCACCGGGCGAAGATTCGAGGAGTGGAGAATCAACGCTTCATTGTCCGACACGCCAAGCTCGTGGCGCACTTCCTCGCGCGAACGGCGCGGTGGACGCGGCGCAAAAAAATTGTGGATGACTTCCAATGGTCCATTGAATCCGAGTACCCGCTGCGTCTCCGCTTTCAGGTAGGCAGAAACCGCCGTGACGGCATCCGAACAGGTGAGCGCATGGTGGATGGCCGGTCCATAGCCCGGATCATCGCCGAGCAGCGTGGTGTCCGTGCCATGCAACGTCGTGACGACACGCGGCTGCAATTCCGGCGGGAGCATGGACTTCGCGAGGATTGCCGCCGTCGCGTGCGGCACGGCGTAATGGACATGGAGCACATCCAACCGGTGTTCCCTGCTGATCTCCGCCATCCGCACCGAAAGCGGCAGGGTGTAATCGGGATATTTGAACAATTGATACTCGTTGATGACCACCGGATGGAAATGCAATCGCGGCGCATTTTCCGGCAACCGGAAGGGGCGTTCGTAACTAAAGAAATGTACTTCGTGTCCCCGTCGCGCCAAATCCTCGCCCAAGGCGGTTGCAAGAACGCCGCTGCCGCCGACAGTCGGGTAACAGGCGATGCCGATTTTCATTTGGTTCTTAACCACGGATAGACGCGGATGGACTCTGGTAAAGACAAGGACATTCACAGGTAAGGCGCGTCACTTCGTGCGCGCCGTGCGCTGTGTATTGATGAGCGGCAGGCAGTCCTCTGCCTACCCTGCCAATCAATCCGTGTTTATCCGTGTCCATCCGTGGTTGAATTAAAAGCCCCGCGCTCCCCGGCTTGTATGGCCGAATGAGTCGAGCACGATTGGATCGTTGGGAAACAAAGCGATGGCATGGCCGGCGTCGGCGCGCAGTCCGCGCAAACGCGCCCGCGTGAATTGTAGTTCCACGTAATTGCGCGCGGAAATTTGCGAGGCATGCGCTTCCATCGCCGCCTTCCAGTCGGCGATAACTTCCGGCTCGGAAACATCAATGAGCACCGGTGTGATGTCCGCCGGCTCGGCTTCGGGCGTCACCGCGTAATAAAAAAGTTGCTCAACGGAATGGGTCGGCGACTGGCGTAGCTCCTGGACGCCGCCGTAGCGGGCGAGCCGGCAGGCATCGCGCACGAGTTGTCCCAGCCGTGGATGATCGGGATGCTGGTTTTCAACAAGGCTCGGCGCGAGCACGATGCCTGGCCGCAGCCGGCGGATGATGCCCGCCAGTTTGATTGCGTGGACGGCGCGAACTTCAAGGTGTGCATCACCATCCAGTTCGACAAATTCAACTGTCGCGCCGAGAAGCGCGGCGGATTTTTTCGCCTCGGCCACCCTTTGTTTGGGCGCGCCGTGGGACGCGGCTTCACCGCGCGAGCAAATGACAAAGTGCGCCTTGCGGCCGGCGCGGGTTTCTTTCGCAATGACGCCGCCGCACCCGAACTCGATGTCGTCGGGGTGCGCGCCGAAGGCCAGCAATGGCGCAGGTTCAGGACGGGGTTTCGGTGAAGGCTTCATCATGTCGGTCAATGGCATCGCGACTTATAAAAGTGATTCCTGGTGTTTCTTCCGGGCGAAGGTAGGCTTTTTCGCTGGCTCCGGCAACGTAATGCGTGCAATGCACCACGGATTGCATCCAGGCAAGCCGGGTATCGCGTGTTGGGCTGACCTGTTCTTTGCCGAAGGCCGTCGTTGGCAACATGACGTATGAATTCCCTCCTTCATGAAGTCGCAATGCGCCGTTGGAGAATCGGGCGCGGACGATTTCACTTTCATACGGAACGTCCACGAAAAACTCCGTCACGTCACACGCCGTCCGGCGGATGACCGGGTCGCTGGAACGCACCACCCGGATGCCATCGAGCAAATCCATCGCCCGGTACATCTCCAGGCAGAAATCGGCGACGTGGGTTGCGGAAATGGATTTGAAAATCTCGATCAACCCGCGCTCGATGTAGTTGGGCAATTGGAGCAGCGTTTTGTCCTGCCATCCGGCGGCGATCTGTTTGAGGTGTTGCGGAGAAAATTTCCGTTGGAGCCGGTTTTTGAAGGCGAAGTTAAGTTGGGCCGGTTCATTCGTCTTGCGATGACGCAGAATGGTCTGCGTTTCGCGCTGATCGTGGTCGCTGTCGTGGCAGAAGAAAACAATCTCGCCGCCAATCTCACTTTGCAATCGTCGCGCCGTCTGGATTTTTGCAGATAAAAACCGCTTGGGGAAAAATCCGCATGGCTGCTGGCCGAAACAAATGATGGGAGCCGTCATATCGCGCGCATCTTGTTTGTTTCGCTGTTACCGCCCAAAACAGCTTGCAGCATCAGGCTCAAAAGCACGCACGCCGCGCAGCCGATCAGTGGATACCAGAGGTAGGAAATGGTAAGATTGTAGTAGAGGACGAATACGAGGGTTTGCGCGGCCAGCGCCGACCAGAAAACCGCCGTGCCGCCGATGCGCCGGATGAAAAATGCCACCACAAACAGCCCGAGCATCACTCCGTAAAAAATCGAGCCGAGAATGTTCACGGCCTGGATCAGGTTCTCCACCAGATGGGCGTAGAGGGCAAACCCGATCGCGACCAGTCCCCAAAACGCGGTGAACCATTTCGACGCGGCCACGCAGACGGCGTCGGTCGCGTCGCGGTTGATGAGATGGCGGTAAAAATCAATGGTGGTGCTGGATCCCAGCGCGTTGAGTTCGGCGGATTTTGAGGACAGCGCGGCGGCGAAAAATGCCGCCACGAGCAGGCCGATGACTCCATGCGGCAATTGGTGCAGGATGAAGGTGATGAAAACGTAATCAGCGTCATTGGCCGTGGTGCCCGGATTCGCCGCCAGCAGCGTCTTTGTGGCTTCCTCGCGAACCTGCTCGCCCTGCTGGTGCGCAGCCGACGCGGCGGCAAACGCTGATTTCGCACCTGCCTCATCGCCGTTGTGACGGGCATCCAGCCAGCTTTCGAGTTGCTGTCGCGTCTGGGCGTGAGCCAGATTAAAATCAGTTTCATAAACTCGCAGCTTCTGGTCGGCATTGTGCGACGCAAGATACTGGCCGGCGGCCGGATTGAAAAACAGCGGCGGCGGCTCGAACTGATAGAACACAAAAATCAGGACGCCGAGCAGCAGGATGCTGAACTGCATCGGGATTTTGCACACGGCGTTGAACATGAGACCGAGCCGGCCTTCGCGCAGGGACGCACCGGAAATGTAGCGCTGCACCTGCGACTGGTCGGTGCCGAAATAGGACAGCATCAGAAATGTCCCCCCGAGCAATCCCGACCAAAAGGTGTAGCGCTCGTGGACATCGGTTGAAAAATTCACCGCGTTGAGTTTATGAAACCCGCCCGCCAAAGCCAGGGTGTCCGTGAAGGTGAGGCCCGTGGGCAGCTTCGCCACCAGCAGGCAAAATGCGGTGACCATGCCCGCGAAGATGATTCCAATCTGGTATTTTTGCGTCACGGTCACGGCATCGCTGCCACCGGCCACGGTATAGACGATCACCAGCAGCCCGCTGCAAATGATTGTCAGGTTGAGCGGCCAACCGAAGACGGTGGTGAGTACGATCGCGGGTGCGTAAATGGTCAGCCCCGCGCCGAGGCCGCGTTGCACCAGAAATAACGCCGCTCCCAGCAGCCGGGTCTTGCCATCGAAACGCCGGCCCAGAAATTCGTAGGCGGTATAGACATTCAGCCGGCGGAAAATTGGCAGGAAAAAAATGGCGATGATGATCAGCGCGACCGGTACGCCGAAATAAATCTGAACGAAACCGAGGCCGCCAAGGTAGCCCTGGCCGGGTGTTGAAAGAAATGTGATGGCGCTGGCCTGCGTGGCCATGACGGACAGGCCGATGGCGAACCACGGCGTCTGGCCGTCGCCGCGTAAGTAGGTGTTCAGGTTGCGCCGGCCGCGCGTGCGCCAGATGCCATAAATGGCAATGCCGAGCATCGAGCCGATGAGTACGACGAAGTCGAGCGCGCTCATGAAAACGCTTTTGTCAACGCGATGAGCAGCGCGACCCAGAAAACAAAGCTGCCGAGGACGAAAAGATAAACACGTTTCCAGGTGTTGAAAAACGGCAGGCCGGTCTCTTCAGATTCACGCGCGGGGGGTTCCGTGGCGGCGGGATCTTTCATTTTCCAAGTGAAACCAGGTTGCCAAACAGCCGGTAGGCGCCGGGCACGCCGGCGTGCAATTGCCGGAAAAACACCAGCCCGGTGTAAACGAAGTAACCTTTGCCATATTGAGCGACGAGCAGCCCACCCTTGAGCGGTGCTTCTCCCGGATCGCTGCACGCAAGGATCGGCGTGAAATGTTCGTCCCACTGGTCCGGATAATAAATCCCGCGCTCCTGGATCCAGCCGTCGAAATCGGCGCTCGTGATTTTGTTCGGCGTGTTGAGGGCCGGATGGTCCGGCGCGAGAAACGTCATCTGTGCCGTTTCGTCGGTCACGCGGTCGCTCGAAATATGCAGGCTGTATGGCGCCAGTTGGTCGGTCTTCAAATCGCGTCCCGGCCGGTTGTATTGCTCGATGACATTGCCGCCACCTTCGACATAGGAGAACAGCGCTGGCAACTGTGAAACGAGGTCCGTGCGGACGTTGAACGCACGAACACCGATGACCACGGCGTCAAATTTTTCCAACTGGTCTGGCGTGAGGTCCGCGCCCGCGAGGAGTGTGACTTTGTATCCCATGTCTTCCAGGCATTCAGCCACGCTGTCACCGGCGCCGGGAAGATAGCCGATGTTCTGGCCCCGGATGGCGAGATTGAGGCACACAGCCTTGAGCCGGGCGGATGGCTGGAGCAACAAGAGCGGAATATGCGGATAATTGATGACCACGCGTTCGTTGTCGTAACGCCTGCCGCCAACCTTCGCCTCGGCGGTGATCCCGGCCGTCGCCGGTTGCGCCGGCGCAGTGACTGTGAACGTCAATTTCACCTGCTCTCCGGCATCAGCCAGATTGAACATTTGCGTCGCGGGTGCAACCGTCCAACCCGACGGCGTGTTCAGGCGCAGAGTCCCGGCAGTGTTGGGCCGCGCGGCAGTGACCTCAACCGTCACCGGCTTGGTGGCGCTTGGCGCGAACAACGCAACTTCCGACCCCAATTTGAGCGAGACTGGCGAAATCACCGTCAGGTCCCGGGTTTCATCTTTTGCCCGGTCAGCCGTGAGTTGCACCGGCCGGTCTGGGACAATCACAGTCTGGCCTCCCACTTCAAATACCTGCTCGATTGGAAAGACCGAGGGATTTTCGGGCCGGCCGATGAGCTGCGGGTCGGCTACCTTGAACATTCCCGCCTCGCGCTCCTCGCGCAGCCAATACGGCTGGTTCACCTCTGTGTTGGCAGGCAGTGTTTCCTCGGCATCCTGGCTCACGGACTGGTAGGCGGCCAGGTCTGTGCCGATGGAGAATTTCGATCTGATGGACGGAAACCGCGCCGCCACCCAGCGCACCGGAACAATGTCCGACCGGACCGTCGCGGCCAGATGCATCTTGAGCGGCTCGCCGGGCACGACTTCGGCGTCCGGAATCGTCGTCTCCACCGTCAGGCCGAGGCATTCCTGGATGATGTGATCCAGTTGCTGGCGCTTTTCATTCAGCACCGGGTCGTCGGTGGGAAGCGCGGCCAGAAGTTTTTTGATTTGCAGCAACACCGGCACGCCGGTGGCGGGATCCTGCGGATTGAATTGTGCGATGATGCCATCAATCTGCTTCCCGATGTCTGCGCCGCCGGTCACGCGGTTCCACGTGTCGTCCACGCCGTCGAGGATGTCATTGGTCGCCGGCTCGCCCGCTAGCAGCGTGAAGGACTCGGACCTCGGTCCGCTGCCGCCGGAGCCGGTGTAATTTCCGAAACCCTGGGTCTTGTGCATGGACCGGCTGCGCCCGGCAATGTCCGTGAACGCTTCTCCGGTCACCGGCTCCTTGCCACCGTCGTCAATCCGGATGAGATTGGTCTCGCCGCCGCCGCGCTGAAACCCGCCCTCGTTCCAGAGGATGCGTTTGGGCTGCCACGGCTTTAGTCCATCACGCAGTTGTTCGGGAAACGAATTTGGATCGCCGGCGAGTTTGAAGGCTTCCAGTGCCAGCACCGTCGAGGCCGTGTGATGCCCGTGCGTGCCGCCCGGCACGGTGGAAAAGCGCGCGATCACTGCGTCCGGCCGAAACTCGCGGATGACACGCACGATGTCGGCCACCACCTGCTGCCGGTCCCAGATTCTCAAGGTCTCGAGGTAGTCCTTGGAAAATCCGAAGTCAACCGCGCGTGAAAAATACTGCCGGCCGCCGTCCACGTGCCGTGCCGCCAGCAGTTCCTCGGTGCGGATGATTCCCAGTTCATCGCCGAACTCCGGCCCAAGTACGTTCTGCCCGCCGTCGCCGCGCGTGAGTGAGAGATAAGCTGTGCGATAATTGCGGCCGCGGGCGAGATAAGCGATCAACTGGTTGTTTTCATCGTCGGGATGCGCTGCGACGTAAAGTACGCTGCCCATTTCGCGAAAACCGTTCAGGTCCTGCAAGATGGCGGACGCCGGTGGTGGCTCGGCCATTTGGCCAATCCCGGCAAAACCGGCCAGCAGACATGCACCCGCGACCGTGAGGCGAATGGGCCAATGGCTGCGGCGGCCGGATTTGAGAGACGACATTTTTATTCTCATGCGCGACGCCGCACGTTCGTTAAAATCAAATGGCGAAGCCGGTTCCGCGCTGCGCTATTTCGCAACGGTGAATGGCACGGAGAATTGCGTGCTTTCCCACGACAACTTCAGCACGCCGCCGCCCGCCGGATTTTTCGCGAGGCCCATCGTGAACTGGTCCACCGGCTTGTCCAGTGCGTCCTTCGTCAAATCCACCTGACACAGGTCCTGCGTCGTGTCCACGGGAATTCCCCACCCGCCGAGGTGCGTGCTGAAGGCTAGTTTGGAAACACCGGATTCGCTCGGCACCATGTAAAGGGTATAGACGCCCGCGGGAACGATCGTCGTACCCAGCACGATCGGCTTTTGCGTGATGAGGGTCGTGGCCTCATCCGCGCCCATGCGCCAGGGCTTGTCGTAGGGAACCAGCACACCCCAGATTTTACGGGCATCGGTCGTCCCCGGCTTGGTTGTATATGGCCGGCCATAAGTGATGGTGACCCGGTTGCCTTCAATGACCGAGCTGATGGTTTCGTGCGGGCTGACATGCCGTTCCTGGGCCATGACCGGGAGTGTGCCAATCATGGCGGCGGTGGTAATTGCGAGGGTGGATAGGATTTTTATCATGTTATCTATGACAGTTATGGTTGATTTACGTTGAATGTTCGTTTGGGAATGAAATTTTACTGTTACATGCTCAACAGCGCCAGTCTCAGCATGGCCGTGACCATGGAGCGCGGCATTTTGGGATTCATATGGCAGGGAATTTAAAATGACTGAACCGAAAGGAAAGAGAAAAATGGGTGGATGGACAACTTGTCAGCGATTTAACCCAACGCGGGGAGCGAATGGGCTTGTAAGTTTTTCATTGCAACCGAGCTATCGCTGATCGCATTGGCGCTGTTGGTTCCGCTTCCGCGGGCGTAAAGCCCCGTGGGGCCCACGCACCTTTACGGATTCACGTCCGGTGGCCGTCTGCCAAGTACTTGGCATGCCTGAAACCGGGCTAATCGCGGGCTTGGAAGTGCGGGGAACTTGCCAGCATCTCCTTTGAACAGTCGAGCTGAAGGGTATGATATTCTGCATTGTATCGCAGCTTGGTGGGCGAAACGGCGCTCAGATGGCTGGCCACCCCGATGAATCCGCCGGACGAAATGATGACCGACGCGATGCGGCCGGCCAATGGATCCATCATGAGATTTTCCACCTTGCCAAGTTTTTCACCCTGCAGATTCATAACCGGCTTGCCCATGAGCTTGCTGGCCTGCTGGACAAAAACCAGGTTTGACCACGTGGATTTGGTTCCATCCTTGTGCGTTGACTGATTTGTGGTCCAGGTTCCTTCAGGGTATTGGGTCAGGATCGGATTGTTGGTTTCTTCCAGGCCGTGGGCGATTTCCGCATTATGTGCTGTATCCACGGTGCGTCCTCCAGCCGTAATGATTGTGCCATCAGAATTGCGGGGCAATGAACTCGCGAATATCCCGCCCTCACTGGTGGTCCGGTATTCGCCATGTTCGGGAACGAAGTAAGGGCGCAGGCCATAATAGCCATAAACTTCAGTCACCCGGTCGGACTGCGTGCATAGATTCCACTTCGCGAAGTCAAATCTGGGCGCGGCATTGATTTTTGCCACGCTGGCGTCCATGTACAGGACTTTGTGGTCGGCTTCTTGATCCAATGCTTCCGGTGGCACCGCAGTAAACCCATTATTTATGCCGGGAAAGACACCACGAGATAAAATCATTTCAACGATCCGGCCGGATTCCACGTCCACGGCGATATCAACCACTTTGCCGAGCTTTTCCTTTTGGTGATTTTTCACCGTCATCCCGATGATGTCACTGGCCTTGACCGTATCTTTAAACTGGTCCGGTTGCTGGGAGATGGAAATAAAAATAGAGGCGTTATCTTGTCCATTTGTTTCGAGATTGGCTATTTCCTGGGCTGGGGCCGCGAACGCCAGAACAGATGCGATGGACACGCTTGCAATGATTTGCAGTTTTCGTTTCATATTTTATGTTTGGCCAATAAATTCTTTGTTGCAGCATCAAGGTAGGCGGGGAACTGTTTGACCGCCATGGGGTGTTACCCTACTGGGAATTTTATGAAACCAGCTTTGCAGTATGGTCGCACTGATTCTCCCATGTGTTGCATCTTCGCCTTAACAGCCCGTTAATAAACTCACAAATTTCTGCGACCTGACGACTGCGCAAAGAGTCTGTAAACGCATGGCACTTGGAAAGCGCAAACCCAAACAGGACGAGCTGTTCATCCCCAC
>Ga0302320_10003119_pt1 | contig 38622 bp, 40 predicted proteins | sample Bog_T0_3_FD_202130 | JGI IMG/M metagenome (GOLD analysis project Ga0302320, IMG submission 202130) | Peat permafrost microbial communities from Stordalen Mire near Abisko, Sweden - Bog_T0_3 | ecosystem: Environmental > Terrestrial > Soil > Wetlands > Peat | place: Sweden: Abisko, Stordalen Mire... | reverse complement strand
TACTCGGCGACCAAGGCGGCGGTGCACAACTTGTCCAAGAACCTGGCGCGCGAATGGGCGCCGCAGCGCGTGCGGGTCAACACCCTCGTGCCGGGATTTTTCCCGGCCGAGCAGAACCGCAAGATCCTTTCGCCGGAGCGGACCGCGGCGATCCTCGGCCACACGCCGATGAAGCGCTTCGGCGAGGCGCGGGAGCTGGTCGGCGCGACCCTCCTGCTCGCGGGCGCGGGCGGCAGCTTCATCACCGGCGCGGAATTGGTGGTCGACGGCGGCTATCACGCCATGACGATCTGAGCGGCGGCGGGGCCGGCCGCCCGGGCCGCCTTTATAGGTTATATAAAAAGCGCGGTTGTCCTTGCTATAATCAATGGCCTGTGGCAGAGATATGTGCCTTATGCCGATTGATAAATTCAAACAACTGAAGGCGGCGAAGGTCCGCTTGGCGCATTTGCAGAAGGCCCTCGCCGCGCAGCTGCGCAAGGAATTCATGGCGTTGCCGGCGAAATATGGCTTTGATAATGCCGCCGACTTTGTCCGCGCGGTGTCGGCCGCGCACAGCGGCCGGGCGGCCGGCAAGGATGCGGGCAAGGCCGGCCGCCGCCGCCGGGCCGTGATCACCGACGCGACTCGCGCCGAGGTGAAAAGGCTCGCCGCCGCGGGCAAGACCGGCGCCGAGATCGCCAAGGCGGTCCGGATTTCCCTGCCCAGCGTGCAGAATATCAAGAAGGCGCTCGGCCTGGTGAAGGCGCGCAAGTAATCCGCCGCACCGGCCGGAGCGCGGACCGACCGGCCGGGGCGCCGGGCGGCCCATGGCATATATACAAGCGAACACGAATGGCCGGCTGCATCCGGCCAGCGAGCCGTCCTTGTCGCCGCTGAACCGAGGGTTTCTGTACGGCGACGCGGTCTATGAGGTCTGGCGGACCTACGCGGGGGTGATCTTCGCGTGGGAGGAGCACTGGCGGCGACTGGGCGCCTCGGCGGCGGCCCTGCACTTCGAGCTGCCATGGCTCCCGGCCGTGATCCTCGAGGAGATCCGGCGGACGGCGGCGGCCTTTCGGGCGGCGGCGCCGGAGCCGGGCGAACTCTACATCCGGCTGCAGCTGGCGCGCGGGGAAGGGGCGATCGGCCTCGACCCCGCCCTGGCGGAGCGGCCCGAGTTCGTCCTGCTGGTCCAGCGCTGCCCGGAGCTCACCGCGGCCCAGGCGGCGGCCGGCCTGCGCCTGTCGGTCGCCGGCCAGCTGCGGCGCAATCCGGCGGCCGCCCTGGATCCGGCCTGGAAGACCGGCAACTATCTCAACAACATCCTCGGCCTGCGCGAGGCGCGCGCCCGCGGCGCCGACGAAGTCCTGCTGCTCAACCTCGCCGGCGAGGTGACGGAGGCGGCCGTGGCCAACGTCGCCTTTGTGCGCGGCGGGGAATTGATCACCCCGCCGCTGCGCGCGGGCATCCTCAGCGGCATCACCCGGGGGCTCGTGCTGGCCGGCATCGCGGCCGCCGCCGGCGTGGCGGTGCGGGAGGAAACCGTCCGGCCCGAGGACTTCGGCGCCATGGACGAATGCCTGCTTCTGTCCACGACCAAGGACATCGTCCCGGTCGCGGCGATCGACGGCGCGCAGTTCCAGGTCGGCGCGCGCACGGCGACCGCCCGGCTCAAGGCGGCCTTCGCGGCGCACGCCCGGGCCTACGCCCGGAGCCACCCGCAATGGCGCCTGCCCTGAGCCCGATGCGCTGCCTCGGCCTCGACTACGGCGCCCGCCGCTGGGGCCTGGCCTATGGGGATGACCTGGGCGTGGCGACGCCGCTGCCCGCGCTGGTGGAGGCCGAGCCGGCCCGGCGCTGGTCCCGGCTGGCGGCGCTGGTCGGGCTGCGCCGGATCACGGACCTGGTGCTCGGCTATCCGTTCAACATGGACGGCTCGGCCGGATTCAAGGCGCGGGAGGTGGACGCCTTTGCCGCGCGCCTGCGCGGCGAATTCGCGCTGCCCGTCCACCTGGTGGACGAGCGCCTCACCACCTACGAGGCGGAGGCGTCGATCGCCAAGCCGCGCCGCCGGGCCCTGCGCCAGAGCGGCATCGTCGATTCGCGCGCGGCCACCCTGATCCTCCAGGATTTTTTCGATCAGCGGCGGCCGGGGCCGTGACTTGCCATAATCGTGCTGCAAACCCATGGATGAAACCGTTCGACGCTGGAAGGGCGTCTGCGCCTACGACGGCACCGGCTTTTCCGGCTGGCAGAGCCAGGCGCACGGCCAGGCGATTCAGGACGTGATCGAGGCCCGCCTGGCCCGCGTGCTCGCCGCGCCCGTGCGGATCCATGGCAGCGGCCGCACGGACGCCGGTGTGCACGCCCGCGGCCAGGTCTTCCATTTCGACGCGGCCTGGCGGCACGCGCCCGAGCGCCTGGCGGCCGCGCTGGCCGCCGGATTGCCCGCCTCGATCCAGCTGCGCTCGCTGCGGCCGGCGCCGGCGGCCTTTCACGCCCGATTCTCGGCGCAGGGCAAGATCTACACCTATCACCTGCACCGGGGGGACGCCGATCCGTTCACCCGGCCGTTCTGCTGGATGCGGTTCCTGCCGCTGGATTTGGCGGCGATGGAGGCGGCGGCCGCGCACCTGCGCGGGCGGCACGACTTCCGCGCCTTCTGCGGGCGCGGCGGCGCGCCGGAAGCCGATACGGTGCGCGACCTGCGCCGGCTGGAGCTGGTCCAGCGGGGCCGGCGCCTGCGGGTCACGGCCGAGGCGGACGGTTTTTTATATAAGATGGTGCGGAGCCTCGTCGGCGCGCTGGTCGCGGTGGGGGAGGGCAAGCTGACCCCCGCCGAGGTCCGGGCGATCCGTGATTCCGGCCGCCGGCCGGCGGCGATCCAGACCGCCCCGCCGCAGGGATTGTTTCTCGACCGCGTTTACTACTGACCCATGGCCGCCTGGACCACCCTCGCTCGCGCGGCCGCCGCGGTGCTCTTCCCGCCGGTTTGCGTTGGCTGCGGCGGCCTGGTCGAGGCAAGCGGCTACCGCCATTTGTGCGGACGCTGCGCGCCGGCCGTGGCGCTGATCGCCGGCGGGGCGGGCGCGCCAGCCGGCCAGCCGGACGGACCCGGCGCCGGGGGCCGCCCGGGCGGCGAGGCGGCGCCGGACCTCGGCCAGGCGCGCGCGGCCGTGCGGCTGGAGGGTCCGGCGCGCGCGCTGCTGCTGGAACTCAAGTACCGCGGCGGCCGGCACGTGCTGGAGGACATGGCCGAAATCTTCCGGCGCAGCCCGGCGCTGCTGGCGCACGTGCGCGGGGCGGCGCTGGTGCCGGTTCCCCTGCACCCGCGCAAGGAGCGGGAGCGCGGATTCAATCAGAGCGCGCTGCTGGCGGCGGTCCTGGCGCGGGAGGCGGGCGGCGGCACCGCCGTGGCCGGATTATTGCAGCGGGTGGTCGATACTCCGACCCAAACGGGCCTCGACCGGGACTGCCGGCGCGCGAACCTGAAAAATGCCTTTGCACTCGCTTCCGGCGCGGTCCTTAATGCCCGTCTGCGCTACCTCCTTGTCGATGATGTCTTCACGACCGGCTCCACGCTCAACGGCTGCGCCCGCGTCTTGCGGGGCGCCGGGAGCGGAGTCCCTGATGTAGCCACCTATGGCCACGGCTGAGCCCCCTATGCATTTCGACAAACCCACCTACACGGTCAAGCGCACGCGCAGCAAAGATATCCCCAAGGGGCTGTATACGAAGGACCCCGTCTCGGGCGAGATCCTCTTCAACAAGGAGATCGAGGACAACCAGATGGTGGTGCCCAAGAGCGGGCACCATTTTCCCATCGGTGCGCGGCAGCGGATCGCCAAGCTCTTTGATCCCGATACCTGGCGGGAAAGCGACGCGGAGGTGCGCTCCAGCGATCCCCTGAAATTCGTCGATTCCCAGCCCTACCCCGACCGGCTGAAGCGCTACACGCGGGACAGCGGCCTGCCGGAGGCGGTCATCTGCGGCCGCGGGGCGATCCACGGGATCGAGGTGGCCATTGCGGTGATGGATTTTCGCTTTTGCGGCGGGGCGATGGGCGGGGCGGCGGGCGAAAAAATCACCCGGGCGATCGAGGCGGCGACCGGGCACAAGCTGCCCTGCATCATTGTCAGCGCCTCCGGCGGGGCGCGCATGCAGGAGGGAATCTATTCCCTGATGCAGATGGCCAAGACGAGCGCCGCCCTGGGGCGGCTGGCGGCCGCCCGGCTGCCGTTCATTTCCGTCCTGACCCATCCGACCATGGGCGGGGTGACCGCCAGCTTCGCCACCCTGGGCGATGTGATCATCGCCGAGCCGGGGGCGCTGATCGGCTTTGCCGGGGCGCGCGTGATCCGCGACACGACGAAGCAGGCGCTGCCCTCGGGCTTCCAGACGGCCGAGTTTCTGCTCAAGCACGGGCTGATCGATCTGATCGTCAGCCGGCTCGAATTGCGCGACCGGTTGGGCGAAATCCTGCGGGCGCTGCACGTGAAGAAGCTGTGAGGCCCGCGCGCCCGTCCGGCGCCGCCCGCCCGCCGCGGCCACTCCCATGAGCACCGGCTCCGCGCCCGCCGACTACCGGTCGGTCCAAGATTATCTTTTCAGCCTCAAGGCGCAGGGGCCGAAATTTGGCATCGACCGCATGCGCCTGTTCGCCGCCGCGCTCGGCCACCCCGAGCGCCGCGTGCCCTGCATCCACGTGGCCGGCACCAACGGCAAGGGCTCGGTCTGCGCGATGCTCGAGGCAATTCTGCGCGGAGCGGGCTGGCGGGTGGGCCTCTACACCTCCCCGCATCTGGTGCGCCTGGGCGAACGGGTGCAGGTCGACCGGCGCATCCTGAGCGAGGCCGAGATCATGGCCTACACGGCGGAACTGCGGCCGGTGGCCGAGGCGGCGGGGGCGGGCCGGCCGGAGGACCAGCCGAGCTTCTTCGAGTTCATGACCGCGATGGCCTTCCTGCAGTTCGCCCGGAGCGGCTGCGACCTGAGCCTGATCGAGGTCGGGCTGGGCGGCCGGCTGGATGCCACCAACATCGTGGAGCCGGAGCTCTGCGTGATCACCTCGATCGGCCTGGACCATTGCGAACTCCTGGGGGACACGATCGAGCTGATCGCGGCCGAGAAGGCGGGCATCCTCAAGCCCGGCCGGCCCGTGGTGCTCGGGCGGATGCCGCCGGCCGCCGCCGCCGTGATCGGCCAACTGGCGGCCGCGGCCGGCGCGCCGGTGCTGGCGGTGGAGCGCGAATTCGGGCCGGACCTGGAAGGCTACCCGCGGACCAACCTCGAGGGCGACTATCAGCGCTGGAACGCCGCGACGGCGACGCTGGCGGCCAGGGCGCTCGCGCCCCGCTGGCGGATCACCGCGGCCGGAATTGCGGCTGCGCTCGGCCGCGTGGACTGGCCGGGACGGTGGCAGTCCGTCCCGATGGCCGGCCGGACAATCGTGTTCGACGCCTCCCACAATCCGGAAGGGGCGGCGGTGCTCGACCTGAATCTGCAGCGCCTGCGCGAGCGGACCGGCCGCAAACCGGTGGTCGTCGTGGGAGCCCTGGGGATTCAGCGGGCGGGCGCGCTGATGGCGGTGATCGGCCGCCACGCCAAGGAAATTCACCTGGTGGTGCCCCGGCAGAGCCGGGCCTGCTCCTACGAGGAACTGGAGGCCCTGCTGCGGCCGGCCTTTTCCGGTCCGGTGCTCCGGGCGAAGGCCGAGGAGCTCTTTCCCTCCCCGGGCATCTGCACGGCGGGCGGACCCGGCGACCCGGTGGTCGTCACCGGCTCGATCTACCTGCTGGGCGAGATCCTCGCGCGCCTGGAACCGGAGCGCGGCCCCGGGGAGGGGCGCCTGCAGGATTTCTAGCTAGGGCGAGGACGCGACCGCGTGCTGAGCGAGGGCCTGCCAATTGCCGACCCGGGTGATCCGCTCGTTCGCCGTGTCGGCCAGATCGGGGTACCGCTTGGCAATGCCGGCGTACATGTCGATCAGGCCCTGGGCGGTGAGGTCGCCGGCGGAAGCATCCTTCGCTTCCCAGGCCTTTTCCTGGTGGTCGATCTGTTGGAGGGCCTCCTGGCCCTCGGATTGCCCGCAGCCGGCCAAGGCGGCGGGGAGCGGGGCAAGGCAGGAGATCAGGATCAGTGTTTTCGAATTCATGAAAGCGGAAGCCAGGAAAGTGTAGCAGCAACGCTTCGAATTCGGGCCCTGCCGGTCGGCCCGGGCTTTTGTTGGCGGACCCGGGAGGCCCCCCAGTCGCCGCCCGGCGCTCCGCCCTAGGAGGCGGACATCGCCTGCGCCGCGGCGAGCGGTTTTAAGCTTAATCCGTCTAAAGACTTAGGAATTTGGCGGCCGCCGCGCGGCCGAGCCCAGATCAGGCGATCTTCACCAGCTCCTCGGTGGGCGGAACATCCTTGATCACCTGGGAGGGGCTGGGGCCGACGCCCAGGTAGCGGAGGTTCGGCAGCACGGCCGGCCAGGATTCGCCGGCATAGGCCACCTCGAGCACGGCCTTCATCATCCCGCCGACGTAGCGCCGAGCATTGGGCGGCAGATCCACGAAGCGGCGCACCTGCGAGACATCCTCGCTCCAGCCGGGGTAGTCCGCAAAAATCGGGCGCAGCGTCTTGCGCACGGCCTCGTTGCGCGGCACGTGGTGGTACCGCTTGCCGGCCGGATCCGCATAGGCGGTGCAGATATGCACGGGTCCCCGCCAGCCCGCGCTCCAGGTGAGGGCGTCGAGCTTGTTGATCATCAGGTCCTGGAAACCGCCATAGCGCAGGGCGTCCCCTTTCTCGACCGCATCGTACCAGCCGACCATGCGCTGGCGCCCGGTGCTGGTCCCGAATTCCAGCTCCTTCAGCTTCGCGGCCAGCGGATGGGCGTCGTTCATCTGGGTGATGAAGGTGTGGGTGCCCACCTTGGTGTCGTAAGCCTTGGCGACGCCAAAGGTGTGGATGGGCTGGACGGGGATGCCGGCGCTCTCGAAAAACTCCGGCGTGTAGGTGTGCGACGCGGTCACGTTCGGGGAAAACCCGTGCCGCTTGTCGAGCCAGTACGCCTGGCCGAATTCCCCGATGATGGTGTGCCCCGCGCGCATCTCGCGCCGGATCAGCTCCCGCACCTCCCCGACGTAGCTGGCCAGAGCGGTGCCCGCCGACCAGTACACCTCGACCAGCCGCGGCACATTGAGGGTGAAGGGGCGCGGGCCGCGGAACTGGAGGAAGTCGACGTCCGCCTTGGTCAGCACGCCCATGGTGATGGCGCCCTGGTTGGCCCGCAGCTCGGCGGCGCTCAGGGTTTCGAAGAATCCGTTCCAGGTCTCCGCGCTCGCCTGGCAGACATGCTCGATCGTCCGCCCGGCCCGTTCGGCCCGCTGCGCGATCTTGCGGGCGAAATAATTGGGCCCCGCCAGAAAATCCGCGTAGGTGATCTGCCACTGGCCCACCTCGTCGCCGTAGGCCGGGGTAATTCCCCGGCCGGTGGAGCCGCGCGGCTCCTCCTGCAGCCGTTTGACCCGGTAGTCCTCCCAGGCCAGGTCGAGCAGCCGGTGGGACACGTCGGAAACGAGCGTGCGCTCATCAATCAGCAGGCGACGCAGGACGCTGTGGCCCTTCTCCTCCAGCGGCAGCGTCTCCCACCAGATCTTGCGGGGATCGGCGACGACGCCGCTGCCGATCGCCAGGTGGCGGATCTCGCGTTCCACGACCCCGGCCGGCAGCAAGTTCAGCTTGATCCCGGCGGCGGTATGCCCGGAGTTGGCCCCCCCGTTGACCTTGAGGACCACGGAGACGGCCGCGGGAGTCCCGCGGAGCTCTTCGGCGATTTCAGGGATGAGCCGGCCCTTGCCTTCGTCGCCGAGGGAAATGCCCACGTCGGCGATCAGCTGGCTGGAGAAAGGGAGCAGTGACATGAGAGGCGTCGCAACCGAAGCTCAAGCCCCTGTTGCTCACCATAAAGAGCAAACTAAGGCGGGGGAGGGAAGGCGAAAAAAACGGCCCCGGGCCGGCGGTCCCGGCCTAGTTGGCGCGGGTCGAGACCTCGACCACGTCGTGGGGGGCCGCCTCTTTCTGGCCGGCCGGGCTGACGCGCACATAACGGGCGCGCGCGCGCAGTTCCGGCAGGGTGGCCGCGCCGAGATAGCCCATGCCGCTCTGGATCCCGCCGATCAGGTTTGCGAGCGCGTCGTCGACCGAGCCGCTGACTTCCTTCAGCGCCTCGATTCCCTCCGCGGCGATCTTGCGCGTGCGGTCCTCGTGGTCGTGGCCGTAGCGCGCGGCGCTGCCGGCTTTCATCGCGGCCAGCGAGCCCATGCCGCGGTACTGCTTGTACACCTTGCCCCCGATCTCGATGATCTCTCCGGGCGCCTCGCGGCAGCCGGCGAGGAGGCCGCCGCAGATGACCGCGTCGGCGAGCGTCAGGGCCTTGACCATGTCGCCGGATTTGGCGATGCCGCCGTCGGCGATCAGCCGCACCTGCTGGCGCCGCGCCGCGGTGCTCGCGACGTACAGCGCGGTGAGCTGCGGAATGCCGACTCCGGCGACGATCCGGGTGGTGCAGATCGAGCCGGGACCCTGGCCGACCTTGATCGCGTCGGCCCCGCATTCGGCCAGGTAGTCGACCGCGGCGCCGCTGGTGACGTTGCCGGCGATCAGGGTGAGCTGAGGAAAGGCTGCGCGCAACAGGCGCACCGCCGCGCCGACGCCCTCGGTGTGGCCGTGGGCGGTCGAAACGGCGATGGCGTCGATATGCTCGTCGACCAGGCTGCCCACCTGCGCGACGATCTTCTCGCGGTCGAGCGCGCCGGCCGCGGTGCGTTGCGGCGAGACCGCCGCGCCGACCATCAGGCGGAACTGCGCGTCGCGCGCCGGCTTGCGGCGCGTCTTGGTCTCGCCCATGATCCGCTCGACGTCGGAGGCGGTGACCAGCCCCCGCAGCCGATCGTCCCCGTCGACCACGAGCATCTTGTTCAGGCCCAGATGGCGGCTGAAGAACCGGTCCGCGGCCTGGATGGGATCGGACGCCACGGAGCCCTCCTTTTCGGTGATCAGCTGGGCCCGCGGCGTCATGACTTCGGCGACGCTCTTGGCCTTGTAGCGCTCTTTGACGACATGGCCGGAAAGCAGGCCGGCCAGGCGGCCGGCCGGGTCCACGACCGGGAAGGTCGAAAAGGCGAAGCGCTTGGCCTCGATCATCGCCAGCACCTCCGCGATCGTCTGCGCCGGTCCGACTGTGATCGGATCCTGGATGAGCCCGTGGATGTGCCGCTTGACCCGCGCGACCTCCTTCACCTGGTCGCGCGCGGACATGTTATAATGGATCAGGCCAAGCCCGCCGTTCAGCGCCATCGCGATCGCCATCCGGGATTCGGTGACCGTGTCCATGTCCGAGGAGATGATCGGCACGGGCAGCCGCACCGAATCCGACAGGGCGGTCGCGGTGTCGGCGTCCTTTGGCAGGATCTCGGAGTAGAGGGTCCCGAGCGAGACGTCGTCAAAGGTCAGGGCCGTCGGCGCCTCGGCGCGGAAAAAAACGTCGGCCGGAAGGAAGAATTCGGAATCAGCGGGCATGGCAGCCTTGGGATGGGTTGCCGTGAACCAAATAAGCGACTCGGCGGCCAAGGCAAATGATTTCTCAAAACGCCCGGCTTGCTATACATTCATTTCCCGATGACCCCGCCGTCCCGCCTGGCTTACCGACGCTACCGGCTCACCTTCCGCCATCCCCTGCGCACGGCGGCCGGCTGGTGGCGCGAGCGGGACGGGCTGATCCTGCGCTGGGAGGGAGAAGGCGGGCGGATCGGCTGGGGGGAGGCCGCCCCCATTCCGGCCTTCGGCATGGAGACGACCGGCGAGCTCGAGGCGGCCTGCGCCGCCCTGGGCGCGGCTCCGGAAGCCGAGGCGATCGCCCGGGTGCCCTTCCGCTTGGGCTGCCTGCGCCACGCGCTGGGCCGGGCGCAGGCCGAGTTGACGGGACGGACCCCGGCCGCCGTGCACCGATTTCTTCCGGTTGCGGCGCTGCTGCCCGCCGGTCCCGCCGCGCTGGCGAAGATCCCTCTGCTCGCCGAAGCCGGCTTCCGGACATTCAAGTGGAAGGTCGGAGCCGGCGACCTCGGGGACGAACTGGTCCTCTTGGACGAGGTTTGCGCGGCCCTCCCCGCGGGAGCCCAGCTGCGGCTGGACGCCAACGGCGCCTGGGATCGCCGCGGGGCCGAGCGCTGGCTCGAGCGCTGCGCCGATCGTCCGGTCGAATTCCTGGAGCAGCCCGTGGGCCCCCAGGCGCGGGGCGCGGCTGACCTGCTGCTGGGGCTGGCCGCCGACTACCCGACGCCGATCGCCCTCGACGAATCCCTGGTCGGCGATGGCGATCTCGAACGCTGGCTGGCCGCCGGCTGGCCGGGGCTCTTCATCCTCAAGCCGGCGCTGCTGGCCGATCCGCCCGCATTCCTCGAGCGGCTCCGCGGCGCCGCGGAGCGGGTGGTGTTTTCCTCGGCCCTCGAAACGGCGGTCGGCGCCCGCTCGGCCCTCCAGCTGGCCTTTTCCTGGCCGGGGGCGCGGGCCCTGGGTTTCGGCGTCTGGCCGCTTTTCGCGCTCCCCGGATTTGACGGTCCGGCGGCGGCGCCCTTTGTCCGCCCCGAAGACCTCGACCGGCTGGACCGGCAATCCCTATGGAACGCACTGAGCTAGCCCAACTCCTCGGCGGTTCGCCCGCCGTCGCCGAGCCCGCCGCGGGCGCGGTCGTGATCGCCGAGCGCGACCCGAACCGCTTCCGGGCGGAATTTGCGCGCGCGGTAGCGGGCCGCGGTCCGGTTTTCCTGGCCGATCCCCTCTGGGGGGAGGCGGAGCGGCGCGAACTGGCCGCCCTCATCGCCGCCGCCGGACCGGCCGCCCCGGAACCGCCCGCGAGCGGCCGCGGCTGGCTCATGGTGGCGAGCGGCGGAACCAGCGGGCGGGTCAGGTTCGCGCGCCACGACGAGGAGACTTTAGCGGCCGCGGTGACGGGTTTTTGCGCGCATTTTCAGGTGCGGCGGGTCGATTGCCTGGGGCTGCTCCCGCTGCATCACGTGAGCGGGCTGCTCGCCTGGTTCCGCACCCTGCTGACGGGCGGCTCCTATCATCCGTGGGACTGGAAGCGGTTGGAGGCGGGCGAGCGGCCCGCCCGGCCGCGGGACTCGGACTGCTATTGCGTCTCGCTGGTGGCAACCCAGCTGCAGCGCCTGCTCGCCGAGCCGGCGGCCGCCGAGTGGCTCCGCGGCTTCGACCTGGTCTTCCTCGGCGGCGGGCCGGCGTGGCCCGAACTGCTGGAGGCGGCGGCCCGGGAGCGGATCGCGCTCAGCATCAGCTACGGGATGACCGAAACGGCGGCCATGGTCGCGGCGCTGCGCCCGGCGGAGTTCGCAGCCGGAGCCCGCAGCTGCGGCCGGGCGCTGCCCCAGGCCCGGATCGTGGTCGGTCCCGACCGGCGCGTGAGCATCGACGGGCCGACGTTGTTTCGCGGATATTTCCCTGCCTGGCGCAGCCCCGGTCCTTTTCCCACCGAGGATCTGGGGCGTTGGGACGAGGAAGGCCACCTGCACATCCTGGGCCGCCGGGACGCCGTCATCATCACCGGGGGCAAGAAAGTGGATCCGTCCGAAGTCGAGGCGGTCCTGCGGTCGTCCGGGGAGTTTGCCGACGTGGCCGTGGTCGGTCTGCCCGATCCGGAATGGGGCCAGTCGGTGACGGCCTGCTACCCGGCGGAGCAGCGGCCGCCCGACTTGGTCCGGGTGGCCGGTTCGTTGGCCGGCCTGGCCACCTTCAAGCGGCCCCGGCGGTATTTGCCGGCCGCGCCGTGGCCGCGCAACGCGCAGGGCAAGCTGAACCGCGCGGCGCTGCAGGCGGCCCTGGAGCGGCCGGCCTGACGGCCTGGCCTCAGCCGCCTCGGACCCAGGCGGCGAGCGCGGCCGGCAAGGGCAGGCGCTCGCGCGCCTTGCTCCCGATGCAGACATGCTCGGTGCGCACTCGGCCGGCGACCTTTTGGGGCGGCCCCAGGCGGATGAGCTCAAAGCGGACTTCGTAGGAGTTCTCCGTCAGGGACGCGACGGTCAGCCCGATCCTGAGCTTGTCTCCCGGGTGCAGCGGCCGCAGGTACTCGGCTTCGCTCCGCGCGATCGGCACGACGACGCCGTGGTCGGCGAAAAAGGATTTCAAATCGATTCCGGATGCGCCGAGGGACTCCTCGTAGGCCTCGTGGCAGATGGCCAGGTAGTTGGCGAAGAAGACGACCCCGGCGGCGTCGGTGTCCGCGAAGTGGATGGTCCGGTGGTAGGCAAATGGCATGGGAGGGCGCCGCGGGCGGGCTCCCGGAGTTGAAGGCAAGCGGCCGGGCATGGCCACCAGTTTTTGCCGGGCCAATCCTTGTCCCGGCGCGGCGGATGCCTCCCCGGCGGCGCCGGGATAGCTTCCGGCGGAGCACCATTGCCAGCTGCCGGATTAACCGTTTTCTCTCCCGGGATGACCAAAACCGAGATCGCCGGGATCCTGACCGAGATCGCTGTCCTCCTGGAGCTGAAGGGGGAAAACCCGTTCAAGGTGCGGGCCTACCAGAATGGCGCCAGGATCCTGGAGGCGATGGCGGAGTCGGAGCTGGCCGCGCGGATCCAGGCGGGCGGGCTGGAAGGCGTGAAAGGCATCGGCGAGGCGCTGGCCCAGAAGATCACCGAGCTGGCCTCGACGGGGCGCCTGGAGTTTTACGAGCAGCTCCGGGCGGCGACGGCCCCGGGCCTGATCGAGATGCTGCAGATCCCCGGGCTGGGCCCCAAGAAGATCAAGGCGCTGCACGACCGGCTGGGCATCGTCGACATCGCCGGCCTCGCCGCGGCGTGCGCGGACGGCAGAGTCGCCGCGCTCGACGGGTTCGGGGAAAAAACGCAGGAGAAGCTCCTCGCCGGGATCCGCAACCGCGAGGCCTACGGCCGGCGGCACCTCTGGTGGGACGCCTGGGAGGTCGCCCGCCCCATCGTCGCCGGCCTGCGCGCGCTGCCGGCGGTCCATCGGGCGGAGGCGGCCGGCAGCCTGCGCCGGGGCCTCGAGACGGTCGGCGACCTCGACTTCATCGTGGCGGCGCGGGAGGTCGCGCCGGTCGTGGATTGGTTTGTCGCCCAGCCTGGCGTCCAGGAAGTGACCGCCCGCGGCGAAACCAAGGCGAGCGTCCGGTTTGCCTCCGGGCTGCAGGCCGACCTGCGGATCGTGCCCGACGAGCAATACGCTTTCGCCCTCCACCATTTCACCGGCTCAAAGGACCACAATGTGCAGCTGCGCCAGCGGGCCCTGGCGCGCGGGTACAGCCTGAGTGAATGGGGCCTCGTCCCGGCGGGCGGGGCGGAGAGCGTGAAGGAGAAGGTCCTCGGCGGCCGGGCCCCGGCGGGCGACGGTCCGGCCGTCGATTCCGAGGACGCGCTCTTCGGCCGCCTGGGGCTCCCGTTCATCCCGCCGGAATTGCGGGAGGGCTTGGGCGAGATCGAGGCCGCCGAACGCGGCGAACTGCCGTGCCTGGTCGAATTGGGCGACCTGCGCGGGGCCTTCCACAACCATACCACCGCCTCCGATGGGCACAATCCGCTGGCCGAACTGGCGGCGGCGGCGGCGGCCCTGGGCTGGAACTATCTGGGCATCGCCGATCATTCCAAATCGAGCGTGCAGGCGCGGGGCCTCAGCGAGCAGCGCCTGGCCGAGCAGGTCCGGGAGATCCGGGCCTACAACGCCGCCCCGGGCAGCCCCATCCATCTTTTCGCTGGCGTCGAATGCGACATCCTGGCCGACGGCCGGCTGGATTTCGAAGACGGGGTGCTGGCGGACCTCGACTACGTGGTCGCCTCGGTCCACAGCGTCCTCAACCAGGACGAGGCCGCCATGACCGCGCGGATCGTCCGGGCGATCGAGAACCCGCGGACCACCATGCTGGGCCATCCGACCAGCCGGCTGCTGCTGCGCCGCGAGGCCAGCCGGGTCGACTTGGAGCGGGTGGTGGACGCGGCGATCGCGCACGGGGTGTCGATCGAGCTCAATGCCAGCCCGCAACGGCTGGATCTCGACTGGCGCCATTGGCGGAAAGCCGCCGCCCGCGGGCTGCTCTGCTCGATCAATCCCGACGCCCACGAATCGGCCGGGCTGACCTACGTCGCCGCCGGGATCAAGGCGGCCCGGAAGGGCTGGCTGACCCGTGAACAGGTCCTCAACACGCGCTCGCTGGCCGACGTCACGGCGTGGCTGGCCCGCAAGCGCGGAGCGGCGCGGGATTGAAAAAGCTCAGCCCCTCCTGCATAGTGACCGGCGATGCCGATCTACGAGTACTACTGCCCGGATAATCACAAGATCTACCAGTTTTACGCCAAGACGCTCGCCCAGGGGCAGCGGGTGCCGCGGTGCCCGGACAATCCGAAACTGCGGATGGTAAAGCTGATTTCGCCCTTCGCCGTGACCGGCAAGGCCCGGGAAGCGGCGGACGGGGCGCCGGACACCGCGGCGGCGGCCGGACCGTCCGAGGATCCCCGCCTGGAGGCGGCCATGAGCTCGATGGAGCGGGAGTTTGCCAACGTCGACGAGAACGACCCGCGGGCGATGGGCCGCATGATGCGCCGCATGGCCGAGTTGACGGGCGAGCCGGTCGGCGGGGAGATGGAGGAAGTCGTGCGCAAGCTCGAGGAGGGGGCGGATCCCGACTCCCTGGAGGATTCGATGGGCGGCCTGGAAGGCGAGGCGGAAGGGCCCGGACCGGAGGCCGGCATGCCCGAGGCGCCCGGCGGCGGCCCGCCGGCCAAGCGGCGGGCCCGCTCGCGCCTCCGGCCGCCCGAGCGCGATCCTGGGCTTTACGATTACGATTGAGCCCGATTCACTGGTCCGAATTCCATGCCCGCCGCCGAACTTTTGTCCCGAATCGAATTGGCCAAGCGGGCGGTGCTCGGACAGACGGAGCTGCTGCACCGGGAATTCGGGCGGGCGAAGAGCCATTGGAAGAGCGACGGCACGCGGGTGACCGCCATCGACATCGCCATTTCCGAGAACATTTTCCATGAGCTGCGGGCCACCTTCGCGAAGGACCAGTACTTCAGCGAGGAGCTGGCCGACGGGACGGGCCCCTGGACGGTCACCGCGCGTTTTTCGTGGGTCCTCGACCCGATCGACGGCACCAACAATTTTGCCCTCGGCCTGCCGCATTGCGCGATTTCGCTGGCCCTGTTGGAATATGGCGAGCCGGTCTACGGGGTCGTCTACGACCTGGGCCGGCGGGTGCTGATGCACGGCGGCCCGGGTTTCGGGATGCGCGACGGCGACCGCGAGACCCACGTCACGACCGGCGAGCCCCACCGCGAAAGCCTGATCGGCTTCCACAGTCCCTTCGACAAATCGCTCGTGCCGCTGGCCAAGGGCATCCTGGCGCAGTTCAAGATCCGCAGCCTGGGCAGCGCGACCCTGCATCTGGCTTACGTGGCGGCCGGCCTGCTGGACGGAGCGGTGGATTACAACGTGCGGATCTGGGACCTGGCGGCGGCGATCCCGATGTGCCGGGCGGCCGGCGGGGCGGTGCGTTTCCTGAACGGGGACGTGCTGCCGATGCGCAAGTTCGACCTCAAGATGGCGCGCATCGTCTACGTGGCGGGCAATCCGGTCCTGTGCGAGCGGCTGGAGCAGATGACGCGGGCGGCGCCGCGCTGACCCCAGCCGGTTTAGACCTGGTAGGTCTGCCCCGGCACCGGATCGAGCACCTTCGCGGCGGGCAGCTGGGCGGCCAGCTGCTGCGCGAACCAGGCCCGCGCCGGCGGGTCGCCGTGGGTGAGGACAATGCTCCGGGCCGCCGTTTGCACCGCGAACGAGAGCAGTTCCTCCCGGTCGGCATGGCCGCTCAACTCAAAGCGTTCGATGCGTGCCTGGACTTTCGATTGGACGTGGGCGGACTCGAAGAGAAAGCGGTCGCCGTTCTTCGCCGCGAGGAGCCGTCCCCCGGGGGTCTCAGGATCGCAGAAGCCGACGAAGCCGATCGTGTTGCGCGCATGGCCGAGGAGACCCGAAGCCAGCGTGTTGCTGGGCGTCTTCTCGACCATCATGCCGGAGCTCACGATGTAGAGGGATTTTTGCCCGGAGTCCTGTCCCGGGGTGAGCTTCCTTGGCAAGGGTTTGATTTTCAAATCCTTGACGATACTCCGGTTGAACTGCAGGTGCTTCGTTTTCCGGCTGATTTCATCGAAATAATCGACCAGGTCGAGCCCCAGTCCGGAGCCGAAGATCGGGCAATCGACCAGGCGGCCGAATTTGCGCGCATCGTGGAGGATCGCCAGCACCTCCTGCATCCGTCCCAGCGCGAAGACCGGGATCAGGAAGGAGCCGCCGCGCTGGATGGTGTCGTTGATGCTGGCCACCAGGCGGGCCATCTCGGCCGCGCGGGTCTTTTCGGGCGCCCGCTCGGTGTCGCCCCGGGTCGTCTCAGTGATCAGGGTGTCGAAGTGCCCGGCGGGAAACCGGGCCCCCTGGAGCGTGCGCTGGTTGTCGAACAACACATCCCCGGTGATGAAAATGCCCCGGTGCTTGTGCCGCAGTTCGACGGCGGCGGCGCCGGCGACATGGCCGGCCGGATGGAAGACGACCTCGACCTCGTCGGCGGTGCCCCGGAAGCGCTTGGCCTGGCCGAAGGGCAGGCCGACCATCCGCTTGGCGCACCGGTCGATCTCCTCATGGGTGAAGAGCGGATAGTCGGGGATGTTGTCCTCCTCCTTCTGCCGGAGCATCACATTGGCCGAATTGTGGAGCATCCGCTCGATCAGCATCCGGCTCGAGGTGGTGAGCAGCACGGGGACTGTCGGATTTTCCCGCATCGCCACCGGCAGGCTGCCGATATGGTCGAGGTGGCAGTGAGTGATCACGATCAGGTCCAGCCGCTGGCCCCGCAGGCGCGCCAGGTCGGGCGTGGCGGCCCGCCCGGTCTTCTTGGGATGGAGGCCGCAATCGACCAGAATGTTGAGGCCGCCCAGTTGCAAGAACAGCGAATTGGCACCAATGCCCCCATCGCGGTTCAGGTCGATTAACTTCATAAAGGGTTATTGAGGCTCACGGCCGGCCGGGAGGCTACCTCAAAATGGAACCGGCGCGGCGATTTCCTGGGGAAGCGGTACTTCCATCACTGAGATGCTGCCGCGCGGCCTCAGGTTCCCCGGCGCTCCCGCAAAAGCCTGATCTCCTCGAACTGCTTGGGCGACAGGAGGCGCCGGGGCACGCGCTTGCCCGCTTCGTACAGCAGCTGCTCCCAGTCGTCGGGGGTGGGCGGGTGGGTTTCCCAGGAGGAATGATGGCCCTGCTTGCGCCGCCATTCGATGTTGCCGCCATGCACCGAGGCCCGGACCTGAAATTTTCCCTGGGCGGGATCCTTGACCCACCAGCCAAATTCCGTGCTCATTGCCCGTAAGACAGCCCGCCGGGAGCCGGGGTGACAAGCTCCTTGCGGTTTCAGTCCCGGAGCGCGAAGCGCGCGACCACCCGGTCCGGCCGGAATTCGCCGCGCACCAGGCGCACGCGGCGCACGGTCAGCGAACCGGCGGCCAGGTCGGCGACCAGGCCGCCCATCGGCCGGCAAAACGATCCGGTGTTGATCACGACCGGCCCGGGCGCGGAGCGCCAGATACCCGGCCAATGGGTGTGCCCGACCAGGGCGAATTGCGCGGCGGGGCGGTGGCGGCGCGCCAGCGCGCGGATCCGATCCGGGTGGACCCACCAGGCCCGGAAAATCCGGCTGGCCCGCCACGGGGGCCAGGCGGTGTCGACCGCCAGGCCAAAGAGATATTTCCACCGGTTGCGCTCGCTCTGATGGCGCTGCGGCAAGGTTGCGGCGATCGCGCGCAATCCGGCGAGCTGCTCCTCAAGCGCTCCGGGGCGCGGCTGCGGCCCGAGCCGCTCGAGCACCAAGCGGCGGATCCTGGACGCGTCGAGAGCCCAGGGGACGATCTCATCGAAGACCAGGTCGCCGTGGGTGACGAAGACCCGGCCGCCGGCCAGGTCGAGGGCGTGCTCCGCGGCGAAATCCGGGTCATGGTTCCCGGTCAGAAAGCGGACCGGGGGCCCAAGGCGGGCGAAGAAGTCCGTCACCTCCGCTCGGCAGGCGGCGGTAAAATCCGGCGCGGGCCCCCGCCGGGTGTCCAGGACATCGCCATTGAGGACCAGCAGGCCCACCCCCTCCGCCAAGGGACGCAGCTGCGTCAGGCGCAGCACGCGGGTCGAGCGGTCTCCGTAATGGAGGTCGGAGGCGATGCGGATCAGTTCGGCGGCCATCGGCAGGCCGGCATTACCCCGCCGGCCCGCCCGGGAGCCAAGGTTTTTGTGTCATTCCCGGCGGTTTTGTGGCAGCTGTACGGATCCCCTCCCTCATGAACTACCGGCATCATTTTCATGCGGGCAATTTCGCGGACGTGCTCAAGCATGTCCTGCTGGTGCAGCTCGTGCGCGCCCTGCAGAGCAAGGAGAAGGGCCTGCTGCTGCTCGACACCCACGCGGGGCGGGGCGGCTACGACCTTTCCCGGGCGGCCACCGGCGATACGCTGGCGCGCCGGCCGGAGCATCCGGACGGCATCGGCCGGCTGGAGCAGGCGCCGAGCCTTCCCCCGGGGATCGCCGATTATCTCGGCCTGGTGCGCTCTTATCAGGTCCGGCATCGCGGGCCGCGGCCCGCGGAAGCGGGCCCGGGGTTTCGCTTCTATCCCGGCTCCCCCTGGCTGCTGCGCCTGCTGGCCCGGCCGCAGGATCGCCTGGCGTTCTGGGAGCTGCAGGCGGAGGAATGCGAAGCGCTGCGGATCAGCCTCGGCCGCGCCCCGCGCCAGGCGATCCAGGAGGAGGACGGCTACCGGGCGATTGAATCGCTGTTGCCGCCGCCGGAGCGGCGCGGCCTGATCCTGCTGGATCCGCCGTATGAGGCGGCCGGAGAATGGGCCCAGGTCGTCGCGGCGGTCCGCGCGGGGCTGCGCCGGTTTCCGAGCGGCACCTATGCGATCTGGTATCCTGTCACCGACCGGGCGGGTCCGGACGCTTTCCTCGAGGGGCTGGCCGCCCTGGCCCTGCCGCCGACGCTCGTCGCCGAACTGGTCGTCAATCCGCCGGGCCCCGGCCTGCGGGGCTGCGGGGTGGTAATGGTGAACCCGCCCTGGCGGTTCGAGGCCGAAGCCGAAGCGAGCCTGTGGGCGCTCCTGCCGCTCTTGCGGCGGCATCCGGAGGCGGACGCCGGCTTGCGCTGGCTTTCGCCCGAATAGCGGGGAGCAGGCCCCGGGGTGAAACCCCTAGCGGAACAGCGTCCGGTTCTGGATCTCCGCCATCTGCCGGCGGACCTCGCCGACCGGCGGGCTCACTTGCAGCGGCGGGGCCTTGAACACAGGACGGTTCCATTGGACGGAGCCCGGCCCGGCCGCCCGCACGATGGCGGGGACTTCCGGAGTGACGGCGGGGACCCGAATGAATGGAAAGGCAAAGGACATTGGCGTTTAGGTTCTAGCTGGGACCCGGCGGGTCCAAAAAAGTGCCATCGATGAGTCGATTGTTTGCGGCGGAAAACCGGCGGGCCGCGGGCTTCCGGGGACGGGTCCGGAGTGCGGACCCGTGCCGCGCGGAAGTGGCGGCCCGCCGGGAAACCGGTGCTGGCGGGCGTCGGCCCGCCGCGGGGCAGGACGATCAGGCGGCCACGTTCGCCGCCGGGCGTTCGCTCGCGCGCACGCTCGGCAGCGTGAGCGTGAGCACGCCGTGGCTGATCTCGGCGCGCATCGCCTCGTAGGCAAACCCGCGGCCCAGCCGCAGACGCAGCCGGTAGTCGCGCTGCGCGCCCTCGAGATGCAGCGCTTGCCAATTGACCCGCACGAAGTGCGTCTTGCGGGCCGTCACGAGCAGGTCCGGTCCCCGGGCCTCGATGCAGACTCCGGCCGCATCCACTCCCGGCACGTACACCACGAGTTTCAACGTGCCGGCCTCATCCTGGCAGTCATACATCGGCTTGCGGAATGGCGACTGCGCGGCCGGCGCGGCGGTGCGATGGCGACTGGGTGAGCGGGTCGGATGGATGATCGTATGCATGGTGGAAATGGGAATGGCGAAGCCTCCTCGGGGTGGTTACCGCGGGGCTCCAAAGTGGCTGAACTTAATCCGTGGTTCGGAGGGTTCAGGCCGGGGAGCCCGCGCCGGTCTGCTGCTGTTTCCAATGGGAAATGACGACCGGACGCATCTGATTGCCGCAAGCGCGCACACAGGCCTTCGTAAACGAAGTGCCCGCGGGGCGGCAGAGATGTTGCTGAGTCCGGTTCATTGGAACGTCTTGGACTATGCAGGATGCAGGTCCCATGCCAAGCAGAATTACTTCGGAACTATGCACTTGACAAATGCGATTCAGGGGGTAAATTGGCCCTCACGAAACCGCTACTGCCAACGCCAGAGAGCCTTACGCTACCGGAGATTTTCGCTCATTTTGACACGGAAGACAAAGCACGCGCCTACCTCGAAGCGATCCGCTGGCCGATGGGTCCGGTTTGCCCGCATTGCTCGAACCGCACGGAAGCGGCGATCTGGAAGATTGAGCCGAACGAGAAGAAGAAGATTCGCGCCGGCCTCTACCATTGCGGCAAGTGCTCGAAGCAATTCACGGTGACGGTTGGGACCATCTTCGAGGACTCGCATATCCCGCTCCAAAAATGGCTGGTCGCTTGGTATCTGCTTTGCTCGTCGAAGAAGGGGATTAGCTCGCTGCAAATCCAGCGCACGCTCGGCCTGGGGAGCTATCGCACGGCGCTATTCATGATGCACCGCATCCGGTATGCCCTCAAAGATCCAGTGTTTAGCACCAAGCTAAGCGGCATTGTCGAGGCCGACGAGACCTATGTCGGCGGAAAGACTCGCGGCAAGGGCGCCCATTACCTCGGCAACAAGACGCCGGTTGTCTCACTGGTTGAGCGTAAGGGCCGTGCGCGTTCGACCGTCATGGAGAACGTCAACGCAACGAACATCAAAGCGCACCTGACGGAGCACGTTCAGAAGTCGGCTCGCATTATGACGGACGAGGCGGTGCCATACATCCGAGCCGGTCGCGAGTTCGCGAGCCATGAACGGGTGAACCATAAGCTGCGCGAGTATGCGCGGGGCGACGTAACGACTAACACGGTCGAAGGCTATTTCTCGCTACTGAAGCGGGGCATCATCGGCACGTTCCACAACGTCTCAAAGAAGCATTTGCCGCTCTATCTGGCCGAGTTTGACCATCGGTACAACCACCGGAAGGTGACGGATGGGGAGCGCACCCTTGAGGGTATAGCGAAAGTCGAGGGAAAACGCCTAACTTACAAACCATTAACTGGTAGCAAAGACTGAATCAGAACGCTGAGCGCTTCTTGCCGATTCAATCAAAGGTAACGCCGTTACTATTGCCCGGTTAAGTCTATCCAGCTCCGCCTGTGTATCTCCTCTAAGAAGAGCGGACCCAATTAGAGCGGCATCGAATGGATATTTCTGCAGCACGCCGTCCAGATTGTGAGAAGTCATGCCGCTTTCCGCGATTTTCAAAACATTTGTTGGTAGCTTCTCATAGAGACTGAATGCCGATAGGTCGGTCGAAGCATCGCCCCCGGTGTGGCGCGTAACTTTAGAAAAAAGAAACCCTTTTTTATCACGGAAATTACGACTATTGATTCCAATCATCTTTGCTTCAGTTGGAATTATTTCCAATTCATCCTCGGAATGAACTTCGCAGAGCACATCTAAGCCGAGGTCTAGAGCCAATGCGTGCAGGTCGCTAAATTTCTTTTTATCGGTTACTACATTCGCCATCAACAGAATGGCGTCCGCTCCGATAGCACGCGAAAAGTAGACTTCATATTCATCCTGGATGAAATCTTTCCGAAGAATGGGTTTTCTCGTTTGCCTACGCACCGTGCGTAGGCGCGCTTCGGAACCTCCAAAATGAGTCGCTTGGGTTAATACCGAGATGGCAGAAACAACCGAATGGCCTTGGTAGATGAAATGAGCCCTATTGGCTGTAAAGTCTGCGAAGAGACTCATCGACCCCATACTCGGGGACTTGGTCTTAATTTCCGCAATTATGCTGAATGGAAGGGCGGCGATTCGGCGTGCGAAGCCCAATGTCGCGGGCATTTCCCGCACCCTTTGCTTCAGCGATTTGAATGAAGTATGCCGCTTCCGGTCCTCCGATTCCAGCCGACTAGCCCCGAATACCTCTTGAAGATCCATGGCAAATCTTAGGCGTGAAGGCTGTAGACGGCGGACACCTTATCTCTAAACAAAGCGATACCTTCGGCATTGAACCGGCCGATGGTCACAATACCGGTCTTGTCGATGAATAGATTTAGCCTTTTTAGTTCCAATTCTTCAGATTCGTTGAGGTCCGAGTAAAACAGAGCGATCTCCGAAAGGTCGATGCCGTCCTTCTCAGCGTTGAGCAGAGTTTGTTCCAAGTCAACGCCGTGAGGGTTTTTCATCGGTTACAATCGGACAACAGCAGGACTACCTTAGAGGAAAGGATGTTCCAGCCAAGGACTTTGTTCGCCCCAGGATAATAGCAGAAGTCGCTATTTAGAAGTGTCTTGGTGGTTGCTGAAATGCTGCTCCGAACCCGTGAATTGGGACTTGAGAAGGGCAGGACAACCTGATTTGATCCGACCACGTTCTTTCAAGCTCATTCCCATCGCAGCCGCCGGTGGGAGTCGAGCCCACACCTTTCCACGCCAAATGGATTGTTCTGCCGTTAAACTACGGCGGCACAGTGAGTGAGAGCAGGGCAGGGTAATCGTCCTACGGAAGCGGGGGACTGTATGAGATCCCGTTGTCCCCGGCCCGCTCTCAAATTGTTATGAAGGGGGCATTCCCTTCGGCTTCAGTAGTCGCACATACCCGTCTAGCATCTGCCAGAGCTGGGGATCTAGCGGGTCCGGTGTGCTGACGCGGACGCTTTTCCCGTTTAGGGAGTAATTCCATTCATTAGTACCTGCCGGAATCACACGGGCCGTGACGTTATCGACGGCCTTAGAGGCTTCAACAACCGCAGCGGAATACTGCTCCGGCGGCGTCGCTGGTGACGCCGAACCATGGTGAGCGGCGTCGAAACGCAGGAAACCTTGGGCGTCGATGACTCCGACCGATTGAGCGGAATTGGAGAAAAGCGCGGCCACGCGATCCTTCCAGCTTTCCGGAATGCCAAGGTCCCGATGCAGAATATTTCCAAGAATTTCTCGCGTGGGCAGCCGGTCTCCATCGAAGCGCTTAAGAAGTTCGGCGAAAGCTGTGGGCGTACTGAAAATATCGAGAAGCGCGACGGATTTGTCAGAGTCGGTCGTGGGGAAGAAATATCGCTTCGAAGCTTCCGTTAGCGAATAATCTCCATGTCCATCAATCACGCCGAAAACCTTAGCCGAGGTGATACCCTGGGCGAACGAAGCTGAATTTTCAACCGCGCTGAGCTGCTTAGCCAAAAGGCTCTTCTTGACCGGGGTGCGAGCTCCCCCCAGATCCTTCACTGCGGCGGCAAGCTTCAGAGCAGAATCGAGCGGATAATAGGGATATTTTGATCCCTTTTGGATCCCAGCATCATCGCTATTCTTAGCAGCCATGGTAAGATCATCCGCCAAATCGTGCGGAAATTCAATGATTATATTCATTTGTCGTGATTGTTGATTCCTAAGTAATTGTTCTAAAGCATATAACAACAACGATTTTATGTTAATGCTCGCCGTTCTGCAATGCGAATCAGCATGTTTCGAGTAGCTTTTGGCCTAAACCAACCGATTCTGTATCGCCGTGACTGCGCTTGCTGGCAGTGGTAAGGTATAGCAGTGAAAACCGAGAAGCCGCCAAAGCACCCACTCCCGGCGCTCAAGTTCGACGAGACGATGCGCCGCCTGATGCTGGTAAAGCGGGAGCCGAGGAAACAAGTACGTTCCAAGCCGTCGGCTAACAAGCCGAGGCCCTAGCCATGTTCACTGAAATTACAGCGGCCTATCAGTCACTGAGCACTGTCGTTCAGCTCGCGAAAACAGTTCAGCAAGCAGCGACGCAGGTTGAAAAGAATGAAGTACTTCTTGGGATGCAGAACGCAGTTCTCGACCTTCAATCCAAGATGATGGCGATGCATGCGAAGATGGATGAGTTGGCCGAGGTTAGACGCGCAGCAGAAGCAAAACTCATTGCATACGAAAACTGGAACGCAGAGGCAGAGAAGTACCAGCTTTTCAACATTGGATTTACAGGCAGATTGGTGATGGCGCTTAAGCCGTCGCACGCAGCGGGCGCTCCAGATCATTGGCTTTGTCCAAACTGCTTTGAGAAAAAGGAGAAGTCGTATCTCAATCGCGAAAACGCTCGATACACCGAGTTTAAGTGCATCCGGTGTGGATATAAGGTTAACTACGACGCTTCTGACCCCAGGGAGATCAGGCCGCGAGAGGTCAGGGTTCTTCGGTGAAGGCGGACTTTGCGATTCGGATTTCATAGCCTACTTTTGTGAAGTGCATAGTTCCGAATTACTTTTCCGCCCCGTGAAGATTGCGTGACGCCCGCGGCCGGTCCACTCTCCGGCCATGGCCGCTCTCTCCGATTCCACCACGTCCGTCGCCGAGCTCAAGGCCCGGGTCCTTGCCTTCGCCCGCCAGCGCGACTGGGAGCAGTTTCACGCCCCAAAAAACCTCAGCATGGCGCTGGCTGCCGAGGCCGGAGAACTGATGGAGCATTTCCTCTGGAGCACGCCGGATGACTCCCGGCGCATCGCGCAGGCGCCCGAGAAGCGGGCGCGAATCGCCGAGGAGCTCGCCGATGTCGTGATCTATGCCCTGGAATTTGCCAATGTCACCGGGCTCGATGTCGCCGCCGCCATCGAGGCGAAGATGGCGGCCAACGGGGAAAAGTATCCAGTCGAGAAGGCGCGCGGCCGGGCCGACAAGTACACCGAGCTGCGCTAGGCTAGCCCTTGCCCCCGAAGGTGACGTAGTCGTCGAGATCGAGGAGATCGGCGTAGCTCTTGATATCCTCGCGTTCGGCCGCCATCGCCTTGATCCTTTCGCTGAACCAGGCGTGGCTGCCGGCCGAACGGGCGCCGTGGGTCTCAAACCAGGCGGACCATTGGATGGTCTCCGCGGCCGTTCGCTTGGTCTGCGTGCCGACCCAGGCCAGCATCTCGCTGTCGGACTTGCCGGCCTTCAGCGTGGCGAGGAGCGCTTCGGCGTCGATGCCGGTGAAGGCGAAGAACACCTGGTCCAGCGGGCAGTTGTAGTGATATTCGCCGTTCTTGCCGGCGAGATGGGCGCGGGCCTTGTCGAGGAGGCGCGGCAGATGCGCATAGCCGCCGAGGCGGACGCGGGTGCTGCGGGGCGGGAATTGGGTGAGATCGGGGGCGGACAGGTTTACCATGCTTGCGATGCTGCAGGAATGCCCCGGGAGTGCAAGCGGGCTAGGTCCCGGGGCGGAAAGCCCGCATCACCGCCGGATTGGTCTCCAGCCGGGGCCCGCCGATCAGGTCGATGCAATAGGGAATGGCCGGGAACACCGCCTCGAGGTTTTCCCGGATGGCCTTGGGCCGGCCGGGCAGATTCACGATCAGGGTGCGGCCGCGGATCCCCGCCAGCTGCCGGGAGAGGATGGCGGTGGGCACGAATTTGAGCGAGGCGGCCCGCATCTGCTCGCCGAAGCCCGGGAGCAGGCGGGAGCACACGGCCGCGGTGGCTTCGGGGGTCACGTCGCGGGCCGCCGGCCCGGTCCCGCCGGTCGTCACGATGAGGCAGCAGTGGGCTTCGTCCGCCATCCGGCGCAGCTGCGCCTCGATGCCGGGCTGCTCGTCGGGGACCACCTGATAGTCCACCTCGAAGGGCGTGGCCAGCCACTCGCGCAGGAGCGCGACGCAGCTTTGTCCCGGGGTGTCGGGATAGACGCCGGCGCTGGCGCGGTCGGATACATTGATGACCCCGAGCGTAACGTTCATGAACTGCGCAGGCTAGGCGCCCGCCGGAAGCAACGCACGGCGAAACTCACGCCAGCGCCGCGAGCGAGGCGATCACCTCCGCGGCGCTGCGTCCGGCGGCGCGCAGCGCCCGCAGGCTCGTGGCTTGGTCGCGCTTGGCCAAGCGCCGACCGGCGGAGTCGCGCACGAGGGGGCAGTGGAAGAATTCCGGCGGCGCCCAGCCCAGCGCGCGGTACAGGAGGATCTGCCGGAACGTCGACGCGATCAGATCGGCGCCGCGGACGACCTCGGTGATCCCGAATTCGGCGTCGTCGACCGTGCAGGCGAGCTGGTAGCTGGGCGTGCCTTCCCGGCGCCAGACGACAAAGTCCCCGAAATCCTGTCCGGCGACCGCGCCCTGCCGGCCGGCCGCGCCGTCGGAAAAAACCACCTCGGCCCCGTCCGGGACGCGGAAGCGCCAGTTGACGCCGCTGGCCGGATCGAGGGTCGGGGGCGGCCCGGGCGGCCGGCGTCCCAAGCGCTCCGGTCGGCAGGTCCCCGGGTAGAGCGGCTCGTCCGCCTCGTCGGCATCGTGCGGGGCGGCCGCCGTGGCGAGGACGTCCCGGCGGGAGCACCGGCAGGGATAGATCAGCCCGGCGGCCTGCAGGCGCTCCGCCGCGGCGCGGTAGCGCGGGAGTCGCTCGCTTTGGGGAATCATCGGCCCGTCCCAGGAGAGGCCGAGCCAGGCCAGATCCTCAAGGAAGGCCGTCACATACTCCGGGCGGCAGCGGTCGCGATCGAGATCGTCGTTGCGCAAGAGGAGGCGGCCTCCGGCGCCGCGGGCCCGGGTGGACGCGGTCCAAAACGTGCGCGCATGGCCCAAATGGAGGTGGCCGGTGGGCGAGGGGGCGAGGCGGCCGCAGTAGGCGAGGGAAGAGACCACGAGAGAATTTCGGGACGCGGCGATTTTCTGGTCTTTCCGTGCCCGACAATAAGCGCTAACCGATTTGCCTACAAAATGAAACTCCTCTGTGTGTACTGTTCGTCCAGCCGGGAGGTGGCGCCGGCCTATGCCGAGGCCGCGGAGGCGATCGGCCGGGAACTGGTGGGCCGGGGCTGGGGCCTCATCTACGGCGGGGGCAAAATCGGACTCATGGGCGCCGTGGCCCGGGGCGTGAAGGCAGCGGACGGGGTGGTGGTCGGCGTGATCCCGGAGTTCATGAAGTCGCGGGAGCTGGCGTACCTGGAGGCCGACGAACTGGTGACCGTGCAGACGATGGCCGAGCGCAAGCAGGCCATGATCGCCCGGGCGGACGGCTTCCTCGCCCTGCCCGGCGGCATCGGCACGCTGGAGGAAATCGCCGAAGTGCTGACGCTGCGCTACCTCGCGCAGCTGGACAAGCCGGTGGTCTTCTTCAATCAGAACGGCTTTTACGACCACTTGCTGCGCTTTTTCCAGCACCTGGGCCAGGAACGTTTCCGCTCCATGGACGGCCTTTTCGCCGTCGCGAACACCCGGGCCGAAATCTGGCCCCACTTGGAGAATCCGCCGGGCTACCAGGCGGAATTGCTCTGGCGGGAGCGCCGCTGACATGCCGGCTGCAAGCGCGGCCGAACTCCTGCGCGCCCATGCCCTGCGGCCGCTCGAGCCGGAGGAGGCGGCGATGGTCGCCGACGCGCGGGCCTTTGTGTCCGCCCATCCGGACTGCCTGGAGCGGACCTGCCGGCCCGGGCATCTCACCGGCTCGGCGTGGATCGTCAGCCCCGACCGGCGCCGCACGCTGCTCACCCACCACCGCAAGCTGGACCGGTGGCTGCAGCTGGGTGGCCACGCCGACGGCCAGGCTGACCTGCTGGCCGTGGCGGCGCGCGAGGCGAAAGAGGAAAGCGGACTGGAGCCGATTCTCGCCGCCAGCCCCGCCCTTTTCGACTTCGACCGCCACTGGATCCCCGCCCGCGGCGCCGAGCCCGGACACTGGCATTACGATTTTCGGTTCCTGTTCACGGCCGACCCGGCGGCGGCGCTGGCGATCTCCTCGGAGTCGAAGGACCTCGCTTGGGTGGAGCTCGAACGGGTCCGGGCGCTCAATCCGGAGGCCTCGATCGGCCGGCTGGTGCGCAAGACCCGGCTATTGCCATAGCGGCACGACGTCCTCCCGCCGCACCCAGCCGGTCTGGCCGTTGCGGAAGCTGAGGCGGATCCAGCCGAGAAAGCGCTTGTCCACGGTCGCGGTGCTGCCGGCGGGCAGCGGCGAGGTCTTCTGGTCGGTGTCGGCCTCGGTGGGGACCGAGCGAAGACTGCCGGAGCGCCAGACGACGACAGCGGCCGGATCGCCCGCAACGCCGAAGGCCCGCTGCCCCGCCAGGGCGGCTCCCGCCAGGAGCACGGCCGCGGCCAGGGCGGCGTACGCCGCGCGCTGGACTCCGCGGCCGCCGGCCCGGCCATAACCGAGGCGCAGGAGGAGCCCGAGCGCGGCGGCCGCGAGCAGGGCTGCGGCGACCAGCACCCGCTGCCAGACGGCGGGCGAGGCCTGCCGGGCCAGCCACTGCATCGGGCCGGGGGAAATGAAGGCGGCCAGGGGCTCCGGCACGAAGCCGGCCGTCTCGCTGGCGAGGGACCACTGCCAGCGCACGGGCTCGCTCTGCGGCTGTTGCACAAAAGCGGCCGCGGCCTCCGCGGCCGCTTCGGGCCAGCGGCCCTCCTGGGCGAGCGCCAGGGAAAGGTTCTCCCGGGCGGTCCAATCGGCCGGATCGGCGGCGACCGCCTGCCGCCATCCCTGCTCGGCCGCAGCGAAATCGCCCCGGGCGTACGCGGCCTCGGGCGAGGCGGCCCGGGCGCGGACCGGCTCGGCCGCCAGCGCCAGGACCGCGAACAGGAACGGAAACCAGTTACGGCGCAGCCAGATCTGCCGGCTGGAGAAGACGGGGGCCGGCTTGGCCGCGAGCGCCCGCTCGGCCCGCGCCGTCCAATCGGCGGGCAGCTCCCCGCCCGGACCGTACAGCAGCCGGTCGGCCTGCGACCAGAGCAGGGCCCAGGCCGGATCGGGGATGGCGCCGGCCGAGGGGGCCGCCTGGGCGAGCGCCCACAGCTCGGCGGCGTCGCGCTGCCAGGCATGCAGGAGCGGCCGCAGGCCGGAGGCGTCCGCGGCGGGCACGCCCCGCAGGCCGCCGAGGTCCATTTCCAGACGATGGTGGGCCTCCCGCTGGCGGCGCCGCGGATCGCTGCGGAGCGCGAGCTGGCGGGCGAGACAGAACCATCCGCCGATCAGCGCGACCAGCGGGGCGAGAAGGAGCCCCGCCCAGACGAGGGGGGACAGGGGGGCCGCGGCCGACCCGGGACCGGGCACCGGGTCGCGCGGGATGCCGGCCGGCAGGGGAGGGGCCGACGCGCCCGGAGCCGCGGAAGCGGCCGGAGCGCCCGCCGCCGGCGCCTCGGGCGTCAGCGGTGCGGCGATCGTCACCGTGGCTTCGGGCGTCGTCAGCGTCTGGTAGGCGCCGAGCTTGGGGTCGAAGTAGACGAAGCGCACCGGGGGCAGCGGGTAGGTTCCGGGCCGGGTCGGAATCAGGACGGCGTCCTCCGTGAGCGTGGCGTCGAAAGTCTTGCCGGCGGCCGGGACCTTCTTGGTCTGCGGATGGATCACCTGGAAGTCCTGGGACACCTCCCGCGGCGGCAGGCCCTCGATCGCCGGCCAATTGCCGGTGCCCGTCAACTCCAGAGTCCAGGTCACCGGATCGCCCACGCCGGCTTTCTCGGGGACCACCTTGGAGGTGAGCTTGAAGGTCCCGACCGCGCCGGTGAAGTTCGGCGGCGGCGCGGGCAGCGGGCGCACCGTGATCGCCGGGGCGGAGCTGGGGACCGAGAACTGTTCGTATTGGCGTTGCTGGAAAAATCCGAAGCCGGTCACCCCGACGCTCAGATTCACCAGCTGCTTGGCCGCGCTCAGCTGCACGCGGCCGGCCTTGGCGGCGATCGCGCGGGTATGGTAGGCGAGGCCGGTGCGCGACTCCGAGCCCGCGCTCAGTTGGAATGGCTCGGGCTGCGACCACTCCTCCACGATCAGGGGGTCCGGAGTCCACTCGAAAACTCCGTGGCCGAAATCCGGATGATAGTCGCTGGCCGCCTCGATTTCGTAATCCAGGCCGAAGACTTCCCCGGCCCAGACCGCCGCCGATCTGGGCTCGAGGCGGGCGCTGACCGCGGTGTCGAGCGCCCGGCCGTTGGCGCCGACGGTGGCTGTCGTGGGATCGAAGCGGACGGAGCGAACCGTGAGGGGCCCCTTGCTCGTTTCCACGGTGAACTCCGGGATCACCACCGTCTGATTGGCGCCCAGCAGCGCGGCGTACGTGTAGTTCACGCTGTGGGTGTAGGAGCCGTTGTCGAAGGCCATGGTCGTCGACTGGCCGACGTACTGGAGCGTCAGGCCGCCGACCTTGGGCGGGGCCGGCGGCTCCTTCGCCTCGCAGTCGTCGAAGACCAGGTTGACGGGCGTCGTCTGGCCGACAGGCAGCGAGCCGCCGGGCGGCTCCCAGTGCACGGATTGCCCGCGGGCCGCGACGGCGCCGAGCAGGGCGAGTGAAAGGCTGAGGGTGAGCGCGCGCATCACCAGTCCTTGCCTTTCTGGGCGGGCGCCGGCTTGGGATCCTGATCCTGGAGCATTTGAAACAGTTCCGCCGGCGAATCCTGGTTGCGGACTTCGTCGAGCTTTTGCAGCGGCATCGCCAGGTTGGGATCGGCCCGGGCCGGGTCCGGCTGCGGCGGGGGCCCCGCGCCGATCTGCTGGGTGCCGCTGGCGGGCGGCGGCGGAGCCTTCAGTTTGCCGAGCGCGGACTCGGGCGCGTTTTGCGGCCGGTTCGGCTGCGGGCCGGAATTCTGGTTCCGCGGCTGGCTCTGCTTTTGGGCGCCGCCCTGGCCGGGGGAAGAATCCGGTGGGGATTGCTGCTGCTGGTTCGACTGCTGCTGCTCGGGATTTTGCAGCTGCTGGGATTGCTGCTGGTCCTTCGGCTTGGGCTTGTCCTCCGGCGGCTGGAGCAGCGCATTCAGGGCCGAGCGCAAGGCCGGCCAGTCCGCGACGTTGGGGTCGAGGCCGGAGCCGAGGTCGACGGCCGCCAGCGCGTCGTGGACCGGGCTGGGGGGAACCGGCTGCTGCGAACTTTGCACGGACTGCCCCCACTTGACCGTTTCCCCCGCGAATTCGGCCCAGTCGAGCGCGGTGGCGGGGCGATCCTGGCTCGACAAGCGCCCCGCCATGCGGCCCAGCAGCGCGCCGGAGGCTGGCGGGGCGGCGCTCGCGACCGCGGCACCCCGCGCGGTGCCAAGCAGGCCGGCCAGGCCGAAGGCGGCCGCGGCCAGGGCGCCCGCTTTGGCTCCGGCGGCGGCCGGCGCCGACAGGCGGATGGCGCGCGGCTTCGGCCGGACCGGAAACTCCCACCAGAAGCTGAGGGCCAGGCAGACCAGCGCCGGGGCGAGGGCCCACTGGTAGCGCTCCACGAAGCGGATCGTGTTGCGCTCCACAAAGCCGCCCTTGCGGCCGGCCTCGACGGTGGACTGCAGCAGCGCCGGCAGGTCGATCCAGGTGCTGGCGTCGCGATAGACGCCGCCCGTCTTGTCGGCCAGTTCCTGCAGCGTCTGGCTCTCCAGCTTGGCGAGCACCACGGCGCCCGTCTCATCCTTCATGAATCCTCCGGAGCCATCGGGGATGAAGCCGCCCTTGGCGGTGCCGACGCCCAGGCCGAGCACGCGGATGCCCTTCTTTGCCAAGGCCGGAAGCTGGGCGCGCCAATCCTCGTCGGTGGCCCCGCCGTCGCTGAGGACGATCAGGAAACGGTCCGCGCCCGTGCCCTCGCTGAAGGCGCCGGCCGCGGCCGCCAGCATGCCGCCGTAGTTGGTGCCGCCCACCGGCAGGAAGTCCGGACCGAGCGACGGGAGAAACTCGCGCAGGATCTCGTAGTCGGCGCTCATGGGGGCCTGCAGGAAAGAGGTGCCCGAAAAGATCACCAGGCCCACGCGTTCCCCGGCCAGGCTGTCGAGCAGGGATTGGATCAGAAGCTTCGCCCGCTCGAGGCGCGAGGGGCTCACGTCGGCGGTCAGCATCGAGCGCGACAGGTCCAGCCCGATGAGGATCTCGCGCGACTGGTCATAGACCGGCTCGTCGAGGCGCCCCCATTGCGGGCGCGCCAAGGCGACCACGGCGAGCGCGAGGCCCGCGCAAAGCCAGGGGCGGATCCGCCGGGTGGCCTCGTGGCGATCGACCAGGGACAGGCGGCGCGGCGTCGCTTCGGCCTTGAGAATGCTGGAGTGGCCGGCCGAGCCGGCGGGCGTCCCCCCGCGCAGTTCCCACGCCAGCAGGCCGTAGGGCACGACCAGGAGCCAGAGGAGGTGGGGCCAGGCGAAGCTCATGGGGCCGGGGCGGCCGGGGCGGCCGAAGCCGCCGCGGCCTGGGGGCGGCGGCGGCCCGGCGCCTGCGCCAGCAGGGCGCCGAGCGCCAGCAGGACGCAGCCGGGAAGGGCGCACCACGGGAAAAGTTCGTTCGTGAGCAGCACGTCCTTGGCTTTGAAGTCGATCTTCTGGCTCCGGTCGATCTCGCGAAAGGCCGATTCGATCGTCCCGGTGTCGGCGGCCCGGAAAAAGTGGCCGCCGGTGGCCCCGGCGATGTCCTTCAGGGCGCCCTCGTCGAGGTCGGCCATCAGGTGGGTGTACCCGATCTTTTTGCCGTCGTTGTCGAAGACCGGGTAGCGGACGATGCCGTCCTTGCCCGCGCCGATCGTGTAGATCGGAATCCCGCGCGCCCGCGCGATGGCGGCGGCCTGCATCGGCGCCAGGGCGCCCATGTTGTTCGCCCCGTCGGTCAGCAGCACGATGAAGGCGCCCTGCCGGCGACCCTGCTGCTCCCGCGCCGCCTGGTCGAGCCGCGTCAGCGCGACGCCGAGGCCATCGCCGATCGCCGTGCCATCCTGGATCAGGCCGATCTTCACCCGCTCCAGCTGCCGGGCGAGCCACTCATGGTCGGTGGTGAGAGGCGCCAGCGTGTAGGCGCGGGCCGAAAACAGGACGACCCCGATGCGGTCGTTGGGCCGCTGTTCGATGAACGCCTGGATCACCGGCTTGATCGCCTGCAGGCGATTGATCGACTCGCCGTTCTTCTCGTAGTCCTCGCTGAGCATCGAGGACGACAGGTCGATGCAGAGCATGAGGTCGTAACCCTGGTTGCGCGACTCGTGCCGTTCCTCCACCCGCTGGGGCCGGGCGAGCGCCGCGACGACCAGGGCCAGGCCAGCCAGCGCGAGTGCGGCCGGCCAGCTCGATGCCGCGAGGACCGAGGGCCGGTGCCAGTCGGCCGCATACGGCACCACCAGGACGTCGACGCGGACCCGCCGCCGCAGCCAGACCACGGCGGGAAGGGCAAGGAGCGCGAGCAGCCACAGCGGGCTGGCGAGCCGGAACTGGCCGGCGGCGAGCGGAAGGATGGAAAAGACCGGCGCCATCGGATCAGCGGAGGGCGCCCGCCCGCATCCGGGCGTGAAAAAAGCGCACAAGCGCCTCGAGCCGGTTTTCCTCGGTCGTCACGACCAGCCGGCTCAGCGGATCCGGGAAGAGCGAACGCCAGGCCGCCTCGCGCTGCGCCCGCCAGGCGGCCTGGGCGGAGCGTTCGGCCGCATTGCCTTCGAGCGTGACGAGGCGTCCGGCCGCCGGGTCGTAGGCGGCAAACAGCTTTCCTTCCGGCAGGGCGCGCTCCCAGGGATCCTCGATCCGGAAGCCGATCGTCTGGTAGCGCCGCTGGAGGACCGACCAGCCCTCCGGCGCGGGCCGGGGCGGGAAGTCGCCGAGCCAGATGAGCACGCTGTGCTTGGGGGCGGCGCGAGCGATGAATCGCCAGGGAATGCCGGCCTCGGCGCCGGGCGCATCGAGGGGCGCCGGCGGCCGGCCGAGCAGGGTCGCCGCGGCATGCAGGATGGCCCCGCGGCCCCGGACCGGCTCGCGCACGAGATAGCCCTGGGGGCCGGCATGGATGAACCCGACCCGGTCGCGGTTGACGGCCCCGAGGATCATGACGATGCCCGCCAGTTCGAGCAGGGCGTCCCGCTTCGACCGCTCGCCGGAGCCGAACCGCAGGGACGCGGAGTCTTCGAGCACGAGCAGGAGCGTGACTTCGCGCTCCTCGACGAATTTTTTCCGGTACGGCTCGCCGAGCCGGGCGGTGACGTTCCAGTCGATGTCGCGCACATCGTCGCCGAACTCGTACTTCACCACCTGGTCGAATTCCATTCCGCTGCCGCGGATGGTCGAGCGATACTGGCCGCTGAGGACGTTTTCCACGGCGTGCCGCACCCGCCATTCCAGCTGGCGCAGGATCGCCAGCTGGGAGGTCGCGGGGGAGACCGGAGCGGGGCGGCTTGTCATGGAGGCGCGGGCTGGGACGGGGCGGGGCGGGCCGGCTAGGCCGGCCCGTCCGCGGGCACCGGCGTCGTCGTCAGGACCTGGCTGATGACCCGGTCAGCCGTGAGGTCCTCGGCTTCGGCCTCATAGGTCAGGCCGACCCGATGCCGGAGGACTTCGGGGGCTAATTCCTGGACCAGCGCCGGGCTGAGGTAGTCCTGGCCCCGGATCCAGGCGAGCGCCCGGCCGGCCTGGAAGAGCGCGAGGGAGGCGCGCGGGGAGGCGCCAAAGTGCAGGTGGCGCCGTCCAACCGCCGGGATCTCCGCGAGCTGGCGGGTGGCCCGCACCAGGGCGAGGATGTAGTTTTGCACCGCCGGGGCCACATGGACCCGGTCGACCTCGGCGCGCAGCTCGAGCAGTTCCTCGCCGCTCGAAACCGGTTTCAGGGCCGGCTGGCGGGTGACCTGGCCCCAGCGCTGCATCATGGCGGATTCTTCCTCGGCGCTGGGGTAGCTTACGATCAGCTTGAACAGGAAGCGGTCGGTCTGGGCCTCCGGCAGCGGGTAGGTGCCCTCCTGTTCGATCGGGTTCTGCGTCGCCATCACGAAGAAAGGCTTGGGCAGCGGATGGGTCTGGCCGCCGATTGTCACCTGCCGCTCCTGCATCGCCTCGAGGAGCGCGCTCTGGACCTTGGCGGGCGCCCGGTTGATTTCATCGGCCAGCACCAGGTTCGCGAAGATCGGGCCATGATGGGGCCGAAACTCGCCGTTCTTCGGCTGGAAGATCATGGTGCCGACCACATCGCTCGGCAGCAGGTCCGGGGTGAACTGGATCCGCTCAAACTGGACCCCGAGCGCCGCGCCGACCGACTTGACCAGCAAGGTCTTGGCCAGGCCGGGCATGCCCTCAAGCAGGACATGGCCGTTGGCCAGCAGGGCGACCAGGAGCCGCTCGACAATCGCGTCCTGGCCGATGACGGCCACGCCGATTTCCTCGCGGAGTTTTTGGGACCAAGTGGGGCCGTTGAGCATCGGAGATGGATTGGGTGGAGATCGGGCTTGGAGCTAGCCTGAATATTTCATGAAGCCCGGGCAAAGCTCTCTCGAAGTGCCGGGCCGGAAGATCCTCAGGCCGCCTCGATGGCCAAAATGGCCACCTTCGGTCGCCTTCGGACCTTCCTGCTCCGGCACTTCGAGTGATCTTGGCCTCGGTTTCATGAAATATACAGGCTAGGGCGGCGGCGGTTGGACTCCCGCCTCGCCAAAGAGTTTCGCGAAGTTCGAGGTCGGACCTCAAGCCTCCCCTTCGGAAACTTCCGCCGGACGCCCCGCGCGCCGGCCGGCGATCCCCACGATCCCGGATCCTTCCCCTGGTGGGTTATCGGCGCCGGTGGTGACGATTTAACCTATTGTTGAAAAGGAATATAAGAATTTTAAATGGCGCCGCGAGAAGGCCGTCAGAGCTTTTTCACGATGGTTCGGATTCCGGATTCGACCGCTGCCGGCACTTCGAGCTCCTTGGCGCCCTTGGCTCCCAGCTCGGCGAAGCGCCGGGCGCCGGGAACCAGCGTCTGTTCGAACGAGCCGACCGCCGCATTGTAGCCCTTGACGGCGCTTTCAAGCTCGCCGCCGACCCGGCCCAGGTTGTCCGCGAAAGTCACGATCCGGTCATAGAGCTGGCGGCCGAGCGCGCTGATCTCCTCGGCGTTCTTCGAGACGCTTTCCTGGCGCCAGCCATAGGCGGCGGCTTTGAGCAGGGCGATCAGCGTGGTCGGCGTGGCGAGCAGCACGCGCTTGGTGAGGGCCCGGTCCAAGAGCGACGAATCGGCCTGCAGGGCGGCGGTGAGGAAGTGGTCGCCCGGCAGGAAGAGCACCACGAATTCGGGGGCGGGCTGGAACTGCTCCCAGTAGTTTTTCGACCCGAGCGAGTCGATGTGCCCGCGGACTTTCTGGGCATGCTCCAGCAGCCGTTCGGTCCGCGCCGGACCTTCGGCGGCGTCGGCGGCCGCGCGGTAGGATTCGAGCGGCGCCTTGGCGTCGACCACGATCCGCTGGCCGCCCGGCAGCCGGATCACCAGGTCGGCGCGCAGGCCGCCAGCGCTTTCCTGCTCGGAAAAGTCGCAATAGGGCAGCATGTCGGCCATCTCCACCACCCGCCGCAGCTGCAGCTCGCCCCAGCTGCCGGCGTAGGTCGTCGAACGCAGGGCGGTCGACAGGCGCGAGGCTTCCGCTTGCAGCTGCAGCTGGGCCTCGCTCAGCGACTTGAGCTGCTCGCCGAGCGCGCCGTAGGCGGTGGCGCGCGCCTTCTCGATTTCGCCGATCTTGCCGTCCACCTTTTCAAGCGATTCGCGCAGGGGCCGGACCAGGGCCTCGACCGCCTGCTTGCGCTGCTCGAGCTCCCCGCTCGACTGCTGCTGCAGCTGGGCGAACGCCTGCTTTGCCTGTTCGAGAAAATCGGTGCGGTTGACCCGCAGCGCGTCCGCCGAAAGCGCCTTGAACTCGTTGGTCAGGCGTTCATGGGCGCTGTGCTCGGCGGCCAGCTGGGTCGACAGCTGGGTGTTGGCGCGGCCCAGGCGCTCGCCTTCGGCCCGCGCCCCCGCCAGCTCGGCCTCGGCCTTCTGGCTGCGTTCCTCGGCCCCGCGCAGGCGCTCGGCCAGGGCGGCCTCCCGGCCGCGGCGCCAGAGCAGCATCAGGACCGCGCCGCCAATCAAGGAAAGTGAAATGGTGACGATGAGCACTGCGGAAGGGCCTAGGGGCCCGGAGCACTAATCGCAATTCAATCCCAGACCGCCGGTTCCGATCATAAACGAGTATCCATCCCTTGACATGCGGAGTATGCCCCGACAAATACCATTCATGTATTTGGAACTTTCGGAGGGACCCCACCCTGCGAATCCCAGCTCCGTACGATCCGGGGGGGGCCCATGCTGACGAAGGAGGCTCCGGCCCGGGAGACCCCGGCCCAAAAGTATGCGGTCCTGGTCGTCGACGACGAGTACGGCCCGCGGGAATCGGTGGCGTTCACGCTCGCGGCGGAATTCGCGGTCGACACCGCCGAGCGGGCGACCGAGGCCCTCGCCAAGCTGAAGCAGCGCGAGTACGCGGCGATCGTGATGGACATCCGGATGCCCGAAATGGACGGGATCCGGGCGCTGGAGGAGATCCGCAAGCTCGATCCGCTGATCTCCGTCATCATGCTCACCGGCTACGGGACGCTGCTCACCGCGCAGCAGGCGATCCTCGGCGGCGCCAACCAATACCTGCGCAAGCCGCCGGACGTGGCCGAGCTCCTCGAGGCGGTCCGCAAGCAGACCGTGGCCACCGGCGTGCGGCGCCACCAAGCCAAGCTCGCCGTCGAGGCGCTGGATCTGAATCTGGCGCTGAAGAAGGAGATTGAGCGCACCGAACCGCAGGTGTGGCAAGGCCGCGCCTCCGTCGAGCTGGTGCACGACCTCAACAACCCGCTGACGGTGGTGATCGGGTACGCCACGCTGCTTTCCGAGGAGGCGCGGGTGGTGGCCGAACGCGATCCGGAGCTCGGCGCCAAGCTGCTCGAGTATTCGGGCATGGTCGAGAAGGCGGCCGAGTACTGCCACCACCTGTCGGAGAACTGGCGGTCGGCCTCCAAGAAGATGCTCGAGCTGGTCCGGCTGGACCTGGTCCAGATCGCCCGGGAGGTGCAGCAGGTGATCTTTTTCGGGAATGTCTCGATCGTCCTCTCCGGGCTCGCCGAGGCGCCGATCCTGGGCTCGAAATACGAGCTGATGCGGATCTTTCAGAATCTGTTCAAGAATGCGCTCGAGGCGGGGGCCAAGGGCGTGCAGGTCACGTTCGAGCGGGAGGGGGCCGGAATTGTGGCCACCTTGATCGATGACGGTCCCGGCATGAATGCGGAGAGCGTGCGCCGCGCCCTGCAGGGCGGGTACACGAGCAAGGCCAATGGGACGGGTCTCGGCTTGGGCATCTGCCGGCATCTGGTGACCGCGCATGGCGGGACCTTCGATCTCAAGTCGCAGGCCGGACGGGGCACCACAGTACGGCTGACTTTCCCGGCCGCTTCCCAGGGATGAGGCGTCGCGGCAACCGGGCAACCGGCTCGCGCGCCCGGCCATGAACCGCCGCCGCGTCAAGATCACCGGAATAGGGTTCGTCACGCCGGCCGGAATCGGGCGGGCGGCGTTTCAGAGCGGCATTCTCGAATCGGTGAGCCGGGTGGGTGCGATCAAGCGCTTCGACCCCGACGCCGGGGCGTTCGTGGGGTCGGAGGTGAAAGGCTTCCGGCTCGGGGAATTCATGTCCGACCCGGGCTCGAAACGCCTGCCGCGCCACACCCAGTTCGCCCT
>Ga0302320_10003116_pt1 | contig 38632 bp, 32 predicted proteins | sample Bog_T0_3_FD_202130 | JGI IMG/M metagenome (GOLD analysis project Ga0302320, IMG submission 202130) | Peat permafrost microbial communities from Stordalen Mire near Abisko, Sweden - Bog_T0_3 | ecosystem: Environmental > Terrestrial > Soil > Wetlands > Peat | place: Sweden: Abisko, Stordalen Mire... | reverse complement strand
TCACAGGGCGGCATAGATTGTAGCGTCGATCTCCGATCGACGACGGCGGTCGGAGACCGCCGCTACAGCGATATTGCAATGCAGGGGCACGGCCAGCGCATCAATCCATGGATCATTACCAATTCTTGCGCCGGTGATGCTCGCCGCCGCCGAGGCCACCCAGATCGATGATCACCGCGATAATCAGGATCAGTAGGTTAACGCCATCAATGGTGCGCCCATTATTGACCATCCAAGCGTAGGTCAAGGTTGTGATGGGGAGAAAGAAAAAGCCGAGCAGGGGCAGCAGGATTCCATGATAGGCCCGCCCGAGATAGTGCGAGAAGAGAAACACCAGCACCAGGGCAACGCGGGGAAAGATCAATACGAAGAGCGCAAGAAAGCAAGGCATGGGCTTTGTCTGGTACCTCCACGACTAAATGTCGTCCAAGAGATTATACCCCTTTGCGCCGGATTTCTTCGGAATGAATCAGCCGGGCGCCAGCTGTTGTGTGGCGGAGCATCCCCCCCTGGAAGATGCCACGAGGTTCAGGTCAGCGCAATTCGCAACTTGGGGCAGCGGGCGGTAAGTTCCTTTTGCAGCAGGGCGAGATCACTCTCTGCCCCGGCGGGGATGGGTACGACCTGATGGATGGGCATGGAGGTACTTCCGCCATAAGGATTTGGGACATACTTTTCAAAGAGGAAGTACAAACTACGTGGGGGATTCTGGTCCAGTGACGCCGACTTCAGGTAGACGCTGATGCCGACCCAGGTGTTGTAAGCGCCGTTGCAATACAGGCCGTCGCGTCCAAAGTAAGCCTCAGGAGTGACCTTCAGAAGAGCGGCCCGCACCGTTTCCGGCGCATGCCTGCCCTGCCGGGCGCTCAGGGCCACGAGGCCGGAGATTAAGCCAATGCAGCCAAGGATATAGAGCGTCTTCATCATCAAGGTGCCCGGGCTGAAGATGTAAACGCCCCCGGCGATGATGGAGAACGGCAAGATGAATTTGCGCCAGTCGCGCTTGAGGATGAATTTGGAAGGCGTGGCCTTCACGCGCGCCGCCTGGACTTCCACCCACTGCTTCCATTCTTCGGCCGGGTATTGCCAGTGCACCCAGGGATTAAGCATCATGATGGTGAGTGAGCGGTCAAATCCAAGCGAGGTGAAGTAACCGACCGGCAGCAAAATCGCTCCCAGTAGCAGAACGATGCTGCCCAACGCATAAACGGCAAACACCGCGTTCCCGGGAATGACGATGGCCAAAACTCCCAGAATCGCCACCGTGATGGCGAAAGCCTTGGCCCATTTGTAGACCTTCTGCCGGTGAACGTGCACCAGCTTGGCCGAAGGCGGAAGCACCGTTGCCAGTTTTGCTTCCTTCGGAGTCGACACGCTTTGGATGATAAAGATCAAGGCGAGCGCGCCAAAGATGATGACCGCACCCATCGCCACGCCTGCCACCACCGGCGACCGGTTAATGACCAGGTTGACGGTGCCTATGATGAGTGCGATCACAGCAGCGATCGACAGGACCACGTAGATCAAAATCCGCAGGGCGGACCGCGTGGAATAGAGCGGATTTCGCCGCCAGGCCATCCATGCGCCGGCGGCGGATAATAGGGCGAAGAGCACCGGTAACACGCTTCTGCCTCCTGACGATGGGCTGCCCTGTTGTGAGGATAAACTGCTGTGCTTCAAAGCAAGGTTAACACAAACCGTGCTTTTCCCAATTGCCATATGTCCAACCGGGCGCAGGCAACGGTTCGGGCGCTGGCCCACAAGCGCCGTGTTAAGCGAAAATAGTGCCCGTCTTTGAGTGCGGTAGCAGCAGCTACCGCCTTTCGCCCAGGCCAAAACCCACCGTCCGACAACGGAAGGCGGTAGCTGCTGCTACCGCACTCAAAAACGGCAAGCCGTTAAGTTAACGCTTGTGGGCCGCTGGCCTGGGCTTTGTTATTCCGCCGCTTTGGGGCTTGTTGGCATATTCGGACACTCAGGCACTGCCAAAATTGTTGACGGAGCCCCGGCATCGTGGTAGGCTGCTTGTTTCTATACCAATGTTTACGAATCTCCATTCCGTAAGGACCAGTGACGCCCAGCAGGCTTGTTGTTGTACGTGTTGTACACACGTCAGCGGCGCATTGTCCTCAGGGAATAGGGATTAGCAACACAACCTAAAAAAGTCCAGACCTGAGACGCCCGCTGACGGAAATATCCGCAGCGGGCGTTTTTGATTTTACGCAGCTTTTTGGGGAACGTGGGGCAGATTCTCCGGGGACACCAAGCAAGAAGGGTTGCACCTGATACATGTTGATTACGCTCATAGGGTTTATTACGGGAATACTGATCGGGCTTACGGGCACGGGCGGCGGCGTGCTGGTTACCCCACTCCTGCTGGTGCTGACGCCATATCCTGCCATTGTCTTGATCGGCACGGACATCGTCAACGGCGCGTTCACCAAGTTGATCGGCGTGTTTGAGCATCGCCGGTTGGGCCAGGTTCGGTGGCGGCTTGCGAGTTTCCTGATTATCGGGACGATTCCAGGCACGATTAGCGGAATCGTGCTCCTCAGTTACCTGAAAGCACGATTGGGTGGACACGAACTGGACCATCTGCTCCGCTTGGTGCTGGGCATCACGCTGTTTTGCGTGGCCTTCCTTCTGCCCCTGGTGCGGCTGGGGAAGATCAAACCTCCCAAAACGTGGCTTGACTCTCCCGTGTTCAGCGCCCGGCTGAACCTGATTGCCGTGGGCGCGCTGGTGGGCTTTCTGGTTTCAATGACTTCCATCGGCAGCGGAAGCCTGCTGATGGTCTTCCTGCTGCTCCTCACCCCCTATCCGCTGGGCGAACTGGTGGGAACCGACATTCTCTATGGACTGGCCACCATGGCCCTGGCAGGCTCCATGCACGTGCGGATGGGCCATTTTGATAGCGGTCTCTTGTTGCATCTCGTGGTTGGGTCGCTTCCCGGCGTGGTGATTGGCAGCCGGCTGACCAAAATCATCCCCGAGCGTTATTTCAGTTGGCTGTTCACCGTTCTCTACTTCTCCCTCGGTGCCCGCCTTCTGGTAGGATAAAAGCAGGAGTCAGGAGACAGAAGTCAGGATTCAGCAGCCGCATGCCGGGAAATCTGCGGAAATGTGCCGGCTGCATGACGAGTTTCGAATCTCGATTTTCGATGCTGACTCCTGTCTCCTGACTTCTGTCTACTCTCTTCACAACTCTGAAAGGAAAATGAATACTTATGTCTCTTGAAGTTGCAAACTGGACTGAACTTGCCGAACAGTATGCGCAGCGGCATCCGAGCGAGATCCTGGCTCTGGCGTTTGAGAAGTTCTCGCCCAACATCGGCATCAGCTTTAGCGGTGCGGAAGACGTGGTGTTGGTGGATCTGGCGGTGAAACTGGGCGGAAAGTTCCGCGTGTTCTCGCTCGATACGGCACGGCTGCACGTGGAAACCTATCAATTCCTTGAAAAGGTCCGCGAGAAGTACAAGATTTCCCTGGAAATTTTCTTCCCCAAACCGGAGCCTGTGCAAAAGCTGGTGCAGGAGAAGGGTTTCTACTCGTTCTACAAAGACGGCCACCAGGAATGTTGCGGCGTCCGCAAAGTGGAACCGCTGCGCCGGGCGCTTGCTTCCATGCCCGCCTGGATCACCGGACAGCGTCGCGACCAGAGTCCCTCCACCCGCACGTTCGTTCCTGTTGTGCAAGCGGATCCCACCTTCGCCACCCCGGAAAATGCCCTGGTGAAATTCAATCCCCTGGCCAATTGGAGTTCCAAGCAGGTTTGGGATTACATCCGCGAAAACGATGTGCCTTACAATTCGCTGCACGAAAAGGGATTCGTCTCCATCGGCTGCGAGCCCTGCACCAAAGTGGTTCTGCCCGGCCAGCACGAGCGCGAAGGCCGCTGGTGGTGGGAAGAGTCCACAAAGAAAGAATGCGGACTGCACTCGGGAAACAAACTGACGTAAAAGCAGGGGCGAGTGCCGAGCCAGAGTGAGTTCATTGGCTCGGTGTTCGTGGTTTGCAAAATACAAAGCGGCGCGGACCTGGGGGCAGGTTCGCGCCGCAACTGTTTTAGCAGGATTATTCCAACCGCGGGCGTGTGATCAGTTCTGCGCCGCCAGCAGTAACGATAATTGATAAACCCCATCCGCAGATTGCGCAGATCTCACAGACTTTGTACTGCTCATCTGCGAAATCTGCGTCATCTGCGGATAATAAATCAGCCAGCCAGCACGGCCTCTTCGCGCTCGCGGAAGTAGCGGACGCTGTCAATCACCAGCGGATCCAGCTTCGCCGGATTGGGTTTGCCGTACATTGCCGGGTACGGATCGCCTCCAGGGCCGAGCGGCTCAAAGGTAACGTACTTGCCGGCGGTGTTGTAACCCAGCACGTAGAGAGCGCGGATGATGGTGTCAACATCCAACGAGCCTTCGCCGAGGGCGCAACGATTGCTATCGGCAAAGTGCAGATTGGTGAGCGCGGCTCCGGCTTCGAGCAGTGCCTCACCGATGTGGCTCTCTTCACTCTGCATGTGATAGACGTCGCCGTTGATGTGGGCCACGCCCGAGTGATTGACCGCGGCGATGTAGCGCTTGGCGTCGGCCACGCTGTGCGTCAGGCTGGTTTCAGCGGCGCGAATGGGCTCAATGGCCGCTTTCACGTGGTGCTTCACAAAAAGATCAGCGACGTCTTGCAGGGTTTCAACCGACCGTTCGAACTCCATCGCATCGTAGGCGCCGGGACGGCCAACCGCAGCAGGAACCACCAGCAGGTACGCCCCGCCCACTTCTTGCGTGAAGGGAATTTCGCGCTGGAGATAACTAATTGCCGCCTGGCGCTGGCCGGGACGGTTGCTGGAAAGATCGTTGTCGGCGGAGAACATTCCGCACACGCCGGAAACCTTGATTCCGTTGTCGCCCAGAATCTTCAGGGTCTCGCCCGCCTTGTAGCCAAGGTCCGGTCCGTAGTGGTTTCCGTGCAGTTCGATGTAAGAGAGTCCGGCTTTGGCCAGCCGTTTGGCCGAATCAGACAGGCTCTCCAAGCCAAATCCCCAGTTGCTCCAGGAGAGGTTCAGCCGCTGGTTCAAACCGTCGGGATTCGACTTCTTCAGTGCTTCGAAATCCGATTGAATTTTTGCGTTCTTTGCCTCGAAATGTTGTTTGCTCATGTTTGTCTCCTCTATGAATACAGTTCTTACTTCCCCTGCCCAATAGGGCAATTCATGACTTTAAATTGCGTGAAGCGCGTTGTAGCGCGGGTGTCCCCACCCGCGCCTGCCCTTTGCTGACGTCCAATCCTTTGCGCGAAAGCGCGGGTGGGGACACCCGCGCTACAAGCCGGCACATTCTGACCTAAAGGTCAGCGCTACAGCGCTACGTCACGACTTCCGGTAATCCCCCACCTCAGGCGCGTCGGGATTGGTATCCGGCCCGAAGTACCGCAGCACCACCAGCGGTTCGTGCTTCGAAGTGTTTTCGATGGCGACGCCCTGCACGGCGGCTTCGTGGGAAACGAAAAGCTCGTCCTCCGTCATCTCGCCAAAGTGAATCATGGACGGGCTATGCACGGAGAACTTGCCGATGCGTCCCGCGCCCTGCGTGATCGTCAAGCCGAAGGCGCCTTTATCCTTCAGCACCAGTTTGACGCCCGGATTGACGGTCAGTTCCTTGGCGCTGAACTTCTGCCGCCCGCTGAATTTGCCGTAGACCACCCACTTGTCCAGATAACCTTCGGACGCGGTGTCGGCCACGGGAATAGGCTCCAGATAGTGATGTTCCTTAAAGTGGACGTCGGTGTTTCCATCCCAGTCGATCTGGTTCACGATGAATTCGATGTCTTGATGCTTCTCCGGGGGGACGTCCTTCACCAGCAGACTCCACGGTACGGGAAAGCCATATACCAGCGATTGGAACATGCCCAGAACGTCGCTGCCCCACTGCGGCTCGTAGGTGCAGAGGGATCCGGGCGCGTGCAGGATGCAGGTGGGAACATGCCAGCCCGTGCCGGGTTGCAGGCGATAGGCCTTGGAGTGATTCAGGATGCCGTTGTCGCCCTCGTTCCAGCGCTCCAGGCAGCGATGGATCTGCTCGCGCGTGGTGCCGGGCTCAAGTCCAAAATAGGTATGTGGGAAGACGCTGCCATACGGATTGTACTGGGGCGGGAAGTAATAGGCTTCCGGCTTGCCCTGCTGTCCCACCAGTTTGGCCTGCGCGTCATTCTGGTGCAGGTGGTGGGGAAGCGGTTCAAGGTTATCGAAAAATTTGCTGTAGACGGGCCAGCGGTGAAACTCATCCCACATCTTCTGGCCCACCATGCGCGGGCCTTCCGCCGCCACGGCATCCTTCAGGGTAAATTTTCCCTCCGCCGTTACCACAAAACTCAGACCCTCATCGGCTGTACGATTTTCGTTCATGGCCTCCGTGGTGGAAGCAAACCAGCGCTCATCGATGCCGCCACGGTGCGTTCCCAAAGCGTAATAGTCCGAGGGCGCGAGGCGCAGACGCCGCCCCGGTTTGCAAAACACCCGCGGAACCCAATTTGGCGCCAGGGGCAGAATGCCTTCCCCCGCTTCCAGCGCGCTTCGCGTCAATTGACTGATTGAATTCGTACTCATGATTCCCTCCGCAACTTTACAGAAAAAAATTTATGCAACTCTAAACATAATCGATCACAACCATTGTAAGCGCAGTAAACGGCTCCAGCTCAAATTGTACATACGCGCCCGCTGTCTTGAATTTCAGCGGCTTGCGGTCCGGCACGTGGGTGACAGCGGAGACCTTCTTTCCCGCCGGCGCCTGCACGCGCACCGTGGCTGTCACGGGCAATGCGGGCAATTGCAACTGCATGGTCAGCAGGGTGGCCACCAGCCGCTTTTTCCCGGGCTGGTGGAACAGCGTCATCTCGACGGAAGGGTGCGTCTCCGCTTCAAACTGATACGGCCCCGGCAGCAGGCGTTTCAGCAGCGCGCCCACCAGCCGGGCGTTCACCGCCTCGCTCGAGGTTTCAATCGGAGCTGCCACCCAGATTGCCTTGCCCTTCCCAAAAGTATTCCAAACGATTCCCGGGTCGGTTCCCGGAGTCAGTGCCGGCGGATTGCTGTGAATCGCGCCAAAGCGGCTGCCAATGGGCTTTCCCTGTGACGGTGGTGCAAAGGGAAGAGTGATGGTGGCCAGCACATCCGCCCCGGGAAGCGCCATGGTCTTCAGCATGGGTCCGGGAAAGCTGAACTCTTTCTGCGGCCAGATGAGCTTCTCCACCGCTTCATCCTTGGGCGAGAGGAAGGTCCACGCATAGCGCCAGGCATCCGGCGTCGCTTCGCCGGAAAAGCTTCCCCCCGCGCCGCCCATGCCTTCAATCACTTTGCCGCCCTCGGTTCCGGTGTAGCGCACGCCGAAGACGTCTTCCAGCAGGAAGCGCGGCCCATTCTTGTCAAACCTGTCAAGCGACGATGGCCCGCTTGCATAGAGCACGCCGCCCGCTTCCACAAATTTGCGGAACTGGTCCGCCTGCTCCGCCGTCATCTCCAACACGCTGGGCAGCAGGATGGCGCGGTAATTCTTCAACTGTTCCAGGTTGGCGTTGGTCACGACGCCGAAGGGAATGTGGGCCTCGCGCAGAACGCGGGTCCAGCCGATCACCGCCAAGAGGTGGGGGCAGTTATCCAGTGCCCGCAACAGGCCAACGCGCACCTTCTGCTCATCGGGGTTGTAGACCGATTCCTTGTCGTAATAGATGGCCACGTCGGCCTGCAGATCGCCGCCATAATAGGGTTCGTAGGGCGCCCGCGCCGCATTCAGCTTGGTGAGGTAATCATACTGGCTGTGGTTGATGGTGCCGTCCACGTTGATGGCGTCAATCATCAGGAAGGCGGCTGAGTGCAGCGATGCGACTGCGCTCTCCTTGCTGATCTCCTCAAAGGGCTTGGTGGTGGCGTGGTCGCGCAGGTCGCGGGTGCGCGAGGTGGCAAACTCGATGGGGCGATGCGGAGTCAACCCCAGGAAAGTCTTGCAGACCAGCGAGTGCTGTGCCGCGCCGCCGTAAAAGTCTCCGCTGGCATAGTCAAAGGCCTGGCGGACTTCCAGCGGCATGGCGCTACGCCAGTTGGCGAACGAAGGGGCGTAATTATCCACCACGGTGACGGGCCGTGTTTCCTTCAGCGCGCGGGTGAGACCGAGGGCAAATTCCAGCATCCAGCGCTGGCGAGCGGCCTGGAATTTTCTCCACGTGGGATCATCCCAATCGACGATGCGCGGCGGTTCGGCGCCCGCTTCATTGCGGAAGCGTTCGGTGCAATGGGCGCAATAACAGATGTCGGGCCAAAACACCATGTCCAGAAAAATGCCGTCGAAATCATAATGCCCCGCAAGCTCGCGCAGGCAGGCCTGGGCATGATCGCGGTAGGGCGAATTCGGACAGACAAACCCGTAGCGCTGCGGGTGGGTGGGAACGCTGTCATCGTCAGGAACCATGCGCCATTCCGGATGGCTTTCATGCGCCCAGTTGTCAAAGATCACGCTGTAATAGGCCATGGCGTGCAGCCCGTATTTCTTGCGTTCCGTGACCATCTCGCCAAAGAAGTCGCGGCCATTCATGTTGCGGTGCCTCTGCCCGATCTCGGTGCGCCAGTAGCAGAGGCCCACGTGCGAGTTGGCGTAGGCGGTCATCGATTCAAAGCCCGCATCGGCAATGGTCTTCACAATGTCAACGGGATCGAACTTGGAGAGAAGGACGGGATCCCAGTCCGGCACATGCATGTCAATCAGGCTGCGGCGATAGGTGTCATCCGGCCACCGGGGAATGTGCGCCGGGATTCCCGCCGCCGCGCCCTGCTCCGCGGTGGCTGCCAGCGGACGCGCCACGCTTCCCAATACTCCCAGGCCCACAAGCTCATTAAATGTCCGTCTGTTCATTCGTCGCAACCTCTCTTTTCAGGATAATGATTTGCGCTGCGCGCTGTGCCGCCGTGGCGCTGCTTTTGTGCCATGGCCACCCCGATCAAAAGCATCGGGGCGGGTCCTGGCCATGCTCAGGCACGGGCAGGCACAGTTGTGAAAAAATAAACAATCTCACGCCAAGGCGCAATGACGCGAAGAAACGCAAAGGGAAAGTACTTATTCTGCCTGGCGAGCCTTTGCGTCTTGGCGACTTGGCGCGAGTTGTTTTCCTCTTGAAGCATTTCTTTCACACCGCCAGGCGCCTTCGCCCGTCCCCCATGCCCCACCGTGCGCAGCGCATCTAAGCGGCGCGTATTATGACACAATCCGGCGGCAATTGATTTCAGGTTTGTGGAGTTGACGCAGGCTGAGGCATCAGGATGAAACCCTGCGACGTTGGCCGGCAGGGCGTAGGGTGACGGCTTGCCGCCCCCTTGGTGTTTCATTCGCAATATGAAATGGCGGTAGTGGCTGGCAGTCGCAGGGTAAAACCCTGCGACGTTGGCATTGATCCGCCCCGATTGACTGTCTCGCAGAGAGTTGCTCTGCGCCAACCTGCCTGGTCCAAGTGCTCCAAACGGGCTCTAATCCGATAAGCTAAGCCAACTTTCAATGGGTGAGCCCGGAACATGCCACCCGCGAGGGCGGCAGCGTTGTAGCGGCGGTCTCCGACCGCCGACGTCGATCGGAGATCGACGCTACAATGACGGCGGTGGGGACACCGCCGCTACAGCGTGCTGCCGTAGGGGTGGCTCCCGATCAGATCGGTACAGGTCGCGAACCGCCCTCCCGCCCACCAGCGTGGATCGTTTGGAATGGGTTGAATTTGCGGAATGTCCCTTCGGGAGATCGCAGACTCCCCAAATCAGGAGTCTGCGCCAGCCGGCGTTTCACTCTGCGCCAGCCCGCCATAAGATCTTGAAAGTCCTGCTACGGCATTTCCGTTGGAGCAACTCGTTCGGTTTGCCGCATTGGGACCAAAGACTGTCCGGCCCAACTGTCGTATACATACTCAAAAAAGCCGTCAACTGGTGTTGACCCGCAAATTGGCGCCAGTTGCCGCCCAGCACGCGTCAGGAGCACGCTTCCCAGTTTCAACGTGTTGTCCTTCTCTGCAGGAAACGTCAGTTGGGTGGTTCTGTTGAAATAGGAAGCTGACACGATTTGCGGTAACTTTTGCTGTACGAACCCTATAATAGGCTCGATTCGAATGAGGCCAAGGCTTTCGAGGTTGCTAAACAAGGGGAAGTTCACACCGGCGCGATTGTAGATCTCTCCGTTAATGTCAAATACCAACAGGAATAACGCCTCAATCTTCCAGCAGAATCCGCATAGGCGAGCGAATTGTTCTGCGTCCCCTTTGTCCAAGTCGGCAAGTAAATTTACAGTTTGCTTGGCAAAGGTATCGGTCGCATTTGCTTCTCCCGCGAGAATTCTCGCCCAAATTTGCTGCATTTGACCATCGGAAACAATTCGTGATTTCTCGAAGAAATTAGTTATCCAGTCATCCGCTACGTTTTGAGGCTTGGAGTCTTCTTCAAGGAGTGGCAGAACCTTTAGAGTGACGGCCTCCATGTTCGATTGCCTCTTCGCTTCTTCCTCCAGAAAACGCGACATAGCACGCCTTTGGAGGCCGGTAATCCGAATCTGAGATTCTGCCTCAATGAAAGCCGCTTCAGCCTCCGCCTTCGCCACCCGAACAATCTGGTGGGGTCTGAAGATGCCTCCGACCGCGTCCGAGATCTTCTCGATCAAGACCGTGGCGGGTTTCGTAATATCCCCGAGTTTTGCTAGTGAGTCGTTTGTCATCTCTCTAACCAAAATTACTGGGCCGGCTGGCGCAGAGCCCAGTTCAGCTGCCCACTCGCATCGCTCACCATGATCGCAGAGTTGCACTCTGCGCCAGCCAGCCCGTGATCAGGTTTATTCGGTCTTGGGTGGGGCGGCGAGATCGATTTGGCTGGCGGCCTTGATCAGGACTCGCAGGGCCTGGTTTACGGATTCCGAATCGCGGAACACGGCGGCCACATCGGAATCAAGCAGCACGATGTTGGTGCCCTGCCGGTACTGCTGGTAGTATTTGCCGCGCACGCCTCCACGCAGATCGTACTCCGGCCTCATCTCGTCCGCCTCGACTCGATTATTCTCCGGACTCATATTGATTCCATTCCACTGTATCAGCCTATCAGGCCCGGGGAGCAGATTCACAGTGGCATGTGAGGATGGACCAGGGAAACATCCTGCCGGCTGGCGCAAAGCGGGGTAGCGCGGGGAAAGGTAGCGACGAGTTATTCGGCTCCGGGGCGGAAACGGAAATTAAGAATTAGGAATTAAGAATTGGAACGAACGCTCGAGCGCAGAAGTTTTAATTCTTAATTCGTAATTGTCCCCGACACCTCACACTTGGTCCACTCTGATGTTGACAGAGGGGATCAGCAAACCTAGAGTTAGAACTGGAATCCAAGGAGTGCACCGCCCATGACTGGAATTCAGTTCGTAACCGACGCGAAGGGCCGCAAAGTGGCGGTTCAAATCGACTTGAAGAGATACGGCGCGAGACTTGAAGATTTCTGGGACGGATTGATTTCCGAATCGCGCCGGAACGAAAAAGGGATACCGCTGGAAACACTCAAAGCGGACCTGGTAAAGCGCGGACGCCTGCGTGAGTAGTTACACCGTTCAGGTCAAACCTTCGGCGCGGAGAGAACTGGAAGCGCTTCCAGACAAGCTGCTGGCCCGTATCATCACAAAACTGACCTCTCTTGGCGATACGGCGCGCCCCGCAGGGTGTAAGAAGTTGAAAGGTTACGCGGATCAGTGGCGCGTCCGGGTGGGCGACTGGCGAGTGGTCTATATCATCGACGATACGGCAAAGCTGGTCAGTATCACGCGCATTGCCCACCGGCGCGAAGTCTACGAACGCTGACGGGCGGTCCCTCCCTCCTTCTTCCCTTCAAAAAAATATGCCCGGGCGAAATCAATCCCGCGCGGTGCGATCAGCAGGGTCGCGCGGGGAAAGGTTGCGAAGAGTTATTCGGCTCCGGGCGGAATTCAAAGAGCAGTGACGAGTGACAAGTGACGAGCAAAAGCAGTCCGGATTCTGAATCGTGAATTCCGTATCCCGTATTCCCGAATCCCGAGCCCCGTTTCCCTTGTCCCGCGTCCTCGGAATCCGCAAACAACCCGCGATGGCGCTCATGCGGAGAGCACGGCTTGGGGGTTTTTCCTGGCGATGGTGAGCAGCTTGAGGGCGGCCTGGTCCGGCTGGCGAACGCCCTGTTCCCAGCTTTCCACCGTGTTGGTGCTGACGTTCAGAAACCGGGCGAAAAGCGCCTGGCTGGCGTTGAAGGCAAGGCGGATTTTCCTGATTTCAGCGGGCTTCAGCGGCTTCGGAGGCGGAGGGAATTCCTGCGTCCGAAGATCCACCGGCTTGCCCTGCTCATAGGCCGCCGCGTCCGTCAGGGACTGGCGCAAATCGTCAAAAACCTTCACGCGGATCTTCTTTGCCATATTCGCTCCTAAATTTTCTTCAATTCCGCCACCATTCGCCGGAGGGCGGCGCGTTCTTGAGCGCCCAAATCTTCCTGCTCATCCTTGTCGAGCAAAATCAGCAGGTGGATGTGGTCGCGGCGCTCCAGAAAAAGATACCAGTAACGGAATCCTCCGCGCTTTCCTTTGCCGCGGCTGGGGTTGCCGGTGCGCGCTTTGCGGATTCCGCCCAGGCCCTGCACCACGCTGCCGCGCTCGGGGTTCGCCACCAGGTCGTCCTGGATGGCAATCAGGACGTCACCGGCGGTGTCACCCGCCAGCTCCCGCAACCGCCGCGTGAAGGGCACCGATTCAATGAATACCACATTGTAAGATATACCACAGAGTCAGAGAAAGAGCAAAGGGCAGTCGTGAGTGCTTAGTGGTTGGAAAACAAGTCCGCGGTATGGCGTTCGGGGTCGGAAAAGAAGGGGGGAGTCGGGAGTTACGAATTAAGAATTGCGAATTACGAATTGAAAACCAGAACGAACACTTGGACGCAGAAGTTTTCATTCGTAATTCTTAATTCGTAATTGTCCCAAACCCAAACGCTCACTTGCCGCCTTCGCGCGATTCCGGTAGTGTAGGCGTTACGACCGTCCCGCATCCAGATTCGTCTCGCGACCGGAAAGGGGCTGGGAAGTGAGCCTGCAATGAACGCCTGGGAAGACTTACCCAATAGATTCGTCAGTAGATACGGACGCCCGCCGCGAGTTTTCCGCGCTCCGGGCCGGGTGAACCTGATTGGCGAGCACACCGATTACAACGATGGGTTTGTGATGCCCGCCGCCATCGATTTCAGCACCTGGGTGGCCGTCGCGCCGCGCGAGGACCGCACGCTGGTGGCCTATTCCGAAAATGTGGGCGAAGGCGCGGAATTTCACCTGGATGCCGCCGCCCCCACCCCGCGGCGCCATTGGAGCGACTACGTTTTCGGCGTCGCCGTGATGCTGGAACAGGCCGGCCACAAGCTCCGTGGCGCCGACCTGCTGATGTTCGGCAACGTGCCGCTGGGCGCCGGGCTCAGTTCCTCCGCCTCCATTGAGGTAGCCACGGGGCTCGCCTTGCTGAATAATTCCGGCCTGCCGGTTGACATTGTGTCGCTGGCCAAACTTTGCCAGATGGCGGAGAACGTCTTTGTTGGCGCGCGGTGCGGCATCATGGACCAGTTCATCTCCTGTTGTGGACATAAAGACCGGGCGCTGTGGCTCGATTGCCGCTCGCTCGACTATCGCCTGCTGCCGCTGCCCGCGGGTGTCGACCTGGTGATCTGCAACACCATGGTTCGGCATGAGCTTGCCGGGGGCGAATACAACAAGCGCCGGGCGGAATGCGAAGCCGGAGTAAGACAAATTGCCCGCGATTTGCCGAACGTGAGGGCCTTGCGCGACGTCACCCTGGCCGATCTCGACCTCTACGGCCGCCACCTGCCGGAATCCACCCTGAAGCGTTGCCGCCACGTTATTACTGAAAATGAAAGGGTTATGGAGGCAGCCGCAGCGCTCGACCGGGGCGATGCGGGGGCTTTCGGGCGCCTGATGGCGGAGTCGCATCGCAGCCTTCGCGACGATTATGAGGTGAGCTGCCCTGAACTCGACCTGATGGTGGAGCTCGCAACCCGACAAAAAGGCGTTTTTGGCGCCCGCATGACCGGCGGCGGCTTCGGCGGCTGCACCATCAACCTGGTCGAGTCGCAGCAGCGGAATGGATTCCTAAGCAGCATTCCCCAAGCTTACTTTCGGGCCACGGGCCGAAATCCGGAAATTTATGTATCCTCCGCGGCCGAAGGGGCGGCGGAAGTCATCCTATAGTATTCAATCCCAGCAGGAGCCACACCCACCCATGGCGCGCCTTGATTTGAAGCAACAACCCCACCGGCGGTTCAATCTCCTGACGCGGGAGTGGGTTCTGGTCTCTCCCCATCGAACCGAGCGGCCCTGGCAGGGGCAGGTGGAAAAGCTCCCGCCCGAGTCGCAGCCAAGCTACGACCCGGCGTGTTACATGTGCCCCGGCAACCGCCGCGCCACCGGAGCCATTACGCCGGTTTACACCGGGACGTATGTTTTCGACAATGATTACCCCGCGCTGCTGCCTGACCCCCAGGATCCCGAGGAGGCGGAAATCTACAACGGCGGCGAGCCATTTCAGGCAGATGAAAAGGGTCTTCTGCAGGCGCATCACGAGCAGGGAATCTGCCGCGTGGTCTGCTTTTCACGCCGCCACGACCTCAGCCCCGCCAAAATGGAGCGCGCGGACCTGCGGCGCGTGGTGGACGTTTGGGCGGAGCAATACCATGAGCTCGGCGCGCTGCCCTTTATCAACCACGTCCAGATTTTTGAGAATCGCGGGGCCATGATGGGGTGCAGCAACCCGCATCCGCATGGCCAGATCTGGGCCAACGCCACTCTTCCCAATGAGCCGGCGAAGGAGACCCAGGCCATGGGAGCTTACCGCGCCTCCCGATCTTCCTGCCTGCTCTGCGATTATTTGAAACTGGAACGCGCCAGGGGCGAAAGGTTAATTGCGGAGAACAGCCATTTCTGCGCCCTGGTGCCCTTCTGGGCCGTCTGGCCGTTTGAGGCGATGCTGATTGGGCGCAGGCACGTGGGGGCGCTGGATGAATTGACGGACGAGGAGCGCGACGGCCTTGCCGACATCCTGAAACGCCTCACCAGCCGGTACGACAACTTGTTTGAGGTCTCATTTCCATATTCCATGGGCTTCCACCAGCGCCCCACCGACGGCGATCCCCACCCGGAGTGGCACCTGCACGCGCACTTTTATCCGCCCCTGCTGCGCTCAGCGACCGTGCGAAAATTCATGGTGGGTTATGAGATGCTTGACATGCCGCAGCGCGACCTGACACCGGAAGCCGCCGCGCAGCGCCTGCGTGAAATGAAGGAAGAATAAGAACAAGCTGTAGTGCGTCACAGATCCTTCAACATTCGATTTGCGGCGCGCGTGACGTAGCGCCGGGCTTTAGCCCGGCATGCCGACCTGAAGGCCGGCGCTACATGCTGTATTTTTTGTAGCGAGAACTGTTGTAGCGCTGACCTTTAGGTCAGCATCGCTGGCAAAGCAGTAAAATTGCCGACCAGAAGGCCGGCGCTACAAGGTGCGTTTTCTGTGGCGCACTCCACCAGCCGCTCCCCACTAAGCACTGCTCTTGATGTTTTTCCTTCTCCCCGGGGAGAAGGTGGCGGAGGGACGACGCCGGATGAGGGGTCTCTTTCATGCGCCCACACGCCTGGAGCGCATGGGTTGCGTTGAACTTTGTAAAAGTCCCTTGGGGAGATCGCAGACTTTAAAGAACCAAAGTCTGCGCCAGCCGCGAGTTTGATTTCCAGTACAATTCGGAGGATACTGGGGGCGGCTACCGGGCCTTGCGAGCCATTTATGGCGTCAAGGGTAAACGGACAATGTATCAAACGAGACGCAACTGCCAGCGAAACTAACAGGCGCCGGTAGCACTACATCGAGGCCCCGCTAAAGAGAATCCGAGTGACCTTCTAGAAATGCAGGCATCGAGGTGGGGCGGAAGAATCAAGGTCTCCTAATGTATCTTGGTTACATTGACGATTCGGGACGATATGACAAGAAGAAGCAAATGTTTGAGGTTCTTTCTACAGTTCTGGTTCCCGATAAAATGTTTAACCAAATGGAGGTTGATGTTGGCGTTTGCGTGGCGGACGTAATACCTGAAGACAAATTGGAGCGATTTGAAGAATTTCATGCATGGGAATTATATGGGGGCTACGGAATATTTGACGGGATCGAACAAGAAAAGCGCTTCCAAGCTATTAAGGATTTGCTGTCAATAATACCAAGAAATAAACTCGCTGTTGTCTATGGAGCAGTGAATCTTCCAAAGCTCCAGTGCCATCCCTACGGTTCTGCTGCCCCAACAGACATAGCCTTTCGCCTGTGTGTTCCTGCAATTGACAACTTTATGAGCACCAGACAAAGCGAATCTACTTTGGAGTATGCGCTCCTAATTGCGGACGATACGGACAAGGAAAAGAGATCTAGACTAAAGAAGAGTTTTCGAGAGTTTAGAAAGCAAATTCGTCCGCCCAATTGGGAACCTGTGAACTGGTACCTGCACGATGATATGTATTTTGGAAGTTCTAAGGATTCTATTGGAATTCAGCTGGCCGACCTATGCGCATACTTCATCGCAAAGCATCTAGACGAAGACCAATCGGCAGAGGGCTTTTACGAAATCTTCAAGAATGAAATTGCATTTTCGAAAATTGAACCGGGATAGCTGCACTAGACTGGCTGGCGCAGAGCAACGCTCAGCCCAGCCCCAGGACACGCAAAGATCCAGACTTCCTTTCGTTCGGGGGGACAATGAACACTTACATCTTTGAACTTAAGCAGCAAAACATTACCAAGGAAGAGATAATTCGCGCCGCAGATCTTCAGGGTGCAATGCAGGAGATTGACCCTAAAGTCGAAGAGGGTTGGTCTATCGTCTCCGTCTCCGAAAACGGAACTCGACTACAAGAAAAATAGCCTTCTAACCCCACAGTTATCTGGGGTGGCTACCGCGGGCTAAACCCTTGCTTTGCTTAGTTGCTATCCATATGAGTTGCTGAACTGTGCCCTGCGGTGGCTAGTCTCTTTGGTTTGGAAAGACGGCCCCCGTACTTTCTTATCCCCCTAAATCAATAGTAGTCGACTCTATCCTTGAGCTCTGGCCCCCTCCACTCGGTATTCGGTTTATCCAGGTACACTGATCCGTACATTTCGTATATATCGCAATTTAAGGATATGTCTTCAAGCAAGAACTTTTTGAGGCCCTCGACCGTTGTCGTGAATCCTTTCCAGTATTCCAAGTTTAAGCGTATAGGGACGGGAGCATTATTCAAAAGGTTCTCGAAACGCTCTCTGGCACGCGGATGCGTTTCGTAAGCCCACGGGCCCCTCGGACAAATTGCATCACAGACCACCTCGTAAAGTTCAAGGCAGCCAAACCAGAAGAGTGCAGTTTCCAGGACCATCTTGCGATCCTTCGTTTCATAATGCGGCAATGTGAGTGAGCATATGTCTGCGTCCAGTTCGTCCTTCTTGCGCCGACTGTAGACCTTCATTGGTTTGTAGTCTTCATCATCCCGGGATATCGCAAAGTAGAGCGGCTTGTTCTCCACTTTCGTTTCTGAAAGGTGCCCGAGGAGATAATGCGCAAACTCATGACCGGCGATGAAGCGCAATTGGTATGGTATCGGCGAGTGTATTTCCTCGCCGATTTCCCTTGGGACAATTCCTCGCGGGTCCATTAAGAAATCGAGTGCTTCCGTTTTCAACATGACCCGCATGGCTATGCGGAGGGCATTCATCCGTACGTGGGTGGGAACGGTTTGGCCAAAGTCAAGCAGCGCCAAGTGCATAAACTTCAAGAAGAAGCGTAGTGAATCGCTGATCGTAATAATTGGACCACGCTCGGTTGAGAAGATCGAGCCGTTCGGATCGTTTGAAAATATATTGCCATATGTGGGAGTGCTGCACTTCTCCCTATCGTTCGCAGGCAAGCAACTTAAGAATGTTTCGTAATGCGAGCAGTCAAATGAACGCTCAAGAGACCAGTTCTTCTCATCCATCAGAGCCTTGTTACGATAGACGCGGAACAAGCGCATGTGATCAACAATAGTTTCCGCTCGCAATTTCAATAAGTAATCGCTCGCATTTTGAACGTTGAAAATCCGATTGATTTCCTGCTCATTACAAACCGGCCGGAAAAACTGCTTTTCGATTTCAATATTGCTATCCATATTGGTCAAATGCCACCTCGCGGCCGGCGCAACACCCGCATTTTCGCGTATGCGACCTGGTACAGGTGTATCCTGCACCCTTTCACGGTCGAAAGTATTCTCTCATCGTCTCTTTACTTCCACCAGCGCCATGAACCAGCGCGTTTGGGCAGGTCACTTGCTGGGCGGTTCCGGCGGGCAGGGCAAGCCCAGCCCCTACGAGCAGGTAGCGCGGACCACTGCTTTTGTGGTCCGCGTCTCTTCCCCGGCAAGGACCGTGACCCTCATCAAGCCGTCAACGTCATTGAAGAACCGCAGACCGCAAATTCGGCGGTCTGCGGTACGCGTAATTTGTTTCCGGGCACGGGGAAAGTGCCGCTGGGTAATCCGGCTCGGAGCGGAAGAACTCAGCGCTACCTTTCACCGCTTGTCGGTGTCCACGTTTGGGAAAGGGAAAGCATCAACGAGTGACCCCTCACCCCCCCTCGTCCCTCAGGGACCCTCTCCCCTTGGAGAGGGCAATGTTGTTGCCGCCGCTCCGCGCGATCGTGAAGACTCTTCCCTCTCCCGCCCGGGCGGGAGAGGGAATGGGGGAGAGGGCGGGCGCGCTGCCCCACGGCTCACGCCGTGGGCTACGGTCTTTCGCCCGCTTTGCGGGCTGACTTCATGAACGAATTTCTGATTCAGGACGCCAGTGTAGCGCGTCACAGATCCTGCAACATTCAATTTGCGGCGCGCGTGACGTAGCGCCGGGCTTTACAGGCTGTGGAAAAACGCCCCCAAACTGTCATCCTGAGCAGCAGCGAAGGATCGCGCTCTGAATGTGTTCAAGACAATGCGAGATTCTTCGTCGCCCGCGGGCTCCTCAGAATGACACTACATTTGAGTTTTTCCGCAGCCTCTTTAGCCCGGCATGCCGACCTGAAGGTCGGCGCTACATGCTGTATTATCTGTGGCGAGGACTTTTGTAGCGCTGACCTTTAGGTCAGCATCGCTGGCAAAGCAGTAAAATTGCCGACCTGAAGTGAGAAATCCGAACTAAACCGGCTGTGGCCGCAAGGCATGAATGTGCTCCTGTTCCACCTCTTCTTTAATGGTGCAAAGGGCATGGTTCCACACCACGTCGTGAACAAATCCCGGAAACAACAGCCTGGCTACCGTCCACATCGCCCGGCTGGCAATGCCTTTGCCCCGCTTGTAATCAAACGCCGCGTAAATGGAGAGCCGGCGGTTTCCGTCCTTCGTCGGGGCGACATCAAAAATGATCTTCCCGTGGTCAACCAGGCGTTCGTCAACCTGGTAAAGCAGGGTTTGAAACCCCACCCTCCTGGTGAGCCGCAGGATTGTGCCCAGCCCCAGAAGAGGCACGCGGTAGCGAATCACTGAACCTACCTGGTTGGGCGTTCCCTCAACCTGGCGAATGTCGAGGAACCGCGGGTGGACAAAGCTGGCATGGGGTTGGCCGAATTTGGCCATCTCCTCCATGATCTCCTCCTCCGAGCCCCGGATTTTGATTGCGTACATGCGCTCGAAATCGGGCGACTCGGCCAGCTCCATTCCCAGGCTCGACGCCAGTTGTCCCTTCAGAAATTCTCGCTTCTCCTTCAGCACCACGGTGGGATAGCGGCCATACTCCCCCCACTTCAGGCCAAAGAAGAGTTCAAAGGCCACGTTCCTCAGCGTAATCAGCGCCCCGATGAGGAGGGAGCGCAGAACGTCATAGCCGCGCATCTCCCGATGGACTTCGCGGTAATCGGCCGTGCCGCTGGCGATCTTCCAGAGCACCTCGCTCAGGGGGCGGCTGCGTTCGTCGCGCACCTTGCTCTCCGTGGCGAACGCCTGGTAAACGATGCGGCTGACGCCTGGCATGGTGAACGCCACGCGGCTGGCGGCAAACACCATCTGGCCAAAGCGATTGTCCGCCACCAGCCATTTCACTGTCTTCCCGTATCCCCGCGAGAGAGAGGGCAAATCAATTCCGTCATTGAGCACCGTCTCAGCCAGCTGATTTGCCGTGGCGTGGGCGGAGTAGAGCCCGTCCTTGTTGAGCCGCGAACCCACAGCGTCACCGATGATGGCAAACCGCTCGCCAAAAGGGGCGGTGGCCGTGGCCACGGTGATGCGGGGAGCGCAAGCGCAGGCAAGGGGAGCATCCGCGATGCCGGGCAGGATGCGGTCAATCTGCGGCAGGGTCAGAAAATCACGCACGATCTGCTGGCTGTCCCGCGGCAGGACGGCATTGTCAATGCACTTGCCAATCATGGCGACGGTAAGAAACCGGCCTTTGGGAATAAGCGCAGTGTGCTCCAGGGCGAGACGCTTTGAGCCGTACTCAATGAAGTAGACTTCGCGATTGATATTGCGTTCGAGATAGTCCTCACCAACATCAAGCTCAAAGATAAGGGTTTTGCGGGATTTGCCGGGCACGAACGCGGGATTCATTCGCTGAATGCAGGCTATCAGCCCATCGTCACGATAATCGAAGCCGCAATGGGCATTGATTCCGGTAGCGATGCTCACAAAGCCGGCGTCAAAAGAGGAGATTTCGCCGGCAGTTCCGCGCACCGTCAGGTTGGGCAATCCGGACGCACCGTAGGCGAGTGACTGAACTTCGCCGTATTGAATGCGCGCGCCTTCCTTAACCGCCTCACCGAGGAGAAAACCATCAAACCCTGCCGGCCTGCCCATTCTTCTGCCCGGCAGCGAGCCCCGGAAGACTGAATACATCCGCATGTTCCGGGGGACTCGCAGGCGGAAGTTCTTCCATTGGCCATGTATCCAGACGTAGTCAAAGTGCCCCTGGATGATCTCCTCCGGAACAACCAAACCCTGCGCACAGAGAATCTCATTGAGCCTCGGTGAGATCAGTCCCGCGCAAAAATTGCATCCCTTGCATTGAAATTCATTGAAGCCCGGACCCGTGGGGCCGCGCTTCTCCACAATGACCACATCGATTTTCCGATTGAGAAGCCTGGCTTGGCGAAGAAGGTGGATGGAGAAGAACGAACCGGCAGGCCCACCGCCGATGACAGCAACACAGGAACCGTCCGTCAATTGCCCATGGTTGGACATCGCTGCGACCCTGGTTTAGTGATCTGGCGAAATCAATCTTCGGGGTGCTAAAAATCGTCAGCTTAGCGGGCGGCAACGGGTGCCCGAGCACCGGGCAATTCCTGGGGCTTGAGAATGGTAATGGTTCCCGCGCCCACGCGTATGATTTCGCGGTGTTTCCAATCGCTGAGGATCCGGCTGACGCTTTCGCGGGAGGCGCCAATGTTGCGGGCAATTTCCTCATGGGTCATGTGCAGGGTGATGCGCAGTCCCTCCGCCGTGGTCTGCCCGTGCTTGTCAGCGCAATTAAAGAGGAATTGTGTCAGCTTGGTATGCGTATCCGGGGCCAGCGCCAGCATGCGCGTCTGCTTCCAGGCTTTGCTGACCTCCATGCTGAGGTGCCTTGCAACCTGAAGGGCAACATCCGGATGAGCGCGCATCAATTGGAGAAACGCCAGGCGCGGGAGAAAACCCACCTGGCTGGGACACAAGGTTTCCGCTGTGACGGGGTACGGCTCATCCGCGATCAGAGAGCTGAGGCCAAGAACTTCGCCAGGCTCCACGATTCGCAGTGTAAGGCTCTGGCCTTCCTCCGAATTCACGTAGATTTTCGCCTGGCCGGAGCAGATTAGAAATAACCCACGTGTCGGCTGACCTTCAACGCACAACAATGCGCCCTTGGGGTAAAAGGAAGTTTGACGAAGGGTGTTGATAGTACTCAGCGCCGCCTGGGGAAGCTGGCAAAACAGGCCATCCTCTCGCGTGACACAACCAAAGCAATTATCAATGACCCTTAAGTTATAAGGGCCGCGTGGCGGCTCATCAGACATACTTTCACCTTGCTTGCACAATTATGTTGCAAGCGGCAACAACATGCCAGTGGAAAAAATGAACAAAATCTAGATTTGTCAGGCCATTTCGCCTGAATCGGCGAGCTTATCAGACTTAAAGTCCGCCTTTGCCGCCCCGTTGTGACGCAGGTCACAATGCCGCGGGTTGCCAATCACTGAATCCATGCCCTCAGTCCATCTATTCTCCCACCATGGTGCAGCTGCTATTGGGGAGGAGAGGCTGTGGGACCTGCGGTTCACCTGGTGCATCAAGCATCTGTTCCGTCCGCCGGACAATGCTCAGCCTCTCTACTCTCAATTGCCGAATGACAGTGGCCGCCTGTTGATGTTGCGATGGCTTCTTCGGAAGTCTGATCAAGCAACCTAAAACCAGATTTTGTAAGACGACACGATTCCTTTTTGCTTTCTGACAAAGTGCTCCGAACAGTTTGGGTCACAGTCAGCAATTTAAATGTGGGGTGAAGAAATGAAAAAAAATCTCAATCAAATTCTTGCGCTGTTCCTCCTTCTTCTCAGCCTCGGAACGATGGCGATTGCCGGGGAGATCAAGGGCAAGGTTACGGCCCAACACCAGAAGTCGGCGGTGGACATTGCGGTCTACGTTGACACCATTCCCGGCAAGACATTCACTCCGCCTGCAACCGGGCCTGTGGCGGACCAGAAGCACATGACTTTTCAGCCGCACGTCATCGTTGTCCTGAAAGGGACCACCGTGCAATTTCTGAACAGCGATCCGGTGGGACACAACGTTTTTTGGCCCAACATCAGTGGCAACAAGAAGCTTGCGCACAACCTGGGAACCTGGCCGCAGGGTCAGCAAAAGCCCTTCACCTTTAACGATCTTGGCGTTGCGCCGCTGCTTTGCAACGTCCACCCGGAAATGTCGGGCTACGTCGTTGTGGCACCCACTCCGTACTTCGCCGTAACGGACAAGGAAGGCAATTTTGAGATCAAAGACATTCCCGACGGCGCCTACACGCTGAAGACGTGGAGCGAAGAAGGCAAGCCGGCAACGCAAGCCGTGACGGTTGCTGGATCAACCACCGCCAACATCACTGTTGCGAAGTAACCAGACTGTAAGAGTTTGGGAAGGCGACATCGTACCCAAATCATTTGAATGCGAAGCGAGTGGAGCAGGAACGTGAGCGAGCAGCGTACAAAATTCGTTGACTTGGACTGGCTGGAATCGAACTTCCCCTGCATGCAGGCTTGTCCGGTTCATACGCAAGCGGGGCGCTATGTGGCCCTGATTGCGGAAGGCCAGTATGAAGAAGCCTATCGATACGCTCGCGGACCGAACCCACTCGCTTCAATCTGCGGCCGCGTTTGCGGCCACCCTTGTGAAACTGCCTGCCGCCGCGGCAAATTTGACACTCCCATCTCCATCCGCGCGCTCAAACGTTTTGTTACGGAGCGTCATGGGCCGGAATCGCGCAACCCCATTGAACTCAACCCGGAAAAGCCTCCGGTGAAGCACTCCGAGCGTGTGGCGGTAATAGGTTCCGGACCGGCGGGACTTGCCGCCGCGCACGACCTCGCGCTGCGGGGTTATCCCGTCACCATCTTTGAAGCCGCCCCGGTACCCGGCGGAATGTTGCACTTGGGAATTCCTGAATACCGCCTGCCCCGCGACGTGGTGCAGGCACAGGTTCGTGAAATTCTCGCCCTGGGCCCGGACCTGCGGCTCAACAGCCGCTTGGGCGACTTCTCCCTGGAAGACCTGCGCGCTGAAGGCTTCAAGGCCATCCTGCTCGCCATCGGTTTGCACCGCAGCCGCGACCTGATGCTTCCCGGCCGCGAACTCGACGGCGTCATCACCGGAACGGATTTCCTGCTGAACGCCAACCTTGGCTACCGATTCTCCATTGGCAGCAGCGTGGTGGTAATCGGTGGCGGCAACGTGGCGATTGACGTGGCGCGCACCGCGCTGCGCCATCAGCAATCGCAAACCCTTGACGTTCTCAGCAAGTCGCTGCTTCCTGACAAGCTTTCGGAGCCGGAACGCGATGTGGCAATGAAAGAGTTGATGGACGTCACCCGCACGGCGCTGCGTTTGGGCGCGAGGGAAGTCCACATGGTCTGCCTTGAATCCCGCGCTGAGATGCCGGCCTTCGAGGAAGAGATCACGGAAGCTCTCGACGAAGGACTGAAGATTCACGCTTCCCGCGGCCCTCGCGGTTTTGTGGGTAAGAATGGGAAGCTGACGGGGCTGGAGACAATTCACTGCGTCTCGGTTCTTGATGCCCAGCACCGCTTCAATCCCGTTTTCGAAGCAGGGACAGAGAGCATTCTGGACGTCGATACTGCGATCCTCGCCATTGGGCAGACGTCCGATCTCTCCTTCCTGAAGCCAAGCGATGGAGTGGAAACCACGCGGCAGGGAACCGTCAAGATTGATCCCGACACGCTCAAAACCACGGCGCCCGGCATCTTCGCCGCGGGTGACATCGCTTTTGGCCCCCGCTTGATTATCAGCGCCGTGGCCGATGGCAAGAAAGCCGCGGATGAGATTGACCGCTACCTGCAAGGCGCCGAGTGGAAGCCCAAACCGCGCTTTGTGCAGATTACCGTACACGACCATCACGAGATGGCGGCCAATTACGACGAATACTCGCGGCTTACCATCCCCACGATTTCACTCGACCGCCGCACCGGCGTGGCGGAAGTGGAGACGGGCTACACCGAGGAACAGGCGCGCGAGGAGGCTTCCCGCTGCCTCAAGTGCTGGATTAATACGATCTTTGATGGCAACGAAAACAAGGGCTCGGAGTGCATCCTGTGCGGCGGCTGCGTGGATGTGTGCCCGGAGAATTGCCTGCAACTTGTGCCGCTCAGCCAGCTGACCCTGGCCGACGGCGATAAACAGCAGATCATTTCCACGCTGGGAACCGACCCCATCACCTTTCAGCACCTGACGCCCGGGGAGCTTCCCGCGGCAAAAGGTTCCGTGATGGTGAAGGACGAAACCATCTGCATTCGCTGCGGACTCTGCGCGGAGCGTTGCCCCGCCCACACCATCACCATGGAAGGTTTTGAGGTCTTTGACCACGACCCTCGCGGCGTGCAGGAAGAGACCCAGGAGAGTGAATATGCCCGGTGAACCCAAGGCCACTGAAAAGCCGGAAGAGAAGAACGGAGTCACGCGGCGTGATTTCTTCAATGAGATCGCCGGCGGGGCGCTGACCATCGCCGGTCTGGGCGCCGTTGCGGTAACCATCAAGTATGCCTCGCCGAACGTTCTGTTTGAGCCGCCCACCACTTTCCGCGCCGGATCTCCGGATGACTACCCGGTGAATTCCGTTACCTACATCCAGGACCAGCAGGTCTACATTGTCCGCACGGATAAAGGCATCTGGGCGCTGTCCGCGGTCTGCACACATCTGGGCTGCATTACGCAATGGAAGCCGGAAGCAGACCAGATCGCCTGCCCCTGCCACGGAAGCAAATACCAGAAATCCGGAACCGTGCAGGCAGGACCCGCGCCCCGGCCGCTGCCGCACTTTTCTGTTGTGCTCAGTGAGGATGGCGCGCTGGTGGTCGACAAGCTTGAAGAAGTCAAGGAAACAGAGATTCTGAAAGTCTGAGGAAGCATGGCCACAACCGATTGGACTCAACAACGGCTCGAACAACTCCGGCAAACACGCGTCTGGCGCTCCATCTTCCGGCGCGGACCGGCGCGCACCAATCGCACGCGCAGCCTGGCGATTTTCGGCAACATCGGGTTGCACATGATTCCGGTGAAGGTGCGGGAAAAATCCCTGAGCGTCAGGGCCACCTACTACCTGGGGTCGATTTCGTTCTTCCTTTTCGCCATCCTGGCCATCACCGGCGTGCTGCTGATGTTCTATTACCACCCCGCCGTTCCTGATGCCTACCGCGACATGAAAGACTTGATTTACGTGGTTTCAAACGGCGTCTTCCTGCGCAACCTTCACCGCATTGCGGCGCAGGCCATGGTGCTGGCGGTGTTCTGGCACATGTTCCACGTTTTCTATCGCGGCGGCTACAAGCCTCCCCACGAATTCAACTGGGTGATTGGCGTGGGCTTGCTGATGATCACGCTTTTCCTGAGCTACACGGGCTACCTGCTTCCCTGGGATCAACTGGCCTATTGGGCGATCACGGTGGGAACCAACATCATCAGCTACGTTCCGGTGATGGGCAAACCCATTCGATTCCTGCTGCTGGGCGGGCACATCATCGGGCAGAACGCCCTGCTGCGGTTTTATGTTCTTCACTGCGTCATCCTGCCGCTGGCGGCGGTGGGGCTGATCGCGATCCACTTCTGGAGAATTCAAAAGGACGGCGGACTTACGGTGCGAGACGATCATGAGTGAGAAAAACATCTACGAAGCGGGCATCAGTTCCGACGCCCAAAAACAGCCGCGGCGCATTGTCTTTATCACGCGGAACACGTCTGCCAAGGTGAAAGAGGAGACGGGCCCGCAGCTCATGTCCTTCCCGCACGTCATCCTGCGGGAGACGATTGCGTTTCAAATTCTCGCCATTGTCCTGGTGGTGCTGGCGCTGTTCTGGGACGCGCCGCTGGAGCAGTTGGCCAACCCCCTGCTGACCCCCAATCCCGCCAAGGCGCCATGGTATTTCCTGGGATTGCAGGAACTGCTGCACTATTTCCCGCCGCTGGTGGCGGGGGTGCTGCTGCCCACGCTGGTGGTTCTGGCCCTGGTGGTGATTCCCTACTTTGACATCAACATTGAAGGCGAGGCCCTCTGGGCGCACCGCACCACCCGGCGTTTGCAGATCTATCTGGGAATTTTCGCTGCACTCTTTATCCTGCTTGCCCTCTATGACGCCTGGACCGTGCTGCTTCCCACCGCTGTGGTGGGGGCGCTCGGGTTGATTCCTTATTTCAATTCCACCGGCAGCTCGCGGTTCCAGAAGTTCCTGGGGTCGCGGCCGTTGCCGTGGTGGGTGATGACTTGGTTCATCGCCGTCGCCCTGACGCTCACGGCGGTAGGGACTTTTTTCAGGGGCCCAGGTTGGTCCTGGGTCTGGCCCTGGAGCTGAAATGCCTGCTGAAGACATGGGAAAAGTCACAAAACGCCTTCGTTTGATCTTTGCGGTTTCGAGCCTCGTGTTCGTGATCGTCCTCGCCATCTCCCCGGTTCGCGACTATCTGAGCGACTGGAGGCAGTACGAGAGGGAGTACGTCCGCTTTGCCGAGTCGCGGCCTGACACCAAGCGCCTGCTGGCGGATTTCCACCCGGAGATCGAACAGATCTGGATTCCGCAAATGCAGGTGGTGGACCGCTGCACGACCTGCCATCAAGGCATTACGCGGCCAAGCCTGGCGGATGCCTCCGTGCCGCAACCTTTCCGCACCCACCCGCCCATTCCCCACCGCGTGCGCGATTGGGGATGCGTAGTTTGCCATCGCGGCCAGGGGCTTGCCACCAGCGTTCGCGACGCGCATGAGACCACGCTGGCGTGGGAACAGCCTGTCCTGCCCGTCAAATACATCCAGGCTTCCTGCGGCGCCTGCCATCATGCTGAACTTGATCAAACACCGCGTCTTGACCGTGGCCGCAAGCTTCTGCTCACCCTCAACTGCGTGGGCTGCCATCACCTGCAAGGTGCGGAGCGGCCGCAGATGCTGGGTCCTGACCTCACCAACATCGGCACCAAGGTGAGCCGCGAGTGGATTTATAAATGGCTGAAGGATCCCCGCACGCTCACGGCGGACGACGGCACGGTAACGGTGAACGGCTACCTGAATCAGCCCGAGCCGCGCATGCCCAAGTTCCGGCTGAGTGATAAGGAACTAGTCGCCATTTCCGGTTATCTCAGCACGCTGGCAGCCGAGCCCGTTCAACCCTACAAGTTTGATCCCAGAATAGTGGCCGAGTTGGGAAAGCGGCCTGACCTGGTGGATCAGGGTGAGACACGCTTCCGCCAGATGTTCTGCACCACCTGCCATTCGCTGGCGGTGACGCGCGCTGGCGAAACCAAATTGATTGGCGGAGATATTGGGCCGGAACTCACCAAGGTGGGAAGCAAGGTAAATGCGGATTGGCTGGCCGCGTGGCTGCGCAATCCGCAGTCGTACCTGCCCCACTCCAAAATGCCGCGCTACCAGTGGTCTGACCAGGACCTCTATCTCATCACGCAATATGTTCAGTCAAAGCTGACGGACTCCAGCCTGCTGAGCGATCTACCCAAACTCAACGCGCCTTCCTCCGAAGACGTTCAACTGGGGAAGCGCTTGTTTGCGGAAAAGGGCTGCTCCAGTTGCCACGTCATCAAGGGAGTTTCGCCCCAGACAGACTTTGGGCCGGACCTGGCGAGCCTGGGCAGCAAGAATGCCTCGCAATTGGAATTCGGCAAGTCAAAGATCGCACGCACGCCCGTTGCCTACATTGAGGCCAAAATCACCGACCCCACCGGGGTGAATGTGGCCGCGCGCATGCCGCAATATTCCCTTGCCCCCGGCGACCTGGATGCACTCACCACGGCGCTGTTAAGCATGACGGGAAAATCCGCCACGGCGGGTTTGGAGGCATTAACGATTCCCGCCGACCATGCGCAGTTCCGCCCGGCAGGAGCCTTTGGACAGCTCTTTGAGCGCTATAAGTGCTACGTCTGCCATCGCTTCAACGGCTACGGCGGAACACTGGCGCCCGACCTGACCAATGAAGGCAGCCGTGCCCAGAAGCAGTGGATTGCTGCTTTCCTGAAGAACCCACAAACCCTGCGGCCCACGCTGACCTTCCGCATGCCGCAATTCAACATACCGGATGAAGATGCCTCCACGCTGGCGGAATACCTCAGCATGGTGATGCAGTCGCCCACGGTGGACCAGGCCGCCGCTGATTCCAAAACCTACACGCCGGAAATGGCGAACCTCGGCAAGCAGCTTTATGAAGTGAAGTATCAGTGCCAGTCGTGCCACACCATCGGCTCCGGCGGTGGGTACGTGGGCCCCAACCTGAATAACGTGGGCAACTGGATCACGCCCGCCTGGGCAATGGCATGGCTGAAGAATCCCCAATCGCTGGTGCCGGGCACCATTGAGCCGCATCGAGAATTCACTGACGAGGAGCGCACTGCCTTGACCGCCTATCTGATGACTCTGAAACAGAGCGCCTCCAGCCCCGCAGCCGGCGCGCCCGGGAGGGGCCGATGAAAGCGAAACTCCTCGTCACGTTAGCCCTCTTGCTGGCCACGGGTTTGGCAACCTCATGCCACCAGAACCACACCGTGGCGGCGACACCCGACCCCCTTACCGGTGCTTACGACAGTGAGCCCGATTGGAATGACGGGACCAAGATAATTCCGCTGAATTACCAGCAGGCGCAGGGCAAGCGGGTGTTCTACCAGTATTGCGTCTGGTGCCACGCGGATTCCACACCCGCCGGCCCATCGAACCGTTCGAACCTCACTCCCAATCCTCCGCTGGCGAACGATGGAGCGACGCTCAATCCCCTTAGCGATGACTTTGTCCGCAACGTCATCACCCTGGGCGGAGCGGCCGCAGGAAAATCCGCTTCAATGCCGCCCTGGGGGAAGACCCTCAGTCCGGATGACATCGAGGCCGTCATCGCCTTTTACCGCGTCATCGCTTCACCGGCATATCAACCTCCGGCGCGGCCAGGGCCCCAATATTCGGTGAGGTAGAACGTCGTGGCCTGTCCCCCCTCAGGGGAAAAAGTCATTTGCCGTAGGCGCAACCTACGTCGAAATCCCAGGAAGAAGCCGCAGGTTCCACCTGCGGGTAGTGATATTCCTCCCGTTCGGGGAGGCAAGGAGAATGACCAATGAAAAAAGTTCTGATTACCATCCTGGCATCGATTCCTGCACTCTTTATTGCGTTTCTTGCCACGCTGAATCCGCCAAACGTGCGGGCTGTTCCGAGCTATGCGCGCCAAACGGGGTTGCCGTGCAGTAGCTGCCACTACAACCCGCCGGAACTTAACCCCGCGGGACGAAAATTCAAATTGCTCGGGTACGTGGATAAAGACAAGGACAAGCCAGGGGTTACATCCGAACCCAAGAAGCGGAATGCCGCGCTTGACATTCTCTCCGCGCTGCCCCTTTCGGCGATGTTCGAGACTTCACTTACCGCGACGAACACTCCGCAGCCGGGCACCCAGAATGGCAATTTTGAATTTCCACAGGACATATCGCTCTTTATCGCCGGGGCGTGGGGAAGCCACGTCGGAAGTTTTGCTCAGATTACCTATAACAAGCAGGACGACCATTTCAGCATCGATAACACCGACATCCGCTACGCGAACAAACACAATGTCGGCGGTAAAGAACTGGTTTACGGTGTGACCCTCAATAACAATCCGGGCGTTGAGGACCTTTGGAATGATACGCCGGCCTGGGGTTTCCCGTGGATTGCCAGCGACTCAGCACCCACTCCCACGGCGGGTCCGGTCATTGCGGGCGGGTTGGGGCAGGACGTGGCCGGAGTAGGTGGCTACGGCATGTATGACAATCATCTCTATTTTGGAGGAACGATCTATCGCTCAGACCACGTGGGTGCACCACAACCGAATGCGGGCACCAACTTTGCTTACAACATTCGAGGGGTTGCGCCCTACTGGCGCGTCGCGTGGAACGAGTCGACGCCGACGACTCAGTTTGAGGTAGGCACCTATGGAATGCACCTGGAATCGACCCCTGGCGCGATCGTTGGCCTCAAGGATGGATATACGGACTACGCCGTGGATTTTCAACTCGATCAAACCGTCTTCAGGAAAGACGTCATTTCGGTTCGCGGCACCTACATTGGCGAAAATTCTTCGCTGAACGCAACGTATAATGCGGGGGGAGCGCAACAGATCAACCACCATCTGAATACGCTTCTCGCCAATGCCGAATACCATTATGGCAATCGCATTTCCGGCACAGTTGGCTGGTTCGATACCGAGGGAACTGTCGATCCTATGCTGTTTACCCAGAGTCCCGTGAGCGGCAGCGTCAACGGCGACCCGAGGGGCGCGGGGTATAACCTCAACTTCTCATATTGGCCGATGCAGAATTTGCAACTCGCCGCTCAATATACCGGGTATACCCGTTTCAACGGCGGCTCAACAAACTACGATGGAGCGGGGCGCAACGCCACCGGCAACAACACCGTGTACCTGCTGGCGCGTTTCATCTTTTAAACCGCATCGATTGCTTAAATAGCGTGGAAAGATAGCCGCAGGATGGCCTCCTGCGGCTATTTTATTTGCATCGGACACTTTTGGAAGGGTGTTGGCGCAACGTTCAGGATGGCGCCCCTTTCACATTTCACGGAAAAGCCGTAGAGCTCCCGCCAATCAGTTCCGCGCCACCCCGCTCAATACAAATTGACTGAACCGCGCCGCGGCCGTGAGGCATCCAACACTATGGCAGCGTAGCGCAGCCAAAAAAGGAGATTCTTCTACATGCGATATCGGCTTTTAGGCAATAGCGGGCTTCGAGTTTCCGAGGCGTCGCTTGGCACCATGACCTTTGGCGATGATTGGGGCTGGGGCTCCGCCAAGGACGAGGCACGAAAGATTTACGACGCCTTCCGCGAGGCCGGGGGCAATTTCATCGACACCGCCAACATTTACACCAACGGAACCAGCGAATCGTTCGTGGGCGAGTTCATGAAGGACCATCGCCAGAGCGTGGTGCTGGCCACGAAATACTCCAACGGCTTTCCCGGCACAGACCCCAACGCCGCCGGCAACCAGCGCAAGAACATGGTGCAGGCGGTTGAAGCAAGCCTGAAGCGATTGCAGACCGACTACATCGACCTCTACTGGGTTCACATCTGGGATCAGCTAACGCCGGTGGAAGAGGTCATGCGCGGGTTGGACGACCTGGTTCGGCAGGGCAAGGTGCTCTACGTCGGCATCTCGGATGCCCCCGCCTGGTGGGTCGCCCAGGCCAACACGCTCGCCCAACTGCGGGGGTGGACGCCCTTCGTCGGCTTGCAGATTGAATACAGCCTGATTGAGCGATCCGTGGAGCAGGAACTGGTCCCCATGGCCAAAGCTCTGAACGTCGGCTTGACGGCGTGGTCGCCGCTGGCCGGTGGCGTGCTGTCAGGAAAGTACCACGGCCATGGTTCAAGCGAGCACGGCCGCATGAACTCCGAAATGATGAAGGGCTTCCTGCCGGAGAAGGTAAGGGCGGACCGCATTGTGGCAGCCGTCAAGATTGTGTCCGATGAGACCGGTCGCAGCATGGCACAGGTGGCGCTGGCGTGGCTCCGCTACCGACCCGTGCCGGTCATTCCCATCATCGGCGCGCGCAAGCTTTCACAGTTGCAGGATAATCTTGCAAGCTTTGACTTTGAGCTTTCAGCCGCCCAGATCAAGGCGCTGGACGATGCCAGCCAGATTGACCTTGGGTTCCCATACAGCATGTACGCCAAGGAGTTTGTCCGCAACATCGCCTACGGCGGTCTGCGCGACAAGATTCTGGCATAAAGCGGCCGCTGGCATGGGGTTGGAATGCGTAGCCTCGCAAACGCCACCCCGTTGCAGCACAACCCCCGGCGCCTGGTGCGCCGCCCCCTCCTTGTCTCAGAAGGGGCGCCTTTTGCCGCCAGTGGTGGTTCCCCTCCTGATTCAGGAGGGGTAGCGACAGTGGCGACGGGGTAGTTACAGGTACAGGTGTTGGCGCCGCCTCTCCGGCGGCCACCGAGTTTCCCGCCGGCGGCTTGGAGCAAATGAGCACGCCAACTCCCCCAAAATCAACGTTAACCATTTTTGAATCAATCAATTATCGTCAAAACACGATAAGCCCTTTGTTTTCATAGACTCATTGGGTTCTTGTTTTTCGCCCCTGTGTTTTCAATAACTTATTGGGAGGAACCTTAATTTTTAACATCCTTTTTTTCGCGGCCCTTTGTTTTCAACAACTCATTGGGATGCTCCGTTCGCGAGTTATCCAATAAGTTACAGGGCAACATGTCAATCTTTGGATTTTTCAAGCGTCGGAGAGCGGGAAAGGTGCAGGGGGGAGCCGGGGTTGTTTGCGCGAGCGTGGCGGGATGGCGCCAAGTCCTCATCTCATCTCTAGGCTATACTTTTCGACCTATTTTGTCAAGAGACAAAGTGTCGTAACAGGAAAGAACGGGGACAGACGGAACCTTGCACAGGTTTATTTTGTCCATCTTCGGTCAGGCAGCCGGTGCTTATCCTTTCATAGTCCGTCGGAATCTACGCCCACGCCCGCCGAATGTCGCAGGGCATTCGGCTTTCCCCAAAGCTACAAAAAGTCCTCTCTAGCCACCGCAAATGTGTTAAATTTATTTTGCCTTTGGATTGCCTTCTCAAGGGGCCCTTTTCCCCAGCGCCAAGTCGCATCGGTCACGTTGAACCAATCAACGTGGTGCGGCTGTGCGCGGAAGCGTCTAACGGCCAACAAATCATTCAGATTCAATAAAGTGAGTAGAAGTGAATGCGAATGCCCGGGCGTACCTCGCGGCACAACGCCCTCACCTTTTTCACCGGAGGATCCATGCTGAGACGAGTTTTGCCGTTCATCGTGCTGGTGTTTGCCGTCGGTTTCCCCAAGGCTTACGCGCAGAAGGATTCCGGGAAGCCTTTTGGCTCCCGCGACGCGCGAACCTGCGATTCCCGCAAGGCGCCGACGAGAGGCGGCCTATCCGCTGAACAAGCAAAGCAGTACCTTATTTGCGACAAGGAAAAGGTCTCGATTTCGATTGCCTACGGCCAGCAGATCACTCTGATCACCGACGTCAAGGTGGAAACAGCCAGGCCTCGCGCTTTCCGCATGGACTTTGATAGTTACGGCTTCACCGTCGCCAACCAGATCGATCCGGCGCAGCCGGTGGTTCCCATCCAGGGCAGCTTCACGGAATATTCGTGCGCCAATCTTCGTCCCGGCCCCCACACCAGGGGGGACCTGACCACTCCCGGAAAGAATTGCTGGATCCTGACGCAACGCGAGGCCAAAGGCACTTGTTTTAAGAGCACCTTTGGCGATTGGCACTGCTACATGCAGGGAGGCGACTCCTCCACCTGGAATCGCGATGGCAGCCCCCCGCCTACCGGCTTTTAACCGTCCGGGAGAACCCGGGACACGTCATTTCCCGATTCTTAGAGGGCATGATGTCCGCAAACAGGCAGAAGAATCAGGAAATGACGTGTCCCGGGTTTTTGGGGTTTTTGTGTCTCAATTTTGGGGTTCACTCCACCCGAGCGAGTAGCGCGGGAATGAACCGGTCGTGAGTTCGGTCTGAAGTGCCGCCGAAACCCGCGACCGCAACGCATCATTTCGATAGCGGTTCAAACCACGGCTCAGCACTGCCCCCCTTGTGGCGCAGCCACTCCTGGCTGTGAAGATCAACTCTGTCATAGGCGGTTCGAAGGTCACGGAATGCTGCCCCCGGAGCTGCATCCCGGAGAATGGGGCTTCTGGAATCATTTTCTTTGGAATTGAGCAATATTGTACAGACTGCCTGTTTTGAACAATTTACAATTTTTAACATTTGAATTTTGAAGGCTGGAAATCCGGGTTGGAACGAGTCTTTCTGGAGCAACCCCCTGATGAAATGGCATTCGAACCGCAGGCAAGATCGCACTCAACAAGAATGCACAATGGTGCAAGCCGATGGCGTGAACTTGACGCGCGACTCACAATCCCTGGCGGAAGCCATTTTTGACAGCACGCCCGACATGATCTGGTCTGTCGATTCGGAGAACTTCAGCCTTCTCACCTTCAACCGCAGCTTCAGCGAATATTTTCGGGACCACCGTGGAATTCAACTTCAGGCAGGCATGGGCCAGGAGGCTCTATTCGCTGATGAAGATAATCGCAGTTTGTGGCGTGGTTTCTATCAGCGGGCTATTGCCGAAGGTTCCTTCGGCACGGAGTACACGGCATCCGCCGGCACCCATATCCTGCAGTTGACTTTCAATCGTCTCGAACGCCAGGGCAAGGTGTTCGGAATTTCCATTTTTGGCAGAGATATCACGGAGCGCAAACGGGCGGAGATCGAACTGCGGCGGGCAAACCGCGCCTTGCGGACCATCAGTGCTTGCAATCTGATCCTGGTGAGGGCGGAGAATGAGGCGGATCTCCTCAAGCAAGTTTGTGAAACCCTGGTGGGCGTGGGCGGGTATGGCATGGCCTGGGTGGGCTTTGCCGGACACGAGGAAGGCAAGCCCGTCCGCCCGGTGGCCATTACCGGCGCTGATGTTGAGTACCTGCAAACAGCAAAAATCACCTGGGCGGATGCGGAACGCGGGCAGGGGCCGGCGGGCAAGGCCATCCGCACCCAGAAGCCCGTGGTGGTGCGGGACATCTTTGCCGATCCCGGTCTTGCCCTATGGTGGGAGAGATGCCGCCAGCGGGGTTTTGCGTCCACCATCGCGCTGCCGCTCAAAATTCAGGATCAGATTCTCGGCGGACTCATGCTCTACGCGGCGGAGACCGATGCCTTTGACTCCCAGGAAATAGCACTGCTCACCGAGCTTGCCGATGATTTGGCCTACGGCATCCACATGCTGCGCATCAGGGCCGAGCACCAGCGGTTGGAGGAGACGCAGGGCTACCTTGCCTCCATCGTGCAATCCTCCGATGACGCCATCATTGGCAAGAGCCTGGAGGGGGTCATTCAAAGTTGGAACAGCGGGGCCGAGAGGCTTTATGGCTATACCGCGGCAGAAGCGATTGGGCAATCGATTCTCATTTTAATTCCTCCAGAGCGGCATTCGGAATTCAAGGGATTCCTCCAAGCCATTAAACAGGACAAAGGTTTTGTGCACCACGATACTGTGAGGCTGACGAAGGCCGGCTCACGTGTTGATGTATCGGTCTCCATCTCGCCGCTTAAGAATGCCAGCGGCCAGGTGATTGGCGCTTCAACAGTGACGCGTGACATTACCAAGCGCATGCGGGCGGAGGCAGCCTTGCTGGAAAGCGAGGAGCGCTTCCGGAGTCTCGTGGAGGACGCCACGGTGGGCATCTATCGCACCACGCCCCAGGGCCAAATCCTGTTGGGAAACCCCGCCTTGATCCGGATGCTGGGGTTCCAGAATTTTGAAGAGTTGGCGAGTCGCAACCTTGAGGAAGAAGGCTTTGATCCCGGCTACACGCGCAGCGCGTTTCATGCGCGAATGGAGCGGGATGGCGAAGTCAGCGGGTTGGAGGAAGCATGGGTGAAGTTGAATGGTGAGGCGATCTTCGTTCGCGAGAGCGCCCGAGCCATTCGCAACAAAACCGGGGAGATTCTGTGGTACGACGGATTTGTGGAGGATATCACGGCGGAAAAGCGGAGGGAAGGTGAGCTGCAAGCTTCCGAACTTCGCTATCGCCGCCTGTTTGAGGCAGCCCACGACGGCATCCTGATTCTTGACGCGGAGACGGGGGAGATCAAAGACGTCAATCCCTTCCTCACCGCCATCCTGGGCTTTACTGAAGCGGAAATCCTGGGCCGGAAGCTCTGGGAAATTGGACCCTTGAATGATGTTCTTCTGAGCAAGGTCAGTTTTGCGGAACTTCAAGCCAAGGAGCATATCCGTTACGATAATCTACCCTTGGAGGCCCGCAACGGCAAGCGTGTGGAAGTGGAATTTATCAGCAACGTTTACGACGCTGACAATCGGAAAGTAATTCAATGCAACATCCGTGACAATACTGAACGCAAGCTGGCCGAAGCAGAGCACCGCCGGCTGGTGACTGCCATTGAGCAGTCGGCGGAAGCGGTGATGATTACCGACACCACGGGAATCATCCAATACGTCAACCCGGCCTTTACCAGCATCACCGGGTACAGTCGCGGGGAGGCGATGGGGCAAAATCCCAGGGTGCTCAAATCGGGAAAACAAGATCGGGAGTTTTATCAGCAGCTTTGGGAAACCATTCTCAAAGGGCAGGTATGGCATGGTGAGCTCACCAACCAGCGCAAGAACGGAAGCCTCTATACGGAATGGATGAGCATCACCCCGGTTCGGGATGATGTTGGCCAACTCACCCACTTTATTGCCACCAAACAGGATGTGACGGAGCGCAAGACGCTGGAAGCCCAGCTTCAGCAGGCGGGAAGGATGGAGGCGGTAGGCCGGCTGGCGGGCGGAGTGGCCCATGACTTTAACAACTTGTTGACGGTGATTAATGGGTATTCGGAGATCCTGCTGGAAAAACTTGCTGCTGAACCAAAGGTGGGCGGCTACCTGAAAGAGATCAACGATGCCGGGGCTCGCGCCGCAGGTCTCACCCGCCAATTGCTGGCCTTCAGCCGCCGCACGGTGCTGGCGCCACAGGTGCTTGACCTGAATGCCGTGGTTTCCAACCTTGAAAAAATGCTGAAAAGGCTGATTGGCGAAGACATCAAACTGCACTCCCAGCTTTATCCCAACCTGGGGCGGATTAAGGCGGACCCGGGACAAATCGAACAAGTGGTGATGAACCTGGCGGTGAACGCCCGCGACGCCATGCCCATGGGCGGGCACCTTACCCTTGAAACCGCCAACGTGGAACTGGATGAGGATTATGCCCGGACGCACCCCACCATACAACCTGGCCCGCATGTGATGCTGGCGGTGAGTGATACAGGTGTGGGCATGTCGGCACAGACGCAGGCCCGCATCTTTGAACCCTTCTTTACCACCAAGGGGCAGGGAAAGGGCACGGGCCTTGGCTTGGCGACTGTCTATGGCATTGTCAAACAGTCTGAAGGCAGCATCTGGGTCTACAGTGAGCCAGACCTGGGCACCGTCTTCAAGATCTACTTCCCCATAATTCAAGAAAGCAATGAATTGGCGGAGCTGGCGCCGGTGCAAATGGATTCAGCCAGCGGAACGGAAACGATTCTGGTGGTGGAAGACGAGGGAGGCGTGCGCGCACTGACCCGCCTGGCACTGGCCTCTTCCGGATACACTGTTCTGGAAGTGGAGGATGGGGAGAGTGCCCTGGCCATCTGCGCCAAGTACGGCGGGCAGATCCATCTGCTGCTCACGGATGTCGTGATGCCGAACATGTCCGGGCCGACCGTGGCGGAAATGGTTTCAGCCCTGCGTCCAAGCATTAAAGTCCTTTTTATGTCTGGCTATACCGACGACGTCGTGCTGCGCCACGGCGTGCTCAGCAAGGACGTGCCTTTCATCCAGAAACCCTTCTCGCCACTCGCTTTGCGCAAGAAGATCCGGGAATTGCTGGGGAATAGGGCCTTTTAGCACAGCCCGTTGCCATGCATGAGGCGCAGGTACTTTCGCCGGTCCCGGGGGGAACGGAACAAGGGGAACGGGGACACAGACGGAACGTTGTACAGGTTTATTTTGTCCATGTTTGGCCAGTCGGCCGGGCCTGGTCATTTCATGTTCCCCCGGATCCACTCCCACGCCCCCGCCAAAGCCTCGGCGCGGTGTGGAATCACTACCAGGTGGACATGGTTCGACACCAGGCAATAGCCGACTACGGACAATCCTTCCGTGCGCACCGCCGCCCGCAGCAAATCCTAATGGCGGCGCTGTAGCGGCGGTCTCCGGCCGCCGACCGTCGGTGGGGGCACAGAGTGGGGGGGGCCCCCCCCCCCCACACACAACAG